>Ga0079306_1000725_pt1 | contig 26786 bp, 20 predicted proteins | sample Methanotroph_Enr_FD_79181 | JGI IMG/M metagenome (GOLD analysis project Ga0079306, IMG submission 79181) | Enriched soil microbial communities from Old Woman Creek wetland in Ohio, USA - Methanotroph_Enrichment_5 | ecosystem: Environmental > Terrestrial > Soil > Wetlands | place: USA: Ohio...
AAGCCAGCACCTGACGGTAGTGCCACCTATTGATCGCAACCCCAAAAACGACCCTAATGAACGCTACACTCGCCGCCCTTTCAATCTGCACTTATCTCGCAAGCGCTCTGCTTATTGCCCGGGATACGCACCAGAACAAAAGACACCATACCCCGTTTTATCTGGCATGGACGGCAGTAGGCGCACACATTGCGTACACCGCCGCCGCTTTCTGGCAAAGCGACAGCTTTAACTTCAACTTTATCAGCACCGCAACACTGGTTTCACTGATTGTCGCCCTGCTGCTTCTGATAGCGACACTGACCAAGCCTGTCGAAAAACTGGGCATCGTGATATTTCCGATTGCCGCGATCATGCTGGCGCTGGAGCTGAACCTGCCCGACAAACCCCATCTGCTGCACACCCATAGCTGGCAGATGAGCGTCCACATCTTAACCTCGATTATCGCGTTCAGCCTGTTAAACATCGCCGCCCTGCAAGCCGTTTTGCTCGCCATTCAAGACCAGCAGCTTAAAAGCCATCCGCCCAAACGCTTCATTCAGTCATTGCCGTCATTGCAAGCCATGGAATCCCTGTTGTTCCAAATGCTCGGCACCGGGCTTTTTTTCCTGACCATTTCATTGGTCAGCGGCTTTATATTTATTGAAGATCTTTTTGCCCAGCATTTAGCGCACAAGACCGTCTTATCCATTATCGCCTGGATCATTTTTTCCAGCTTGCTGATAGGCAGACTACGTTACGGATGGAGAGGCAGAACTGCAGTCCGTTGGACTTTGACTGGCTTTATTTTGCTGCTGCTGGCTTACTTTGGCAGCAAGCTGGTGCTGGAAATCATCTTACACAGATAGTTAATAACAGCAGCGCTCTTCAGTTAAACGACTATTGGCCGATTACTTAAACACAGTTCATTACCGAACCCATGCCGGTTCCAATCCAATAACTATGCTGGAAACCTCTGAAGACACACTGGATCCGTCCGATTGGAATGCCTTTCGCTCACAAGGCCATCGAATGCTGGACGACATGATCGACTATCTTGAACACCAGCGCGATCAGCCGGTCTGGCAACCGATGCCCGAGGAAGTACGGCATTCATTCCGCCAAGCATTGGACGACGGACAACATGACCTAGCGCAAGCCCATGAGCTATTCATGAAAGATGTACTCCCCTATGCCTTAGGCAACGTCCATCCCGGCTTTATGGGCTGGGTTCATGGCGGTGGAACCCCGGTCGGCATGCTGGCGGAAATGCTGGCAGCCGGGCTTAACGCCAATCTGGGCGGACGCGACCAGGCACCAATCGAAATCGAACGGCAGGTCGTGCAATGGACGCGTGAATTGTTTAACTTCCCGGATACCGCCAGCGGCCTGTTTGTGACCGGAACCTCAATGGCTAACCTGCTTGGCGTATTGATTGCCCGCACCGCACGCTTAGGCACCGATGTTCGCCATAAGGGCCTTGCTGGCAACAACCAACAGTTGGTTGCCTATACCTCGGCCGGCGCGCATATCAGCATTGTCCAGGCAATGGACATTGCCGGTTTCGGTAGCGATGCGCTGCGCATGGTACCAGTCGATGAGCAGCACCAAATGGATATTGCGGCGCTTGAACTCGCCATTGCCGAGGACAGGAAAGCGGGCATGACGCCGTTTTTCATTGCCGGAACGGTGGGTACAGTCGGCGTCGGCGCCATCGACAATCTTCAGGCCATTGCCGAACTTTGCCGGCGCGAAAACATCTGGTTCCACGTCGACGGCGCTTACGGCGCACTGGCTATGCTTGCGCCGGATATTGCGCCGCGCCTGCAAGGCATCGAGCGCAGTGACTCTATCGCCTTTGATTTCCATAAATGGGGACAGGTTCCCTATGATGCAGGGTTTATCTTAGTGCGGGACGGCGAGCTGCATCAAAACACATTCGCCTCGCCCGCCGCTTACCTGAAACGGGAATCCCGCGGCATGGCGGCAGGTTCGCCATGGCCTTGCGATTTCGGCCCGGATCTGTCGCGCGGATTCAGGGCGCTCAAAACCTGGTTCACTATAAAAGTGTACGGCGCAGAAAAATTAGGCCGGGTTATTTCAAACACCTGCGCCCTGGCCCAGCACATGAAGCGCCGAATCGAATCCGAACCGAAGCTGGAACTGCTCGCCCCCGTTGCGCTGAATATCGTCTGCTTCCGCTATCGCAGCGCCGATGCCAACCGAATTAATGCCGACATTGTGGTCGCATTACAGGAATCCGGCATCGCCGCCCCCTCAACGACGACCCTCAACGGCCAGTTAGCCATTCGAGCCGCCATCGTCAACCATCGCACCACCATAAGCGACATAGACGCCTTAATCGATGCTACGCTCGCACTGGGCGAGATTGCCGCTCGCCGCGCCTGTTCCTGACAGGCTTGCTGCATACACACCATCCCTGACGATAAAAAATGCCCAACTTAGGAAAAACTAATGCATACCACTGAACATACCGAACCGTTGATCGGCCTGGCAAAGCTGATGCGGATGGCCTACTCCGGCTGCGATCTTGCCCCTTTGGGTACGCAATTAATCGAACGCGCCGAAACCGATACCAGCGGTCATGCCCTGATGGATTTATCCACGGTTTTGCAGCTCCGGGGCAATCGTGACTTAGCCTTGACCATGCAAGCCCAAGCCATCGAAACCGGGCAAATATACTCCCCGCCCACAGCGACCGGTCAAGTCAATATCCGCCTGCTTGCGATCATGGGCGCGGGTGATTTGATGGCAAATACGCCTGTGGAATTCCTGTTGGAAGACTCCGATGTCGCCCTCGATATAGTCTATGTGACCCAGGACTTGCCTTTACCGGCCAAGCTCCCGGATCACGACGTGCTGTTCGTCGCCGTTGCCCAATCCGACCAGAATATGCCGTTGTTAAAACAGATCGATGCCGCGATAGCCTCATGGCCGCGTCCGGTGCTGAACCGGCCGGATCGCATTGCCTTGATGTCGCGCAACGAGGCTTGCGCATTGTTAAAATCCGCTCCCGGGGTGGAAATGCCGATCACGGTGCGCATCGCCCGGCAACCTCTGGAACAACTCGCAGCGGAGCAGCTGCCGCTTACCGATATTCTAGCAGACGGCGCATTCCCGATCATTATCCGTCCCGTCGATTCCCACGCGGGCAAAGACTTGGACAAGTTAGAGGACATAGATGCGCTGGCTAACTATCTGCAAGCCATGCTCAACAGCGAATTTTATATATCCCGTTTTGTCGACTATCGCGGACAGGACGGCTTGTTCCGAAAATATCGCATCGTGCTAATTGATGGCAAACCCTTTGTTTGTCATGTCGGCATATCCAAGCACTGGATGATCCATTATTTAAACGCAGGCATGTCCGAAAGCGCCGAAAAACGCGCCGAAGAAGCCCGTTTTATGCTCGATTTCGACAGCGATTTTGCCAGTAAACACGCCGAAGCCTTTCGCGCCATCAACGAACAGGTCGGACTGGACTATCTGGGCATTGATTGCGGCGAGACTAGTGACGGCAAACTGCTGATTTTCGAGATCGACAGCTGCATGATTATCCACGCCATCGATCCGGTCGATATTTTTCCCTACAAACAACCGCAAATGAACAAAGTGTTCAGCGCCTTTCGCCAGATGCTGCTGGACGCAATGCAACGCAGCCTTCTTTAAATATTGTGGTAAAACGATCCCAAGCTTCCGGCAGCCTGCCATCCACCGAGCAACTCCTGATTGCAGGCGGCGATACCCGCCTCGCGCTCGATCCGCTCAGCGGGCTGAACAAGTACGGATGCCAGCCGTTTCCCGACCCTCAGCTGCTGGCATTCGGTTCCTCTACGGCCTCAGTCATTTCCGCGGAGGGTTTCGCAGCCGCCAACCGGCTGCGCCAAACATTGCTGACGGCCATCGGCACCGAGTCGCCCGCAGCCGTCTATGCCCTGGAAATGCAGCGGACTCGCCTGGAATGGCTGGAGTTATGCGGACTGTCCGACCTCACCGGATTAGAGCTCATATTCGCCGCCTCGGGTACCGACATCCATGCCATTGCAGCCCAATATACGGCTAGCGACGCATCCGCGCCTGCGCTAATCATAATGGTTGAGGCTAATGAAACCGGAAGCGGAGTAGCCTCTGCCTTAAGCGGAGCTTCCGTCGACGGCAATAATACCGTTGAAGTTGCGCAGATTTCCATTCGTATGAACGATGGCACACCCAGGCCGTTCGCGGCAATCGATACCGAAGTGGAAGCCTTGGTAAGCAAAGCCGTTGCCTCGGATCGACGCGTTCTATTGATTCTTGTCGATCAATCGAAAACCGGACTAATCGTCCCAAGTCCGGCCTGCGCCATGGCCTTGCTCCGCCGGTTTCCCGATAACGTTGAAGTGCTGGTCGATGCCTGCCAGTTCCGTATTGCGATGCCGACATTGCGCGCCTATCTGGAACAGGGCTTTATGGTTGCACTGACCGGATCGAAATTCCTTACCGCCCCGTCATTCTCCGCCGCATTACTGTTGCCTTCAACGGCAGCGGAGCGCCTGCAAAAACGCGCATTTCCCCGCGGCCTGTTGGCTTGTTCATCCCGAGCCAACTGGCCGACTACATGGACTGGGACCGAGCACCTGGATCGTACCGCCAATTTCGGACTGCTGCTGCGCTTTGAAGTGGCCTTGGAAGAACTGCGCCGATTTCGCGCAGTGCCGCAAACCGCCGCAATAGACTTTCTGCAAACCTTGGCACAGGCAATCCGGCAACGCCTGACCTCCGACCCTCACTTCGAGCTATTACCCGTACCTCAACTTGACCGTCGTCCGTTAATAGAGGCAAATAACTGGGATCATCTCCAAACCATCTTCCCTTTTCTACTTTACAACCCTCAACCTGCCGGTCGGGTACCGCTAAGCAGAGAACAGACCCTAAATATCTATCGACAACTGCAAAGCGAGCTTTGGTCCTCCATACGTGAACTTGACCACCACAACGCTGATATTGCCTCAATACGCTGTCAACTTGGACAGCCCGTTGCCTGCGGCGCCCGTAACGGCATAACGGTAAGTGCCTTACGTTTATGTATCAGCTCTCGATTGATTGCCGAAGCAACCGCTTGCGATGATAAGGGTAATGCAATAATTAGGGGGGCGTTTACAGCCTTAGACAAAACAGCATTGCTAATTCAGTCAAGCGGATCGGCGAAAGCGACAACTTAATGTCTATTGATTGTAGCGTTTCTCATATAATGAAAAACTTCTCTCGCTTAAGGACACAGACAAGGTAATTCAAGGAGCAGGACAATCGCGCCTAGATTTCATCCATTTAAGAACAATACAAATTCCTGCTTTGGATTTAATCACCTATTGATCAACCAATAACTGTGGGGCAAGCGGATACTCTGATTCAAGGAATCGACCCTCTCGCGGTTATTTGTGTTTATGCTACACTATAATTTCAAGAGGCTTGTCGGACTATGCTCAACTGAAAATGACAAGTCTCTGAAAAAACGAATATTATCTTTATACCTAAAAACAAATTAATATAATTTAAAATCAGCATGTTGTATTGCCATGTTTTCTAAATCAGACAGCCTCTTAGTAACTCCACCGATGTCAGCGGATAATAAAAAGAAAACTCATGTCTAAATCCAAAACTAGAAAACCTTTCAAGTCAGGAAAAACTTCAAAGAAAACGTTGTCGGCCAAACCCAGTCCCCAAGAAATAAATGCGCTGGTGACGCTATTCAACAAAGGGCAATACACTGAGTCTGTAACCCTCGCACAATCAATGACGGTACGCTTCCCTTTGCATGGGCTTGGCTGGAAGGTATTGGGAGCGGCACTCACGGAAAAAGGGATGAGTGCGGATGCACTGGCTCCCATACTAAAAGCGGTGGAACTATCGCCAGATGACTCTGAAGTGTATAGCAATCTAGGTAATACCCTTCTGAGTCTGGGGCGACCAGGTGATGCCGAGGCCAGTTACCGACTGGCGCTGGAGATTAATCCAAACTCCTGCACAACGCATTATAATCTTGGCAACATCCTTCGAGCCTTGGGCCGCCTAGATGAGGCCAAGACAAGTTACCAACAGGCGCTGGAGATTAATCCGAATTTCGCTGAAGCACATGGCAACCTAGGCAGCATCTTTCATGAGTTGGAACGGCTAGACATGGCCAAAGCCTGCTACCAACGAGCGCTGGAGATCAAGCCGAATGTTGCTGAAGCCCATTACAATCTGGGTAACATCTCCAAGAAACTGGCTCACCTAGACGACGCCAAAGCCAGCTTTCGCAAGGCTCACCAATTAGGCTTTAAAAGCGCATATACACTTGAAGCCTTAATGTTGCCGACCATTATGGGCACAAGACAGGAAATGCTCGAAAGCCGCATGGAATTTGAGCGAAACCTGGACAAATTAATCGCTGACAATGTGACTCTTGATGACTTGAGAAGCACCATCGAAGAAACTAATTTTTATTTGGCATTCCATGGCTTAAACGATCGGGATTTACAGATCAAGGTGGCAAAATATTATGAGCAAGCCCGCCCATCCTTACTTTATACCGCTCCCCACTGCACCCAACCAAAACCAGTTACCCAGGAAAAGATTCGGATCGGATTTTTATCCAAGTTTTTATATAACCATTCCGTGTCACTGTGTTTTAGCAAAATAATCGAAATATTGTCATTAAAAGGGCAATATGAAGTGACCTTAATTTCCAGCAGTCCAATCGACGAAAAGATCTATTCCGAGTTTATCGGTACGAGAATGCGCCTGCCGAATGAACTGAAACTGGCTCGGCAACAGCTTGCCGAGTTGGAGCTGGATATTTTGGTATATCTCGACATCGGCATGGAACCCTTGAGTTATTTCTTGGCATTTTCCCGTTTAGCGCGAACGCAATGTGTTTTGGCTGGACATCCGGTGACAACAGGCATAGCAAATATGGACTATTTTCTGTCAACCAGCTTGATGGAACCTCCTGATGCGACTGAACATTACAGCGAAAAGCTGGCTTTATTACCAAGCCCATTGTTTTATTTTGCGCACCCGGTACTGCCGGCCACACTTAAAACGCACACAGAGCTAGGGTTGCCTGAAGATCGGCACATTTATATGTGCCCCATGAGGCTGCAAAAATTGCACCCGGATTTCGATGAGGCGATAAGCCGCATATTGCAACTAGATGCCAATGGCATAGTTGTTTTGTTTGAAGATATTGTGTTGCCCTTTGGGAAGGAAGTCCTGATAAAACGCTTCAAACAAACTATCCCCACAGAAATTCAGGAACGAATCGTGTTTTTGCCCTGGGTAAAGGATTCAGCCGATTTTATAAATACCATTGCAGCAGCAGATGTTATTCTAGATCCATTCCACTTTGGTATTGGATCAACAGCAATTATGATTTATGCAACGGGCACACCGCTAGTAACAAAACAGGGCGCGTTTTTGCGCGGACGGGTTGGAGCGGGGTTTTGCAAAATGTTAGACCTAACGGAATGCATTGCGGAAGATACCGAGTCTTATGCTCAAAAAGCGGTCGAAATCGCCAACGATCAAGTTTTACGAAAAAAAATCAGTACGAAAATATTGCAAAATAATTCTATCTTATTTGAAAACCTGCAACCTATCGAAGAATTAATTGATTTTTTTGATTCCCTATCAGATCAGTGGCGCACCACTTTATCCGATACAAAAGATTAAGTCATGACACGCCCCAAACATCCACCTGTTTATGTAACCCAGCCTTTATTACCTCCTCTGGAAGAATTTATCCCATACCTGGAGCAAATTTGGGACAGCAAAACCCTGACCAATGGCGGACCGTTTCACCAACAACTGGAACAGGCGCTTTGCGACTATTTGGGCGTTAAACACATTGCACTATTTACCAACGGCACCATTGCACTTGTCACCGCCCTACAGGCTTTGCGCATTACGGGTGAGGTCATCACTACACCATACTCCTTTGTCGCGACCGCCCACTCGCTGCTGTGGAATAGCATCAAACCGATATTCGTAGACATTGACCCAATCACGCTTAACCTTGATCCGGAAAAGATCGAGGCGGCTATCACCCAGCAGACCACCGCCATCATGCCGGTACATTGTTACGGACATCCCTGCAACGTCGCCCGTATTCAGAAAATTGCCGACAATTACGGATTAAAAGTTATTTACGATGCCGCCCATGCTTTTGGTGTGCAATGCGATGACGGGAGTGTGCTAAACCACGGTGATTTGTCGATATTAAGTTTTCACGCCACCAAAGTTTTCAATACATTTGAGGGCGGTGCAATTGTCTGCCACGACATAAAAACCAAACAGCATATCGATCACCTGAAAAACTTTGGCTTTGTCGATGAAGTAACCGTGGTTGCCCCCGGAATTAACGGCAAGATGAGTGAAATCAATGCTGCTTTAGGTTTACTGCAACTCAAGGGTATCGATAAAGCCCTGCAAAGGCGCAAAACCATTGACGCATATTATCGAAAAGCTTTGTCCGGGATTAAGGGCATCTATTGCTTGTCAGGTATGGACGAAAGGACGGCTAATCACGCTTACTTTCCTATTTTTGTGCAACCAGAGTACCCACTCAGCCGTGATGACCTGTATCAAAAATTGCAAGATAACAACTTTAATGTGCGCCGATATTTCTACCCTTTGATTAGTGATTTTCCAATGTACCGGGGCCTGCCTTCTGCAGCGCGATCTAATTTGCCGATAGCGGGAAAGGCGGCGAACGAAGTGATTTGCTTACCTATTTATCCTGATCTGCAACTCAGCCAAATCAATCGCCTCATTAATTTGATCAAGATATGAAGGAGATAGCTTGAAAACAGTCATTTACGGCAATGGTGCGATAGCGAAACTACTTTTTTCGTATGCGCGCCACAGCATCGATATCGTCGGCTTTACTGTCGACGACATATGCATTATCGATAACGTCGACAGCTATCTGGGGTTGCCGCTAGTGCCGTTTAGCCGCGTAGAAAAACAGTTCGACCCAGTTTTGCACCAAATGATTATAGCTATGGGTTTTATTGAGATGAACGATCTGCGAATAAGGAAATATCTTGAAGCTAAGCAAAAAGGTTACCGCTTCGCTAGTTTAGTCCATGACTCGGTCCTGATGCACACCGATGTGGTGATTGAAGAAAACTGTATCATTCTGGATCATGTCTCCATTCATCCTGGTTGCAGGATAGGCCGAGGGACTTTTATATCGAGCAATGTCAATATTGGCCATGATTGCATTTTTGGCGAAGCTAACTGGATCAACTCGGGAGTCTCTATCGCGGGAGGTTGCAATATAGGCGCAGGCTGCTTTTTTGGCGTCAACTCTTCGGCAGGGCATGGCTTGCATATTGGCGCGCGCAACTTTATTGCGGCGAATACACTCATCAACAGGCATACCGAAGAAGACCAGGTTTATTTATCAGAGCCAGGCCAGCTTTTCAAGTTGAAGAGTAAATCGTTTCTCAGGTTTAGCCAGATGCTGAATTAAAACGATGGGGCTATTAATAGAAACCGTTTTGCAAAAAAACAGCACGATATCAGACACGGCAAAAATATCCCCGGCGTTTTTTGCCCACGCCAGTCGCACACCCGACAAACAGGCGGTTTGGTGCGAAGGCGATACTGTAAGCTACCAGGAGCTGGCCCATCTGGTCTGCCGCTGGTCTAATGCGATGGCGGCATACGGCGTTAAGCGCGGCGAGCACATTGGGGTGATACTCCCCAACAGCATCGAGTTCATCGCGTTGATGCTGGTTGCGGCTGACCTTGGGGCAGTTATGGTGCCAATAAACACCTCGCTGACACCATCAGCCGTGCACAGGGCTTTTGAGGTAGCGGAAGTGAAGCATGTGGTTTCAACAGGCGTTTTGTTGAAGGATTTGCTGATAAAATCAACCTCATCCTCTGGAACACAGGATTCTCCCTCTCCCCCGGATTTTTCAATGGTAGACGGTCTGTGGCTCAGTGTGGACGAAGCAACCGAAGGTGCATTGCTGTTAGCCGATCTGCTTCAAGATGTTTCGCAGGATGCACAGCCGCTCAATGCGGCCATGGAAGACGATGCATTGATCCTAACCATGACATCAGGTTCTACCGGAGACCCAAAACCTATTATCCTGACGCAGCGTACCAAGTATAACCGCGCCGGTGCTGCAGTCGAGCTGTATGATATAACAGAACAGGACAGGATACTGGCGGCGACGCCACTCTACCATTCCCTGGCTGAAAGACTGGTGCTGATTCCGCTGCTGACTGGCGGTACGTCGGTATTGATGTCCAAGTTTTCTGCAACAACATGGCTGGAATGCGTGAGAGACCATGACGTTACCTTTACTATCGCTGTTTCCTCTCAGCTCAAACAGATCGCCGAACAGCTTGGCAGCGGGAATGATGCATATGACATCACCAGCTTACGCTGCATCGTATCTTCATCGGCATTGCTGGACCACCAAGTTAAATCTGAATTGCTGGAAAGGTTTGATTGCGAATTTCATGAGTGTTACGGCGCTTCTGAAATTGCAATCGCATCCAATTTGGACGGCCTTTCGGCAAAGGCTAAGCTCCAATCCGTAGGCATTGCGGCCCCTGGCGTTGACATCAAGATTATCGACAGAAATGACGAGATTGTCGGCACCGGAGAAGCGGGCGAAATTGTCTGCAAAACCCCCATGCTGTTCGGCGGCTATTTTAAACGCGCTGACTTAACGCAGGCAGCCATGTGGGGGCAGTATTTCAGAACGGGAGACATGGGCAAACTGGATGAAGACGGTTTTCTTTATTTCCTCGGACGCAGCAAGGACATCATCATCTCTGGAGGCATTAATATCTACCCCGCGGATATCGAAGCGGTAGTCACAGAGTATTCCTCGGTGATCGAAAGTGCGGCTTTCGCATTCCCTGATGATCGATTGGGCGAAGTGGTCGCAATTGCCGTGGTGCCAACTAATAAGCTGGAGTTTGATTTGAGGTTGCTTCGCTTTCACTGCTGCCGTCATTTGGCGGATTTTCAGCAACCAAGAAAATTCTTTATAGTCGATGAATTACCCAGGAACGGCATGGGCAAGCTAATGAAGTTTCAACTGGTCAAAACATACGCGACCGACATACATTAAGTCCTGAAAGCCTGGAATAACTATGCAAAACAACACATCATCGCCAAAAGAACAACCACTGCAATTGGGGTTCATTGGCGGTTCCATCAATTCTGCTGTGGGTTACTCGCACTTCGTATCCTGTGCCATAGATAAGAAATGGCAGCTGGTAGCAGGCTGTTTCAGCAAAAATACGGCATTGAACCATAAAACCGCCGAGGTGTATGAGATCATCCCCGAACGCGTATATGATACTTGGCAAGACCTGCTTGCCAAGGAAAATGGGCATCTGGACGCCGTGGTGATACTGACTCCTACGCCTGCACATTTTGAAATCGTCATGGCGTGCATGCATACCGGTATTGCTGTCATCTGTGAAAAGTCACTAACCATTAACAGCGCCCAGGCTCAGACCATTCTCAATCTGCGTAATGAATTGAAAGCTTTTTTAGCTGTCACATACAATTATTCCGGCTACCCAATGCTACGTGAGTTGGCTAAACGGATAAATGATGGAAAATTAGGCAAGCTTTTGCATTTCCAGGCAGAGATGCCACAGGAGGGATTCATTCGTGTCGATGCCCAAGGCAACAAACCTGTACCGCAAGCATGGCGCCTTTCAGACGGCGACATCCCAACCCTGTACTTGGATCTCGCCGTGCATCTGCATCAGATCATCTATTACCTAACAGGGCAAAAGCCTATCGAATTAGTCTCAGATCAGAACCACTATGGCTGGTTTTCCGGCGTGGTCGATAATGTTAGTTGCCTATGCCGCTACACTGGCGATATTCAAGGCCAGCTATGGTTCAGTAAATCAGCGCTGGGACATAGGAACGGCCTAAAAATCCGTATCTATGGCGACCAAGGATCAGCCGAGTGGTATCAGGTTAACCCGGAGGAGTTGGTACTATCATACGTGGATGGCCGCCGAGAAATTCTGGATCGGGCGGGTGCCGTAGAGATCGCCAATCAACATCGATACAATCGCTTTAAGTCAGGACACCCCGCCGGTTTTATCGAAGCCTTTGCCAATCTATACAGCGACATTGCTGACGGCCTGCACCAATACAAGCGAACCGGCGAGTGGCAGTCATGCGAAGTGTTCAGTGCTGAATTGGCACTGGAAGGCATGCATTTTCTTGAAACCATGGTTTTGTCGACTAAAAGCAGGACTTGGCAATTTGTTGACGAGTCATTAAATGGGATAAACTAAACGGATGTAATAGACAGAGAACAAAGTATTCAGCGAGCTTTGCCGGTCATCTACAAACCCTGATCAAGAAAAAACATTAGAGAACACAATATGCCAGACAGCATTCGCTCATTTGTGCGGGAATTACTAGAAAAAAAATCCAGGCTGCCTAAGGGCTTTGATGATACAACCGACTTTATCCAGACCGGCATCATGGATTCGATAGGCATCATCAAGTTTATACTGGAACTTGAATCCAGATTCGATATTGAAATAACAGATACTGATATTGAGTCTGATGAATTTCGTTCAATACAGGGCCTGGTTGCAATGATTCACCGGAAAGTGACAGCCGGGTGATGGTAGCCTACAATCCAAACTGAATAACCAATTGAGTCCTGTTAACTAAAAGCTTATATAGATAAACGAGCCGATAATCTGGATGAGTTCAACTAGCACTGGGTTTTGCAAAGAATAGCTATGCGAAGCACACTCTCAGGCAAATTATTAGTAGGGACATTTGTCCTCAACGAAGGAATCGACCGCATGGCACAACCCTTAGATCACCATTTCATGGATGCCGCCTTGTGGTCCAACAGTCTGGATGGCACTAACGAAGACTCCGGCAACGCAAGACAATTGGCAAAAGAGTTTCTTTCACCAAAATGCGAAGTACTCAAACTTTTGCTTGGGCGTAATGAACATTCTGCAGCATTGGTTCAATCTATTGAAATCGATGGGATTGTGGACGATTTTTCACCGGCTGGTTTGTGGAATGGCAAACCAGTATTCAAATGCGTGGATATTCCAAAAAATGCAATTGTCGTCAATTGTTCAATGTCTATAAGTCCGGTAACAGCTCTTCGCAAACTGCAGAATCTCGGTTTGAAGAAATGCATTAATTACGCCGACCTCCATAAAGCGCGGCCAGATTTGATACCTGCACCGCTATTCGTTTCTGAAATGCGGAAAGACTTTTCAGAAAATCAAGCGCATTGGATTTCTTTGTTATCTAAACTTGCCGATGAACAATCGAAAACCGTGTTTAATGATCTGGTGCATTATCGTCTAACCGCTGATCCAGTATATATGTCCAACTATTCGACCCGGCTTTCCGATCAGTACTTTGAAGACTTCCTTTCTCTTAATAACGAAGTTTTTATTGATGCGGGCGGGTTCAATGGCGACACCACGGAAGAGTTCTGTAAGCGCTATCCGGATTACAAAAAAGTAGTCCTGTTTGAGCCATCGCTTAAAAATATGCTGGACGCAAAAGAAAGGCTATCAAACCACAGGGATATTGAATTCATGGATATGGGCTTATCCGATATGCCAGGGGCGCTCTGGTTTAATCCGGACGCAGGATCTGCTAGTGCAGTGAGTGCTGAGGGGGCATGTAGCATAAATGTCACCACACTGGATGCATCGGTCAGACAAAAGGTCACTTTTATAAAAATGGACCTGGAGGGCTGGGAACTAAAAGCCTTGGAAGGCTCAAAGAAACACATTCTTGAAGATCATCCAAAACTTGCCATCTCTGTGTATCACAACGCATCAGACTTTTGGCGCATCCCTGAGTACATCGCCGACATTCGCCAAGACTATGACATCTATCTCCGCCACTACACTGAAGGGTGGTCAGAAACTATAATGTTCTTCGTGCCGCAAAAAACCGAATAGTATGAGTTTTAGAAGTAAGCGACTGAATAAAACCGTACCTCTGAAGCAGTGATGTGTCAGTCTCATTGCTGGCATAAGCCGTAGCAAAGCGACACGATATTTGGATTGAATTGTGCGGCAATCAAGAAGAATTTTGATTTCTCAAACCCTCTTTGAAATAGTGACAAGGAAAAACCGTGAATAACTTCCTGCAAGGCAACGCAACCAAACCAACTCTCATCTTTCCCGCTGGTATGCCGCGTTCGCTGGATTACTTGGAAAAATGCAAGCGGGAAGGACAGCCGGTGATTGGATCTTCATCGCTGGCCTACGATGTCTCGAAAGAAAAATACCCCGCATGGTGCCACCTGCCCTATATCACCAAACCGGAATTCAACAATGCGCTTAGGTCCGCTATTTTGGAGTTCGATATAGGTGGTATTTATACCCCCAATCCTGTAGCTTGGAGCTATCTCAACCGCACACTGAAAGAGATCAACCCAGATATTGTGCTGCTCAATGATTCACCATTGATCGAGGAATTGAGCGGCTACCGTGTCGCTACCAACCTTGCACACCGAGTGCTTGAGCAGCCATTACCTCTAGCTTCCAGTTTACCCATCAAAACATCCTTATCCCACTTGGAACTCGCCACACTGTTTAAGCATGCTAATGCGATTCCAGGCATGTGTGACGACGAAAAAATCAGCGCCTTATGCGGAATCGCCCGTTACAGCACGCTGGGAGATGTCGTTGAAATAGGCAGTTGGTGGGGTAAGTCAGCCTTTGTCCTGGCTAGGCTGGCACGATGTTACGGTATCGGCAAAACCTTGTGCGTCGATCCGTGGTCGCGTGACTACGTGGTGCAAAATGATGAGGGTGGACTGGTAGACAGCGGCATCGAGCAATATGATTGCGATGAGGCCCTGCACGTATTTGAAATGAACCTGCTGCCATACTGCGCAAATGATATCAACTACTTGCGGATGCCTTCCACATTAGGTGCAAAACACTATGGAAAGCATAAGAGTGCGACGACGGATTCCTTCGGAACGACTGATTATTGCGGACAAATTGCTATCCTGCACATTGATGGCAATCACAGCTACGAGGCAGCCAAGGCCGATATCATGGCATGGACGGATTATGTGCTGGCTGGCGGCTGGATTGTGATTGATGATTACGTGTGGCCATATGGTAACGGCCCCAAAAGAGTGGGCGATGAATACCTGGCAGAGAACCGGAACCGTATCAGCTCAGCATTTGTGATGGGGACAGCCTTGTTTATTCAATTATCTCATGCAACCGCGTCATGAAATCAAGCCTGTTCGCATTAGCTTCTGGTAATTGTCGAAATAAGTTCCGCTTCTGAATCGGAATATCCTCCAACGCCATCAAGCTTACCTACTGAAAAGATTCGTATCGTGCCCAAGGTGGTTTCGTCCAAAAATCGCGACCTGCACTACACTACCTAAGGCCGCACTTCCACAAGCCGTCCCGGCTTAACTGGAAGCGCTGTTGTCCGAGCCAATCAAGATCCGCACAAAGACAGTGCAGGTAAAGCTAACAGGCTAATTCTGGCGGACTTAGCCTTACAGTGGAAATTAACTCACTAGCATCAATAACTTTTTCTACGTTTGGATACATTTCATTGATCTGCGCTAAAAGTTGTTGCGTACTATTAGGGTAAAAAGATATGACTAGAGGGATAATTTCTTCCGCAAGAATATCGGGATGAAATACTTTCTTTCCGTATAAGTCAATAAGTTGCTTTGCGGACGAATTGTCTATTGCCACAATTCCAGGTGATTTAAATACATCAAAATCATTATATAAACCGATTGATTGAAAAGTAACCCCCCATATTCCAATTTTTTGGTATTTTTTAAGTAACTCTTCAATATTGGCCGCCAATATTTTTTGCAGCTCAAAAGGGAAAGGAGTATTGTGTTTTTGTGAGCATTTACTGCAAGTTAAACTTACACTAATAAACAGCCTGATATTTTTCCATAGATTTATGTGCCCGCACTGACCACATTCGCCTTTTATATTAACTCTGCCGCTTACAGGATCTATGTTCTCAATATTTATATTGTTTATATTTTTTGCTTTTTTAAAAGGACTTTCCAGCAACTTTTTTGCCATCCATGACATCTCTTCTGCATTTAATTTTGAAACATTAACGACAGGGCAACCGTCCTTCAAGAATTTAACTTTATCTTTAATGATATTGTTTTCACAAGCATATTTATACAGGTATGAGCCTGGGTATGGCACAATAGGCCATAAATTTATGCTGTATTGCAAATGTTTCTCCCACCAATCAAAAGTGGCTTGCGCCGTTTCAACGGTTTCGTTTATATCACCAAAAATGAAATTGCCCGAAAACGGCATTTTGGCATCGTATATTAACTTCAAAGCATTTTCAATTTGTTCAACTGTAATATGCTTCTCCATGCTTTTTAGGATTCGGTTGTCGGCGCTTTCCAAACCGAGTCCGATGATTGCACAATTTCCATCCTTTAGCATGGCGACTGTCGGCTCATCAATATCAGTCACCATGAAAGAACCGCGCCATGGCAGATTTTTCTTACTCATATAAGTACAAAATTCTTTTAACCTGCGCTTTGGTTTGCCAAATAATTCATCCGCCATAAAAACAAAACCGATATTGTATTTTTCGACTAAGTAATCTAATTCAGCTGAAATGGATTCCATGGAGCGCTGCCGATATTTTGTTCCGGCGGGGTGAAAACAGAATGTACATTTAAATGGACAAGATCGACTAGCCAAGAATAAAACCAATCTTTTTTCTCCAAGATTGTTTACATCCGGGGGTGGGAGTTCTAAAAACTTGTCAAGCTCAAACCCTTCGTAATCGGGAAATGGAATCGAGTCTAAATCCCTTATCTCTGCTCGTGGTGCAGTGATTAAGTATTTCTCATTGAACTGATAGATTAACCCGTTCACTTCAGATAAGCTTTTGTTATTTTCAATGGCGTCAAAAAGCTCACAGACAGTAATTTCGCCCTCCCCAATAACACCAATATCGACATATTCAAGAGCTTCCATTGCGGCCTCTGGGTCTGCTGTAATTATACCGCCACCCGCTATGGTTGTTATCCTAGGGTTTGCTTCTTTTGCACATCTGAATATCTCGAATAATGAATTATATTGAATAGAGATTCCGCCGCTTGCAACGATATCAATGTTATATTTAGAAATCGCTTCTTTGATAATGTCTGCAATGGGTCTTGCATCGTGATTCAAGTTTATTGTAAATACTTTATATCCAGCCTTTTTTAAACAGGCAGAAACATAAGCAATCCCCAGAGGAAACTGATAACCCTCGCCAATATTCATAGCTAATCTTGGCATTATTATTAGTGAGTTTAATTTGCCGACTTTAACATTGGCGAATAAATGTTTAATATCGCTGACTGCATCAAGTTGATGCTTTGGTAGCAGTTGAACGGTGCTATTGTTTGTCATATCAAAAATATTCCTTATAACTAAAAGGTACAATTAGCTTGAAACCTGCATGGCATGAGCAGCTTCCTCTGCCTCCAGTTCTCATCTTCCAGCTTTTTCATATGCGACATCATCGATACATCCATTCCGCCATACTTGGTGTGTCGTTTATAAAACGCTACACATTCATGCCCGTGTTCCCGGAACGACTCAGGAGCTAGCAACCGCTTCCGCCTGTTTCAATATTGCGATGACGGCGCTATTACCTATAGAGCGTAATTTTCTATGAAACTTTCTCACTCTCTAATTGAGAAAATCCTATTTCTAATTCGCACTGCTGATTAGGAGGAACCATTGGGTATGGTATATTCGTTATTAATGCCAAACACTATGCCACGCGCTATTTCATCAAGAGCCTGGCTGTCAGGTTCCCTTGGAACAATCCATTCTCTAAAATTCTTAAGGTTGCATGTGAGTTCTGGCATCCCTAGTTGATGACATCCTGTCATGAAGTCTATTTCTTTATACAGAAACTTGTTCCAGTCGTAGCAAATTTCATTGGGCATCAATACATTCATGTTGCAATCCATTTTTGATGCTATGGCAAAAAGTACAAAACCATTAGCGCCCATCACTGCATTTCCAGCATATTCGCAAATTGGTATTGCCAAATTTAGTGGGATATCAACAACTGTAGCATTGGGAATAGATAGGTTTTCAGGGAGGAGCATTGCACCATATTTATTTATCAGAACATCATAGCCTTGCTCAGAATAAAGTTTTGCCGTCTGTTCCCAAAGATATGCCGGCGAAGGTTTCGCTGTATTATTTCCAATAAAAAGAACAACCGTTTTCTTATGTTTAATGTTCAACTTAGCGATTAGCTCATTAGCATCGCTGTATGATTTTTCAGGTACTATCGGCGCTATAAACTCCGACCCCCAATCCAGCCTCAATATATACCTGTACATATCCAACAAACTAAGTCCAGAGTTACCGAAAGAACTCTGCCAACGGTCATGGAGTGCACGTATTCGTCCATCGCCATGTTGCTCAGGCCAAGTATTGATGGGGAAATCGACTTTGAAAAAATTCTGAGGAATGAATCCTTTCTCGCTAAATTGCCTCATGACTCCCAAATTGAGACCAACTATCCTGTCGAAAGTATCGGGGAAACACTGCGGTATAAATGTATGTGAGTCAGGTATAACTAATGTAATACCGTATCCGTGTTTTTTTATAAAACCACTGGCTAGTCCACATACGACCACGGTCTCTCCTAGTGAGTTTGGAACCATGAGAATCCATGTCCTTTTATCTGGATGTCTAATTTGTTCTAGGAGAAGGTTTAGTTGATCATGCGTCATCATCTACTCTTTTTTATTCAACGGATTCAGTTAATAATTTGGAAAAATTAATTATAAATTGTCCAACGGGATCTTAATCAGCTTTGTTAACCGCGTAATTTCAAGTTTAATACATTATTGGGAGCCTCGAAAAACTTCATTTTCAAAAAACCGCCCATCGTTTGTGATGCCAAATTGCAAAATACTTCATATCCACTTTGATAGATCACGGTTTATTAAACCGCCTAATGTTAAAATATCCGAGCGATACGCTGCTTTTAACTTGTTTTTCATATCTGGGTGTAACTTTAAATCAGCACCCATCTTCAGATTCAAGTTCATCATAGACAGCATGAGATTACTAATAATGAACGCAAAAATTCCTGGACGAAATCTGTATGCTTTGTAATATTTACGAAAAACAAATTGCGCATTAATAAATCTAGGCACGATACTCGCGTTATGATGCTTGAAGTCGGGTACAAAACCATCATCAATTCCGAGAAACAGGCAAAGGTCTCTGTATGTCTGCTTCGGACTCCCAACCAAATCTTCAAAAAGATATATCTTTACCTGGCTAAAGACATCTAAATACCGCTTGACCTGCTCATAATACAATCCCGAATTAAAATAAGCATAATCCAAATAATAATGCGGGTTTTTCTCTATGAATGTATCGCTTTGCAGCCTCGACTCCTCCTCTGTCAATGCCTCCTCGAATGTAGGGATGGTTTCGTATCCATATTGCAAACCATGCCGGTAAAGAGAGAAACTTCTGTCGGCAGGACTCCTTAATACGATGACAATTTTGACATCACCCAATTTTTCGTAAATCCACTGAGGACTTATTGGGTTGGCTAGGTAGGTTGCCGACGCTTCTCCAATTGCTTTTTTGCCTTTTCCCGATTGAAAAAGGGAAACGTATTCGGCCCATTCGTGAACGCCATAATTATTTACAAAATAACAGGGCTCTTTCCATTCAGGCATGAAAACATCGGGATGTTGCTTTAACCAGTGGTACAGCGACGTGGATCCGGCTTTTGCTGCACCGACAACAATAAAATTAGGGAGTACTTCTGACGCCACCTCCCGGTTATCCTTTGCCATTACTTTCACTCTTTAATTGTAGAAAAACCGCCGCAAGCTGGGACATGAAACATCTCCAGCAAACGATCCTCGCATGGCTCTGCTCACCTTGGTTTTTCGCGTCTCCGCCAGAAAAATCCTCATTTTCCAGACAAATCATCTGAATTATGCAGTGAATTTCTGTTCACACTGTTAGTGACACTCAACGAATGAACCAACTTCATCCATTGCCCGTTCATGGCCGACCGGGTACTCACCGCGCGGCAAAGCCATCCATTCATTAACCTGACCAAGGACATTCTGACGGAGTGTATCCAAAAAGACATACGCAGTCTCAGAGGACACTGGAAAATCATTCAGCAACATATCCAATCGGAAGGCGGCAAAGCGCTCACGCCAATAATCGTCATCGGCACATGCCTTCGCACTAAGAAGCAACTCTTGTGCAGTAGTATCGTTACCCAACAATCGATGACCCACTGCCATAAACAACAACATATAAGGATTGGAAGGGTAGGCGCGGCGGGCTGTTTCAACCCAGGCAATGAACTTGTGAGGATCACCGTCTGGCTGCAAATTCTTATTGCTAATATAGTTCACGATAATATTGAATGCGAACCATATTTCCTTGACTTGATCAGCCGATGGCACTTCGGCAGCCGACAATGAAAATACCGCCATATTGTGTTTTACACGCGCATCCGTGTTCACAAGTCCTGTGGCCGATTCGCGAACAGGAATAAAATTGGCGGTATGAGCACCATCTGTCTTCATTTGATGCTCGAAATACTCGCCGGAATCTGAAAATGCAGAGGCACCACGGATAACTTGGCAAACCGTGAACGCCGCCCAGTCCAATTCCATCTCGATCGCAAAACGAAAGGAGTCCATCATCTGGCCGAAAGTTTCCCCCGGCAAGCCGACAATAAAATTGCCGCCGACAAAAGGGCGGGGATAAGATTTCAACATACGGGAAAAATGGAGAAACTTGCTGTGCTTGCCCGGCTTCTTGACCTTGCGGAGCATCTCCTCATTGCCGGTTTCAATGCCGATCTTATAGCCCACGCAGCCAGAACGCTGAATCAGATCCAACATCTCTTCATCGACAGAGCTGGCGATCAGGCCGTTGTTGGCCGACCATCGAATGTCCAGGCCCTTGTCAATAATGCGCCGGAACAGCTCCTTGATTTCGTGGCGATAGAACAACAAGTCGTCGTCCAGCCACTCAAAATGGCGTACGCCCTTGCTATGGCAAAGAAATTCGATCTCGGCCATTACATCGTCAACCGAGCGGCAGCGCACGCCCTTGCCCATAAAGTCGCGAACGGCGCAGAACGTACATTCCGCACGGCAGCCGCGGCTGAATTGTATTGCGGCGAACGGATACCCCAACGCATCCGTTTGCCGCGAGTAGGGATTCAACGACCCGTACTCCTTGTAAGTTTCAATAGGAACCAAGGCATAGGAGTCAATCAGGTTCCCATGCACCATAACCATGTCAGGTGGGCCGGAACTTTCATGCAATGAGCCATCATTGAACCAGATTCCTGGAACTTCTGCACAGCATGGCTCTCGCTGCGCCAGCTTGTCCAACAGGAAATTGAGCTTGTTTTCTCCCTCGCCGCGCACCACAAAGTGCGCGAGGCTGCGAGACAAAAGAGACTCACACTCATAGGTCGCGATGACGCCGCCGGCGATGACCACCGACCGCCCCCGGCTCCGCACCCTCTTCATCACTTCGATCATGGGACCGATGCCCATATCAAACAGGCACGACACGCCGACGGTACCGGGATCAAAACGCTCCATTTCCTCTTCGAGCAGAATCGGCCAGTCGTTGTGGTCGAACTCAGGGTCTTCGAACACCCGTTTCAGCAATTCGTAATTCAAGTCCAGAATCCGGACCTCCAGCCCCCTGTGCTTGATGGCCTCGAACAGGTATTGCAGCCCCGTGGGCGGGAAAGCGTAATAGCCGCGCGCGAGTGCGATTTCGCGATTGAACGACCCCAGAATCACTTGGGGAATCTGGATTAGCAGCAGCCGGTTATTGGCGGGATGCGATTCGCGCAACTGCGCGCAATATGCATCCAAGGCCGAATTGTCGTAGTTTTGAAACTGGATTTCTGGCATGTTACCGCGCCACCATGCTCTTGATCTCGCCGATGCAGGCTCCCAGAACCTGATCCGCCTGTTCCTTTGTCATAATCAGACCCGGCGTAAAACAGATACGATGCCACTTGGCGTTAATGAGGATGTTGTACTTGCTCATCAACCGCTCGGTAAGCTGCATGCCGAATTCATTCGGCTTCTCGGTCTGGTATTCAAACGAGAAGCGGAGTCCGCGGCCGCGTACGTCCCGGTATATCGGCAACGCACCAAGTTCGTCGGTTATCACCTGGCGCATGTAGTTCCCCAGCGTATTTACATGGGACAGGAATTCATCGTTATGGACAATTTTTTGAACTGCCAGGGCCGCCGCAACAGACAGCGAATGTGCCTGGTGGGTTGTGGTATGCTGGAGCCGCCCCTGCACCCGCCGGATAACATCCTCGATCTCGCTGCTGGTAATAACAGCGCTCAACGCACCATAACCGGCAGCCAGGGTCTTGCCGAGAAAAATGAAATCGGGCGTGACCTGATCATAGTCGCAGCAATAGATTTTCCCGGAGGTCCCGGTTCCGCAATAAACCTCGTCGAGTATCAAGTGCACATCGTACTTGTCGCAAACAGCCCGTATGTATTTCCAGTAATTGGGCGCCGGGGGAACATCGCCGACCAGGCCGCCCATGATGGTCTCACCCACAAAACCGCAGACTTTTTTCGGCCCGATTTCCAGTATCTTGTCTTCGAGTTGTCTAGCGCTGCGTTGCGCATACTCGTCCAGCGTCTCATCCGCACCCTGTAGATACAATGGGTGATGCATCGGAATATGCGCCCGGTACGGCGACAGCATCGGACGATAAAAGTCAAGGTTGGGGCGTTCACCCAGCACAAGGGCATCGGAAGTTGATCCATGGTACGACTGCTCACGGGATATGAACCAACGCTTATCTTTGCGCCCCAAGTCATAATGAACCTGATAACTCATTTTCATCGCCGCCTCACAAGCCTCAGCCCCTGAGTTGCCGGAAAAATAAACGCGATCCAGCCCATGCTCCGCGCGGCTAAGAAGAATATCCGCCAACTCCCCGGTATTTTCATCAGCCCATATTTTATAGTCCAAATGGCCAAATCGTTTTAGCTGTCGCTCGATTGCAGCATTAACTTCAGGATGGCACCATCCGAGAATAGCATAAGAAGTACCGCCGCCGCTGGCATCAAGAACCTTCCGGCCGTCCTTGGTATAAACATAAATTCCGTCCGCTCGATCTACAAATGACGGAACAGGATCATTAGGAAACACGCGAAATACTTTAGAGTAAGACATGATTAACCTTTTTTGTTCAACCAGACTGTTTCATTATCGGCAAAAGGACCGCTTGCTACTTCCAGAAAGATTGAGTGTTGAGATATTGTTTGAATCGACCTAAAAACATTTGCCTTTAACCGAACAAAACGCCCGCATGAATTGTCGTCGCTATTTACCCGAATCGTCCTGTTGCAGGTACCCGTATCGTCGTGTAGCAATATATCCGCCACACCGTCGAGCATATGGTACGACAATGATGTTTTATCCTGCTTCAATGGGCCGACATGAACAGGGCGGGTATGCACCATCAGCATTTCATGTATTCCCTCGTCATCGTTCTCATGCAGGCAAACCCGAAATACCGGCAGCCCCCTGAATTCTGCCAATTCTTTCATTAGCATGATGAGCTGCATGCCCAATACGACCGGCGTTTCCCGTGCATAAAATACCCGTTCGTTTTTCTTGCGCAACTTGCCATGCCTGAGTATCGCCTGCTCCAGACGTGCATCTGCGGAAGAATCAACTTTTGCCGCGATACGCAGGAGTTGTGACATGTTCTCGTAGACCAATGAACTCAGTGGCACATCTACAAGTTCGTCCGGGGAGAACCATGCAAAATCCTTTCCCTCCATCAAGAGCAAATCATCGTCAGACACCGCAAATCTAACCGCAAAACACACATTAAGAATGCCATCGGGACACCTATCCCAACGGAACAACTCATTTCCTACCTGTCCGACTCTGCAACTGAGTTCTTCCTGAAGCTCCCGTTCAAGCGCGTCCGTCAATGTCTCCCCTTCTTCAACGCCCCCTCCGAAAAAGCCCCAACGATTGGGCTCGCTTATACCCGCCGCATTGTCGCGAAGCTGCAAGAGAAACCGGCCCTCTTGATCGTGGATTATGGCTTTGACGGCGATTGGCTGCGACATTTCAGTTTTTTTCCTGGTGTTAAATTTTCGAAACTTTAGTCAGCCTTGACCATTGAGATGTACTGCTGCCCTCTGCCAAAAGCCGTTCCGAATACGCCTGCTTGAGCAACTTCTGTAGGCGTGGGTATGCCCCTCGCAAACAAATCAAGAAACTGAACCAGAGCGGCACGCGATAAATCAAGCTCACAATTTTCTATGAGAGCCAAAACTTGCCGAACTGGCTCAAGCTCCTGCAATATGTCTTGATGCGATAGCATAGGCGGGTTCAAGGGGGCTTTCCCTGAAACAATTTCAGCAAATTGTTGGCAAAAACCATGCAGAAGTAAGTTACGCCGTGCATCAGATCGGCCTGTTTCACGATAGTGCAGCAGGCATTGCCACTGGCTGTAAAACGATTCGAGGTATTCCTGATTGTGCTTCTTTGGCTCAAGAGGCATCTCTTTGTACCAACCGAAATGGGTCAGAAAATCAGGAGACATCCCATATAGCCAGAATTTGTCCCCCAGAATTTCCATGCACTTGGCTACGGAAAACTCATTTTCGACCGATTCCGATGGAACCGTTGGATTCAACAAAACATCGTGCACCCAGTCGCTCGCAGGCCGGGACATCCCTTTCAACGAACGCAGATGCGGAGAAAATACTCCCGCTAGCATTTCCGTAACTTGCGCAAACCCGGCTGCGCCTGGCGCCGTCGGCCCCGCTTGCGCAACCAGTACGCGCGAAATATATTGCCGCAGAGTCTCAAAAAACAGGGATATTGCATCAGAGCAAGTCAAAACCAAAATGCCACCGGGTCTCAAATATTCCGTAAGCCTGAGAACAAACTGTTCCTGGTTCTCAAGGCCCTGTATCAACCCTTCACAGAGAATAACGTCGTAGCTTCGCTGTTCCCGATACTCATCCAGACGACAGTTAAAAAAACGAACCGCTGTTTTACCCGTATCCGATTTCTCAAACACACTCGCCATCTTATTGAAACCCGTTATATTCGGTTCTACAAGATCATAGGTTCTAGCACCCAGGGAGGCTGTAACGATAGAGTTAAATCCGGAGCCGGGCGCCACCTCCAGAACATCGCGATCCCTAAAAAACAGAGGAGGAAGACCCAGAGTACGGTAAAGTCCGATACGGCGGCTAAAGTGCAAGTCCAAGTCACTTATATCCTGGGAAACGGGTGAAATTTTGTGCTGCCCATAAAACTTCAAGAGTTCATTCATACAATCCTTTCGCTACGTCAATTATTTATAGGATGCTTTAATAATTACGTTTTTTATGCCATCAATCAAGATTAAGCTATTGAAATTAAACAAGACTGCCATATTAACTTTTTGGTTCGCCATCTATTCAAAGTAAATAAACTCATAATCGCCATTATAATTGAACAGCTGATACAGCCAGATCCATTCGTCGGTATCGAACAACGATTCAGCCGTGAGTGCCCAACACTCTAAATTGAATAGTTCCTGTTCATTCCGGTAGCTTTCAACCATCACATAGGCATTCTGGCCGACGCGCTCAATCTCGGTGAGCGCCGTTTTTAGGTCGAACAAGCGCAAGTTATGCAGAGTGCCTAAAGATAGCACCAAATCAAATTCCTTGTCGAAAAACGGGTAGCTAGCCTGCGCCTGATGCAAAAACAACCGGGGCTTTATCAGGTCACTGGCACAACTAAGGCCATAGGCCGAAATATCAAAACCGCACACTTGCAGTTCCGGCTCCAATAGCAGCATTTCATGCAGTAAAAAGCCCTTGCCGCAACCTACATCAAGCACCTTGGAGCCTGGGCCGAGATTGTAGTTGCGAATTAACGCCTCGGCGACCGGCTTCCAGCGTCCGGGCATGTACCGATAGCCGCCATAACCGAAGCGGCGGTCGCCATCCCAGTAGTCAGTCCCGTATTGCTTGGCGACTTTCATACACGCCACCTTGTCGTCCGTCATCCGCGCCAAGTAATCGCGCGGGGTTTGCTGGTGTAACGGGGTAACAATATTAAGCAACCGGCCCATGATTTTTCTCAGATATATTTATTTAAACAAATGCGCCGTGATCCGGGTCTATCGAGAGAAGATCCATGATTGCCAAATTTTTTCCATGCGAAACGCAGTGATGCGTGCATTCCTTGGAAGGGTTAAGCCCGAACAGGCGTTGACGGTTTTCCTCGGAATACCAGAAATCGCGGAACCGGCGCTCCTTGATCGAGCCCAGCGTGCCGGATACCGTGAAAGCCTTGTCCTGGCAGGTATACACTTTGCAGTCGGCACCGATAACAGTCAGGAACATAAGGTAGGGGCATGTTGTGTAGCTCTTCTGAAAGCGGTCATCCAGGTCATGATAATGGTTGATCACGGCAAAATGCTCATCGGCCAACCCTTGCGCCCGTTCGATTTGCTCGGTCACGGTAGCGCGGATTTTGGCGTGGTACAGATTGTTTTCTTGACCCGAGTTGCTCACCACGACGCCGGAAAACTTGACGTGATTGACCCCGGCATTTTTTAACAGCACACAAGCGTCATACAGATGGGTGCAGTTGGTTTCATCAACGATAAAGCTGACGCCCAGCACGCATTTTGAACCGCGGGCGGCGAACTC
>Ga0079306_1000727_pt1 | contig 26750 bp, 15 predicted proteins | sample Methanotroph_Enr_FD_79181 | JGI IMG/M metagenome (GOLD analysis project Ga0079306, IMG submission 79181) | Enriched soil microbial communities from Old Woman Creek wetland in Ohio, USA - Methanotroph_Enrichment_5 | ecosystem: Environmental > Terrestrial > Soil > Wetlands | place: USA: Ohio...
AACAACTCCGGATGCAGTGGCCGCTGGTAAAGCGAAAACACTAGCTCATTTACAACTACATTCGTTCGCGGTGCTTCCATTTAAGCCCACCCTTACAGTTTAATTAAACGTAATTATACTGCGCTGGGCCGCTTATGTTCAAGCTCATTATCAGTACTGAAAACCGCTTCTAACCCCCTTATCGGACTATTGTTACACAACTGCAATATTCGCAACGCATTATCATCGCAAAAAATATTTGTCTATTTTTATATACTACTCAGCAGCACCGCGCTGGTCTTTATCGCCTTATAGAAATGATCCACCTTGAACCGCTCATTCGGCGAATGCGCCCCATCAGTATCTTCCCCAAATCCCATCAGCAGCACTGGGCACCCCAGTTCTTTCCAGAACGTACTGACAACCGGAATCGAGCCTCCCTCGCGGATATAAACAGGCTTTTTCCCAAACCCCGCCTCTAGCGCCCTCTCTGCCGCCTTGAATACCTCATGCCCTGTATCAAACAGCACCGGCTCCGACCACCCTGGCCCGATAACTTCCATCTCAACATTATCAGGGCACACCCTTCGGATATGTTCCAAAATCAAATCAGCCATTTTTTTCGGTTGCTGTGACGGCACTATTCTCGCAGAAAATTTCGCTCCCGCAAAAGATGGTATTATCGTCTTGCCGCCCTGCCCCATATACCCGCCGTAAATCCCGTTTACCTCAAAAGTTGGTCTTGCCCACATTTTGACCAGCGGATGCACCTTCTCGCTACCGAGCAGTTTTTTGACTCCCGCCTTCTCCCGCAGCCCCGTTTCATTAAACTCCAGCCGCTCTAAATTCTCCTCTTCCCACTTCTCAATTGCGTTTACGTCATCATAAAACCCAGGCACCAGCACGTTTCCGTTCTCGTCGATGCATTTTGCTATTATATTCGCCAGTACTATGGCCGGATTGGCCACCGCCCCGCCGAAACTCCCCGAATGCAGATCTCTCGCCGGTCCCTTGATTATTACCTCCCAACCAACCGTCCCCCTCAGCCCATATCCTATCGCCCCGCCCTCGCCGTAAAGCGTCGAATCTGAAACGATCACCGCATAAGATCCAAGCTCGTTCTTATTAGCTTTTATATATTCCTCAAGACTCCTGCCCCCGCACTCCTCTTCGCCTTCGAGCAGAAACAATATCTCATTTTCAAGCCCTGCCCCGCTCTTGACTAGCGTCTCAACTGCCTTGATATGCGCAAATAACTGGCCCTTGTCGTCTGTTGCGCCGCGCGCATATAGATAACCATCCCGCTCGACAGGCTCAAAAGGCACGCTCTCCCACGCGTTTAGCGGTTCCACGGGTTGGACATCATAATGCCCATAGATAATTATCCGCCTGCCCCCGCTCTTACCGATCCTTGCCCGCACTATCGGATGCCCCTTCGTTTCAACAAGTTCAGCTTCCGCCCCAAGCTCCTGCAAATGCCCAACCAGGCACCTTGCACAAGCCCGAACATCAGCCCTGTGTGACTCCTGCGCGCTTACAGATTGATACCGCAGCAACTCCTTCAACTGGGCCAGGAATTTTTGTTTATTTCTATCAATGTAATTCGTAATTTGCATCCATGCCCCGCTTACATTCCGAATAGTAACTAGTAAATCGTAAATATTAAATTATGAACCTGCCGTTCTCATACACAACCTCCCCATTCGCGTAAATCCGCCCGCCGTCTTTCATATCCGCCAGCAAGTCCCAGTGTACGCTCGATTCGTTCTTTGCGCCCGTTTCCGGGTATGCCGCCCCGATCGCGAAATGTATTGTCCCGCCGATCTTCTCATCAAAGAGCATATTGCGTGTGAATTTTTGTATATTGTAATTCGTCCCAACTGCTATTTCGCCGAACCTCTTGGCCCCAGGTATCTGCAAAATTTTATCCAGCAGGTCCTGTCCCTTCTTAGCCGTCCCCTTCACTATCTCGCCGTCCTTGACCTCCAGCGAAATATCCTCGATCTCCTGCCCCATGTAAATACCAGGATAACTGAACCGTATATGCCCGTTGACGCTTTCTTCCACAGGCCCGGTAAACACCTCGCCCGACGGCATATTGTTATCGCCCACCGAATTTATCCACGTCCGCCCCTGCGTCGAGCAGCTTATATCGATATCCTTGCCCGTAAACCGAACCGTCGTTGCCTTATTAAGCCTGTCCACCATCCTCTGCTGCTCCCGCTCGATTTCTTTCCATTTGGCCACGGGGTCGTCATCATATAGATAGCACCCGCCGAACACGAACTCGGAATATTCCTCCCTGCTCATTCCCGATTCCTGCGCCATCGTATCAGTAGGCCAAACGCACAGCGTCCACTTAAGCTCGCCAGCCGCGGCACGCCGCATAAATATTTTATTTAGCTCTGCTCTTGCTATCTGAGCGGTCTGCTTTTTCCCCGCGTCAACGTTCTGCAATTCTTTGACATTGAACAGCGCTTCGATATGCAGCAGAGCCTCGTAATTTTCATACACATACTTAGTCAAAGGCGAAACATATCTAAGCTGATCTTTTGAGGCGTTGTCGTACCATATCTTTTCAAGCCCGCTCAGTGCGATCTTCGTATCGACAAAAGCCCCAACCCTCACCGCCTCGCGGTACACCTCCTGTATCAAAGGTTCCGCCTGGTAGCTTGAAACTATTAAAAGCCTCTGGCCTTTTTGGAGTTTAAGCGAGTAATTCACCAGCAGCTTTGCGTATTTGCTTTCTATAGATTCCATATTCCGGTCCTCATTGTGAACTTTGAATTTAGTTTAGGCTCATTTTCATACAAAACCGGCTTTTCTACCAGCAAAAAAAAAGAGCTGGGATTGGCTCCAGCTCTTTTTAGCGAAAGTTTTGCAGTCAAGGCGTCGAACTATTTTTTCTTGGCTTCTACCAGGGCCGCCAGCGTAGCGCTCCTGAGTACCTCATTGCGCTTTGCGATTGCTCCGTCACAGACTTTTTCCATCCGTGATGCATAAGGTGCTTTACGCGTCTGCTCAATGAGATCGACCTGGTTCATTGATGGGCCGTCTACCGCTTCGAATATATCCAGAAGCGTGACCTCTTCAGCTGGCTTGCCCATCGTAAAACCTCCGCGCGGGCCGCGTTTGCTGTTGAGAATACCTGCACGCACAAGGTACTGCAGGATTTTCAGAAGAAACTCCAAAGGCATGTTGTACTTTGCGGCAATTATATCAGCCCTGATATTCCCATCCATAGGGTGAGTGGCGATATAACCTACAGCCATCAGGCCGTACTGAGCCGAATTACTCATTTTCATATAAACTCCTAATAATACTTGAACACAGGAGTTTAACAGAGAATTTCAATTTTTCAATCTTATAAACGATAAATGCAAGGTTAATTTAGGTAAATAGAAAATTTAGTGCTCTGTAGAGCACTGCAAATAAAAAAGGCTAATGCGATCCTGTTATATACGCATCACCCTACGATACGTTTGTGATTGACTATAAGTCTCATATCACAGAATATGTGTTCAGCTGTAATTCTATACCAAGTGTCGGGTATTCGGCAACCTGTTGATCAATGAAATCCATAAATAAAGATTTTCATCGCTGATGAGCTTTGGCTTTACTATAGCCGCTGCCGCGAAACTTCAAGCAGTTCGCATTTGATGCCGTACACTGAGCTTTATTCATGTTCTCAACCATCTTTATTCGTTGAGCAACCCAACTGACGCAATTTTTTTTTAAGAAAGTCGATCTGGGATAGCCTGCTGGTCCGATCTTAGATTGAAGCTGCTCCTCGTCGACATGCTTTGTATCGCGAGTTTCTTGCCTTGAGCCCTCGCCATAGGCAATGCCTCAAGGTCTTTCTTGTTCCACTCAGCAACTTGCCGGGAATAAACCTTGTACATCGACGCGATCTCGTTGACGGTCTTTTAATCCCTAGAATAACTTCAACTACTTTAACTTGAATCTCACCGGAAAATGCCTTGATTGTGCTATAATTCCACTTACTTGTATATCAAATTTAAGGAGTAGTACAATTTGCCGGAGCGAAATTAATACAACGGTGAAACTGAATTATGAATTGCCGAAATACTTTTAATTGAGATGGCTTTTGAGACAAATATTTTTTGAGAGTTTTGTCACACAAATAAAATCTGCATAAATGGCGGACGGAATTGACATAATGGTGTTGCAATGAGCCGCAAAAAATGGAGAATTTTAAGAACATCATTCTGGGTTAGCATTTAGACTCTCACTTTAAAGACAAAACGATATTCAATAATATTTTTTGCGCGATCATCTATATTTCTTTGTAGTTTAAGCTCAAACATGGGCGGCCTTGGCACAAATAGTTTTTCACAGATTGCAACGAGTTTCTGTGGAATTAACTTCGAACTGCTCAGAGACAGATACAGGAATAGACTCTTCCAATTATCTGTCGCTAATAATGGCAACGTGTGTCTTGTATAATAACCAGCAAGGAGAAGAAAAAAAACAAGCTATACACCGTTATTTAACAAATATTCAAGCGTTTCACACAAATTTTGGGAATTTATTTAAGGAGAAAAATATGGTTTCCAAGAAGATGTGTTCTAAAGCAACCTGCATTTTGTTTTTGTTTCTGGCGATCAACATCGCTTACGCTCTTGATCCTGATCTTGTCGCGTGGTATCAATTCGATGAGGGCTCCGGGACGACGCTTATTGATTCCGTCGGGGGCCATAATGCCACTGTCAATGGGAGTGGCGGGGTTTGGGTAACCGGTAAAGCCGGCGGGGCTTATAATTTTAATGCCACCGCTTACGCGCAGGCAAGCGGCTTGGCAGCGCCGGGCGGCACTGAGCAAACCGTGACCTTCTGGTTTAGCGGTAACGAAAGTATTGTGAATGGCTCGGGTTATCCCGCCGGTCCCGCGTTTTACTCGAATTCCGGTACGGTTAACTATATGGACACCAGTTATAATACGGGGCTGGGCGCGGTAGCGGCAACGTTTGTGGCTGGCAGCGGTTATAGCAACCAAACTTTGCCGGTGGCTCTTAATTCGGTAATTAAATACGGATGGCACCATCTCGCAACGGTCAAGAATGCAACTGCCGGTACAATGGAGGTGTACCTTGACGGCGAACCGATGACCACCGCTACCGGGATGACCGAAAGCATTCCCGCTTCCACCAATTTATTTATTGGCTCCAGTATCTATGGTGGCGTTATTTGGAACGGCGCAATCGATGATATGCGGATTTACACTCGTGCGCTGACGCAGACGGAAATAGCGGCCGTTATGAACACATCAGGTATCGATCCTCATCTTATAGCCTGGTACAAATTTGATGAGGGGGCAGGGACGACGCTTACAGATTCCATTGCGGGAAACAATGCCACCGTAACAAATTGGGGTGGCGGGTCGGGAAATGTGTATGTAGCGGGCAAACTTGGCGGCGCCTATAATTTCAATGCTGCGGTTTCCGGATGGAATAGTGGTGGCGCGGCAATGCCGGGTGGCACTCAGCAAACAGTAGCCTTCTGGTTTAAAGGCAACGATAGTATAGTGAATGGTTCGGGGTATCCCGCCGGCCCCGCCTTTTACTCGAATTCCGGCACTGTTAACTATATGGACACCAGTTACAGTACGCCTCTTGGCGCAGTAGCGGCAACGGTTATAGCTGGTAGTGATTATGCCAACCAAACTTCGCCTGTGGCGCTTGATTCGGTTATTAAATATGGATGGCACCATATTACAACAGTAAAGGATGCAACTGCCGGTACCATGAAGATGTACCTTGACGGCGTACTGATGACCACCGCTACCGGGATGACCGAAACGATTCCCGCTTCCACCAATTTCTTTATCGGCTCGAGCATCTATGGCGGCGCTATTTGGGACGGCGCACTCGATGATATGCGGATTTACGATCGTGAATTGACGCAGAATGAAATAACCACGCTTGCTAACACATACGATTCAGACAAGGCTTACTATCCGAATCCGGGTAATAACACTACTCGCATTGATCCTAACACGGTTCTTACCTGGAACGCCGGAACTTTCGCAGCTTCGCACAACGTATATTTTGGTACCAGTTTTACCGATGTGAACTCCGCCACTACTGCTTCGGCTGCATACAAAGGAAACCAGACTTCTTGCAGCTATGATCCGGTGACGGATTTAAACCAAACTTACTATTGGCGCATCGATGAGGTCAATGGTGTCAATGTCTGGAAAGGCGATGTGTGGAATTTTACGACCTCGAAAGGTACCGCACCGACTGATTTTTATGTAGCCACCGATGGTGATGACAACAACCCAGGCACCTCCACGGCACAACCGTTTCAGACGATTGCGAATGCTCGCGATACAATACGCTTATACAGTGCATTACCCGCCGGCGGTGTCAAGGTCTGGATTCGCGGCGGAACCTATTATCTCACCGCGCCTTTGATCTTTGAACCACAGGATTCCGGTGCGTCAACTAAACCAATCACTTACCTCGCCTATCCGGGTGAAAAACCAGTCATCAGCGGCGGAAAAGTCATTAGCGGGACATGGACATCCATTGGTTCGAATAAATATACAATTACAATACCTGACGCCGGCAGTTGGTGGTTCCGTCAATTATGGTGCGATGGCCAGCGTTGTCAGCGCGCACGTTGGCCTAACCCCGGTTCAGCCTTGCTTGCTATTACTGCGGTATCACCGAACATGATTACGCTGACGATGAATCAGACTATATCAGGCAGCAATTTATCTGCCAACAGAACCGAATTGGTGATGCATAATCTCTGGACCGTCGCCCGTGCCAGAGTCGCCTCCAAAAACGGCTACACCGTGTCAACCTCTACCGTTTGCGGTGACAGCGATAACGACAGCTTGAAGCCATTTGTAAGTAAAGCCGCATTTATGGAACACAACCCTGATTATATTGACCAGAATACGGAATGGTTCCTGGACCCGGCAACTGGCCTGCTGACATACCAATCGCCCGCCGGGACAACGCCCGCTAGCAGTACCTTTGTCGCGCCTAAACTCAAAAATCTCATCATAATCGAAGGCGACCAAAATAACACAGTCAAGTATCTTGTTTTCAAAGGGTTGTCGCTTAAGGACACGAAGTGGGATTTGCCCGATTATGGTTACGTTGACTTGCAGGCCGGACATTACCACGATAATGGCAGCAACTACTATCTCCTGCCTGCTGCCATTCACGCTATCTATGCCGAAAACTGTGCCTTTACGCGGTGCTCTATCGCCAATACCGGCGCCAGCGGCATAGGTTTCAGTGAAGGATGCAACTTTAACCAGGTATCAGATTGCGAATTCTATGATGTTGGCGGCAGTGGCGTTGTAAATGGAGAACGAAGCGACCTCGATACCGAACTTGTTTATTCGTGGGCGAATGCCGATGCGCCAAACAACAACACTATTTCAAATAATTATTTGCACAAAATAGGCAATGAGTGGTTCGGTTGTGTCGGAATATTCGATGCCTTTAGCACAAATACCAATATCGTCAATAACAGTATAGCAGACTCTTCCTATAATGGCATCGAACTTGGTATTGGGCAGAGCGCCAACTGTCAGAAGAATGCCATGGTGTCGAAGAATCACGTTCAGCACGTCATGACAAAATGCCAGGATGGCGGCGGCATATACAACATAGGACCTCAGAACCCGGATATAACTGACAGCGCGAACGCAGATGACGCCAATATTATGGACAACTGGGTTCACGACGTAAATGTGGGTGTCTATACGGGTGGCGCTATTCTCGATTTGCGATATCAAAACCACGGCATTATGCTTGACGGTATGAGCGCGGATATTTATGTGCTCAACAATGTCACCTATGGAATCTATAATGGCGGACAGCCTAATGCCGACTACTTCAAACAAACCATGCAAGGTTATGAACCGGTTCGGATAACTGAAGGTACCAACTACTGGAACAATCCGGCCACCTCCGGAACGCCGCTGTCGATCAAAAATGCGGCCGGTACAGTAGCATCGGCGCCCAGCGATTTAATTATTGCATGGTCAGCGGATTATAGCAGCTTTACGGTCACCGGTAACAGCGAAGCCTGGGCACAGTTAGACAGCGCGTATATCAATGAAAACAGCCAAACTGTCCTGTCTTCGTTGACCATCGAAAAGAACGGCGCTATCCACGGAACCGTTTCAGCCGCACTAGTTGCCACAAGCACCGTCACTTTAAAGGTAACGGTCAAAGACCCCGATGGGCACGTTTCATCAATAGCAACCTCCAATACGCTCAACACCCATAAGGCAACCGGTCCCAGTCCTGCCGATAATGCCAGCGGTGTATCAACAAGTACAACGCTTAGCTGGACGGTCGGCTACGGCGCCACCAGTCACGATGTGTATTTCGGCAGCGTCTTTGCTGATGTGAATACCGCAACTACCGCATCGCCGGTATTCAAAGGTAATCAGTCAGGAACGACATATAACCCTGGTGCGCTAAATGTGGCGGCTACCTATTATTGGCGCATTGATGAGGTCGGCCCTGGCGGCACCCTCAAGGGCATGGTCTGGAGGTTCACAACTGTTAATAATAATCTACCGACATTCGTCGCAGCTGGCAACGTCGCTTCCGGCACAGGAGCGATCACCCCAGCGCTTCCTGCAAACATAGTAACAGGTGATATCTTGCTGCTGTTTCTTGAGACGGCCAATCAGGCCATCACAATTCCCACTCCAAACGGCGGGACGTGGACTCAGGTTACAAACTCGCCGCAGGGGACCGGAACGGCCGGCGGCAGCAGTGCTACAAGGCTCACGGTCTTCTGGTCGAGGTATAACGGGACGCAGGGCGCTCCAACCACATCAGATTCAGGCGACCACCAGCTTGGCAGGATGATAGCGATTCGCGGCGCTGTCGCCTCCGGTAACCCCTGGGATGTTACCGCAGGCGGTATCGAGGCTACCTCGGACAGCAGCGGCTCCATTCCGGGCGCGACCACAACGGTTGGCAATACTCTTGTCGTCGCTGTCGTCGCGGCCAGTCTCCCTGACGCAACCGGCACGGCAAACTTTTCGAGTTGGGCAAATGCCAACCTGACAAGTGTAACCGAGCGCACCGACAATACCGTGAATTCAGGCAATGGCGGCGGCCTCGGAATAGCAACGGGTATTAAGACGGCCGCCGGGGCTTACGGCAACACGACTGTTACGCATGCGTCGGCAGCGGTCAAGGGTATGATGAGCATCTCAATCAAACCTTAACGTATGAGAATTAGCGGCTGACTGGCCGTCAATTGGGCCGCTGGATTGACGATGTATCAATGGATATGTAGTGCCAAGCATACTGCTTGCAACCCGGCGACAACACTTAAGTCGCCGGGTTTTTTATCATTACTGAGCATTATCATTGGCAATGGGCGATATCATAAATAATAGCGTTTCCTAAAGGGATATAGAAAAGGTCTCCTGAACACCTTTACCCATCAGATCAATGGGCTAATGTACAGGAGCCCCCCTATCCCTGCCTCCTGAATGTAAGGGGTTGACGGTTCTCCTCTTACCCTCTATCATCTCCAAAGATTTATCATAAAAGCAAAAAAGGCGTGAATTATGAAGCGTACCGTATTATCGATGACAATGATTTATGCAGTTACCGTAATGGGGGCAATGAATGCTTCTGGTACGGACCAGCCAATCAGTGCCGTTGTGGTTCAGGAGATGACCGGGCCTTTTGATAATCCCGAAGGCGCTATCGTAGGGATAGATGGAAAATCGGTATTTATAGCCAATGCAGCCAGCGCCTCGGGCAGATTTTCATTTACTGTTGCTGCAGGCTACATAACAAAGTTAACCATAGGAGCGGATGGAAAGCTTACCCTGGTGGAGCAAAAATTTGTTAAAGGATTAACCCGTCCATGGGGAATGGGAGTGTTGCCGGTAAAAGTGGGCAAGTACCCTGCCGGAACTATTTTTGCTGCAGTCGGCGGTCCTCCGCTCGAAGGAATTAAAAATGCGTCCAACCTTGAATCTGGAATAATTGCTTTTAGTCCCGATACCGGTGAAATTCTGGGAAATATCTACGGCGGCATAGGTTCAGCGTTTGAAAAAATTTCTGAAGGACCTGTGATTGCCATTAATGCATTGGCCTTCGATAAAAAGGGGAATCTTTATTTTACTGATTCAGCCGTTGCATGGAATAGGTTCCCCGAAAGCGGACCTTTGCCAATACGACAGGGTGTCTGGAAAATAGAAGTCAGCCGGCTGGAAGAACTTCTTGACGGTGAAAAACACTCTGATAACACCAAAGGTTTAAGGTTTTGCTATATTGCAGGTTGTCCGGACGGCATTGAAGTATCCCCTGACGGCGAACTGTACGTTAACACCGTTGGTTCGGCCGCGGTTTACTGGGGACCGCCGCTTTACGACCCCTTTGACGGAGCGGTATATCATTTGACCGACGAAGACTTTAATAAAGGCCACGTCACTTCAAAGCCGGTGATAGACGGTTTAGGCGCATTGGATGGACTTGTTTTTACTCCCGGGGGAACTCTGTTATGCTCTGAAGTCCTTCGTCATAATGACATTATTGTAGCAAGACTTTCCAACGGCCACGACACAGCAACATTTTTAAATGTTCCTAATCTCTGTGGTCCCGCTGACATTGCGGTCACTGAGATAAAAGAAAATTTCTATGTCATTATCCCGGAACACACCTCAGGGGTTGATGATGCTAATTTGCCTGCTGCCGCCAAACAGGAAGTTACTGTTATCAAGCTCCTCGGCATAAAATAGTCGCAATGCGACTCTGGGCGAATTTTAAGCGTTGCTCTTCAGATTAAAATTTGCGACGCGGGTGAGGCTACACTCAAATTTTATCAGCCGTATTTAGCTCAAAATGGTCGCAGAAAGCTCGCTGAACTAGTACGGGAGCAGATTGGGGGCGAACGCGAAAATGTGGAACAAGCAGTAGCCAGGGCTAAATCGGAACATGAGCAAATTGGCAAGGCAATTGATAATTTGCTGGGCAATATTACTCCGGCCAATCGCATCTATGTCGATAAAGAATAAATGAGCTGACCGCAAGCGTCAACAGCTTGAATTGAGGCTTGAAGAATTAGAGCGGATTTCTTTATCGCAGGCAGAAATTGATACGATTGTATCAGATGCAATGAGTTTTATTTCAGGACTAGAATCTATACTGCGGGAAGGACTGCCTGCAAGAAAAACTGTTACTTTACTGCAATGTATTACAAGGATTTTGGTCAGCAAGCCTGAGAGTAAAATAAAAATTCAATTTCGGGATGTGCCAGCAGGAAATTTTTTGTAAGCAACACTAAATTCGATACTTACGAATACCAACATGTGGTGGCGAGGCCGTAACTCTTCTTTAAAAAAGCAGTATTTTACTCTTTTGAAAGGAGATACGATAGAAGATCAATCCTTTCCCATATTATTTCCTTGTCGACAGCCAGATGTGATCGGCCTTTTAATCAAATCGAGGTTGCAGTGCAGCAACTCAATTCAGCAAGTATAGATGCTACCTATTCTACTAAATAATCATTTAGTAACCGCGATAGATTTTCTGAAGAGCGCCAAACTATATACAAAAAACGCAAGGCCGATGGCTGCTACCATTAGGAAATTAGGCCAGACTGCACTCATGCCTGCCCCGCGATAAATTATCTTCTGTGAAAAGCTTACAAAATGACGCGACGGTAAAAAGAACGTGAGGGCCTGAAGCCATTGTGGCTGGCTCTCCACTGGCGTGTTTCCGCCTGAAAGTAGTTGCATAACAACAACCACCAGGATGATCAAAAGTGCGAACTGTGCCATGGACCGTGAAATCGTTCCAAGGAATATACCCAGGGCGGTAGTAAAAAAAAGATACAGCACGACACCAAGAAACCACAGTACTGTCGATCCGGCAAACGGAACCTGCAGAGCCATCCGTACAACCAGGAACAGCGACAATCCCGTCGCCAGTAGGATTACGAGGCCATTGGCCCAGACTTTTGCCATCGCAATTTCAAATGCGGTCAGCGGCATGACAAGCAGGTGCTCTAGCGTGCCATGTTCGCGTTCGCGGATCACCGCCGCACCACATAGGACGATAGTTAACAAGGTAATCTGGTTTATAATCGCAACAACACTGGTAAACCACGAAGTGATGCCATTTGGATTGAACATCTTGCGGATAACGAGGTTGACAGGCTGAGAAGAATTTATATCTGAACGTTTTAGAAAACTGGAAACCCGGTCATTTATAATATTTCGTATGTAATTAGCTCCTATGCCGGCCTGCTGCATCGCGGTCGCATCTATATTTATTTGGTAATCAGGATTGCGGCCGGCCAGCAGGTCTAATTCAAACCGCGGCGGGAAAACTACAACGAACATATACTGACCTCTGTCCATTGCAGTTTCCACTTCACCTGGGCCGATCTGCTCTGGAAATTTAAAAAGCGGTGGATAAAAGGCATTGGTCAATTCGCGGGAAAGAGCCGAATTATCCTCATCTACGAAGGCAATAGAACCATTATGTACCTCGCTGGAGGTGCCGGTTGCCTGTATGTAAATTGCCGCCGTGAACGCGTATACGACAAACAGTACCATAATCCAATCGCTGCCGAGGCTGTAAAGCTCTTTATACCCAAGCCAAATTATGTTCAGAAATGATTTCATTATTTCTCCTGTTTTCGCAATCCAAGCACACTGATTCCAATCAGTATGGGGATGCAGCAAGTCAGAAAAAATACATCCTGAAGCATCAATCCCGGCCCAAGGCCTTTTGTGTACGCACCCACACTTGAATGCATGTAGTAGGTTGTCGGCCAAATCGACCCTATGATACGGGCCTGACCTTCTAGTGTTGAAACAGGCTGCAACAATCCTGAAAACTGCGTAGTTGGCAAGATGGTAAGAATCGCAGTAACAAAAACCGCAGCCACCTGGCTGCTGGTAAATGTTGAAGTAACCATACCTATTCCGGTACTCGCAGCAACATAAACCAGAGTGCACAACGTCAGCATGAGAAAACTTCCCTTAATCGGCACACCAAATATCAAGAGTGCGATGATAACAAGGATAAAAAAGTTCAACATGCCTATTACTATGTACGGCAGTTGTTTTCCTATCAGGTATTCAAGCCTTCTCGTTGGCGTGACATAGAAATTGATTATTGAGCCAAGCTCTTTTTCACGCACTACGCTAACTGCCATGAGGATAGCAGGTATCAGAACCAGCAGCAGGGCCGGCACACTGGGCACAATCGAGTAGAGACTCTCAAACGTCGGGTTATACATGAATCGCTCCTGGCTATTGGCGCTGTATTTTGCAGGACCGGCATAAAGACCACTGGCGGGGTCATTGAGCATTGTAGTGTGCACCCCGAGGACATACTGCGATACGGTCTCTCCGCGGAACGTATTTGCGCCATCGACATTAGCCGACACATCCGGCGATGAACCCCTTCGCACATCTCTTCCGAAACCCGTCGGTATTTCAAGAATGACTGATATGTAATCCGATTTTAGTCTCTGGAGCGCATCCTGGTCCGAGTATAATGGTGGAGTTTTGGTAAAATATCGACTCGCCCCAGTAAACTGCTCAAGATACGCGCGACTTTCAGGTGTCTGATCGAGATCCACAGTTGTATATCGGATGTGTTCCACATCTGTGGTTATGCCAAATCCGAATACCAGCATGAGCAGTGCCGAACCGATGAACGCAAAGGCCAATCGCACCGGGTCGCGGCGTATCTGCATGCTTTCGTTTGCTGAATATGCGAGCAACCGGCCCATGCTGAAACCACCCCCGGGGTGCTTCGTCCGGCATGGTTCAGATTGAGATAATACAGGTGCTGGCGAGGTTGGTGACGACGCAGGCGTGTTATCGGCCTTTTTTTCACTTTTGCCGGTTTGTGTTGTTTCTTTAATCGCATCTTCCATGTAAGCTATAAACGCATCCTCCAGGCTGGCCGCACCGCGCTGCTCAATTAATTTCTGAGGGGCATCACAGGCCAACACCTTCCCCGCGTTCATAAGCGAAATCCTGTCGCAGCGCATACCCTCATTCATAAAGTGTGTCGTCACAAATATTGTGACTCCTTGTTTTCTCGAAAGATCGATCAGCAGTTCCCAGAAGCTGTCACGTGCAACTGGGTCGACTCCTGATGTAGGTTCATCGAGAATTAACATTTCGGGTTCGTGGAGAACTGCTACTGCCAGTGAGAGCCGTTGACGCAACCCCAACGGCAGATCTTCCGCAAGTGAATCCATATGTGAGCCCAGGCCGAATTTATCAGAGAGTTCATCGATTCGGGACTTGGCTTTGTTGGGCGGGATATGGTAGAGCCGGGCATCAAGGAGTAGGTTTTGACGGACAGTCAGTTCACCATACAATGAAAATGCCTGCGTCATATAACCGAGATTTTCGCGCACTTCCATACTGCCGGCCTCAACGGATTGACCAAACAATGTGGCAGTTCCTTCTGTTGGCGGGAGCAGTCCGGTAAGCATTTTCATCGTCGTGCTTTTACCGCAGCCGTTCGAGCCGAGAAAACCGAATATCTCGCCGCGTTCGATTGAAAGTGTTACATGGTCTACAGCGGTAAAATTACCGAAGCGGCGAGTGAGCCCTTTGGCATCAATTGCTATTTCGGCATTTGTTGCTATCCGCGGCGGGATTGTCAGTTCTTTATGCCCTGTACGTTTCTCTTCCGGCAGCAAGGCAATAAAGCATTGTTCGAGATCCTTTGTGCCGGTGCGCTGCATCAATTCCTTCGGAGTGCCGGTTGCGAGCACACGTCCGGCATCCATTGCGACAATCCAGTCCCATTGCTGTGCCTCATCCATATATGCTGTCGAGATAAGCACACTCATGCTGGGTCTGTCCGCACGGATATCATCAATTAGCGCCCAGAACTGCCGACGTGAAAGTGGGTCGACACCAGTCGTTGGTTCGTCGAGAATAAGCAAATCTGGCTCATGGACAAGTGCTCCGCAAAGCCCGACCTTCTGTTTCATGCCGCCCGACAGTTTACCTGCCGGACGACCGGGGAACGGACCGAGGCCAGTTGCATCAAGCAGTTGTTTTACACGAACAGGACGTTCATCAGCTGACAGCCCAAAAAGCCTTGCCATGAAATCAATATTTTCCTGGACACTCAATTCCAGATAGAGATTTTTTCCAAGTCCCTGGGGCATGTATGCTATGCGGGGACAAACATCGATCCGGTGACGGACATCAGCGATGTCGCCGCCGAGAACAGTGAGTTTGCCTCGCTGCATTTTCTTGGAACCGGCGATCAGGGCCATAAGTGTCGATTTGCCCACGCCATCGGGGCCGATTATTCCGACCATGAGCCCTGCCGGAACATCGAGGCATATCTCATCAAGCGCAACGACTTTTCCGTATGTGTGCGTGATATGATCGATTGATACGACTGGATTATCTGTTTTAAACTCGGATGACTGCATTTCCAGGCTCTCCCAGGTTGCTGGTTTACCAGTCCGGCCGCTGCAAAAGGGGCATTTCGCGTGCCGGTTTGGGTGGGTTCAATGATTGGGGAAGCGGCTCAGCAGGCAATATACGGCCCCAATCAGTACGCTGCCGCATTTCGGTTACAGTCGCTGCGGGTACAAAAGGTTTGCCTATACTCAATTCCCAGCCGCCACCAAGTGCTTTATAAAGCGCTATCAGATTGGTGGAAATGTCTGAATTAGTCTGGGTCAGATTGTTTTGCTGCTGGAGCAACTCTCGTTGGGTATCCAATACGCGCTGATAATCAACCGCACCTTCACGATATTGTGAAAGTGCGATTTCGACCGACCGTTGCGCAGCTGCAACCGAGTTCTGCTCAAAGACCCTGGTCTGCTGTGCTTTGATATATCCCACCATTGAATCTTCAACTTCCTGTGCGGCCCTGAGCACAGTGTTTTCATAATTGACGAGCAGCTGCTGGAATTGGGCATCCTGCACGCGTACAGAATTTTTTATTCTGCCGTAATTGAGAATCGGCCAGTTGAATGTCGGGCCTGCATTATAGAACAAACTCCCGCCGTCAAAAAGATGCTCGAAATTCAGACCATTGGTGCTGGTGGTTTGAAATCCGATCTGCCCTGAAAGTGCAAAACTGGGATAGAGGTCGGCCTTAGCAACACCGATGCGTGCTGACTGCGCCGCTGCAAGAAGTTCGGCTGAACGTATGTCAGGCCTACGCCGCAGCAGTTCGGCCGGCATGCCGACGGCTACCCGGGTGGGCGCAACCGGGATTGGCTTCTTTTGCTGTTCAAGCCTGGTACGAACCGGACCAACAGGCTGACCCAGCAATGTGCTTAGGGCGTTCTGTGATTGTTCGAGGCCGATTTGCAGCCGCGGTATTGAAGCCAGTGTGCTCTCCAGCAATGAGCGGGCCTGCGTGACATCCAGTTCCGTGGTTGCACCATTGCGGAAACGCGACTCGGCGATCTGCAACCCTTCCTTTTGCACCCTGGCGTTTTGGCGGGCAAGTTCAATAAGAGATTCAAACGTTCGGATGACAGTATATGTTCTGCCTACTTCGGCCACAAGCGAGACGAGGGCGTTATCATAATCTGCTACCGAGGCGATCAGGATTGCCTGCTGAGATTCTATGCTGCGTCTGTATTTGCCCCAGAAATCCAATTCCCAAACAGCATCAAAACCCAGTTCATAATTCCAGAAATCATGCGGAATTCCTGTCACATTGACAGCATTCCTGCTTAACCTGACGCGGCTGACGTTTCCAAAAACTTCCTGCTGCTGAGGGTATTGTTCCCCAATGGCAATTGCTAACCGGGCTCGTGCTTCGAGAATCCGCAGCCCGGCAATCTGCAGGGGCAGATTCTGCCGGTATGCCTGCTCAACCAGTTGATCCAGCACGGGATCATTAAACGTCTTCCACCATTGCTGATTGATCTGGCCATTCGTAACGTTGGGATCCTGGGCATACCAGTTTTTCGTGATATTGGCCTTGGGCTTGCAAAAATCCGGCCCGACTGTGCACCCGGACAGGATCAATAAATTGAGAATGGCAAATTCCGATATAGCCATCCCGAGTTTTCGCAACGGTCTCTTGAGGCTCATTTTTGTGCCTCCGAAACGGGATTTGGTGAATTCATCATGGCTGTGCCCTGCGGCGGTGTAACTAGATTGTTAAGCCAGTCCGGCCAAGAGGCAGACTCAACTACTTTTACATAGCCAACACCCCGTACACCGGTTTTGATGGATTCGATATATGGGGCTACCAATTGTTCGGGTACACGGATTTTGACTCTGAACATCAGCTTTTCACGTTCACTCCTGGTCTCGACGTATTTCGGGGTGAATTGTGCTTCAGGCGAAACGAAACTGACATAACCCGGTGCCGCTCTGCCCGGAGCATAGTCGACAGTAATCCGTCCTTCGGCACCTATCTTTACCTTGGTAGCTTGTTCAGCTGGCAAAAAGATTTCCATATAGACATCACTGAGATTTATAATTGTCATCGCCTTGCCGCCTGCAGGCAATACCTCGCCAACTTCGGCCAAACGATAGAGCACTCTTCCGCGAACAGGCGACTTCAGCGTCGCATCATTAATACGAGTCTGGACTACGTTAGCATTCTCCTGTGCCGCTTGAACTTCCTGGTTAGCCGCTTCCAACTTTGCCTGCTCTTCGGCAAGCATTGCCGTGGTTGTTTCCAATTTTGTCTTGCGGACATCGTAATCTCGCTGCGATCCGGCTTTTTCCGAAAGGAGGTTTTTGGCACGTTCTAGTTCAATTCTGGCAAGTTCAATGTCACTTTTGACCCTTATTATAGCGGCATCAGAAATGGCAACGCGAGCCTTGGCAGACGCTATATTTGCCTTGGCCTGGGCCAATTCAGCATCGAGCGTATCGGTATCCATCCGCACTATTACCTGGCCTGCCTTAACCTGGTTGCCTTCGTCCACAAGGATTTCTTTGATCCTCAGCGATTCCTTGGGACCTATATCAACGAGCTTGGTTTCGATACGGCCGTTGCCTGAAGCAATCCCCTCAGGGAGCGCATTGCGGTTTTTCCAATACTGGTAACCAATGAAACCAGCCACAACCACGATAATTACCACAATAATCAGTGCGAGTGTCCTCGTTGATACTTTCCCAGCCATGGCTGTTCCCCCATTTTTTATGTGCTTACATGGTGAGCATCATCCCACAACCATATCGCCGGGTCATCGATGCTCTTGCCGTATCCCAGTATGCTCAGACTCGCCGTGACAAGTTTAAAAAACTTGCACGTCGCCGAAACTTGAAGCCTCAACCAGCGGACCGCCACGACACGAATGAAATGACCGCTGGAGAAAATCAGAACATTGCCGTTAACCGCCCGCAGTTTTTGAACCACCCTGTCAGCCCGCGCAGTCACGTCGGTGACGCTCTCACCGCCCGGACAGCCATCAACAAAAATCTGCCAGCCCGGCTGAATCTTGTGAATCTCCTGTGTCGTAAGCCCCTCATAATCGCCGTAATCCCATTCCACAAGGTCCTGGTCAACCTGGGCCATATCGCCAAAGCCGGCAAGTTCGCATGTCCGGCGGGCCCGCTGTAGCGGACTGGTAAAAACGGCGTCGAAATGCATTCCCTTGAGCCGCTCACCCAGCTGGCGTGCATTACGCTCGCCATGCCCAGTCAGTGGCAGGTCGGTTAAACTGGTGTGTTGGCCGGAGAGACTCCAGGCGGTTTCACCGTGCCGGGCCACATACACCAGCGGAAATCGTAAATCATAAGCCTCGCCAGTTTTCAACTAGGTTTTCACCCCCATCAATTTCTAAGTTATAGCTTACAGCTTTCTAATATGGCCATTTCCAATTATCTATTTCCGGCTTATCGATGCCGTACATGTAAGCATAGTTCTGACATTCGATCTGCAAATTGCGCAGTTTTTCCTTTGCATGTGCCCCTATAGCCTGGAGCCTTGGCACGCGATCGATGACATCAATTGCCAGGCTGAAACGGTCTATCTCGTTGCGAATCGCCAACTCGAGCGGTGTATTGATATTGCCCTGCTCCTTATATCCGCGAACATGTATGTTCTTGTGGTTAGTCCTGCGATATGTAAGCCGGTGTATCAGCCAAGGATAGCCGTGAAAATTAAATATCACGGGTTTATCCACGGTAAAGAGGCTGTCAAAATTCCGGTCAGTGAGCCCGTGCGGGTGCTCGGTAAAAGGTGTCAATTTGAAAAGATCGACGACATTGACAAACCTGAGCTTGATATCCGGGAAAAAGTCCCGCAGCAGCACCACCGCCGCAAGTGCCTCCTTAGTTGGTACGTCGCCGGCACAAGCCATGACCGCATCCGGTTCGGCGCCATTATCGTTGCTCGCCTTTTCCCATATGCTGATGCCCTTGGTGCAATGAATGATCGCCTCATCCATTGTCATGTACTGCAGGTGTTTCTGCTTATCGCAGACGATCACGTTTATGTAATCTGTGCTCCTGAGACAATGGTCGGCGACACTGAGCAGCGTATTGACATCCGGGGGAAGGTATATCCTGCATACATCCGGACTCTTATTGACGACGACGTCGAGGAATCCCGGATCCTGGTGGGTAAAGCCGTTATGGTCCTGCCGCCAAACGGTCGAGGTTATCAGCAGGTTCAGTGATGAAATCGGCGCCCGCCACGATAATTGCCTGCTGATTGCGAGCCATTTTGCATGTTGGTTGAACATCGAATCGATCACATGCGAGAACGCCTCGTACGTCGAAAAGAATCCATGTCGTCCGGTAAGCAGGTACCCCTCGAGCCAGCCCTCAAGTGTATGTTCAGAGAGCATTTCCATTACGCTGCCGTCCCGCGACAATTCCGATCCATCAAGATCTTCGGGCAACAAGTCCGCCATCCAGACTTTTTTGCTGGCCTCGTAAACCGCACTAAGCCGATTCGATGAAGTCTCATCCGGGCAAAGAACCCTGAAATTGTTAGTGTTCTGGCGAATCGTATCGCGCAGCATGCAGCCAAGCGGCTTTGTATTTTCAGCCGTAACTGTTGCCGGCTTTTCCAACTTGCAGGCGTAATCGCGGAAATCGGGCAGCCGTAGCGGTTTTCTGAGCACGCCGCCATTTGCATGCGGGTTGGCACTCATGCGCTTTGTGCCCTTGGGCGCAAGCTCCTTCAATTCCGGAATCAGGCTGCCGTTGAAATCAAATAGTTCTTCCGGTTTATAGCTCTTGAGCCAGTCTTCAAGTTGTTTTACATGCGCTGGATTATCATGCAGACCCGACAGTGGTACCTGGTGCGAGCGCCAGAATCCTTCGACCTTGTGGCCATCCACCTCTTTGGGCCCGGTCCATCCCTTAGGGCTCCGCAGCACGATCATCGGCCAGCGCGGCCGCTCGGCTTTGCCGCTGGTGCGTGCCTCTTCCTGGATACGGTTTATTTCCAGGACGCACCTCTCCATCGTTTCGGCCATTTTGCGGTGCATGTCCATCGGATCATCGCCTTCAACGAAATACGGCGTGTATCCATAGCCTTTGAAGAGATCCTCCAATTCCTGGTGCGAGATGCGTGCCAGTATAGTTGGATTGGCAATTTTATATCCATTGAGATGCAATATCGGCAACACAGCCCCATCCCGTATCGGGTTCAGGAATTTATTAGAATGCCATGCCGTCGCCAGAGGCCCAGTTTCCGATTCGCCATCTCCAACCACTACCGTCACAAGCAGGTCCGGGTTGTCAAATGCAGCCCCGAACGCATGCGAAACGCTGTAGCCAAGTTCACCGCCCTCGTGGATCGAGCCGGGTGTTTCCGGTGTGCAGTGGCTGCCGATGCCGCCTGGGAACGAAAACTCTTTGAAAAATTTCTTCATACCCTCGATATCTTCAGCTTTTTCCGGGTAAATCTCAGAATATGTGCCCTCAAGGTATACCGGTCCCAGTACCCCTGGTGCTCCGTGTCCTGGTCCGGCAAGGAATATGGCATCAATGCCGTATTTCTTAATTAGCCTGTTGAGATGAATATAACAGAAGCTCAGGCCCGGGCTCGTACCCCAATGGCCCAGCAGACGCTTCTTTATATGTTCAGGTTTGAGCGGCTCACGCAGGAGCGGATTGTCCTGCAAATAGATCATGCCGGCGGCAAGATAATTGCATGCCCGCCAATACGCATTCATTTTCCCCAATTCATCCTGAGATACTTCAGAAACACCCCGGGCTTGGGTTGTCTTAGCTTGATCTTCGGCTAGAACAGTCGTCATGGCTATCCTTTCAATTACTTTTAATTTGATTGTTCAACGCAGGGCATCAAGTAATTCGTCAAGGTCCAGGCTAATAAATCCGGTTGCCGAATCGCTGATTCCATAGGGTATATACAGCCTTTCATTATGCAGCATTGCTCCGCACGAATATACTACGTTCGGCACATATCCGCTCCATTCTTCTGTACTCGGAACTAATAATGGCTCCCGTAACTGACCAATAACACGGCTGGGGTCATCGAGATCAAGCAGAATTGCTCCCATGCAATACCTTCGAAGAGGGCCAACCCCATGTGTCAGCAACAGCCATCCAGCATCTGTCTCAATAGGCGATCCACAGTTTCCTACCTGGACAAATTCCCACGCGAACTGTGGTGTCTGCAATATCTGGCCTTCATCCCATGTGTAAATATCTTTAGATCTGAGCAGGTAATTGTTTTCTCCATCAACGCGTGCAAGCATCAGATAATCACCATTTACTTTTCGTCCAAATAGCGCAAGTCCCTTATTCTGTGCGAATTTCCCGAACAGCACATCAACTTCAACATCTCCCGACGATTGAATCGTCAATAGTTGCGGAAGTATTTTACGTCCGTCAAAAGCCGTATATGTTCCATAGAAAACAAAGCTGCCATCATTATTAACAAATCTCACAAGCCGCATATCTTCCATTCCCTGCGACTCGCTTTCAGAAATCGGGAACAGCACCAGATCTGAGACATTTTGTGATTCGGGTTTTTGTATGCTGTAGTTTGATTTTGCTATCCAAAGCAGCCTTGACGCGACCTTTGCGAAATTCTGCGATTTACTTTCCTGCCGCACTTGCTCAGTGACTTTAGCTAATTCGGAATAGGTGAATTGTTGGGGCAGCTTATTGAATACACTGGCTGCCTCGCCATCGGTTAATCTCAATTGTTGCAGCTTTGTTTGCAAACTGAACTTATCAAAAAGTTTGTCAGTCTGCTGCCGCAGTTGACTCGGACTCTTGCCCACTTCTTCAATGATAATATTGCCGCCACTGTCGATAATTCCGCGACGGAACGCTATCGAAGATAAATGTCCTTCCCCGACGGCCCTGAGGCTCATAAGAAATCGCACTGTGCCCTGGGGCACATTAGTCTGGTCGATTGCCTGCACCATAGATGGATTAAATAAGGCCGCAGATTCAAATGAATATTCCATGCTGAAATACGCACCAATCAGCAATTTCTTTCTGTTGCTGCCTGCCAATAAACCAGCTGATGCGCTAACCTCATCAAAATGGCTTATGAAAGTGCTTTCTAGATCATTGTGTCTTTCGCCAAATTCTTGAAAAATGGATCTCAGTATATTTTCTGTTTCCACATCTGACAGATTGTTTACCCTCTCACCTATTCGCCGGATACGCTCAGTATTACCCGGCATAAACAATCGCACAATAGTTCGACTGGGATCACCGGTAAGCGTGATGTCATGACGTTTTATTTTGAAGTGCGAACCAACTAGCCGCATCAAACCCCCATTGAAAAGATAATTTTAAGAACGTAAGCGTATTATAAAAGGCGTACTTTTGATTGTCATTAGAAAATTTAATCTTTCTGACCGTTACTGAATATAATCAAGGTAAAACTAACTGGATTACACACAATGCATTATATCTGAAACGATGCTTTCGCTTTGGGGTAGATTTTAATGCAATGCAAAAGGGAGAGTTATAAAATTAATGGATTAGATAATCTACAATATTTCGCTCATTCATCAGTACGCTATGAATGCCTTTAATGCCCGTAAGCTGGTTGCCCGAGCACGGATTCAATTTCATCCAGTTTAGATTCAAGCAGTTCTTTTGTTTTTGCCTCGACATTGAGTCTCAGCAGCGGCTCGGTATTGCTTGGCCTACAGTTAAACCACCAGTCCTCATACTGCACGGTGACGCCGTCCAGGTGATCAATCTGGCCGTCATCATATCCTGAGGCAAGTTCGTTCATCACTTCTTCTTTGTTCTTGACTTTGAAATTCAGCTCGCCACTCTGGAAATACCGCCGCAGCGGCCTGACTATCTCACTTACCCGCTTGCCGGCCGTATGTATGATACTGAGCATCTTGGCGAACGTGATCAGACCGGAATCGGCAAAGAAATTGTTTCGGTAATAGAAATGCCCCGACAGCTCGCCTCCGAATACGCCGTTTGTCTCGCGCAGTGCCTTCTTCATGAACACATGCCCCACGCGGCTGCGGTAAGGTGTGCCGCCGTATTTCTCGATCTCCTCACGGACAACCCTACTGCTGCGGAGATCATAAATGATGGTCGTGCCTTTTGGCTCATTCTCAAGAAAATACGGCACCATCATCGCGACCATAAGGTCTGCTGGCACATTGGTTCCGTTTTCATCCACCATCATAAGCCTGTCGGCATCGCCGTCAAAGCAGAACCCTACGATTGAACCACTGCTGCGCGTCGCATCCTTGATTTGCTGCAGGTTCTCCTCAACCAACGGATTCGGATCATGCGCAAATGTGCCCTCGTGTGTGAAATTCAACTTAGTCATTCCAATCGGCACATCACCAAATATGAGCGGCACCATCTTGCCTGCCATCCCATTCGATGCATCAACCGCAATCCTGACATCCGTTATATCAGTATTGAGAAACCGCCGTATATGATTTTTATATTCCGGGGTTAGATCGAACTGCTCGACCGACCCTTTTCCGGAAATAGCTGTATGCTTGAGTCCCATTGCAATGTTCTTTATATCAGTCAGCCCTGTATCAGCTCCTACAGGTCTGGCCTCAATACCTGAAACCTTAAACCCGTTATACTGAGCAGGGTTGTGGGATGCTGTCACTTGCACACCGCCACAATTTCCGAAAAAATTAACAGCAAAATACATCTGCGGGGTGTCTATCATTCCGATATCTATGACATGGGCACCCGCCGCGTTCATGCCGGCTATCATTGCATTTGCAAGTAAGTCACCATCCCGCCGCATATCATACCCGGCACAGATCGATTCTTTTACTTTGCCGTTCTCTTGCCGTGCACGGCTTAACAGAAATTGTGCACTTGCAAATCCTATTCTCCATGCTGTGTCTTGATCGATTTGATTCGGATAAATACCCCTGACATCATAAGCTTTGAAAATAGAAGCATCCATTTGATTTCTCCAGTTCGTCAAAACTCAATTTTTTCTAACTTGATTTAAACAGCAATGCAACACAATCTGTGCAGACGTTTAACAGATATCTTCATAGAATTCCCTAATTGAATATTATCTGCGTAAAATTTCCGAGCTATTTATGCTGTTCTATACTCCATTGTCTATGACTGCTACGAATCACCTCAATTGCTTCTTCTGCCGTATCAACGCAAATCGGAATGTCCAGGTCTTCAGGACTTGCCAGTGGCGTATCGGCTCGTAAGAGGCCCTCCCGTGCCCAGTCAACAAGCCCAGCCCACATCTTACCTGCGAAAATAAGCGGAGTATTCCGTAGATGCCTTACTTGAAGCAATTGCCAGACCATCATGGCTTCCAACACCGTGCCAATGCCACCGGGAGTGACGACAAAGGCATCTGAAACGAGTACAAAATGGTGTAATCGTGTAAAAAACGTGCCGTGCTCATAGGCTTGAGTTACAAACGGATTGACATCCTGTTCAAAAGGCAATTCAACCCGGATCCCCACGGAGCGATTTCTCTCTGGGGCATTGGCCTCCGCTACACCTTCATTAGCTGCCTGCATGAGGCCGGGGCCGCCACCGGTGATTATATCACAGCCCAAATCAGACAACGCCTTAGAAATTTTTTTTACCTCTTCATAAACAAAACTCTGTGGCGCAGCTCTTGCAGAACCAAAGATCGTTACCCTGAAACGCTCATGCTTTGTAGGCCGAAGGCGCGTTAAATTGTTAACAATTCCCCATAACCCAAAAACTGTGTCGACGAGAACCTGTTTGACACCGTCTTCATCAGCCATGCTTATTTCATTTGAATGCTCAAGCATATTCTGTTGATCCACAAAGCCTCCGAAGTATCAATTTGTTAAATTTATAAGGCAATTTGGAAAGGTTTTTATAACCCCTTGGTTTTAATCGCTTGCTACTCTGGTCCAGGTTTCATCGGGGTCAAATAATTTCATTGCCATGGCTATTTGTTCCGTATCCCTGCCGAGATCTTTCTGATAGACCACCCCGTCATTATTGACTATGAAAGTCATTATCCCCGAATTGCCGTATTCGGCCGGGTATGCAATTACTGCAAAGCCGCCATACATCTTCCCGTCAACAATATAGTTGTACTCGCCGCCCTGAGCATGCAATCCCTGTGCGGTCAGCATTTTGAAGTAATAGCCGTGGTAAGGCACAGGTTCTGAAGAAGTATTTTTAAAATACCCCTGTTCACGTGCCTGTGCTACTAAAGGCCCAAGCGGGCTGGGCTCCTCGCCAGGCTTCGTTTCCCAGTACAATCCATTTTTCTTGCCCGGATCGCTCTGGAACTTCTGAGCATATACATGGATTTTGTCGTAATCAGGATCTCTCATTGCGTATTCGCGCTGGGCATCGACAATCGCAAGCATTGTCTGGATAGTATCGAGTTCATCACGTCCGATTCGCCGATTTAAAATTTCCTCCTTCCCAGATTCTGTGTCGAACACCCATTTACTATTTTCCTGTATGATCGGTATAGGGAATGGCCAATCATTTTTTCCCACTACCAATACCCACTTATTGCCTTGGCTCTCAATTCTGTGTTGCTCATAATACGCTTTTAGAAAAGCCTCTCGCCTCTGCTGATCTCTTACTTTATCGCCCGACCAGATAAGCTCTTTTGCTTCAGGCCCGAATATCTTCAGCAATTCATGATTATTGTTCTCTCGAACAGCTTTGACGAAAGCATTTGCAGCTTGATCAGATGAAGCAAATCCAATTTGCTTCGAATACATGGCTGATTTCGAACAACCTGTCAGAGCCATACAAACAGCACTTAAAAAAAAGCAAATTGCTGAAAAATTGTATTTAGACCTTATATTCATGACTTGCTCCCGCCAGGATTTAGCAGATTGTTTTAACGCAGTCATTATCTTCTCCCTCCACCACCTCTGCCGCGGCCTCCGCCGCGCGATGCACCTCTGCTACGTGTTGCGCCTCCGCTGCGTCCACTGCTTCGCGAGGACATGCTTTGGCGGCTGGTCTGTCCTCTGCTGCTCGACATCCTCGTGCTGCTTCCTCCCGAACTCATTCCAGAAAGTGCGCCGCCGCGATTAGTGCTGCCCATGGTACGGCCGGATGGCCTCGCTGCTGATCCGGTTCTCTGGGTGGCATTAGCTCGGCTAAGGTTCTGTCCTCCAGCGGCCGTACGGCCACGAAATGCCTCGCGGGATTGGATCCCACTTGAATTTGCTCCGCGATTAAACCTCTGTGACGTTGCCGAATCGCGATACGCCACGCCTCTCCGGTTCGCCGGGTTGTGATTCCATGTACCTTTTCCGTTCTGCCCAAAGTTTCCGCTGTTTCGATATTTGTCTCTGTTGATATTCCGATTCGAATTGAAATTTCTGTCGACATCAATATCTACATC
>Ga0079306_1000728_pt1 | contig 26719 bp, 34 predicted proteins | sample Methanotroph_Enr_FD_79181 | JGI IMG/M metagenome (GOLD analysis project Ga0079306, IMG submission 79181) | Enriched soil microbial communities from Old Woman Creek wetland in Ohio, USA - Methanotroph_Enrichment_5 | ecosystem: Environmental > Terrestrial > Soil > Wetlands | place: USA: Ohio...
TCACGAAAATGACCGTAAAACCCGCCCCGCACGCCGCCTGCGCGCAAGCCGCAAAATTCTCGTTTCCCCAGCATTTCAAAACCGATCCCGCCCCTGGGGCCATCAGCACAAATTTACCTTCATTTATTCCCAGCTTGTCCAGCAGCATTTGCGCCTTCACTACATCGTTATGCCCGGCCGAAATAAGAACCGTATTTAAATCTATCTCTTCCCGCTCCAGATGCGGCAGCTCCCTGCAAACTTCGTCTATATAAAATTGGCTTATATGCCCCGCGTATTCCTCATCCGCCTTAAGCCGAACACTACCCACCTCCGCACTGTGCGTGCAGTTGGCCGCGAATAACAGATTGTGCTCAAAATCCGACCCAGCCTCGCCAAGAAAACTTATTATCCAACTGTAAGGCATAAATGTCGTGAGCAGGGGGTCTTTATCCCCCAACTTAAACTGCTCCCGCACATCAAAAAGCCTGTGCACTTGCGACCCTTCCAGCGAACGTATTTTATCGACGCACGTCCTCCCCAGCAGTGCTGCCAAAAAATCCATATTCCCCATCATCGCCAAAGTCCCCAGATCCAGAGATCGTTTCAAAAAACGCGCCAGGGGTAATGTTAAAATGCAGTCGCCCAGTGCCCCTGGCTGAATTATCAGCCCCTGCCTGCCGATCTTAGCAGCTTCTTGTTCTTTCTCCTCCACCAGCGAAAATATCTCCCTGTCCTTGGCCATTAAACGTCCATCTGATCTATATGTTAATTATTGTAACTCTTAGCCGTGTCGTATTCCTATACTCTATTCCTATCACTAGTTTATGTGAGTTCGCACTTTACCACAGTCCAAAAAGCTTGGCAATGCTTGAAAAATGTAACCTTCGCCAGAATTTCAATAGCTCCAAAAATACTTTATCGGCTTGCTAACTCTGACCCAGAGGTTATAATATCAGTAACTTTTGATCTTAAATGTATCCCGCAGCAGTGGGCAATTAGGAGTTTCAAATGAATATAGAAGCTTTTATCCTTTGCGACGCCGCTACCGAATCCGCCGGTAAATTAAATGTCCTCGGTGCCTTCGATACCCTCTTCGCAAAAGAGCTTCCCGCAGTCCATCCCCTCTGCGCCGTAGCCCTGAGAGTCCGCTTCGACCGCACCGAAGAAGGCGAGCACAAAGTTCGCATCGCATTTGTAGATGAAGACGGCACCGCGATAATCCCCAACCTTGATGGCCAGGTAAATTTCCGAATCGGCCCAGACCAGCCTAGCGCCTGCGTCAACCTGATCCTGAATCTCAATGGACTAAAGCTCCCAAAACTCGGCCCATACTCAATTGACCTCTCAATAGATGGGCAATATGAGAAATCTCTCCCGTTATTTGTTCGCCATGTCCCCGCCTGACCCTTTACTGGTTCTTGGGCCAAAATTTCGCTATTTCTTTATAACAATCTAGTTATAATACCATCGATTTTTAGGTGTAGTGTTATTCGGGCATGCAGGGACTTCTGCATTCAGGGAGGACAGCGTGGCAGTAGAGTTTTCCAACCAGCAAGCCAGAGCAAAAAAACTGGCTCTCCCGACGTCTCCCAATACATTAACCAGCCACATACCACAAGCTATCGGGGACACGGCTGATACGAACGTTGTTGAAAAGCTTCAACACACAAGCCAAGCTTCAAATGCGGCATCACTTACAGATCAACACCAACCGGGATTACTGACGAAATGGGCATGGCTGCCGGTGCCATTTTTCCTTGTGCTGGTGGCAGTTTTGTGGGTGATGCACTTGCCGGGTTCGTATGACTCGCCGTTGCTGGTAATGACTCTCAACGGGATATTCTCTACAATAACGTCGGCCCTGATCGCTTTGCTGGTCGCCCGGAGTTACATGGTTCAGAGCACGCCAAGTCTTTTGCTGCTGGGCTGTGGCGTAATCATATGGGGTTGTGCGGGCTTCGTTAGCAATGCTGTCAGTGACGATTTTAATGTGAATGTCACTATACATAATATATGCGTATGGTTATCTGCCCTTTGTCATCTTTCAGGCGTTCTGGTTTCGCTTAAGCTCAAACAGACCCTAAACAGGGCGAACTTTTGGCTGGCAACGGCTTATGGGATGGCAATTGGCATTGTGGCCCTGGTTGGGGCCGCTGCGGTTTATGGGCACACACCAATATTCTTTGTACAAGGCCAGGGCGGAACTCCGGTGCGGCATTTCGTCTTAATTTCGGCTATCACCATGTTCGGCCTGACAGCACTTATCTTAAGCACTACAAACCGCGAGCAACGGTCATCATTTACGTACTGGTACAGTCTGGCCATGGTCTTAATAGCCGTAGGTTTATTCGGGGTTATGGTCCAGTCCAGTCGCGGGAGTTTACTCGGATGGGCTGGGCGATCATGCCAGTTCTTAAGCGGCACATACATATTTATGGCAGCCATATCATCAAGGCGAGCCTCCGGCTACGGGATAACGTTTGAGCTGTCGTTTAATGAGGCTCGCTATCGGTACTGTGTGGCTATAACGCTTGTGCTTGCAGCCATTGCCCTGCGTTTGTTTCTATTTCCGGTGCTTGGAACTCGCATCATTTTTATGACGTTCTATCCCGCTGTAATGCTGGCGGCCCTTTTTGGCGGCTTTCGGGCGGGTCTACTTGCTACTTTGTTATCCGCTCTAACGGCGAATTATTTCTGGATCGGGCCACTAGGCTTTACTGTGGGTGATCAGGGTGATTGGCTTGCATTGGCAATTTTCGTAGTGAGTTGCGCAATGATTTCCGGCATCACCGAGGCGATGCATCGTACCCGGACGAGGGCGATAAAAGCCGAAACCGAGGTCAGTATGATAAAAGAGCGTCAACTTGCGGCGGAGGACCTCCGTCAAAGTGAAGAGCGTCAGCGGTTAACGCTCGAATCGAGCGCCACAGGTACGTTCGAGATCGATCTCCAGACCGGCAAGGGACAGTGGAACACAATTGAATTCGAACTGCTGGGCATAAAACCCGGCAGTGCAGTGGCATGCCCGGAAACATTCTTTAGCTATGTACATCCGCTTGATATCGGGCCGCTACGAGAACATTGGGAATCAGCATTGCGGAACGGTAGATTAGAAACTGAGTTTCGCATCATACGCGCCGATGGTCAGGAACGGTGGCTGGCTGGCAAAGGTACATTTATATTCAAAACCGTTACCGGCGCAAACGGGTTTGAAAGCGTCCAGCCAGTACGTTTTCTGGGCATAAATTTCGATATTACCGAACGCAAGCAGGTAGAAGAGGCGATGCGGGAAAGTGAGCGGAGATACTCGTCGCTCTTTGCCAATAAAATTAACGGAATGGCACATTGCCGCATTATTATAGACGAGCGCGGCACGCCTGTTGACTATATTATTTTGGAGGTCAATGAGGCTTACGAACGTATAGTCGGGATCAACAAGGCGGATATTGAAGGTCGCAGAGCAACCGAGGTGTTCCCGGAAATTAAAAATCTGGCCCTGGATTACATCGGCATGTACGGACGGATCGCACTTGAGGGTAGTGAGATAAAATTCGAGGAAAATTTCGAGCCTATAAACAGGTGTTTATCGATTTATGCTTATAGTCCTAAACGCGGTGAATTCGTGGCGATCTTCACCGATATAACGGACCGCAAGCGGGCCGAAGAGGCACTAGCCGCAGCTCACAGGCAGACCCAGAGCTTAATCGATAACATGCCTGCCATTGTCTATGCCTTCGATCTGGATGAACGCTTTGTTATCGCCAATGCCGCCCTGGCAGAGTTGCTCAAGTCCACTCCGCAGCAGATGATCGGCAAAAGGCGACACGAGTTCATGCCCGGCGGCGACGCAGACTGGCACGAGGCAAACGATCGTAAGGTCATTGAGGCTGGCAGGCCGATGGAGTTCGAGGAACATAGCCAGCTAAATGGCCGCTCGATTACATGGCTTACGACGAAGTTCCCGCTTCGCGACGCGCAGGGAAAGATATACATGCTCGCAGGTATCTCCGCTGACATCTCCGCACGCAAGCAGGCAGAAATGGCACTTAAGGAGCTAAACGAACAACTGGAACAGCGGGTTGCAGAAGGAACGGCTATAGCGGAAGGACGAGCTAACCAGCTAAGGGCATTGGCCGCCGAACTTACAATAGCCGAGCAGAGAGAGAAGAAGAAACTTGCCCACCTGCTTCACGACCACCTCCAGCAGCTCCTTGCCGCTGCCAAATTGAAATCATCCATGCTCAAATCTGCTGTCACAGACCAAACTATTGCAAATTCAATAGACGAAATTACTGACCTGCTGAAGCAGTCAATTCAGTGTTCCAGAGATCTGAGTATCGAACTTAGTCCGCCTGCTCTTAATGAGGCAGGATTAACGTCCGGACTGAATTGGCTTGTCACTTGGTTTGCAGATAAGCATTCTTTGATTATTAATTTCAAATCAAGACCTGAAATTAAAAATGAACTCCCTGAGGAAATCAAGCACTTTGTGTTTAATGCTGCAAGAGAAATGCTATTCAATGTAGTAAAGCATGCAAAAGTAACCACAGCGACTCTTAAATTGACCTGTAAGGCGGGTCTTCTATACCTTGCAGTCAGTGATGAAGGGGCAGGAATCGATGCTGAAAAGATCAAATCAAAGGGTACTGGCTTTGGCCTGTTCAGTATAAAAGAACGTATTGAACTCCTTGGCGGCGAACTGAAAATCAACGGCAAACCAGGCAATGGGACAACCGTTTTGATCGAAATCCCCGTGGATTTTGCAGAAACTGCCGTACGAAATGAAACAAAAGCGCCTAAATTAGCAAAGCACGAGAAGGATCTATTTAATTCGAAGAGGAAGAAAATTAGGGTGCTGCTCGCGGATGACCACCACATTGTACGGGCAGGATTGAGTGCTATGTTGCGTCAGCAGCAAGACATTGAAGTAATAGGGCAGGCATCCGACGGTGAGGAAGCCGTAAGACTAGTAAAAGAGCATGGCCCTGATGTTGTCGTGCTGGACGTGAATATGCCTAAACTCAACGGCATTGACGCGGCAAAGCTAATTGCAAAGCATTTTCCAGAAACAAATGTGATCGGGCTATCCATGCATGCTACTGCGGATATCGAGTTTGCGATGAAATCCGCCGGAGCGGTTGCTTACTACACCAAGGATGGTCCGCCAGAGGTTCTGATCGATGCAATTCGTTCAGCAGTTAAACTAAATTAGCCTTTGGTAAAACAACAAAGAATTTGATGCCTTTGCGCGGGTGGATTCGAGCCATAGGTTTAGAGGAAGCACAGCCAGGAATTCATAATCGCACAAAAACAGCGATGGAAGGGGTAAAAGCGGGGTTTTATGGCCAAGAAGAGGATTTTTAAAAGTAGTGAGGGTGTTGGGGCTCGAACCCAAGACCTACGCATTAAAAGTGCGTTGCTCTACCTACTGAGCTACACCCTCGCGAAAGACGGGCTATTTAACCCGCTGGGCACCTTAACGTCAAGGCTAAAATATTATACACAGGCATTAACGGCGGGGACATCATTTCGATCACGGCTACTGGCCAAAGTTGTAGATAAAAAAATCCATTATTTATTGCTTGCCGATACAAAAGGATAATTGTATAATCTTTGTTTTATACAATAAAAAATATTGGGGTTGTACTCGCGGGGGCTCAGAAAGAGCCATTTGCACCATTTTGGAAAAACCGAGATGGTGGTTTTGAAGGCGGTGAGGCATGGATCTAAAAAATCAGCCGGGCACTTTTCTCAACAACATCAGCGAGAAAGATAAGTTAAAACTTAGCCAGGCATGCGCTGGTTTATTCGCGTCCTCGAAAGCCGGTTTAAACGATTCCTTTCAAAACTGTGGACAGGATACATCATTCTGCAGCAGTGTTTTTCAAAACGAATATATTTGCATGCTCATTATTGATCGCCAGTCCGGGAAGATTGTAGACGCAAACCCGGCTGCAGAAAAATACTATGGTTACAGCCGTGAGCAGTTCCTTAAGTTGGCAATATGGGATATCAACACACTCGGCCAGGAGCAAGTCAGGGCCGAAATGGTCAAGGCCGCGCAGAGCAAACATAATTTCTTCAACTTTCGCCACAAGCTTGCCGATGGCCAGATCCGCGACGTTGAAGTATACAGCGGTTTTCTAAATGCCTGCGGTCAGGACCTGCTCTATTCAATAGTCCATGATGTCACCGACAGGCTCACATACATGCGGCAGCGGGATAATCTTCTAAATGAACTAAGCAGTGAGCAGGCCAGGCTCAGGTTAAGCAATGAACAGTTGAATAAACAGCGTACCGAGGCGGAGTTTGCCAAAGCACAGGTCGAATCAAGATGGCTGCTCCTCGAGACAGTTGTCGATCAGATGGCAGCAGGTGTTGCCATTGTACAAAACGAAACCGGAAACATTATTTTGACCAATCGCCTCATGGCCGAAATTCTTGGCCAGCCGCTTTTCCCAATCAGAACATTTTCAGAATTCTGGCAATGCCTGGCTGCGAAAATTGAAAAAACCGGCCCCGGCGGCACCGGTGTTTTATTTGATGCCTTCGGCAGTGCCAGGGAGGTCCGGGATCACGAACTTCGGATAACTTCCGGCTCAAAATCGCTTGCGGTACTCGCAAGCAGTATTCCGGTGCGGAACCATATCGGGCAAAATATCGCTACGGCACTGATGTTTTATGACATTACAGAAAAAAAACGTGTCGAGGCCGAATTAAGAAAGCATCGTTATAACCTTGAAATGATTGTCGCCGAACGCACCGGCGAGCTTGAAATCGCCAACAAAAAATTGTACCAGGAGATCAATTCCAGAAAGAGAGCACAAGAAGCTTTAATTGAACAATCCGCAATACTGGAAGCCTTTTTCCTGCATGCCCCATATCCTGTAGCCATTCTCGACGAAAACGTGAATTTTGTACGAGTCAATTCCGAATATGCCAGGGCACATTCCCAGAATATGGATTTTTTTGTCGGCAAGAGCTATTTCCAGCTTTATCCAAATATTGAAAATGAGAGTATTTTTCAAAAAGTGCTCTCTACAGCTTTGCCTTACCGCGCATTTGCCAAACCAATGGCCAGGGCAATCGGCCCACAGGGTACTACATACTGGGATTGGACGCTTGTTCCGGTTTCAAGTCAGCAGGGCAAAGTCGAACTGCTTATATTATCTCTTCTCGATGTTACAGAAAATAAGATTGCCCAGGAAGAGATCGCGGCCCTGAGTCAGTTCCGCCAGACTGTTATCGACGGCGCGGATATTCTCCTTACAGTCATGGATACCGATGGCAAGATCATCCTGTGGAACAAGGCAGCCGAAAACATCACCGGCTACAGCCGGGAGGAAATGATTGGAAAATTGCGCCCCTGGCGATTGCTGTATCCCAGGAGCGATTATTACGAAAATTCGGTAAAGCCAGCCATCGAGGCGCTTGAAAACGGCATTCCCCTTGACAGTTATGAAACCACAATGAGTACGCGGTCGGGACAGGTAAAAGTAATGTGCTGGAACCTGCGCCGCCTCCATAACATGGCAGGGGCAGCCATAGGTACAATAATACTAGGACGAGATATAAGCGAGCAGAAGGCCGCCGAAGAAAAGATAAATGAATATCAGCAGCAGCTTCGCAAAATGAGTTCCCAGATTTCCCTTGCTGAGGAAAAGCTCAGAAGACATATTTCTGAAGAACTCCATGACGGCCTGGGCCAGTACCTCGCGATTGCCAAGATTAAACTCGGCGTAATAAAGGAACAGTCACAGCCGGGTACGCACGCGGTACTCGATGAGATACGCAGCCATCTGGAAAACGCCATACGTTATACCCGCACTCTGACATGCGAGCTGAGTCCGCCAGTTCTGTATGAATTCGGGCTAGAAGCGGCCATAGAATGGATATGCGAGTCTGTGCAGAATTCGCATGGCATCAAATGCAGATTCGAAAATGATAGCAGTCCCAAGCCGATGGCCGATGATCTTCAGATTCTTTTGTTTCAAATCGTCCGGGAATTGATGCACAACGTCATCAAACACGCCAAAGCTCGTAATATTGCTGTAGGCCTTAGTCGAAATCAAAATATGGTTCAAATTGTGCTCAAAGACGATGGTATCGGCTTCGACACACATAAACTGCATGGCAACAGCGGCTTTGGACTTTTTAATATAAGAGAAAGACTCAATCATTTGCAGGGAAACCTGGAAATTAAAAGCTGTCCAGGTGATGGCACTGATGTTATAGTATCCGTGCCACTGGTTTTACTATAGGAAAGGGATTGAAATGGCTGTGAAGATACTTCTAGCTGACGACCACAAAATAGTAAGGGATGGGCTTAGATCATTAATTGAAAAACAGCCTAACATGCAGGTGATCGGTGAAGCATGTGACGGCCGCACAACGGTCAGTTTCGTTAAAGAACTGATGCCCAATGTAGTTATCATAGATATTGGAATGCCCGACCTCAACGGTATCGAAGCCACACGACAAATAACTCAGGAAAACCCTAATGTCAAAGTTATAGCCTTATCTATGCATTCTGATAGACGCTTCGTTTTGCGAATGCTCGAAGCCGGTGCATCAGGCTATTTGCTAAAGGACAGCGCTTTTGACGAATTATCTCTTGCTATAAACACCGTCGTCGGGGGAAAAATTTATCTAAGCCCGGCTATTGCAGGTATTGTGGTAGAAGATTTCGTCAGGCATTCTCCATCAAATGCCACCGGACCCGTTGCGATCGATCTTACTCCGCGTGAACGCGAAGTGCTCCAACTCCTTGCGGAAGGCAAATCAACTAAGCAGATCGCCTCCCATCTTAATGTCAGTGTCAAAACTGTCGAAACCCACCGTCGTCAGGTAATGGAAAAACTCGACATCCACAGCGTTGCCGAGTTGACAAAATACGCTGTGCGCGAAGGACTTACATCATTGGAAATGTAAGTAGGACTACATGGGTCAGGTTTTTCGAAGTCTAAAATCAGGTTTTGAGAGTGCACGCCCAACACACAATATGTTATAGTATACCTGTTGAGTTATTCCCCATCTATCATTATATTTTTTAGGTGTACATTTTTTGTAGTAAGGAAGTAACATGGCCATTCGTGTATTACTCGCTGATGATCACGAAATTCTTCGTGATGGTTTAAGTGCGCTTTTAAGACGTGACAAAAATATTCAAGTAATTGGTACGGCCTCGAACGGTTTCGAAGCATATGAACTGGCAAGGTCCTTAAATCCAGATGTAATAGTTATGGATGTGTCCATGCCCGTACTTAACGGCATCGAAGCCACGCAAAAAATCATGTCTGAAATGCCCGATATGAAAATTATTGCTTTGACCATGCACCGGGAAAAATTTTACGCCAACGGCATCAAAGCTTCCGGCGCAAAAGGTTATCTTCTCAAGGATTGCGCATTTGACCAGCTCAGAAACGCTATTCACATTATCGCAAGTGGCAGTGAATACTTCGAAAATTCAGTTGCAGCCATTTAGGTTAAAAACGCAAAATCGTTAACCTGCCCGGTACAACTCCAATCCTCCACTCTGTAGCGAAATTTTCAAACTTAAGGGATTTCGAAGCTCTAAATCAGGAGCTTCCTTATATCCCGCAGTCTTAAAGGGGTGTAAATTTCAGCATACAAGTTTTGAATTAACGGCCTTATGCATGCCGAAACCAGTGCGAGGAGAGTGGCAGGGCACCTGTACTAGTTTTGGTTTACTTTCCGTCTGTGGGGGATTTTGTGGCTAAAATAAGTTTGAAGAATACTGTAAAAAAGTTGGTTGATGTGCTGGCTTTTGCCCAGTGCTGCGACAGCAAGGTGCTCGGCGATATTGAAAAATGGTTCGTCGATCAATATCGAAACGAACGGAAAAAGCTTAGGTTGGAACAAGCCGCCGTGTGCTGTTGTGCTGCCGATATGGTCGGAGCATTCGCGAATGTCTCTGCGATCAAAGTAAAGCTTGATCGAAATCAATTACGCGAAATTTTATACGAGCAGAGCTTACAGCGATACAATATTTTGCATCGCAGCGCGAAACGACTATGAGATCATAAATCAGGAAAATAGAGATTATGCTGGTTTGAGCTTCTTAGAAAGTGGGAGGGATCCGATGGGGTTTTACATCTTTAGTGGTGGCCAGGGTTGTTCGGGGGGGACCTTGGCGTGCCGATGCTCATTTATCCCGGGACAGTGGGGGGGCCGGGATATATGAAGGTGCTTATGCTTGGCTGGGAATTTCCTCCTTTTATCAGCGGTGGCCTTGGAACCGCCTGTCAGGGCCTTACACAGGGCCTAAGTGAACTTGGGACCGATATAACTTTTGTCCTGCCCCAGGGTGTTATTTCAAACAGGCCCACGAAAGGAACTTGGGGCCGGCTTAAAGGTGGTTTCTATCAACTCGAGCATCTTCCAAATGTAAAATTTTACCCTTTACCCGTGGAGATGTACCCCTACTCAAATCCTCAAAACATGTCCGCTGCTGTGGGCGCCGGCGAATCGAAAATTGAAACGAGTGCCTCTTCAGCAAGTTCCAAAACACCCGCCAATGCAATAAACGCCATCGGTGCCGGGCATTACGGCTCGGATCTTTTCAGCCAGGTCCAGCGGTTTTCCGATCTCGCCTGCCAAGTTGCGCAATGCGATGATTTCGATGTGATCCATGCCCATGACTGGATGACATTTCCCGCGGCCACCGCGATCGCGGATATTATAAAAAAACCTTTGGTTGTCCATGTCCACAGCACAGAACGCGACCGTTGTGGCCAGAATACAAATGACAGGATATACCACATCGAAAGAACAGGTATGCACCGCGCTTCCAGGGTCATCGTCGTAAGCAGGTATACCCGCCAGATGTGCATGGAACATTATGCCGTAGCAAGGGATAAATTTCATGTGGTCTACAATGCCGTAAATTATGATAGTATCGTAAGCTGGGATCGCAAGCAGGAAGATGAAAAAGTCGTGCTTTTCCTCGGCCGCATCACAATGCAAAAAGGCCCTGAATATTTCATTGCTGCCGCAAAAAAAGTCCTCGACATGGTCGAAAATGTAAAATTCATCATGGCCGGAACCGGCGATATGTACTATCGCATGATTGATTATGCCGCCCAGCTTGGAATAGGCCACAAATTGCTCTTCACCGGATTCTTACGCGGCGACGATGTCAAACGCGCCTTCCAGATGGCCGATTTATATGTGATGCCATCGGTTTCAGAGCCGTTCGGTATCGCTCCGCTCGAAGCACTAAGTAATGATGTGCCTGTAATAATAAGCAAACAGTCCGGTGTTTCCGAAGTCCTTACGCATGTGCTCAAAGTCGATTTTTGGGATGTTGATGAACTTGCTAATAAAATAGCTGCCGTTCTCAAATATCCCGCTCTTCCAAAAACTTTAAGACAACACGCCAGCCACGAGCTAGGCAAATTCGACTGGACCCAAAGCGCTCGCAAGTGTCTCGAAGCTTATAATGCTGCTATTAGAATGGCATCTTAGAATAATGTGAAAGGGGATTTAATTATGCCGCTTCGTAAAGGTAAAAAAGGGGAAGTCACATTCGTTTTTGACAGCGCACCTGCCAAAACAGTGTATGTTGCCGGCGACTTCAACGACTGGGACCCAAAGGCGAACAAAATGGTTAAAACAAAAGATGGCTCCTTCAGGACCAAGCTAAGCCTTGCGCCCGGCCAGCACCAGTATAAGTTTATCGCCGACGGAACATGGGTTACGGACGACCAGGCAGATAAAATTGTCTCGAATGAATTCGGCACTGTCAACAGTGTTGTAGAAATTGGCTGATAAGACAAACTTGGGGGGGCACTGGCTCTCCTCTCTCTCCTCCGGCTGGTGCCCTTCTGCTACCCGCAGGTTTGTCGCAGCCTTGGACCATATCAGTGCGATGTATTTAGTGTATGTGTTGCTAAATCTTTTGCGGCAGAATTATACTGAATATCGAGCCTTCACCTGCCGTTGATATGACGCTTATCGTGCCTCCGTGCGCCTCGACTATCTTCTTGCAGAAAGCCAGCCCAAGCCCTGCGCCGCTTTTGCCCAGAACAGTAGAATGCGACTTGGTCGTAAAGAACGCGTCAAATACCTTGTCCATATTTTCGGCTTCTATGCCGCAGCCCGTATCTGAAAAAGTGATCGCTGCATCGCTTCCGTTTCGCGAAACGCTGATATTGAGCTTGCCGCCTTTTGGCAGCATCGCGTCACGCGCATTTAGGATCAGGTTCATAAAAACCTGCTGCATCTGTATCGGAATAACATCTATCGTGATGTCTTCAGGTATCGCCTGTTCCACGACTATGCGGTCCTTCTTGAAATCCCTGCACAGGCATGTAAATACGTCATTTACCATCAGCCCAACCCGGCACTGCTTTTTTTCCTGCTGCTCGCCGCTTGCCATTGCAAGCATGCTTTCGAGTATCTTTGCCGCACGCATCGCGTTTGTCGCCGTCTTGGTAAGAGCTTTTTTGCCCAGCTCGGTATCTTCGGGGTGATTAAGAGCCAGCTGAGCATAGCTCGCCAGCGGCGAAAGGATATTATTCATCTCGTGTGCTATCATGCATGTAGACGTCCCGATGTTCGCAAGTGCCCCAAGCTGGGCAAGTTGCGAATTGAGCTGTTCGTTCTGCGCCTGCGCGCTTGCAAGATGCTTATGCAAAGCCCTGCGTCTGTCCAGAATACGTTCCAAGGCGGCTCCTAAAAAAAATTAGACGGTATCTTCCCGTCACGCCGAAAATATATTATAATTATCGACCGCTTAGAGGTTTAAACTTGAGTATGGATTCGATAAGTATTCTGGATGAATTGCTTGGATTAATGGCCGGCCAGGGCATTACTATGCGCAAAGGCCCAATGGGCGGCGATGGCGGGGGGCTATGCAAGCTTCGCGGCTCAACCACCTTTTTCGTCGACACCCAGGCGGATACCATGGAAATGGCTGTAAAAACCGCAAAAGCATTGGTTTCCATGGTCGATATGGAAAAGATCTTTATTAAACCCCAGCTTCGCCAATTCATCGAACAGTACGGCATTGATCATGCTTAACTCTGGACGAGCGGCCGCCCAGCCAGTATAATCTCCGCGATAATAATTAGGAAAGTTTGATGGCAAATATAAATGCAGATACCCAGTCCATTCCTTTGGTGCTGGTTGTTGATGATAATGTGCAGAACCTTGAACTCATCCAGGCTTATCTTGAGGAACTGCCTATTCAGTCAGCCTCGGCCCATGACGGCCAGGAGGCGCTTGAATACGTCCGCAAACAAGAGCCTGATCTCATCCTTCTTGATGTCATGATGCCCAAAATGAGCGGCTTTGAGGTTTGCAGGCGATTGAAAAGCAATCCCAAAACCGCCGATATCCCCATTATCATGGTTACAGCCTTAAACGAACTTGGCGATATCGAACGCGGCATAGATTCAGGTACGGACGATTTCCTCACCAAGCCGCTTAATAAGTGGGAACTGATCACGCGCGTAAAAACTATGCTCAAGCTCAAACACCTCAGCGATAAGCTCGAACGCACGCTGGCGTATCTCAGCGAGATCGAAGCGCAGGCGGGTAAACTTGAAGGGGGCAGTAATGACTGAGAAATCAGCGTTTTCAGAGCTGACTATAGACCAGTTCCTGGCAAAAGCTAATTCAAGCGATCCTGTTCCAGGCGGCGGTTCGATAGCAGCTGTGACAGGCGCACTGGCTTCGAGCATGGGCCAGATGGTTCTCAATCTCACGATAGGAAAAGAAAAGTACAAGAGCTTTGAAAACGATTGCCGCTCTCATCTTTCATCACTGGCTAATGCACAAAAATTGATGCTCGGCCTTCTGGATGAAGACATCGCCGCGTTTAGCCTGTATTCAGATGCTCGCAAGCTAGATAAAGCCGACCCGCAGCGACAAGCTCGCATGGATGAGGCAATGGACGTCTGCGTCCGCGTCCCGCTGGAGATCAGCGCTGTGGCTCTGGGCATTCTTGAAGACCTCGATAAGATAAAAGAAAAGTCCAATACATATCTGCTAAGTGATCTTGGGGTAGGGGCCGAACTTGCCTCCGCAACAGTTCACGCCGCATTGCTCAACGTCCGCGCAAACCTGGCCTATATCAAGGATAACGCAAAATCTCAGGGCCTAAAAGAGCACATGGCAAACGACATCACCAGGGCACAATCCATGCTTGGTTCGATCCGCGAATTCCTCGTAGCCAAGCTTTAAAAATAGCGTTCAGCGTTAAGCGTTCAGGAAGAGGAAAAAATTAAACGCTATACCCTAGTCCTTCTGCATTGGACATTGAACGTTGTGTTTTGCAGAAAACCTTTCGCCTTTAGCCCTGAAAGGGCGTAATTTGATAGCCCAGGGTGGAGCAAAGCGCAGCCCTGGGTCAAAAAATCGCCATGTACAAAGCCCTGTAAGGGCGTGATAAATACTTTTTTACAGAGCAGGAGTTTTGGACGTTCACTTTTTCTTCTCTGCTCCCTCTGCCTGCTCTGTGCCACTCTCTCTGCTTTACCTCAAAACCTCTCTGCTAAACTCAGTTTACTCTGCTTCTCTGCGATGACTTCTTATTCTGCCTCCTGACTCCTGTATTCTGGTTACATTTGCCCGTCCCATAAAAACCAGTAGGGCGATCATCATTCTGACATAAGTCACTAATTTATCTTCTCTTAGACTTAGAACTTTGAACTTAGAACATAGAACTTTTTCACTAACTCATTAAGCCGAGTCGCATAAGAGCCGATACCTCCATTACTTGATTATAGTTATTAGAAACGGGGATTATGAGTAAGCTCCTTGAGATATTCGGCAAGGCTCTGGTTGTAAATGTTGCTGATCTTATATGGCACTGGATCGATTGTGTCAAAGATAGCTCGATCCAGCCTAAGTACCGGCAGGATTTCGATTCCGCCATGGATTGCCTTGCTAATATGGACCTCGAAGCAGCCTCTCAGAAGCTCGGTTTTTATCTCTTTGAAAATCCCGAATGTGTCGTAGGCCGAATGCTTGCCGCCGCCATTTGCCTTCATAAAAATTGTATTCGCGAAGCTATTGAACAGCTCAATTCCGTCTACGTTCGTCAGCCATCAAACACGATCGCGTTGTATGCTCTTGGCAGCTGTTATGAACGCCTTGGTCTTGAAGAACAAGCAGTTGAATTTTACCAGGATGCACTCAAATTCAAAAGTCATCTCGAGCTGCCTCGCAAGCGGCTTTCGGCTATTCATTTAAAGCACAATCGTATTGATGCAGTGTTAAATGAGTATAGCAGCCTGGTTCGCGAAATGCCCGAAGATGTCGAATCACTCGTCATGTTGGGATATATTTACCTCGATCTCGCGAACTACGCCGATGCACAGGAAGCCTTCAACAAGGCCATTCTTGCCCATCCTGATAATTTCCATTGTGAATCATTTGACGAAATTGATCAGGCGATCGAGGCGGGCGAATTCGACAGGGCGATTGAAATTTTAACAGATGATCTCGCTGCCGATTCTTCCCGTGCGGACCTGTATGTAAAACTCGGCGATGTCTACTCAATGGCCGGCAGGGAGGACCAAGCCCTTGCGCAATATGAACATGCGTTATCACTTGAGCCTCATTGTCTTCAAGCCTGCGTTAAAGTCGGAACATGCAACCTGCGAAACGAAAACCTCGTCTCCGCTTCCAGGCATTTTGCTCGCGCGATGGAAATAAACGACGAAATAATCGATGCTTATGTAGGCCTTGCCCAAGCACAAAAAAAGCTCGGCAAAAACAAGGAATGCTCTTCAACGCTTTCTCTGGCCTCAGCTATAACACCTAATACGGTACTCCTGTTCGTCCAGGCGGCTATGGCGCAATTTAAAGTTGCACATGATCCCCAGCCCGCTCAAGCCGATTCGATGCTGGAATCCGCTGTCGATCTAGATGCAATGCGAAAGGCCCTTTTCAATGCTCAGGCCGATTACCTCGCCCTCAACCCAACTGATGCCGACGCGAATTTCAGGTTCGGCCTCTTGCTCCTGAGCATAAACGATCTCGCCCAGGCCGCAAAATGCTTTGAACAGGCACTTAGCCTCAATCCTCATTTCCACAGAGCACGAACAAAACTGGCCGTCTGCACCTGGGATATGGGAAAGAAAACCCAGGCCGCCAACATCATTGCCGAAAATGTCCCCCTTGAAAATGACATGCTGGATATGTACTACAAAACTGCCGTCCTCTACACAGACCGCAACCGATTCGCAGCCGCCGTAAGGTCAATAGAATCAAATCTCAACCAATCACTGAACAATCAGCCAACCGCACCAGCCCTGGCCAACATCTTGCAAAATTTAGGCCTCCTCGAAAGGGCGTCTGTCACTCTCGAATACCTCGCCCATTCCGCCGCGCAAAACTAATCCCAGCCCCAAGCGTCAGAGCATTTTGCACCAATTTTTTTATAGCGCGTTAGAGTGACTAGCCAGAAAATCATAAGGCTACTCGCCCAGAACGCCTAACCCGTGCGAGATTCATGGGCTTTCTTTTCACGCACTTAGAACTTTGAACTTGGAACTTTGTAACCTTTCTAGAACATGCTAATCTGACCGCAAATTCCGATTAGTCGCGGTTTCCTGAACGCAAAAACAAAATATCTCCAACGTCCCATAATATATGTTATGTTTCATTGGGCAAAAGCCCGAAAAAAACATAAGTTTATATATTTCAAAGAGCTAAATCTATACTACTTAATGCGTATATATAATTTGGCGGGTTGGCTAATGCAAGCTTTTTTTAGGACTATTTTGAGGCCGCATTATCAATTTCGGTTATATAACCCTGTACCCTTAGAGCTTCGTTTTGTTGTAGCATAATGTTTTGCTCTATGCTCGAAAGCTGGGATTGTAATTGGGCTTTTCCATGCGTTATAACCAGCCCCGTTTCGTGAGTTACTCTCATACCATCTTTTGTAAATTCTATTTGCATATAATTTTTAACCTCTGCAACAAATTAATAAACAGTTGGGATATGATTTTGAAAAATAATTTGTAACCTGGGGCAAACCCCTAATGCAATACGCCAAAGTGGAATCAAATGAGAATGTTGTCGAAACCCAAAAAAAACTAGAGGCACCAGTTGGAGTAAAAACGTTGAAAAAACCATTGACTGAATTTGAATAATCCAATATAGAACAAAGTTCGTTTATATTTGGCAATCTCCAATCACTATAACCGGCCCATGTTATAGTGTTTAAATTATCGGCGGCGTATGCGATGGCGGACTGCCAGCTTGGAATTGCAAGAGCATTATTGCCGCCCAGACTATTCCAAATTTTAGGCCAAATCAAGCCCGTTGCTTTATCTTTTACAAGTGCAATCCCACCGCTTGTAAACTCAATAAAACGTGTGCCCCGCTTCCAGCCCTTTTTGTAATAACCGTCGTCGTAATCTGAATACGACGTAGTTTGGCCGGTGGGCGGCAGTATATTTGTATCTCTGATTATGCGGCTCATTTGGTTTTTGCGATTGCATCCCGAATGAATATTGCACCAAGACCTTCAATCGTGTTTTGTGCTCCGCCCAAGTAATCGCCGCCGAATATGCGGCATATACCGAGAACAAACGCACCTAAGCCCGCCCAAAATGTTTTCGTTTTTACCAGTTCTTTTGTTTTCATTGTCTGTGCTCCTGATGAATTTTAATATTTGAAACGTGCATTAAAAAATTTTGATTTGTTGCGGCAAGCGAAGCCGATAAACCCCGCAAATCCGTTTTTATGCTGTTAATCACAAAAATCAGAATTGTACAAAGTATGCTCAATATCGAGAGCAAAACAGGGGTAATGAATATAACGATTTTTTCCATTACATCGCCCTGACACCGTTTTTGGCCAATAAGTGAATTAGGTAATAACCGCCAATTGCGGTAGCTATTCCGGCTACCATGTTTGTTTTTTTTGCAACAATGTAACCAGCGGCGATAGGCCCGCCCCATATAAACAGCAATGATATTTTTGATGTATCCATTAGATTTTCGCAATCAACTTTTTAGCTACATAAACCGCCGCAATGCCGCCCGCTACATATAAACCGATTTTGGCCGCCGTGGGCAGGCCTGACGAAGCTGGAATTGTGCCGCTGGGGGAAACGACGACAGCCGGTTCAGTTGCGTTATTAACCGTACTGCCAACTATCCAGCCCACAAGCCCCGTTATTGCCGGAATGATTAAAAATGGCATATTATTTACCCGTTATCCTTTCCCAAAGCGATTTTGTTTTTTTGTCGCTATCGTCTTTGTTTTCTTCTATTGCGGTTGCAATAGCATCGAGCTTGTCGGCGAGCGTGTTGTTTGGATTCTTAAGAGCTTCACGAAGTTTCGACATTGAAAAATCTCCTTATCTAAATAAATTTAGTTACGACAAACCTTGCATATCCGTCTAGTTTTATTGATTGTTGTCCCGCTGAACTAAACGAAACATGCACTCCATTTGCCCCTGTTCTTAATTTCCATTCTTGTGCATTTCCTACGGTACTCATAACGATTTGCATCCCGTATTCATTTGTACCGTCGATACACCAATTAGCGGTTTGTGGAGTTCCACCAGTTTCATAAGGACTATACCAAATTGAAATTAAATCAGGCAAGCCGCCCAACGAATCGTAAGCCAGTATATATTCACTAGCATATGTAACCACAAACCAGCCAGAGTCTATGAATACCATTTTGGGCTTGCGCACACCCAAAATGTCTTTGATTACTGACGATGCTTTTTTTATGAAGCTGGGCATTTTACACCTGTTTCATGTAAACGACGTTTAGCGTTGTATGGTTTGTATTGTCGTCGATATGATACCAATTGCAAGAAGCCGCCAAAACGATTGTTTCGCCGCTTTCGAGCTTATAGCCTCTTGTTGTCGATATATTAGCGTCACCAATCCAAGCAGGGTTTGAGCCGGTGTTCTGAATCATAATTTCCTTCGTTTGGGCTGGTGTAGTTACTGCAACCGCCGCCGCCCCTGTCGTCGTGATCTGCGCAATGGTTGCGATTGCGTTGGCCGCCAGATTGACCGTTAAACTACTGTCAATCAGGCTCAATCGACTATCTACAATTCGCCCAGTTGCGACCGCAAATGTTATTGAAATTTGGCCGCTGGTGGTATTGCGAATAGTTAAGCCGTTAAACGGTGAAGAAAATTCGATTGAAAGCCCGGCAGGAACATCTTGTTCCGGGGTATCTCCAATTTGCACCTTAACCGGGGTTGTGCTGGAATTCGTAAGCATTGCAAAAAAATTGCCATAAACACCGGCGTTATATGTAGCATTAGCCGCAAGCGTCATATTGTAATATTGGTAATTGTTCATTTTTTACCCCAAATCGTATAGGCTAACATTAAACCCGCCGCCGCAAGTGCATAAGGTAAAATCCGCGTAATGCCTGAAATCCCCGCCGCTGTATCGCCGTATTTTGTAACCAAATCTTGAATTGCCGCTATATTCTTACTAGACGTGTCTTGGATTGCACTCACAACAAGATTATTGCTTGATTTGCTTGCGTCAATAGCTCTGGTGGCAATTGCCAAATTGTTATTTAGAGCCGTTTTACTAAGCGACAAATTGTCATTTAAGGCCGTTTTGCTAAATGATAAACTATTATTTAAAGCGTTTGTTACAACTCCAGCGGCTATCTTATCAAATTGATTATAATTCGTAGCCTTGATTATGCTTCCGTTATCGGTTGCAACTGACCGGTTGTCGGTCATTTCAGTATTTGTAGTTGATTTTTTCGAGCTGCCGCCGCCGCCCAAACCGAATAATCCCATATATCACTACTTCTTTTTAAAATATGCGAAAGCGATTAGAGCCGCCCCGCCGATTAAAAGCCAAGTTGTAACATTGCCGCCGCCCGCAATTACATTAAAACCGCTGCTCCAAGTAGTTGTACCGCCACTTAATGCACTACCTGAATCCGGTGCACCAATTGGCCCCATTGCATCAAACATGCCGCCGCCGCCGCTTTTGCCGCCGAACATGCTGCCGGCCATCATGGTCATTGTAAACGGGTCCATTATTTCGATACCGCTTTATAAGCCACGAACAAAGCCGCAATGCCTCCGACGATGAGAATAGGCATTTTGTAATTGTCCCAAAAGCCATTTGAAGCCGCTATTGTAGGCGGGTTGATACTGTCGTTATTTATTGCGTTTTGTGCCGATGTCCGACCAATAAGGTTATTCCAAATCGACACGCCGTTATCAAACAACCCTAGTAATTCTTTGCCGAAATTTCCAAAGGTCGAACCTGTATTGATACCCGCCTGCGTGGTTGGATAATAGATTGAATCAAACATGCTATCATTGCTATAAACGGAAGGTAACAAACTCATAGAATAATCCTTAAATTTTTAAAACAGGCCTAGCCTCGTTAAAAGCATAGGCCTGTGCACTACCCTGACAACTGTTATAGTTGTGATATAGCCTACTGTTTGACGTTTAGGCCGTGAATGCGTTCCGCATAAATTATCAGCGGATTAGCGGAAGGGTCGGCGGCATAAGTCACGCCGAGCCTAAAATCCTGAATACCCGCCATCGGCAGGAATCCGAGGTTGAAAATGTCTCTTGAGAGAGCAAAATCAACATGCTGGTAATTGGTTTGTGGCGAACGACCCGCCCTGCTGCCTATTGATATGGCTATATCACCAGGCACGCTGTCATATATCGCCCTACCGCCTATTTTAACCTGAATATTTGAAGGCTGGACGGTTGCATGATAACAGTGTAAAGCGAGATAACCCGTATCGGCTTCCTTTGGCAGACTTGAAATTTCCTGCGGTGAGCCGGTAGCCGCTCCAAGCGTATTGCTATAACGAGCTATACGGATATGCTGACCGAGCTTCCTTGTCTGCGGTGATACCACGCTATAAAGGTCTACGGACCCTACATGGTTGGCCGTATTGACGCTGGCACCGCAGGTCAAATCGACCGTGAAGCTCGTTACGTCGGCCATGCCCAAAGCGAAAAGCTGTCTTTCGCTATCGCTGGCAAGGTCGCCTCTGTCGAACCAAATAGGCAGGACAAGCCCGCTTGCCGCTGTGAGCACTTCAGCGGTGCAATTGGTCGAAACCGTTGCCGAAAATACATCATGGTAATACTTGAATATATCAAGCAAGGCCTGCGCTGATGCGTCGATTATCGGCGTACCATTGATGCGAACAGTTACGTTCGTTATATCAGCAATGGCATTTGCTCTTGTAAGCGAGCCGCTGGACGTTTTGAGGTGAAGCAATAAAGCATGATGCGTTCCGGTTGTGGGAATTTTACCCGATACGACCGAGCTTGCAATCGTTGCAATTGATGCCTGTTTTAATACCTGTTTGAACATTTGTTTTACTCCGTTTGCGTTGTTGTTGGGGTTAGCTGACAAGATTCTGAATTTGCAGGCCGAACTTGCCCTGCTTTGCTTTATCAGAAATCATGATACCGAGCACAACCGCCGCCGCTGGGAGCAAAAGCCCCGTTGCCATTTTCACTATCCGACCCATTTTTTTTACCCTTAAAAAAGTATTAACTTTTACGAGGGTAATTGTGCAACGAGGCTTGATTTGATGATAGGTGTGTGCGTTACTCGAATTGAAATATAGCGTTACTCGAATTAAAATTAGTAAATCCCTGCCATTAGCCAAAAAAGTAAAATTCCATAAAAGAAAATAATTGCTAAGACCAACACTAAAACAATGATATCAATGGCATTATTTAAATATCTTTCGTATTTCATTTTCATTAAAAAACCTTTCCTTTGAAAACTTTTCCATCTACGCCAATCTTTGCGAGAAATTCACCTTTACGAAGGTTTACGGCGTTTTCAAGCTCATCCGCCACAAAGTCCCGACTTAGAATTTCAGAATCTTTTTTGCTTTGCTTAAACAAATATATATTTGTGCATTGGGCACGAATTGTCGGCGATATCATAACCGCTCTTTGACAAATAAAGTGTGCGTTATGGCCGCAATGCCTTGAAAATGTAGCGAGTTTGTTCATTGCGTCATTATATTTACCTATCATATCCCCCGCTTCGTCAATAAATAAAGCACAAGACGTATTTGAAAAAACCACTTTCAAAAAATCTTCTGCATTGTCTGTAATAAAATCAGCTTTCCAGCGAGAAGCTTTAAGCGGGTCTAAAACCAATACCGGTATTTTCCTTTTACGATACGAAGCGGCAAGACTATAAGCTAATGTAGTCTTACCGCTTTCAGTTATGCCAAGTATTAAGCTATGCGGCATTTTTGTTTTGCTCCAATGATTGAGCCGCCGATTTGCGAGCCTTGAATTTGAGCCACAAGGCCGAAAGCTTTGTTTTTGTCCAAAGTGTTAGCTTTTGCATCTTTGAAAGTGTAATGGGCTTTTGGAAGCGTTTTAGAGCGTAACCAGCGACTACGATTGCGAGCAATGCACCTGGGGGAATATCCGTAATGCCTTTTGAAGCATAATATTTTTTGATAACTTCCACCATGTTTGCATTTTCTTCGTCGCTTTCCGGCAGCCATTCAGTAGAAAATGCCGCAACGCCGATTTGATAAAAACATTGTGCTGTTATTTCCGCCGCCGCTTGCAATTGCAAATCGGCATTATCCGCTTGCGGAGGCTCTGCCGGAATAATTTTAGGCTCATCTGCGACGGGCGGTATCGGTTGCGATTGCGGTTGCTGTAATTCAGTCGGTATATTGATTTTTCGCACTGCCGCCCCCCTGCCACGTTTGCGCAGTAAATTACCCGTTGAACTAAGCCGAGGTGAGCCGTCTTTGTTGTGCTCATGTATTTTCGGGTCGAATTCCATGCCGTTACTATCAACCGGTTTTTTTGGTAAATCGGTTTTTGGCTCAATAACTTTTGGGATCTCGATTTTTGTTTCGGTATTAAGTCCCGGCAATTGCATTTGGTTAATATCAGGGTTAACCTTTGGCATAGCCTCCGTAACATTTGCAATTATGTTTTCAGTTTGTTGTAAATTTTTTTCTTCCACTGTTTTTATCCTTTGAAATAATTTGTTGTTCAAATCTAAGCATTGCCGGATTGCGATGCTTTAAATAACAGGTACGACATTCAAAACCACCGGAGGTTTCTACCCAGCCATCGTTTCCGCATTTAAAACATGGAAATTTGCTTTTCATACCGCCGCCCTGATAAATGGCATGCTGTCAAGGCCTACCGATTTGCGATGCAATTTTTCAATGCACCGAAGTTTTGGCGACATACGAGGTGCACCCGCCGCTATCAATTGCAAAATATAATGCGTAAAGGCTGTATCATTCTCATATACGCCCCTGAGCATTGCTAAACTGGGAGAAACGGCTCGTTCCACCCAGTTGACGATTTTTGAGAAGGTTTGTACTTTCTGAGGTGCGCGTATTGCATCGGCTCCAATATCCGCGAGTATTTCAGACCAAAATTTATAAACGACAAGCCGCTTGACATTCTTTTCACCGGTTTTACGGTGCACAAATGTAATGGAACCACCAACAAAATTGCCAATAAGAGTTTTAAAAACTGATAAATCCTGAGCATTTGCCAACGCATTGTAAGTTCCTTCCGCAATTAGTTTTGTGTGTTCTACTTCCCATCTAACGCATTTAAATTGGCCTTTGCTTTCGAGCCATTTATCGTAACAACGCAAATACCGTCCAGAGCCGTTTTGACCTCGTGTCCCAAAATCGACCTGGTCCCATGACAAACCGAGTTTTCCGGTTTTCGTTCGGTACATAACACCACAATCTGAACGGTATCCAGTGCCCGCAAAATCTCTGCGTTTTGCGATAGCATAGACCTGATAAGGCAAAATACGGCGGGTGTAGTCGTCATAAAATAAATCCAAACGTGTACATTTGGCCTCAAAAGCTTTGAGGCCGGTTATGAGGTCAAATAGTCCTTCGTCGTTTAAAGCATCGAGAGCCGAGCCACGAATATCGAGCGTGATTTTGGAATTATGCAAGAGTTCCGACCGGTCGGGGTCTATGTCGTATGAGATACTTGCACCGTTTGGCCAGTACACACGATTTGAGTAATTATTTATGCCCCTGCCGTCGTCGGCAGTTTCAGACGTGAAAAACATATTGAGCCAATCTTTAAGCGATTGTAAATAGTGATTTGGGCAAGAGATACGAAGCCAGTGAATGCCAACGGAATTGTTTGGGTTTGCGAATTCGTGGGAATTAACCCCCCGTTTTACAAACGGGGGGTTTAATTCACAACCTCGGCTTGACTGCCCTAAAAGATTATCATGATTTTTCCTTTCGATACGTTTCCATTTACGAAGTTTTTGCTTGTTTGATATCTTTTTATGCACTTTATAGTCCTTTAATACCTGTTTTAGATTTTCCGTGTCTAGGTAGTGCAAAAAAAATTACTTGTCTTGATATGCTAATATTGCATCGGTACATTTGGCCGCAAGTACCGCAATTACTGGCAAATCCTGCGGCTGGAAAGATTGTGTATCTTTCCAAGTTCCATCGGTGTCTTTATAACTGCGAGTTATAGTTACGCTGTAAAACTTCGCTTCGCCTGTACTACACCAAATGCTGGCTTTTATATAGCCGATGCGAAAGCTTTGTACTGGTGCATTCGAATTACTCTGCCTTGAATTGTTGTTTTGCTTTGCCATTTGAAATTTTCCTTTATTTAATTGCAGACATTATTGAAATTACAACCGCCGCCACTGAAAGCCCAAACGATATGAGAGCTAATACTTTTTTGTAATCGTCGCTCATATGACCTCTTTTACTTTATTGTGATGCCGGATTGTGGGCCGATACACTTTGCTAAAACGATACAGATAATTAGCATGTAAATGAGTAGAATTGTGATTGGACTCATATTGCGGTCTAATATTCGCTTGCAGATATGCAAAATAATCATTCCCAATAGACTCAAAATAGCGATTAAATACCAAAACATAATAATTTTCCTTTACCTTGGATTTGTAAGGCCTAAACGATAGGCCTTTTGTTTACATGAATTTTTGCAATACTTCTGATTTGAACGGCCAAAATTATCGCACTGACAAATATTGCATTTGTGCAAATGAGCTTTTTTGATTTTCCAATTCATTCGTCAAACGCCCCCGCAAATACATATACGAATAAGCCAAACATTAACCAATATGCGGCTATAATCATATTGATACCCCCTGCTTTATTTGTGCTTTGAGTTTGGGAATTGGAAACGCTACACGCATATAGGATTTGACCCACGCCGTATGTTCGCAACCCCGACAACGATTTTGCTTATCAACAAACAAAAACTCTTTACGGGATACGGCTTTTTCAATTTCAGTAAGTCTTTTGCCGCAAACCGGTTTTTGATAATGCCGCCCAATGCCTAGAACGTGGATTTTGGACATCTGGGAATTTTCCTTTTAATGCTGGGCAAGCCCAGCGAGTTTTCCGCTTTGGCGGTCTATAGAGCAATCGAGAGAGAGCCGGACACGGAATATATACCGCCGTCCGGCCCCGTTGCCCTATGAGCCTGCTAAGCCGCTCCGGTTGCTCTCCAGCAGAGCCGTACCTTGCCTAGCTAAATAACGTGAGCCGGTACGCAACGCACGTCCGGCCCTGATAAAGGAAAATTCAAAGATTGATGAAATGCAAAAAACCGCCTTTACGCAAAGTGTAAAAGCTTGCGTTTGCGGTTTCTCAAATGTAAGATGGCATTTGGGCATTCAAGTTCCTTTGAATGTTCCTATCGCCGTTTCGGTATTGCACTACCTGAACGGCATTTTTTTTAATCGGCATTGCTAAAATGCCGATACCAGCAAGCCAGTACTAAGAATACTGGATGTTGTTGGTTTAGAATATATGTTATGTTTCATTCAAGTAAAACAGCTCAAAACGCCCTCAGGCCAGCGTATTTGCAGCGTGCAGCCTGACCCTTTAAGAACCCTTTGGCCCACCCCTGATAACCCTCCGATATCCCCTCGGTATACCTTAGTACACCCTTGGCACACCCCCCCAGACCCCAAAAAATTTCAGTATTCTTGACTTTTCTCCTCTGGCAAGGTACGCTCTGACATTCTAAATACCGCGTTTTTAGCAAGGAGAACAGGTTTTGCGCGTACTATCAGGCATTCAACCCAGTGGCAAGCTGCACATAGGCAACTATTTCGGCGCCATGCGCCAGCACTTGCACTTGCAGCATGAAAACGAAGGCTTTTATTTTATAGCTGACTACCACGCAATGACTTCCAACCCGGCCCCGGACGATCTGGCAGCCAGGACCTTTGAGGTGGCCATGGATTACCTTGCCCTTGGCCTAAACCCCGAAAAAACCGTTTTCTGGAGGCAATCTGACGTTCCTGAAGTAATCGAGCTTTCTTGGATACTTTCGTGCATAACGCCGATGGGCCTGCTGCAGAGATGTGTAAGTTATAAAGATAAGGTAGCACAGGGTTTAAGCGCAAACCACGGTCTTTTCGCATACCCGGTTCTTCAGGCGGCTGATATCCTGATATTCAAAAGTGATATCGTTCCGGTAGGGGCCGACCAAAAACAGCATATTGAGGTAACCCGCGACATTGCCGAACGTTTCAACCAGACCTACGGCGAGTTGCTCAAGCCCCCTGCCGACCATATTCTTGAATCCGTAGCCGTGGTACCTGGCGTTGACGGGCGAAAAATGAGCAAGAGCTACGGCAACACAATCGAAATATTCGAACCTGAATCATCTGTTAAAAAGAAGATCATGCGAATAGTTACGGATTCAACACCCGTAGAGGAGCCTAAAGACCCGGATAAATGCAA
>Ga0079306_1000729_pt1 | contig 26703 bp, 18 predicted proteins | sample Methanotroph_Enr_FD_79181 | JGI IMG/M metagenome (GOLD analysis project Ga0079306, IMG submission 79181) | Enriched soil microbial communities from Old Woman Creek wetland in Ohio, USA - Methanotroph_Enrichment_5 | ecosystem: Environmental > Terrestrial > Soil > Wetlands | place: USA: Ohio...
AAGGAAGACATCGGGCCGATGGTTCAGTTTTCATTTTTGCTTCTGTTCGTTCCGGCAGTTATTATCAGCTTTTCCTCCGGATTTTATGATCAGGAAATTATGCTTTTACTGAAATACAGTCACAACGAGCTTTCTGCTTCTATTTTTCAGCTGCTGATGGTTAGTTTTTTGGGCGTTGCTACTACCTATATTTTTGGCACACTGCTTACAGCAAACGGCAGCATCCGGCAGCTCAACTTTATGGCTGTTATCGGGATGGGATTAAACATTGGGTTGAATTTAATCCTGATCCCTCATATTCAGGCTTTGGGCTCGGCCTGGGCCAGCCTGACAACCCAACTTTTTACGGCATTGGCCCAAACCATACTTGCAGTTGTTATCTTGAAACTGACAATCAACTACCGGTTAATAGGCAAACTGATTTTGTTTGTTTGCTTTGTATTTCTGGCAGGCTATTTTAGCCGGCAGATAAATGTATGGTATCTGGGATATGCCGTTATGATCGGAGCCAGTATTGCATTTGCTTTTATTTCCCGCCTGATTAACCTGAAAGCATTGACAGAAATTATCCGAAACGATCAACAGGCATGAGCAAAAGATTAACTCCGGAAGATTTGCAAAACGAGAATGAATACGAACTCTTGACAGAGGTTTCGCATCAAAAGCTGCGCGAGTTTGTGGTGGAACAAATCGTCGAAGAAAAATATGTGATCCGTATTTATTCCATCTATCAACTGATCATGATGATAGTATTTGCATTTCTTCTAACCAGAGGAATTGTCCTTTCGATCAAAGGATATTCCGGTATCCTAATCGAAATTGGTTTATCAATCGTTTTTTCGCTTTCAGCGCTGATCATCATTCACGAACTTCTACATGCCTTGGCCTACCTGATTACCGGAGCACGTCGAATCTCATTCGGCGTAATCCCCAAAAAATTCATCTTTTATGCCTTGGCCGACCGACAAGTAATTACGGCAAGAGCTTTTCATATCGTTGCGTTGACTCCGTTTATCGTTGTGAAACTCATTTGTCTGGCTGGCTTCATCGTATTTTACAACCAGCAGCTGATATATTCTTTCCTGAGTGTGATGTGCCTGCATTCGTTATTTTGTGCAGGCGATATCGCGATGCTTGCCTTTTATCGAATTCACAAGGGAAAAGAAATTTACAATTTCGACAACAAAAGCGAAGGGAAAACTTATTTTTACAGCCGAAAAATTAGAACATAAAATATGACAATTCTTGAAACCGTTGTTATTGCCATTGTAGAAGGAATTACCGAGTTTCTGCCGATATCATCAACAGGACATATGGCACTAACGTCTGCAATACTTGGAATAGAAAAAGACGCATTCACGAAACTCTTTATCGAAAATATCCAGTTCGGAACCATCATCTCGGTGATTATCCTCTATTGGCGTAAATTTCTAGACTTCAGAAAACTAAGCTTTTACTACAAGCTTTTTATTGCTTTTCTTCCCGCTGCATTTGTGGGTGTGCTGCTAAAAAAACACATCGATCAGGTTCTGGAAACACCTCTTTTCATTGCAATTGTTTTATTCCTGGGAGGTATTTTACTGTTATTTGTCGATGGATGGTTTAATAAACCTAAGATTGATCGGGAGGAAGACATCACCTATAAAAATTCTATTTTGATTGGAATATTTCAGGTTGTTGCTATTATTTTACCTGGGTTCAGTCGGAGTGCTGCAACAATAGTAGGTGGTATGCAACAAAAGTTGACCAGAAAAACAGCCGCAGAATTCTCCTTCTTCTTAGGCGTGCCATCTTTGGCCGGAGCCTTCGCCAAAAGCCTTTGGGATGCATGGAAAGAAACTCCTGAGATACTAACATCAAGCAATATTAAACTACTGGCCTTGGGTAATTTGATCGGATTTCTAGTAGCCATTATTGCCATCAAAACCTTCATCACGTTCCTTCAGAAACACGGATTTAAAGTATTCGGCTGGTACCGCATTGTGGTTGGGCTGATCCTGATTACCTTGCTGATGATGGGTATTGATTTGAAGGTAGTGTAACAAATCGGGGCTAAAGCCCAAACACAGCAGCATTCTCAAGTCCGTCACATGAATGTGACGCAAAGGATAGCGTATTGATCATTGATTGAGCCATATCTATTGCAAAATTATTTTGGAAATAGGGGTAAAGCCATTTCTCATTGTCTTGTCTGAAAAGTCATTGAAGATGAGAACTTGCTTTTTTTTGACAATCCTTTTCATGTTCCAGTTTCATACACTATTTGCGTGTACTATTTTTAATTCGGTGGAAGGAAACTCAGTTCTGGTTGGGAATAATGAAGACTATGACGATACCAATGTTTCCATCCGGTTTTACCCTTCTTCAGGTGGCAAATACGGGCGTGTATTACTCAAAATCAATAAAAGCGATTACCCGTTTGGAGGCATGAACGACCATGGTTTGTTTTTCGACTGGTGCGCTTTGCCCCGAAGATCGAACATTAAATTTCCTTCGGACAAGAAAAAGTTTAAAGGAACCCTTTGCGAAAAAATGCTTGAAGAATGTGCTACAGTAGATGATGCCATTAATCTATACAACAAATACAACGATCCATGGCTTTACGAAGGACACATGATGATTGTTGATAAAACCGGGGCATCAACCGTTATTGAATGGGGCGCCAACAGCCTTGCAATAATTAAAAAAACTACCAAATACCAGGTACTATCCAACTTCAATTTAACCGACCCGAAACTAGCTGGCTGGTATCCGTGCCAACGATACAACAATGCAAGTAAAACGCTGAAAGAAAATTCGGTTCATTCTATTGGCCTGTACAAAAAGATATTGGATTTAGTACACCAGGAAGGCCAGTATCCGACCATATACTCGAATATTTACGAACTTGACAAGGGGATTGTACAAATTTTCAGGAATCACAACTTCGAAAATGCAGTTGTAATAAACCTGGAGCAAGAGCTAAAAAAAGGACAGAAATTCTACCGGTTGTTTGATATTTTTAGCAGCTTAAGATTGAATGCCCCTGAACAAAGCCAAGTTGTCCCAGCCGGACCGGTAATATTCAAATGGAACAGTAATGCAACTAAATATGAATTATATTGCTCGAAAGATTCATTGTTTCCCAATTCAGTTCCAATAAACATTGACCATTCCGGAATTAAAAAAGCCAGGTTTAATTATGGCATCCTGTTAATACTTCCGGGAATCCTTTTTTTTCGGAGGTTCGGAAAAACGAAACGATCATTAGCTATGAGCCTGATGGCGATTGCACTAATTTTTTCATGTAAAAAAGAGGACTTAATTTTTGAGACAATTGATATCCCGCAAGTTAGTGATGAATCGTATACAATAGACAGCCTCGAATCGGGGGTAGTCTATTACTGGAAAATTGCCGGATATGATAATTCGGGTTTTAAAACAGAAAGCAGTGTTAAAACTTTCCTCCATAAGTAAGTCACATCCATTTGAGGGCAAAGGCTGTATGTTTAGATCAGCCTATGCTTTCATATTAAGCATTATCCTTCGCCGTTGGCTTCAGTCAATAGACACATGAAATCAGAATGATTGAATTCTGTTGATTGCCGTATTAATCCTCCCAATCGTTTCTTCCTTCCCAACTATCTCGAAGATTTCAAACAAATCCGGGCCACTACTTCCTCCGACTAATGCCAGACGGATTGGAACCATCACTGCTCCAAATCCCCATTCTTTTTCAGTCATAAATGCCGAAAAAGTTTCTTTGATGGATTCGGCTCTCCAGTCGGTAATGGTTTCGAAAAGCTCTGTAATAGCTTGCAGTTTTTCGTTGGTATCGGCTTTCCATTTCGATTTCACAGTCTTTTCGTCATAGCTTTCCGGAGCCTGAAAGAAAAAATGTGCCTGTGCCCAAATGTCTTTCACAAATTCGCAGCGCTCCTTAATCATGCCAACAATGCGTTCGAGTTGCTGAGGGTCGGGATCAATTCCCTTTTCTTTCAGTTCAGGTAAAACCAATGCAGCCAACTCTGCAGCCGATTTCTGCTGAAGGTAATGACGGTTAAACCATTTGGCTTTCTCGGGATCAAACCGTGCGCCCGATTTGACCACCCGGGTCAGGTCGAAACTTTCGATCAGTTCATCAATCGAGAAGAATTCCTGTTCTGTGCCTGAATTCCAACCCAAAAGGGCCAGCATATTGACAAAAGCTTCAGGAAAATAACCATCTTCGCGGTATCCACGGTACGATTCACCTGTTTCCGGATTATTCCAGAGAAGCGGGAAAACAGGGAATCCCATTTTATCGCCATCGCGTTTGCTTAGTTTTCCTTTTCCTTCAGGTTTCAGGATGAGCGGAAGATGCGAAAAGCGCGGACGGTTTTCGGAAATACCCAGCGATTCGTACAATAATACATGCAGGGGCATCGACGAAAGCCATTCTTCGCCGCGGATCACGTGAGTAATGTTCATCAAATAATCGTCGACCACATTGGCCAAATGGTAGGTTGGCATACCGTCAGACTTATACAAAACTTTATCGTCGAGCTGGTTGGTATTGAACGACACGCGACCGCGAATCAAATCTTCTTCAACAATATCGCGGTTTTCAGGCATTTTGAAACGAATAACATAGTGTTCTCCGCTTTGCAACCTTGCCTGAACTTCTTCCGAAGAAAGTGTTAGCGAGTTTTTTAATCCGTTGCGGGTATGCAAATCGTACGAAAAAACCTGCTTGTCGGCTTCGGCCTGTTTCCGGAGCTCATCCAGCTCTTCAGCCGTATCAAATGAATAATAGGCATTCCCATTTTCAATCAGTTGATCGGCATATTTTTTATAGATCGGCTTTCGCTCACTCTGGCGATATGGGCCTAAATCGCCACCAAAACCAACACCTTCGTCGGGTACCAAACCGCACCATTTCAGCGATTCGATGATATATTCTTCGGCTCCTGGCACGTACCTGTTCTGATCGGTATCTTCGATGCGCAACAGAAAATCGCCACCATGCTTTCTGGCAAATAAATAATTGAATAAGGCTGTCCTCACTCCTCCCATGTGCAACGGGCCTGTTGGACTTGGGGCAAAACGTACCCTCACTTTTCTTTCCATGATTCTGCTGATTAAATTTTCGCCACAAAGATAATATTTCTGAAGGGAGAGCATCGCTTTTAGCCTGACAGCAAACAAAAATTCGGATTACTGACATCCCACAACAGAACATTTGATGATATTAACATGATTTTTAACAAGCTTACTGAAAAATGATTTGCAGATAACCATATATCCATATCTTTGCGCTCTCATTTTTCCATTAATTATCTATAAGTCATCGAATGAAACGTTTTTTAGCAATTGTCGCATTCATTCAGGTTATCACGCCTGGAATGGTAAAAGCGGACGAGGGGATGTGGTTGCCGGCTTTGATTGAGAAGCTGAACATCAACCAAATGAAGCAGGAGGGATGTTCGCTTAACGCTGAAGATATCTACAGCATTAACCATTCAAGTTTGAAAGATGCGGTTGTTGCGCTTGATCACGGGTCGTGTACCGCCGAGTTAATATCGGATGAAGGTCTTTTGTTGACCAACCACCATTGTGGTTTTGACGAAATTCAGGAACACAGCTCAGTCGATCATGATTATCTGCAAAACGGATTCTGGGCGAAAACGAAAGAAGAAGAATTGCCCAATGTAGGCAAAACAGCTTCTTTTTTGATCCGTTTTGAAGACGTTTCTGAAAAAGTTTTAGCTGGATTAAACGACCAGATGAGTACTGACGAACGAAACAAAAAAGTTCGTGAAGTATCGAATGAAATTGAAAAGGAAGCCACTGGAGATACCCATTACGAAGCCCGTGTTCAGGCTTTATATAATGAAAACAGGTATTACCTGTTTATCTATGAGACCTTCCGTGACATTCGCCTGGTTGGGGCTCCACCTCAATCGATGGGCAAGTTTGGCGGCGACACCGACAACTGGATGTGGCCGCGCCACACGGCCGACTTTAGTATGTTTCGTATTTACTGCGACAAAGATGGGAAACCTGCTTCCTATTCAAAAGACAACATTCCGTACAAGCCCAAACACCATCTGCCTATTTCGCTGAAAGGTTATAAAATGGGCGATTTTGCAATGATATTGGGCTATCCGGGCAGCACCAACCGCTACAAAACCTCGTATGGAATTGAATATACGATGAATGTTACCAATCCAATCCGCATTAAAGTGCGTGAAGAAAAGCAACGCATCATGCAGGAATTTATGAGTACTTCGCGCAAAGCAAGAATCATGTATTCGGCTAAATATGCCCGTAGCTCAAACTACTATAAATACAGCATCGGGCAAAACGAAGGACTTCAGCACCTGAATGTTCTTGAAAAGAAAAGGAAACTGGAAGATCAGTTTACGAAATGGGTAAACGCCGACGGGCAACGCAAAGCCAAATATGGCGAAGCGCTCAGCCTTATTGCCAATTCGTACAAAAATACGGAAGACGAAAAAGCATTCGAATACATGGTTGAATCGATGGTTCGGGGCCCGGAAATTTTCTACTTCGCCTATCGTACCCGCCCATTGTACGACGCATTAAAATCGGACAAAAACTCGGAACACGTTAGCCTTGCCAGCGAACGGGTAAGGGGTGGGCTGGATGAATTCTTTAAAGATTACGATTCGGAAACCGACCAGAAAATCTCAGCCGCACTTTTCAAAATTTACGAAGAAAACGTTGACCCGCAATATCACCCGCCTTTCTTTAAGACTGTAAAAGCGAAATACGGCAACGATTTCGAAAAATACACCAAAGATTTGTATGCCAAATCAATCTTTGGAAGCGAGGAAAGATTGGTCCGTTTCTTTGAAGCTCCAAAAGCCAAAGTTCTTGAAAAGGATCCGCTATTTCAGGTATCTTTGGAAATTTTCAGGATGATGGGGTTAATTGGCGATGAAACGGGCAAAACAACAGAAGCTCTTGAAAAAGGAAATCGATTGTTTGTTGGTGGACTGATGGAAATGGAAGCAGACAAAAATTTCTATCCCGATGCCAATTCAAGCATGCGGTTAACTTACGGAACTGTTGGCGATTACATTCCACGCGATGCAGTGAAGTATAACTATTTCACCACCTTGAAAGGCTACATTGAAAAAGAAATTCCGGGCGATGATGAGTTTGATGTTCCGGCTAAACTAAAAGAACTTTATTACGCCAAAGATTACGGCCGTTACGCCGATGCCGACGGAAACCTTCGAACTTGCTTCATGACCAACAACGACATCACCGGCGGAAATTCCGGAAGTCCGGTAATCAATGGTAAAGGCGAATTGATCGGGATTGCATTTGACGGCAACTGGGAAGCCATGAGTGGCGATATTGCCTTCGAAAACGATTTGCAGAAGTGCATCAACGTTGACATCCGTTTTGTGCTGTGGACCATTGATAAAATGGGTGGTGCGAAAAACCTAATCGATGAAATGACAATCGTTAACTAAGATCTTATTTATTATATTTGAAAGACCCGTATTTTTGCGGGTCTTTTGGTTTATTGCATAAGTCAAGTTGTCCTCTTCGGTGGCTGAGCTTGTCGAAGCTGAACTTTAAACGTTAAACTTTGAATATTACCATTTATACTGACGGTGCAGCAAAAGGGAATCCTGGTCCGGGAGGCTACGGAACCGTTCTGCTTTCAGGACAATTCCGGAAAGAATTATCGGATGGATTTGAACTGACAACCAACAACCGGATGGAATTGCTGGCCGTAATTGTTGGTTTGGAAGCTCTGAAAATCGAGAACTCAACGGTAACAATTTATTCCGATTCGAAATATGTGGTTGATGCCGTTGAAAAAGGCTGGATATGGAATTGGGTGAAGATCCGGTTTAAAGGCAAAAAAAATCAAGACCTCTGGCTGCGGTTCCTGAAGATTTATCCCAAACATCAGGTGAAATTTGTTTGGGTGAAGGGTCATGCCAACATTCCGGAGAATGAACGCTGCGACCAACTGGCTGTCGCGGCTTCGATGCTGCCCAGGTTAAAGAAGGACAGTGGATATTTAGCCAGCCTGTGATACTTATAAAATCACTATTTTTACCGATCAAAAAAATATCGAATGAACGCCCTTTATAATATCTCAATCCTTTTTTACTCGATCCTGATCAGGCTGGTTGCTCCTTTTAACATTAAAGCGAACCAGATCAGTAAAGGGCGCAAACAAACTTTTGTCGATCTTCAGGCTAAAATTAAACACAACCGGCCAATTGTGTGGGTGCATTGTGCTTCGTTGGGCGAGTTCGAACAAGGACGGCCAATTATTGAGGCCATCCACAAACAACACCCCAGATACCAGATTCTACTGACATTCTTTTCGCCTTCAGGATATGAAATCCGAAAAAACTATGATGTGGCGGATTACATCTGTTACCTGCCAGCCGACACCAAAAAGAATGCTGAAAAGCTGATTGAATTGGTTCGCCCCGAGATCGTATTCTTTGTCAAATACGAATTCTGGTTTTATTATATCCACGAATTAAAGAAAAGGAATATTCCGCTTTATCTGGTTTCGGCCATATTCCGCGAAAACCAGTTGTTCTTCAAAAACTCACCCTGGGGTAAATGGTATCGAAAAATGCTTTTCAGTTTCGAACAATTTTTTGTTCAGGATGACCAATCAGTAAAGTTACTACATGGGGTAGGCATCAAGAATGTGACCAAAGCCGGAGATACCCGGTTCGACCGGGTGGCCGAAATTGCCCGCAACGGAAAGAACATTCCGTTGGTTGAAAAACTGAAGGGAAACAGTTTGTTAGTGGTTGCAGGCAGCACCTGGAAACCTGACGAAGAATTGCTGGTTCAGTACATACATAGCCATCCGGAAACCAAATTTATTATTGCCCCACACGAAACAAAGAAGGCAAATATTGAAAGGTTAATAAGTCTGTTGAAAACCCCGGTTATTTGTTATACAGAAGCGACCGAAGAATCGGTTATGAACAAACAGGTCTTGATTGTTGATACCATCGGAATTCTATCGTCCATTTATAAATATGCAGACTTGTCGTATATAGGCGGCGGTTTTGGTGTAGGCATACATAATACGCTGGAAGCAGCTATCTTCGGAATGCCGATTGTGTTTGGCCCCAATTACCTCAAGTTTAAAGAAGCAACAACGATGGTAGACCTATGCATCGCCTTTCCTGTAAACGATTCCTCTTCATTGAATACAATACTCGACCATCTACTGTCGGACAACGAAAAAAGAAACTCGATTGCCGGCCAATGCGCCCACTTTACAAACCAGAATCTCGGCGCTACTCAAATTATCTTAAACAAAGTTTTCAACAGGTTATAAGTTGCATGGATTGATCTTATCAATCAAACAATAATCTTTTCCAATCGGCTTACATTCAAGTCATTTCCCGAAAAAACAAAACTATTCGTTCAAAAACCGATTAATATTTTTGTAAACTTTTTGTAATATCTAAAATATTAATATTCTAATAATCAATATATTAACATTGACGAGTTGATAACTTCTGTAATTTTTTATAAAATTCGTATCCATTTTTTTAAACTTCCGCCTTATATTGCATACAGCAAAAACAACACAGCGCGAATGTAAAACTTCTTCACGCTAACAACCGATTATCTATTATTAAAGCTCAAATTTTTTGGATTATGACATTTAAAAACGTGGCAGTCGAGCCCCAAACAGAAAAAAGTACGTACTCCCAGGATGAAGCTTATCAGGCTTCGCTGAATTATTTTAAGGGAGATGACCTCGCTGCAAGGGTCTGGGTAAATAAGTATGCATTGAAGGATTCGTTCGGACATCTCTACGAACTTACCCCTGACGATATGCACCGACGTCTCGCGTCAGAAATTGCAAGAATAGAAAAGAACTACGAGAACCCAATGTCCGAAGATGAGATTTTTGCACTTCTGAAAGACTTTAAATACATCGTTCCGCAGGGAGGGCCGATGACTGGAATTGGAAACGACTTTCAGATCGCGTCGCTGTCGAACTGTTTCGTAATAGGCAACGAAGGCCATTCCGATTCGTATGGCGGTATCATGAAAGTTGACCAAGAGCAGGTTCAACTGATGAAACGCCGCGGTGGTGTAGGACACGACCTTTCACATATCCGTCCAAAAGGTTCGCCGGTTAAGAACTCGGCGCTAACCTCAACCGGTATTGTTCCATTCATGGAACGCTATTCAAACTCGACACGCGAAGTTGCACAAGACGGTCGCCGTGGTGCGCTTATGCTTTCTGTTTCTATTAAACATCCGGATGCCGAATCGTTCATCGATGCTAAACTTGAACAGGGAAAAGTTACCGGGGCAAATGTTTCGGTTAAAATACACGACGACTTTATGCGTTCGGTCGAAGCTGGCGAAAAATACATGACCCAGTACCCGATTGACTCAAAAAGCCCAAAATACACCAAAGAAATTGATGCCGACAGCCTTTGGAAAAAGATTGTTCACAACGCATGGAAATCAGCCGAACCGGGAATCCTTTTCTGGGATACCATTATCAAAGAATCGGTTCCTGATTGTTATGCCGATTTGGGATACAAAACTGTTTCGACCAACCCATGCGGCGAAATTCCGCTTTGCCCATACGACAGCTGCCGCTTGATCGCTGTAAATTTATACGCCTACGTCGAAAATCCGTTCACACCTCAGGCTCGCTTCAACTTCGATTTGTTCAAAAAACATGTTCAGGTTGCCCAGCGCATCATGGACGACATTATCGATCTTGAATTAGAGAAGATCAACGGAATACTTGGTAAAATTGACGATGATCCTGAAGCTGAAGATATTAAACACATTGAACGGTCGATGTGGCTGAAAATTCAGACCAAAGCCAAAGAAGGCCGTCGTACCGGAGTTGGTATCACTGCCGAAGGTGACATGCTTGCCGCGCTTGGCCTACGTTATGGGAGCGACGATGCCACTGATTTCAGCGAAGAAATCCACAAAACAGTGGCTTTGGAAGCATACCGCTCATCGGTGATCATGGCCAAAGAACGTGGTGCATTTAAAATTTTCAGCGCCGACCGCGAAAAAAATAACCCGATGATCAAACGGCTGCGCGACGCCGACGAGCAATTGTATCAGGACATGGTGAAATATGGCCGCCGGAATATCGCACTGTTAACCATCGCGCCAACCGGAACAACCAGTTTGATGACACAAACCACTTCAGGAATTGAGCCTGTATTTATGCCGGTTTACAAACGTCGCCGGAAAGTAAACCCGAACGATAAAAATGTAAAGGTCGATTTTGTTGACGAAGTTGGCGATTCATGGGAAGAATATGTTGTTTTCCACCACAAATTTAAAGACTGGATGACAATCAACGGATTCGAACTCAAGAAGAATTATCCTGAGGCCGATTTGGATGCCATGATCGCTAAATCGCCTTATTACAAAGCCACTTCGAACGATGTGGATTGGATGAACAAGGTTCGGATGCAGGGCAAAATCCAGAAATGGGTCGACCATTCCATCAGCGTAACCATCAACTTGCCCGCCGATGCCGATGAAGATCTGGTTGGCAAATTGTATTTCGAGGCATGGAAGAGCGGCTGCAAGGGAGTTACTGTTTATCGCGATGGGTCGCGTTCAGGAGTGCTGATCTCGAATAAAAAAGAAGACGAAGTTGAAGAAAAACCAGACAGCATTTTCCCAACCAAACGTCCGATTGAATTGGAAGCCGACGTTGTTCGTTTCCAGAATTCGAAAGATAAATGGGTTGCTTTTATCGGAACCATCGATGGCCGTCCGTACGAGATTTTTACCGGGCTTTCTGACGACGAAGACGGAATCCTGCTGCCTCGCTCAGTTGTAAGCGGTAAAATCATTAAAAACGTGAATCTTGACGGAACCAAACGCTACGATTTCCAATACACCAACAAACAGGGATATCGGACAACCATCGAAGGACTGTCGTACAAATTCAACCCGGTATTCTGGAACTACGCCAAACTGATTTCGGGAGTTTTGCGCCACGGAATGCCAATCCACAAAGTAGTTAATACCGTGACCAGCCTGCAATTCGACAACGACACCATCAACAGTTGGAAAGCCGGTGTTGCCCGTGCACTGAAGAAATATGTTCCGGACGGGACGGTTGCAGAAGGCGCTATTTGCGGCGAATGCGGATCGAAAAACGTAGTGTACCAGGAAGGCTGTTTGATTTGCCCCGACTGCGGGACATCCAAATGTGGATAATACCACTCAATCCACCAAAATACATGAGGCTGTCCTGCAAAGGCAGCCTCTTTCATTTTTATCGCAAGCACTTGGACAATGCGGTATTGTGCCTCGCAGCAATCGGAAACGTCTTCAACCAATCCGGCAATCCTTCTCTCCTGATAATCTGAATCCAAAGAATTAGAATTAGACTGATTAATATAATTGGAAGTTCAGGAAAGCTCCATATATTTGAGGATTGTTACGAGTTATGCACAAGGGTAAAGTGGACACAGCGCTAAATAAACGATGGTAACAGGATTCATAAATTGGAACGTTGACCCCGAGATCATAAAACTGTTCGGAGTCATTTCGCTCAGATATTACGGTCTTTTGTTTGTGACAGGATTGTTTTTGGGCTATTTCATCGTGAAACGAATTTACATCAAAGAGAATTTGCCTATTGAAAATTTGGAGAAACTAGCTGTCTTCATTTTCATTGGGACGATTGTTGGGGCAAGGTTTGGACACTGCTTGTTCTATGAACCTGAGTATTATCTCAAACATCCATTGGATATAATTTTGCCTTTTAAATGGGATTCCAACGGAAAATTTGAATTTACCGGCTTTCAAGGTTTAGCCAGCCATGGCGGGGCAATCGGCGTATTGACAGCTATTGCTTTGTATTGTAAAAGATCCCAATTTGGCTTTCTGTGGGTTTTAGACAGAGTTGCAATTGCGACGCCTTTAACGGGAGCATTTATTCGATTCGGCAATTTTATGAACTCAGAAATCATTGGAGAACCAACAGGAACAAATTTTGGAATCGTTTTCCAAAGAGTCGATTTACTACCAAGACATCCAACTCAACTATACGAAGCCTTCTCGTACTTGACAATCTTTCTTGTTTTATACTGGATATATTCTAAACGAACAAAAAGACAGGACGGCCATATTTTTGGACTGTTTCTAATTATGCTATTTGGAGTGCGCTTTATATTAGAATTCTTAAAGATTAATCAAGTAGATTTTGAGAACGGGATGATCTTGAATATGGGACAACTTTTGAGCATTCCATTTATTTTGGGTGGAATTGGATTAATCGTGTGGAAAAGAACCCCTATGCAAAACAGCAAAATATCCGGAAAGTCGGGCTTAGGCGATTCGTTGATAGATAATTACAACGCTTCGTAGGAAGTTCTAATTACACCCAGCAAGATGTCTGACAGAACAAAAGAAACAACGAATAACTAAATAACCTTTAATATTAAAACCAATGAAAATTTTGAATTTAACTTTTGTACTCTTCGCCGTAGTATTTCTGGCCGGTTCTTCATCAGCTCAGGACTGGGCCAACACTTCACGTTTCAAAGATGAAAACGCGAAGCTGGCACCCCCTTCATCTGCTGAAAAGCGGGTTGTATTTATGGGCAACTCCATCACCGAAGGCTGGATTAACACAGATCCGGACTTTTTTGCCGGAAAATCATATGTAAATCGAGGCATTAGTGGGCAAACCACACCCCAAATGCTGGTTCGGTTTCGTCCCGATGTGATTAATCTTAAACCGACGGTTGTTGTAATTTTGGCGGGAACCAACGATATTGCCGGCAATACAGGCCCTTCAACACTCGAAATGATTTTGGATAACCTGATTTCGATGGCCGAACTAGCTAAAGCCAACCAAATAAAAGTGGTATTAAGTTCGGTTTTGCCTGCTTTCGATTATCCCTGGAAACCAGGTCTGGAACCTGCTCCAAAGATCGTGAAACTCAATGAAATGATTAAAAACTATGCTGAAAAGAACGACATCGTTTACCTGGATTATTTTTCATCGACGGTTGACGATCGCAACGGCCTGAAAAAAGAATTGTCTGGAGATGGAGTTCACCCAAACCTTGCAGGATATAAAATAATGGAACCTCTCGCAGAAGCCGCGATTAAAAAAGCATTGGGTAAGAAATAGATTAGTTGGGTAACTACTTTAACCAACATTTTTAGAGGCTGTCGTCGTAAGGCAGCCTCTTCTATCCCAGTTTTTATTGTTGTTAATCTTTGTAAAATGGACTCCAATCCTAAAACCATTCGCAGCTACAAATGTTAGTTAGTTTAATGTTGAATAAAGTAATGAAAACTAAACAGCCATCCTTGATACCCATTTTTCGATGAACAATCTCAACTTCAAATACGAACTTTTCTTTGAATTATCGCCTGATTTATTGTGCATTGCCGGATACGATGGTTATTTTAAAAAAGTAAACGCAGCGGTTTCAAAATTACTGGGCTATACCATGGAAGAATTGTATGCCAGGCCCATTAACGATTTTGTTCATTGTGCCGACAAGCGGTCAACACAACTGGCGCGAAACGAACTGGCCAAATCAAAGCCACTTTATAATTTTGAAAACAGATACGTAAAAAAGAGCGGCGAAATTGTTTGGCTTTCGTGGACTTCGTTACCGGTAGATAGTGACCAACTGGTTTTTGCCATAGCAAAAGATATTACACACACCAAAAGGCTGGAGGCTGATAGGAGTAATCTGCTTACCAACCTCACCAACACAAACGAGGATCTGAAACAGCTGACATATACCACTTCACATGATTTGCGTTCTCCGGTAAATAATCTACTGGCAGTACTCGATCTGCTAGATATTTCGAAAATAAATGACGAAGAGGCCAATGAACTGATACAGATTGTAAAATTATCAGGAGAATACTTAAAAGAAACGCTTGATAATTATGTTGACGCTTTAAGTGAGAAACACCAGGAACTGGCAAGTATTGAAGAAGTCGACCTAAACAAAAGCCTGAATAACGTCCTTAAATCAATTGATTCCTTAATTGAAACCTCGAAAGCAACCATTTACATTGACTTTTCAAAACTTGATAAAATCAAATTTAATAAGGCTTACATGGACAGTGTATTCTTAAATTTGCTTACCAATTCGATTAAATATGCAAGGCCCGACACTTTCCCTGTCATATCCATTCATTCGGAAAAAGTGAATGGAAAGCATCAATTGACCTTTGCTGACAACGGGCTTGGCTTTGACATGGAGAAAGTAAAAGATAAGATTTTCGGACTACATCAAAAATTCCACAGTCACAAAGACAGCAAAGGCATTGGTCTTTATTTAGTACACAACCACATTACCAGTTTGGCCGGAAAAATCAGCGTTGAAAGTAAAGTTAACGAGGGAACAACGTTTACCATGTCGTTCAAAGAGTAGTATCAGGTCAACGTTGTTCTGTCAAAGGTTCGTCACCCTGAACTTGTTTCAGGGTCTCATCAACGAAGGGACGCCGAAGCCCCACCTGCCAAGCGAACAGGCAGGAAGTACAGCATGGACAGTACGACAAGAGTTCTTTGGCACAACACTAACCTAAAGCCTGTTTTATTCCAATCTAATTTCGATATAAAATAACCCAGCTATTTTACTTTTCGCCCAAATCTATTATCTTGTTTAGGCACCATTGATTATATGGTTGTCAACAAAACAACAAGCAATGATTTCGGAAAGTAGCCTTGAAAAACTGAAAATTTTAGCCGGAGCGGCCAAATACGATGTGTCGTGCGCTTCGAGCGGGACGAAACGAAGCAACACCAATGGAGGCATCGGAAACGCTACGGCGTGGGGAATTTGCCACAGTTTTGCCGAAGACGGCCGATGTGTCTCACTCCTGAAAATCATGCTCAGCAACTACTGCATTTACGATTGTGCCTATTGCTACAACCGCAAAAGCAACGACATTCCGCGCACCTCGTTTACTCCCGACGAAGTTGCCGACCTGACTATTGAATTCTACCGTCGGAATTACATTGAAGGACTTTTTCTGAGTTCCGGAGTTTTAATCAACCCCGACCACACCATGGAACGCATGGTTTTGGTAGCTAAAAAGCTCCGTACTGAGCATCGCTACAATGGGTATATTCACCTGAAAGCCATACCTGGGGCAAGCCAGCAACTAATTGCCGATGCCGGTCGCTGGGCCGATCGATTGAGTGTGAACATCGAAATTCCGACCGAGAATAATTTAAAAATCCTGGCTCCGGATAAAGATTTCAAAAGCGTTTTGGAACCTATGAAAATGATTTCAACCGGAATCCTCGAATCGAAAGAAGAGCGCAAAAACCACCGGAACGCGCCGCTTTTCAGTCCTTCCGGACAAAGTACGCAACTCATTATTGGAGCGACCAACGACACCGACCACACCATACTGAAACTATCCTCAGCCTTATACACCCGGCGCGACCTGAAACGGGTTTATTATTCGGGCTACATCCCCGTAAATAGCTACGACAGCCGGCTCCCGGCACTAAATACTCCCCCACTCCGCCGCGAGCACCGCCTGTACCAGGCCGACTGGCTGATGCGGTTTTACGGCTTCCGAAGCGACGAAATTGTAAGCACCGAAAGTCCGAACCTCGATCTGGAGCTCGACCCTAAAGTGACCTGGGCCTTGCGCAACCCGCACCTGTTCCCGGTCGACATTAACACAGCCGACCCGCTGATGTTGCTTAGGATTCCTGGAATTGGCACCAAATCGGTTCAACTCATCCTGATGGCCCGCAAACACAACCGCTTGAATTCGTCGCACCTCAAAAAAATGGGCGTGGTAATTAAACGTGCGCAGTTTTTTATCACCTGCAACGAACTCCGCTCGCAAAACGTTCAGGACTTAAAACCTGAAATTGTCCGCCAACTTTTGCTCGACAAAAAAACAATTGGAAGCGATGCCGCCGTTCAGTTGAAGTTGTTTTATCCGATGATGACGGCGCTGAAATAGTGGTCAGTATTCAGTCTCACTCACCAGACACTTCATTCAATCCTTCAGTAATTCAGTCCTTGACCTATGAACATCTTCTCTTTCGACAACACCTTTGAAGGACTGCTGACTCTGGTTTTCGAATGCTACAGCCAAAAACAATTTCCCGATGAAATCCTTTCGGGGGAAGGAAGCCAGAGTGTTTTGTTTGGTTCAACAGTGGATATTGCCACCGACGACCGAAAAGCGGAGCGGGTTTGGAAAGGCATTGTTAAACATTCATCGGAAGACAATGCACACCGGATTTACCGGGTCTTTCTTTCCGGATTACCCGATACACCCATGTTGTTGGCAAAATATATCCGGCTGATTATAGATTCGACCAAAAATGAAGAAACAAACTTTTCATTGCCAGTGGTGGTCGAAGTCAATAAACTTCACCAGAAAGTTTGCCGCGAAGCACAACGGATCCACATGTTTACCCGGTTTCAGAAAACAGTTGAGGGCAGCTACTACGCGTCGTTTGCGCCCATGTATGATGTGCTTCCATTGTGCATTCCGCATTTTCGCGACCGTTTTGCCGACCAATCGTGGATTATTTACGACCTGAAGCGAAATTTTGGATTTTTGTACGATCTGAAGACTGTTTCCCGAATTGTTTTCGACGATCTGAAAGTGAACACGCAAAACGGGCAGTTGCACGCTTCGCTTCTGGCCGAAGATGAAAAGCTTTTTCAGAAATTATGGAAACAGTATTTCAAGAGTATTTGCATTGAGGAGCGAAGAAATGACAAAGTTCACCGACAGCATTTACCTAAACGATTTTGGAAATACCTTCCGGAAAAAGGAGTACTTTGACAGATATGAATTTTGAGCTATAAGTTTACTGAAATCCAGCTATAACGGAAGTTCTATGCAAACAATGTTTAGCCAAAATGCTTTCAAGAATCTCGCGGGTCATGTCTGGAAACCTGATTTGAATAGCTTCTGAATTCTGAATCCAATCCGTCAGTTCAGGCACTGAACTGGAGAAATGATCAAGTACTTTAATACCCAGGAACTTCAGATATGCAGCATTGCAATATTGCTCGTATTGCTTTTTCATCGGGATCACGCAAAGCTTCTTACCCATAAAAATAGCTTCAGCAGGCCCTTCAAAACCTGCGGTGCAGATCAATCCGGTACAACTCAGAAAACTTTTGGTAAAGCCATCGAGCGAAACTGGCTGAAAATGAACATTTCCAACCGTATATTTTGATTTCGAATGTTTGGAAAAAACCTGCCATTCGGTATCCGGGATGTTGCATAAAACATCCTGAATCTGCTGATCGCTATAGGCTGGCAAATAAACCGAGTAATGTGGCTCCTTGGTCGATTGGGCATTGCGGATGTCGTGACGAATGACAGGAGGAAATATATCAGGGGAGAAGGGCTTGAAATTGAACCCATATTTGAACTTTGCCGGGGCATAATGTCTTAAGATCAGTTTCCCAACCCATTCTTTAAATTCTGGTTTGGGAGCCGATGGGTGCAATACAGCATTCTGATGGCTTAACCCGATGCATTCTTTATCGCGAAGGCGGCAGGCCCACGCCGAAACTGGCTCAAAATCGCTGATTACCAAATCGTATCTTTCAACAGATAGACTCCTGATGTCTTTGATAAACTGAACAATAGGCATTTTTTCTGCCGTTTTCCAAAGATCAACTCCACCGTTTTTACCAACAATAAAACTCAATCCTAAAAACTGATAATCAATCTGAAACGGAACCTTCAAATCAGCTTGAGTGCCACTAACCAAAACATCAGTTTCAGCCATTGTTTTCAGCATCGGAACAATTTCAGTCGCACGGGCAAGGTGTCCGTTTCCTGTTCCTTGTATGGCGTATAAAATTTTCATGTTTTGTTGCGTGTTCAGAAGAAAGCGGCAACCGACAGTTCTTCAACAATTGATTTGTACACTTGCTTTTTGTCCGGAATAAAGAGTTCATCATTTGGCGATTCTGCCTCTTCTTCCTCTTCTAAATGATAATAATTCAGGCTCCAAACCCCGTCGATACATTCGGCAGCGGAAAAATGTTCAACCCAATCGCCGCAATTGATATACCTTACCGAACCTTTATCGGTATCGATCCGCTTATCGACCGGGATATGCGTGTGTCCACAAATAACCAAATCGACATTTTTGCTGATGGCTGCATTGGCGATGGCTTTCTCGAAATTGGTCAGCACCTCGTTCCGTTTTGCAATACGGTCTTTCATCGATTTGTAAAGGATCATTTCCCTACCGCTAAACAATTTCAGGAATATATTGATGAATTTATTAAACAGAGTTAGAAAACCATAAGCTGCGGCTCCCAGTTTAGCCAGCCACGGCGAATGATGAATGATGTGATCGAAGACATCGCCATGGAATATCCAGGTTTTCTTTCCGTTAATATTGATTTCTAGTTGGTTTACAATGCTAAAATTTCCCAGTTTGGTATTGTTGAACTTACGGAAAACGTCGTCGTGGTTGCCGGTGATGTACACCACCTGGATCCCTTTTTCGATCATTTTTAACACTTGACGAATTACTTTCAGGTGCGACTTTGGAAAGTAGTTTCGGCTGAAACGCCAGGAATCAATGATATCGCCATTCAAAACCAGAGTTTTGGGATGAATCGACTTTAAATATTTAAGCAGAGACTTTGCTTTGCTGGCGTGAGTTGCCAAATGGAAATCGGAAATAACTGAAATATCTATTTTTTTAATATCTTCCTGCATATAGCATAGGAATTAATAACTGTACGCAAGTAGCAACCAATACATTACAGAATGATTAATGTATGATCAATCTTCGATTAAATATCAGTAAAACAAAGAGGCATAATCCCTGCGATTTCTTAATCATGATACAGTAAACCAGCCAATACAAACTAAAAAGCCACCAAAGGGGGATTTGGTGACTTTTATTCCTTAACAACCAGGTGTCAAGCATTACGAACACATATCGCCTGTAAAAATGTTTAAGTTGCTGTTTAATTCTTTACATGAAAAAAATCGCGTTATGTGTTTCCGATGTCAAACTTAAAAATAAGATTTGCCATAAAAGATATATTTCTACGAACGACCATTTCCAGCAGGCAAACGCTATTTCATCGACTCAAATAGCCTTTTTTTAGAAGTCAAATTCGGCATGATTTTTCGGAAGTCGGGAAAACCCAACGATGGCTACCACCACGAACCGATAATGTCTCCATTCAAAACAAACGTTTAGGGTTGAATCAACTTCAGATATTTGAGAAGAGCAAAAAAAGATCAATCGATGGGGAATATTCGGTTGAAAGACTAGAAATCTCAAAAAAAGGAAATATTGCGGAGAACAAAAAAAGCGGAGTAGAACCCCGCCTTTTTGTTTTGTTACTTTTTATCCCACCATACCTTATCGGTATTGATTGATACCGTCGGGACATTGTCTTTATTATATAGTTTTGCACTCGTGGCGTAGGGTAGCCTATAGGGAACATTATCGTATTGAGCAGCTATTGGCATAACCAACACCGGATAATGGGTTCTCCGGTAGTCGTTATAGTTTTCTACCGAAAGGAAATTTGCAACATACTTCAGTTCAATAATCATCTGCTGAGCAGCCTCAAAAGTTGTTGGCAGAGCAGGCAACAAGTTTGCAAATGTTTCGGCCTGGGCCTGGGTAAACACGTTAACATTACCTTTTTGAAGTTTCATTAAGTTAGCCTTTGTTCCTTCTTTCAAATATTTATACGCGTTCACATAATCGCCTTTCCACAAATATGCCTCCGATTTCAAGAAACATACTTCAGAAAAAGTTATCAACGGCCAAGGTGTTGACTTGGTAATAAAACAAGGTGAAACAGGTTCCCCTTCGTCATATTCGGTACGTTCGATCGAAAGTTTTGAGGTTACGCCTGGAATTGTAGTCAGCATACCGTTGCGGTGAGGAACAATTTGGCCTATCTTATCGCCGCCATAGGCTGGTTCAGCATAAACGTTGATACGCGGATCGTTGTACTTAATCAACACATTATACATATTTGTGTCGAGATAAAGCAGATTGAATTTACTGTACCATTGATACCATGGATTTTCGGCACCTGTTGTGTTGAAATAGGTAAAATCGGCATCCTCTTCGTTGCTTTCAATACCATTTGCCAGCGCCGCCAATGCGATATCGGCCTGAGCCGCACCTCCATTGGCATAAGTTAACCTGATAGCGTATCTTGCTTTCAGCGAACTGGCCAGTTTCTTCCACCTCGACAAATCACCCTGGAAAAGCAAATCATCGTCACCGGGAGCAACCATTTGACTGGCAGTTGAATTCAGGTTCACCATAGCATCATCAAGTAATTTAAATATAGCGGCATAAACCGATTCCTGGTCATCATATTTAGGAGTAGGAAATTCAAGTGGCTGAAAAGCTTCGGTTAACGGAACGTTTCCCCATAGGTCGGTCGTAACTGCCAACGAATAAGCCATCAATGTCTGGCCAATGCCCAGGTAGTGGGTATTACCATTTGCTTCGGCTTCTTTCATCAATATATTGCAGTTTTTCAGAACATTGGTATATAAAGTAAAAACCCAGGGATTATCGGTGTCGCTATCCAGTATTTTAAAAGTTTGCCTGTCGGGGCCCAAAGCGTTTATTGCAAATTGTCCGACCCAGGCATTGGTATAGCGTGCCGGAAATCCTCCTGATATCTCGTACGAAACGGTAGAAATAATTCCGGGCAACAAAACACTCTCGGTGATTACGCCTTCTGAAGGAGAATCAGGGTTCACATTAACATCCAACCAATTTGAGCAACTGGTGAGATAACCCAGCAAGATCAGTATTCCAAATATTTTATATATTGCTTTCATATTCAGTATATTAAAAAGTTAATTTAAGAGCAAAATTGATACTTTTGCTTGATGGGATGGCAAAGTTTGATATTCCCTGCCCGTTACCACTGCCATACAAACTGTTTTCAGGATCGGAACCAGTGAAGCTTTTAGAAGTCTTTAACCAAAGGTTTCTCCCCGAAACGGTTAAAACCAGACCTTTAACTGATAATTTTCTCAACACGGTTTTTGGAAGATCGTAACTCAATGACACGTCACGCAGCCTTATAAAACTGGCATCCTGAACATTAGCTTCGTCAACATTGCTGTTATTTGACCAGTAGGTACGATAATTGGTAATCTGGGTAGTATTTACCTTACCGTCAGACTGCCTGATGCCTTTCACTACGATTGGATGTTCCCTATCACGGGTAAGCCACGATGTTCCGTAAGCTTTCGTGTAATATTCGTCCAGATTAAAAATATCGCCGCCTTGACGGGTATCAATCAGTGCCGAAATCGATAATCCTTTCCAAGTAAATGTATTTCTGATCCCACCGATCCAGTCGGGCATGGCATCGCCAATTGGGCCGCTTGTGTCGGCAGTTAATTCAAATCCATCATCATCGACAAGTATTTCGCCATTTTCATTTCTCAGGAACCGCGATCCCCAGATGACACCGTAAGGTTGGTTGGCCATAATAAAAATCCCGGGACTGTCAAAACCAGCCAACCTGATACTGCTCACTCCTTCAGTAAGGCTGATTACTTCATTATTGTTTTTGGAATAGTTGATGCTAACATCCCAGGCAAAATCATTAATTTTTAACGGAGTCAGGTTCATCAATAATTCAACGCCCTTGTTTTTAATTTCGGCGGCATTTACCACCATGCTGTAAAACCCTGTTTCAGGAGCTATTGGTGCGCTAAATATCTGATCTTTACTGGTTTTATCATAGTAAGCAAAATCAATAGAAACCCTGTTTTTCAAAAATTTCAGTTCAAGACCTGTTTCATATTCTTTGGTAATTTCGGGTTTCAAAAGCGGGTTGCCCATCACGTTCGACTCCAGGTAACTACCTATTCCATTGAATGGAAAGTTGATAACACCGCGTTGTCCATCGCCCGGCGCTGCTGTAATATAGCTTGTTACGGTTGAATAGGCCGGCGCGTCATTTCCTACGCGTGCATAAGAAAGACGTAACTTACCAAAATTGAACCAGCTATTTTTCAGGCCAAACGCATCGCTAAAAATTAATCCTGAACTGATTGATGGATAGAAGTACGAATTATTTTCCTTTGGCAACGTTGACGACCAGTCGTTTCTTCCTGTCAATGTAACATACAGATAGTCCTCATACGAAATGGTGGCCGAGCCGTATAAACTTACCATACGTTTCTCGGTCGTTCCTTCAGCCGGATTATTGACTTTTGTGTTTGAAAGATTATAGAAACCAGGGATGATAAAATCGGTTGCTTTAACCGTTTTTGAATGATAGAACTGCGAATTGATATTGTGACCTACCAAAAAATTTGCTTTAACCTTTTTGGTCAGACTTTTATCGCCGACGAGCATCAAATCCGAATTGATCTCCCGACGGATGCGGGCCGACTCAATAAGCTTTCCTGAAGGATATGCGCTTCTACTTCCCGTATTTTCATGATATTTGGTATTTGAAGCGTAATAATCAACACCAAAATTACCTTTGGCTTTCAACCACGGCAAAATAGCATAATCAAAATTGAAAGTTGGTACAAACCGATCCCTTCCGTCTGTGAATTTTGTATTCTCAAGGTTCCAATACGGGTTATTTCTTACCGGAGTACGCCATAACCTCTGAACTCCGTTATCATCAACCGCAGGAAACAAATTGTAAGTCGGAGGGCAAGTTAAAACTGTCGCCATAATAGAACTTTCCTCATTCCCTTCACTCAGACGGTCATTCACAGTTTTTATATATTCCATCTTGGCACCAATCGAAAGCTTTTCGCCAAGCATTGTATTGAACTTAGCCATCATGCTGTATCGATCCAACGTATTATTTCGCACCGTACCTGTTTGGTTTAGAGTACCTACGCTGGCAAAATAGCCCGATTTATCAGTTCCGCCCTGAATATTCAAAGAGTTTTCGTAGGTTTTGCCAATATCGAATATTGCCCATCTGTCGTAAGTTTTATAGTTTGTAGTATCTAACCTGGGGCCCCATACCCACGATGATTTTTGAATTTCACCATTAACATAAATGCCATTGGTTCCCAAACCATACTTTTCCTGAATTTTATTTGGTCTAATCTTATCAAGGCCAAACCTGGAACTAAACGTAATAATCGGTGCTTTTGAAGCTAACCCGCTTTTGGTGGTAATTAAAACCACACCAGTGGCAGCCCTCGACCCATACAAAGCTGTTGCAGCAGCCCCTTTTAAAACGGTCATCGAGGCAATCTGACTGGGGTCAATATCAATTCCGGTATTGGCAGCAGATCCATAAAACAGCGCCTCATCCTGATCACTCTCGTCGAAATTAAACTCCTGATTATCAAACGGGACACCATCAATAACAAACAACGGCTGGTTGTTTCCCTGAAGTGATGAAACCCCACGAATTGTAATTCTTGAGGAGCCACCAGCCATACCACTCGAATTGGAAATTTGTACACCCGCAACTTTTCCCGAAAGGGCAGTTACCACATTGGCTTCATTTGCCTTAATCAGCTCATCAGATTTAACTTCAGTTGCCGAATAAGAGAGTGATTTCTTTTCACGAGATATTCCCAATGCGGTAACCACCACTTCGTCAACAACGATGTTATCCGAAACCATTTTAACATCAATAGTTGTTCGATTACCGATTGCTACTTCCTGGGTTTCCATACCCATAAATGAAAAAACCAAAATTCCTGACGATTGAGGGACTGTTATTGAGTACACTCCGTTCTTACCCGAAACCGTACCAATAGTGGTCCCCCTTACCGAAATTGATACTCCCGGAATTGGCAACCCGTCTTCCGAAGAACTTACCGTTCCGGTAAGTATCCTTGTTTGGGCCATCCCGTTAAAGATGCTCAATGCAAGAATAAATACAAGTAAAAATCCTGTTTTCATAGACTAAAATTTAGAGTTAAGTAAAATAACACTTCGGTTCTCCTCTTGATTACCGATGCGATTAATTTTATTTTATTCTTGCAAAGGGGGGAACTAATGGTCAATGGCTTGAAATGACCTGCGGACCATCTTAATCTTGATTGGCTCTGTGATTTCCCCCCTTGACCCGCATCATTCAATTATTGGTATCAATTACTATCCGGAAACCGATCATACCAAACGTATTTAATTAAAGAATATCCTTGGAATTTTATCAATATTGGGAATCTTGCGAAGGGTAAATGATTGAAAAACAGAACATGTTATGTTTTCCCCCGGGATCATGCTGTTTGTAGTTGTTTGCGTGCCTATCAGCATTCAAAACCTTACATTGAAAGTTAAATGCTCATCAATGAAAAAGAGGCTGAACTTTTTCAAGTCAGCCTCTTTTTCATAACATTATGCCAAGCGAAAGGCAATAGTTATCGCATTACCATCCCGGGTTTTGTTGCGATTTTAACTTCTCATTGGTATTGGTTTCAGAATCGGGAATTGGCCACAAGAACCGTTTGTCGGAATATGGGTAGGCAGCTACGGTTAAAAGGCTGGCGGGTACAACGCCACTTGCAGCATTCCATGCAGCAGGAGTTACTTTTCCGGCGTTAACTTTAGCCGGGACACCAGGCTCATTATTTAATACTGGAACAAAATAGACAGGATCTTTGGCCAATCGGTGAATATCGGCCCATCTGCGTCCTTCACCAACAAACTCTATACGCCGTTCATTAAAAATAGCCTTCATTAAACTTTGAGGGGTTGTAAAATTACTCAGGGTAAACCGGTTAGCAGTTTCAGTCACCGCTCTGTTCCGAACCTGGTTTAGAAGATCAACCGCTTTTTGGGTTACGCCATTCACACGGACTTCGGCTTCAGCAAAATTCAATAACACTTCAGCGTAACGAAGAATTGGTGTCCAGTCGGTCATTTTTTCATTCGTATTGTATTTATCGACCCAATAGGCGAAATTCGAATTATAACTGACATCATTGATTACCAGTTGAGACCTCCTTTTATCAGTGGCTAACCAAAAATCAGCATTATAAATTAACGGGCTAATACAAACTAATGAACGAACCTTAGTATAAAACTGAGACAAAGAACCATTATTCGTAGCATTGTCAAGCTCATTATTCTCGATAGAGAATATTGACTCGGTATTGTTACTGTTTGCCCTGAAAGGTCCATTGGGTTCAGTAGTTAATTTGTATCCACCAATAGGGCTGGCAAACGAAGTGTTAACAATCTTTTGCGATTCGGTAATTACTTTGTCCCATTTGCCCATGTGTTGATAGATTCTAGCTTTCAAGCCAATTGCTGCACCCGAACAAGCTCTCGATATTTTTAAACCACCGGCACGGGTAGCAGGCAAATTCGTTTCAGCAAAGTCAAGGTCTTCCAGGATTTGTTGATAGGTTTGGGCAACAGTAGCCCTACCTGCAGATTTTGCTTCATTAACAGTTTCAATCGAATTAATAGGCTTCGTGCTTACCGGGATTCCTAAATGAGAGGCATCGGCAGTATGCGCATATGGATAAGCAAAATGGATCAGCAGTTCATGAAAGCCCAGAGCCCTCAAAAAACGTGCTTCGGCTTCGTATTCAAGAGCTTTGGCAGGTGTTATGGTACCAAGTTGTCCGGCCATCCTGAAGCCATCAATGCAGATGTTGATTTTATTGATCATCTGGTATGTACATTCCCACATGGCCTGCCCATTTGGTGAAGATGAACTATAAGTCGACTGGTAAGTGATCAGGAAGAATGACTGAACATTCAGCATG
>Ga0079306_1000731_pt1 | contig 26564 bp, 24 predicted proteins | sample Methanotroph_Enr_FD_79181 | JGI IMG/M metagenome (GOLD analysis project Ga0079306, IMG submission 79181) | Enriched soil microbial communities from Old Woman Creek wetland in Ohio, USA - Methanotroph_Enrichment_5 | ecosystem: Environmental > Terrestrial > Soil > Wetlands | place: USA: Ohio...
AGACCTCCGGAGGGGTATGGATCATCAGGTAGCCACCGCCACCGCCCAAACGTTCCCTCTCCCTCCGGGAGAGGGACAGGGGGAGGGAGCCTAACTTCGTCCACCGATGCCTCGCTGCCTCCGAGGCGAGGTCCAGCCGTAAACATTCGCCGCCGGAGAAAAAACATCACAACGGAGCACCGATGAGCCTGTACGACTTCGAAGTAACGACCCTGGAGGGCGAGCGCCAGACACTCGAGAGCTACCGCGGCAAGGTGCTGCTCATCGTGAACGTCGCCAGCAAGTGCGGCTTCACGCCGCAGTACGGCGGCCTCGAAGAACTGTACCGCCGCCACCGGGACCGGGGTTTTGCCGTGCTCGGTTTCCCCTGCGACCAGTTCGGCCACCAGGAACCGGGGAACGAGGAGGAGATCAGGAATTTCTGTTCTCTCACCTACCAGGTCAGTTTCCCGATGTTCGCCAAAATCGAGGTGAACGGTGACCGGACGCACCCGCTCTACCGATTGCTGAAGTCGGCCCAAAAGGGGCTGCTGGGGAGCGAGGCGATCAAGTGGAACTTCACCAAGTTCCTGGTGGACCGGGAAGGGAACGTGCTGCAGCGCTACGCGCCGACCGCCACACCGGAAAGCATCGAGAAGGACCTGGTGCCGCTTTTGGCCTGAGCCCCCTACGCCGCGCGCAGGCGGCACGGCGTACCCCGCAGCGTATACTTTCTTGCATTGATGCATTAACTGCCCTAGATTATTCCTGTCTAAGAAATTCCTACAATTTGTGTGATATACTGTCACCTGACCTGAACCTTCAGTCTGACCAGTAGACTAGGTTCCTCCAGCAATTTTGCACCCGGGGGTAGACATTCCTGTTGCAATCCAAAGCGAGGTTTTACCCGACGATGAAACAGATTTGTGCTTGGTGCGGTAAGGAACTAAATCCGAAAGTCTCTCCCGGTAGCAAAGACATCTGTATCTCCTACGGCATCTGCCTTCCCTGCGCCAATACTGTGATCAATGACGTACCCATGGAACTGTCCGCCTTTCTGGATCAGATCTCCGTCCCGGTCGTCCTGATGGATTACGACGGGATAGTCAAGACGGCCAACCAAAAAGCCTGCAGCATGCTCGGCAAGGAGCTGCCCGAAATCGAGGGTTTCCTCGGAGGCGACGTCTTCGAATGCGCCTATGCCGAGCTGCCGGGCGGGTGCGGCAAAACCTATCACTGTTCGGGCTGCGTGATCCGCCGCTCGGTCATGGAAACCTACAACACCGGCAGGCCCATCAGCCGCAGGCCTGCGACCCTGAAGCAGGGCACCCCCACCGCGCCGCAGGAGGTCAAGTTCATCATCTCGACCGAAAAGTTCAGCGACTACGTGCTGCTGAAGATCTACACCCGGGACGCTGCGGCAGCTCTGCAGCGCAGGGACGAGCTGAAACCGGCGATCTAGCTCGCCGCCCCGGCGAAAAATAGACAAAGAAGGCGGCGCCTCCGGAAATACCGGTAGCGCCGCCTTTTTTTCTGTACGAACCCGGCCGGCCATCAGGCGCCGTGGGAGATCTCCTCAAGGTTGCCGGCAATAATGGACGCGGTGGCCGCCTGCTGCTCGGACGCCGTGGCGATCTGCGCGATGACGCCTTCGATGTGGACGATGGAGGCCACGATGTTGCTCAGCGACTCATCCGCCTGGTGCGACAGCCCCTCGCTCACCTCGGCCTCGGCCTTGCCCTTCTCGATCGACTCGACCGCCAGGGCGGTCTCTTTCTGGATCTCGTTCACCATGAGGCGGATCTCTTTGGTTGAGGCCACGGTCCGATCGGCCAGACGGCGCACCTCGTCGGCGACTACGGCAAATCCGCGCCCCTGCTCCCCGGCGCGTGCCGCCTCGATGGCGGCGTTCAGCGCCAGCAGGTTGGTCTGGTCGGCGATATCGTTGATGACGTTGACGAATTCACCGATTTTCTCCGACTTGGTCCCCAGGTTTTTGACGATGGCGGCGGAACTGCGTACGATCTCCGCCACCTTCCGCATCTCGACCACCGCCTGGCTCACCACTTGCTGCCCTTCCCGTGCATTGTTGGCCACCGTACTCGCCGAGTCCGAGGCGTTGGTGGTGTTGTGGGCCACCTCGTTGACCGTCATGCTCATCTGTTCCATGGCGGTGGCAATCTGGGTCACCCGGTTCTCCAGGTAGTCCTTGCGCTTCGCTTGCTCGCACATCATGCAATCCAGTTTTTTTTCGGCGGTGATGTCGGTCCAGCAGGCCATGTAACAAAGCACCTTGCTCGGGTCCATGCGGTCCCAGATGGGCAACGCGGTGGTACGCAGGGTCATGCTGCCGATGGGGATATCCGCCTTGTGCGGCAACTCGTTGCGTGGCGAGTCGAACATGCGCCGAATCCTGGCCGGGTCCTTGTGAAACTGGTGAATGGACTGTCCTGCGACATTGCCAACGTCAGCGCCACTGAGGCCCGCATTGAGTTCGGCGCGCTGCCGTTTCATGAGTTCCTTGGCCGGTTTGTTCATGTAGAACACCTTGTTGTCCGGCGTGGTGTCGCACAGCATGACTATGTTGTCCACGTTGTCGAACATCTGCAGCAACTTGGCGATTTCCGCGTCTTTGTCGTCCAATTCTTTTTTGATCAGCCCATCGAAAAATCCCATCTCTTTGTCTCCTTAGGTATCGGTTGCCGCAGCTGACTTCCTGCCGGCAGGACTACATCCTACCCGGTATTCTTCGGGCCCCTGTAAGAAAACTTTACCCTTCGGTCAGAATTATCCGATGGCCCCCTCCCGCAGCATGGGAGTGGTTCTGGGAGCCGCATCGGGACCGTTGGAAAACCGGAACGCGCTGCCGCCGGCCTCCTTGGCCTGGTACATGGCACGGTCCGCGGCGGTCAGCAGGGTGTCGGCATCGTCGCCGTTTAAGGGGAAGAGGCTGATACCCACGCTGGCCCCTATGCAGCAGCACCCGCTGACCAGCTCAAAAGGAGCGCCCAGCGTCTCGACCAGTTTGCCGGCCACCACGGCGGCGTCCTCCCTGATCTTCACCCGGGCCATGAGCACCACGAACTCGTCCCCCCCGATCCGGGCCACCGTGTCCGAGCTGCGCACCGCCCGCTCCAGCCTGGCGGCAACCTGGGTCAACAACGAGTCACCCTGGTCGTGCCCGAGTGTGTCGTTCACCCCCTTGAAACCGTCCAGGTCGAGGTAGAGGAGCGCGAAATCGAACTGGTACCTCCTGGCCTGTTCCAGTTGCACCTGCAGACGGTCGAAAAAGAGCGCCCGGTTGGGCAGCTGGGTCAACTGGTCGAAGTAGGCCAGCCGCTCCAGCAGATGCTTGGCCTCGATACGCTGGCTGATGTCGCGGAAGATGATCAAGACGGCGGGATGGCTGCGGTAGCTGAACGGGATGCCCGAGACCTCCGCGTCCAGCTCTTGGTAGTCGAGCCGGACGAAGCGCTCCTCCAGCCAGGGGACGTTGACGCCGCTTACCTCGATGAGTCTCAGCTGCGCCTGGAACAGTTCGACCGAATCGGGGTGTATGAAGCCGAGGATCATGTTTCCCAGCACCTCGTCGGGGTTCCCGGCCCCCAGAAGGCGCAGCGCGGCAGGGTTGGCGAATTCGATGCGGGACTGGCAACAGATGACGATGCCGTCCGGAGTAAGCTCGACCAGCTTGCGGTAGCGCTCCTCGCTTTCCTTTATGCTTTTGAGCGTCCGCTCGCGCTCGCGGGCCAGCCGGTGCCCGAGGAGCATCTTTTCCAGGACCATGGGCAACAAGTCCAGGTAGCGCAGCTCCGGGTCCTTGACCAGGTAGTCGCTGGCTCCCAGTTTCATTGCCTCGACGGCGCTGCGCTCGTCCCCCTTGGCCGTCAGCATGAGCACCGGCAGCCAAGGATCGAGTTCGAGGAGGGCCGCCACCATCCACATTCCCCCCTGCTCCGGGAGGTTGTAGTCGACGAGCACCGCCTGATAACCGGTTTGCCTGACGAGGGCGAGCCCCTGCCCGGCATCCGCGGCCAGATCGACACGGTAGCCGAGCCGGCCCAGTTGCACCTGGAGCAGCCGCGCCAGCGCGAGGTCATCCTCGAGGTAGAGGATGCCTTGGGCGGCATCGGTCTCTATGGGGCGCTGTTCAGCCCTGGCTGTATGGAACGGCATGCGCGGTTATCCTCATTGATCGCCCGGGGCCGCTTCCTGTTCCTTTCAGGAAACCAGCGACGCCTCGTCCTCCACATCGGTCGTCCCGGTCTCGGAGGACGCACTGCGGGTGAGCCGCTGGCTCCCCTGCCCGGCCTGATTGTCCTGGCTGAAGAACTGGTAGGTGTTGCGCCCGAGTTTCTTGCTGCGGTACATGGCGGTGTCAGCCTTCACCATCTGCTGCTCCTTGGTTTCCCCGTCCTCGGGAAAGAGGCTGATGCCGATACTCGCGCCGATGCTGCATTCCCGGTCCTGGAGCCGGAACGGCTGGGCGATGGCAAGCGAGATCCGCTCGGCCATCAGGGCGGCGTCGGAGCGTCCCTGGATCCTGGAGAGGATCACCACGAACTCGTCTCCTCCAAGCCGCGCCACGGTGTCGGATTCGCGCAGGCAGGACCTCAAGCGCTCCGCCACCTCCTTCAGCAGCAGGTCGCCGAAGTAGTGCCCCAACAGGTCGTTGGTCTCCTTGAAGCGGTCCAAGTCGATGAAGAGCAGCGCGAACCGCGTTCCGTCCCGTTTGCCGTGCAGAATCAGCTGGCTCAGCCGGTCGGAGAAGAAGCTCCGGTTCGGGAGCCCGGTGAGCAGGTCGTAGTTGGCCATCCGCTCCAGCCGCAGTTCGGCGGCCTTGCGTTCGGTGATGTCCCGGAAGATGGTCTGAAAAGCCGGCCGCCCCTCCAGGGAAAACGCGAGCGCCGTCACCTCGACGTCGACTTCGCCCCCGTCCAGCCGCAGGAACTTCTCCTCCATCCAGGGGAGCTCCACGTTTTGCTCCTCCAACAGCCTGAGGCGCTCGCCGAAGACCTGGTGGTAGTGGGGATGCACGAAATCGAGAACGGGGCGCCCCACCAAATCGTCGTACGAGGTGGCGCCGAGGATCTCGGCTCCGGCAGGGTTGAGGAACTCGAAACGCCCGTCGCAGTGCACCGAGATGCCGTCGGGGGAAAGCTCCACCAGCCTGCGGTAACGCTCCTCGCTCTCGCGGGCCTCGTCGAGCATCTCCTGACGCTGTTCCACCAGATGCCGGCGCAAGAGCACCTGCTCGATCACCATGGGAAGCAGTTCGAGGTACCCCAACTGTAAATCCTTGACCAGGTAGTCGGCGGCGCCGAGCTTCATCACCTCGACGGCGATCTTCTCGTTGCCGTTGCCGGTCAGCATGATGGCAGGAGGTGGATTATCGAGGAGCGCCATGTGCCGCATCACCTCGATTCCGTCCAGCCCCGGCATCAGGTAGTCGACAAGTGCCACCGCGTAGTTTCCGGAGGCCATGAGCGAAAGCCCTTCGGCTCCACTGCCGGCCAGATCTACCCGGTAGGACAGGCGTTCCAGGTGTTGTCTCAGCAGCTGGGCTTCTACCAGATCGTCTTCGATGTAAATAATACGGGTTATCGGAACCCCCGAAGCTACTTCTTCCTGAACGGTTTCCTGAATCATGCGGTTCTCCAACGTTGAAGCATGGTACGGGGTGGAAGCCAAGCAGTAGCGGTCCTGGCATAACGGAGCCTTTTTCAAGGGCTACTGACTCATCGGCATTTTGCTACAGAGCTTGAGAGGATAATGGGGAGAAATCTGAGAAGAGGGGGTTTTGGTTCAGTGAAAAAAAGTGGTCTTTAACACACGAGGCGCGATTTAAAAACCGGCGCGAGATACACCGAGAGAACGGGAAGTTCGGCCCTATTCCTCTTCGGCGCACCTCTCAAAGCGTGGCACGCAGTGCCCCTCGATAAGCACCGATTCCTGGAACATGGCAAACGGCCGGACCCAAAGCCCTTGCTCGCCGTAGAGCGGCCGGTAGACCACCAACAATTCGTCGGTCTCGCTGTGACGGGCAACCCCGATCACCTGGTAGAAATTTCCCTTATAGTGCCGGTAGCGGCCGGGCTCGACAGACATGACAACCTCGCGTGCATCGGGGAATTGAATCATGGTGCGTGCATCCTTTATTTATGACCGCGGGCGCGCGATCGAGGCCCGCCTGGGTCACGGGGGTGACGCAAGGTGCCGTGCCAGCGCAAGGATGTGACGCTCGTCGGTCCCGCAGCATCCGCCCAGGAGTTTCATCCCCAGTTCCTCGCGCAAGCCGCCGACGGACCGGCCGAAAATCTCGGGGTCCTCCTCCACCAGGGTGGCGCTGTTGTCCAGCTCTTCGGGCGAGAGCGCGGAGGTATTGGCCAAAAGCCCGACCACACGTGAACGGGCCAGGCCGGACGAGTTGCGGGCGTCGGTGATCGCGCGGCGGAACACGCTGGCATGGGTGCAGTTGATGAGGTAGCCGATGGGCACGGGACGGGCCGCGGCATCGATCGCCCTTATGGCCTCGGCAAGCGGGGTGCCGTCCAAAAGCGTCCCCTCCGGGCGCGCCACGAAGCTGATCAGGTAGGGGACCTGGGCCGCGGCAAGGGCCTGGGCGATGCCGGTCGCTTCACTGAGCGCCGGGAGAGTCGAGGCAAGGACGAAATCCACCTTTGTCTTAGCGAGCCGGTCCACCTGCCAGGCATGAAAGCGCCGGGCCTCGTCCACCGGGAGGGCATCGCCGGGCCGGTAGGCGTCGCCCAAACAGCTCATCAAGCCGCAGATGTGGACCTTGCCGCCATAGGCGCCGCAGCGCTTTTTCAGCCCCTGGAGGAACTGGAAGTTGTCGGCGTTCACGTCCTTTTCCTCAAAGCCCGCCAAGGTGATGCGGTCGCGAGAGGCGCGCCAGGTCGGGGTGGAGAGGAGCAGCGGCAGGTCGAAGCGGCGGCCGATGTCCAGGTAGCCGCCGTAGATGCCCGCAAGCGCCGCCCTCCCGGCTTCGCTGTAGACCAGGTGGGAGTTCACGATATGGGGATCGAGCTCGATGGCCGGGTCGCGCCGCAAGCGTTCGATCACCGCGCCCTCGCCGAGCACACAGGGAGATTCCCGCAAGGTATCCTGAAAGGAACGACTCATACCGCCTCCGCCAAGCTATGGCAACAATTCTTACATAACCGCCTGCGTGTCCCCTTAGAGCGAATGCAGAAAAATTTTAGCTCAGACTAAACTACGCCGATAAGAAGCTGGCGCTCAATACTAACGCTACAATGGAGGCGGCTATGCCTGTGTTTGAGTGGGATGACGCATACTCGGTCGGTATCCAGGAAGTTGACAGGCACCATGAACACCTGCTCGGTCTGCTCAACGACACCTACCAGGTCTTTGTGACGAACAGGCAAAAGACCGAACTGGGAGTGGTCATCGACGCACTGATCGACTACGCGACCTTCCATTTCGTGGCGGAAGAGAAGGTTATGGCCGATGTCGGCTACCTGCACCTGAAAGAGCATCTCGCAGAGCACGAAAGTTTCATCCGGCAGGTACTGGCGCTGAGCCAAGAGCACCAGGCCTGCAGGACGGCCCTTTCCCTGGAACTGATCGTATTTCTGCGGGACTGGTTGCTTGGCCACATCATGAGATGCGACCGGGATTACGCCTCCGTATGGACCGGGCTCAACAAGAGCGGGGCGACCCTTGACCTTATGTGAGCCAAGGTTCGATCATGGCTGGCGGCCGGGCCAAAAGGGCGCGCTCCCCTGCCGGGCCGCCGGTCTCCCTTACAGCGAGGTGTGTTCGGTCCTCTCAATGATCTCATCCTGCAGAGCGCTGCTCAGATCGCAGAAGTAGTCGCTGTACCCCGCCACACGGACGATCAGGTCGCGGTGCTCACTGGGATTCCTCTGGGCCCTCCTCAGCGTCTCCGCATTCACCACGTTGAACTGCACATGGTGCCCGTCCATCCTGAAGTAGCTGCGCACCAACCCCGCCAAGCCGTCTATCCCGCCCTCCCCGGTTAAAAGAGTCGGCGAGAACTTCAGGTTCAAGAGCGTTCCGCCGCTGCGGATGTGGTCCATCTTGCCGGCGGAGCGGATCACCGCGGTCGGCCCGTTGCGGTCGGCACCCTGCACCGGAGAGATTCCCTCCGAAAGCGGCGCGGCGCGCCTTCTGCCGTCGGGGGTGGCGCCGGTGACCGAACCGAAGTAGACGTGGCAGGTGGTGGGGAGCATCTCGATCCGGTACACGCCCCCCTTGGCGTTGGGCTTGCCGTCCACCTCGAGGAAGAAGGCGTCGAAGACGCGCCGCATGATGTCGTCGGCGTAATCGTCGTCGTTGCCGTACTTGTGGGTCTTGTGCACGAGGCGCTGCCTGAGCGGCTCGTCTCCTTCGAAGTTGCGGTCCAGGGCGGCCACCAGCTCGGCGAGCGCGAGTTTCCCCTCGTCGTAGACCAGCTGGTTTATGGCGGAGAGCGAATCCGTGATGCTCCCGATGCCGACCCCTTGGATGAAGCTGTTGTTGTAGCGGGCACCACCTGCGTTGTAGTCGGTGCCGCGGCCGATGCAGTCGTCGGTCAGGACCGAGAGGAAGGGCGCCGGCATGAGCCCGGTAAAGATCATCTCGATGAGCCGGTTGCCGCGGATCTTGATCCCGATGAAGTGGGCAAGTTGCCGCCGGAACGCCTCGAAGAGCTGTTCGAAATTTGCGAAGCCGGCCGGGTCGCCGGTCGGGGGGCCGAGCCGCTCGCCGCTTGCCGGGTCCACGCCGTCGTGGAGCGCGAGCTCCAACAGCTTCACCAGGTTGAAATACCCGGTGAGGATGTAGGCTTCCTTGCCGAAGGCGCCCACCTCGACGCAGCCGCTGCAGCCGCCGGCGCGCGCGTCGATGAGCGTTTTTCCCTGGCGCAGCTGCTCCTCGACCACGCTGTCGGCGTTGAAGATGGAGGGGAAGCCGTAGCCGTTACGCACCACCCGCAAAGTGTGCTTGAGGAACGCCTCGGGGGATTTACGGGAGAGCTGGATGTTGCTCGAGGGCTGCAGGAGGTGCATCTCGTCGATGATGTCCAAAAGCAGGTGCGACACCTCGTTGCTGCCGTCGGAGCCGTCCGCCAAGAGCCCGCCCAGGTTGATGTTGGCGAAGTCGGTATAGGTGCCGCTTTCCGCCGCGGTCACCCCCACCTTGGGGGGCGAAGGATGGTTGTTGAACTTGACGAAGAAGCACTCCAGGAGTTCGCGCGCCTCGTCCTTGTCCAGGGTCTTTTCGGCGAGCCCCCGCTCGAAGAAAGGGAAGAGGTGCTGGTCCAGGTGCCCGGGGCTGAAGGCGTCCCAGCCGTTCAGCTCGGTGATGACGGCCAGGTGGCAAAACCAGTAGGACTGCAGCGCCTCCCAGAAGTCGGTGGGGGCGTGGGACGGCACCCAGCGGCAGTTGGCGGCGATCTTCAAGAGCTCCTTCTTGCGCACCGGGTCCGAGGTAGCGGCGGCAGTGCTCTCGGCGAGCTTCGCGTGCCGCTCGGCGAAGAGGATGACCGCGTCGCAGGAGATCTCCATCGCCTTCAGCTCTTCGCGCTTGTCGTAGGCCTTCGGGTCGTTCTCGGGGTCGAGCGCGGCCATCGCGCGGGCGATGTCCTTTTTGAAGTCGAGCATCCCCTTGCGGTAGATCTTGTCGTCCAGCACCGTGTGCCCCGGGGCGCGCTGCTCCATGAACTCGGTGAAGATCCCCAGCCGGTAGGCCTGGTGCCACTCCGCGGGGAGCGCCTCGAAGATCTTGTCCCTGAGCGAGCGCCCCTCCCAGTAAGGGATCACCGTCTCGGCATAGCTTTTCAGGCAGGCCTCGTCGACGTGGTACCAGGTCTTGGGGCGGGAGTCGAGGATACGCAGGTCTTCCAGGGAGTGGCAGGTGAGTTCCGGGTAGGTCGGGACCAGCTTGGGCGCGGGTCCGCGCTCGCCGACGATCAGCTCGCCCTCGCCCAGGTAGATGGTCTTCTTTTCGCAGAGGTACAGAAACGACTTGGCGCGCAGGACCGGAATCGACCAGCGTCCCTCGTTTTCCCGATAGAATTCCGTGAGGAGCAGCGCGCGCTCGGCAGAGATTGCCGGCTCGGCTGCCAGACTTTCCTGGCGTAACCGCGTGGTTCTTCCCGTCATCAGTTCATCCTCCGATACAGGTATCCATGCCTAAGGCCCGGAAGACCCGGGCAAAACTTTCCAGGGTTTCGACAGCCGGAGGCGTCAGTCCCGCCGCGGCCGGAGTCTCTTTTCCAAAGCGCGCGGGCTTGGCGGACCAGCTGTCGTGGTAGGGCAGCAGCCACACCTGGCGTACCGCGCCGCATCCCTTGGCCACCCGGGCGATCGCCTCCATCTCCTCCAGCGTGTCGTTGAAGCCGGGGATCACCGGGATCCGGATCCAGATGTTGTGGTGCACCTCGGCGAGCCGTTGCAGGTTTTCGAGCGCCGGGCGGTTGTCGATGCCCGTTCCCGTCAGGTGCCGGTCGGGGTCCACGCATTTGAGGTCGAAGAGGAAGAGATCGACCAAGGGTGCCACATCGAGAAGAGCGGCAGTCGGGCAGAAGCCGGCGGTGTCCACGGTGGTCCCGATCTCGTGGCCGCGGAAGGCGGTAAGGAGCGCCTTCAGGAATTCGGGCTGGCAGAGCGGTTCGCCGCCGGAGAAGGTAACGCCGCCACCGGAATCCTCGAAGAACATCCGGTCCCGCATCACGCTCGTCACGACCTCGCTCACCGTCATGGCGCTGCCGACCAGGGATCTCGCCCCGGTCGGGCAGGCGTCGGAGCAGGCGCCGCACAGGATGCAGTTTTCCCTGGGTTTGAGCCCTTCGTGGCAGGCGAGCAGGCAGGCATCGCAGGAGATGCAGCGAGCGGCCGAGCAGGCGATCTCGGCCGCGGGGAGTTGGCTTTCGGGGTTATGGCACCACCAGCAGCGCGCCGGGCATCCCTTGAGGAACACGGTAGTCCTGATGCCGGGGCCGTCGTGCAGCGAGTAGCGTTGCAGGTTGAAGACCGTGCCGGTTGGTTCCGCTTTGTGCGAGCTGCCGTGGTTCACAAGAGCACCCGTGGCGTATGAGGCGTATGAGGCGTTGAGTCGGTTCTTAAGTCTCACAGTTTTTTACGATTCTTTTTTGCGCGTTTTGCGCCTTTTTGCGGCAAAAAGCTTTACACCACGCGGATCATGAACTCCGGGCAGGCCGCGCCGCAGTATCCGCACAGGATGCAGTTCTCCTCGTCCACCTGCGCGTGGCCGTCGACGATGGCGAGCGCATCGTTGGTGCAGGCGGGAACGCAGGCGCCGCACCCCTTGCAAAATGCCTCCATGATCTGCAGCTTGCGCCGTCTCCCTTCGAGTTTCCCCCAAAGGGCCTCGTCCGCTTCGTTCTTGTCGAAGAGCGCCAGATTGCCGTCGATCTCGCCTTCGGAGAGCATCCCGATGGCGATGCCGTGCACCCCGGCAAGGCCGAGCACGTAGCGGATGCTCTCGCGCGCCGACGAGATCAGGTTGCCCCCGGCCAGCGCCTTCATGGCATAGATACCCTTGCCGGCTGCGGCGCACGCGGCTATTGCCTCGGCCATCTCGGCGCAGTTGCCGTCGATGATCCCCATGCCGGTACGATTGATGAGCGGGTGTATCACCTCGATTTCCGGGTGGTCAGCCGCTTTCCTGACGGCGGACACGAAGTGGGAGGAGAGACCGACGTGGCCGATCTTCCCCTCCCCCTTCATCATTATCAGTTCCTCGATCACATCGGTGCGCTCGGTGAACGGGTCGGCGACGCGCGCACCGTGCAGGTGCACGATGTCGAGCCGCTCGCGTCCCAGTTCGCGCAGGGCGCGCTCCACGTGGGTACGTGCCAGTTCAGCCGTATTAGCGTGGGTCTTGGAAGCGAGGAAGACCTCACCGCTGTAGCCGGCAAGTGCGGCGCGCAGGTGCGGGTAGGTCTGGTAGAGTTCGGCGGTGTCCAGCAGGTTGACCCCGCGCTCCAGGGCGTAGCGGATCAGCCGCCCTCCCTCCTCGGGAGTGACGTTGGCCTGCAGCGGCCCAAGCGGAAGCGTTCCGTAGACCAGCGGGTTGACGTTGAGACCGGTGTCGCCGAGCATGACATTGCGCATGGTACAGGTTCCTTTACACAGGGGGGTCAGTAGTGAGGCGGAGGTTCCTCTTCGGAAGGAAGCCGGTTATCGGAACCCTGCAGGCCCTGCAGGTGTTCCTTGATGATCTTCATCTCCTGCAAGATGCGGTCGATGGTGGTTTGTTGCGCCGTGACCACCTCATTGAGCTGGTCAATGACATGCCCTTGATGCATGATGAGCATCTCCATGTCTGTCAAACGCTGCTCCATTAGGTTATCTCCTCGATGCGTTGCCAGAAAAGGCAGCATGCTGATCTGAAATAGGTTCTGTTGTGCCTGCGGTTATCCCAGAGAAAGAGGCGCTCTGAGCGGAACGGTACCGGCAAGGAGCAAATTCTAACTCGATTCAGGCGGATATCCAAGACAAAAAACTTCAAAAAGCGAACACATTCTGCTAATTTCCAGGAACCGGGTATGCGGCGCAAGCCACCCGGGCAGGAGGAAGAACCGATGACAGATACACCTAAATCGAGCGGCGAGCGGCACATCGATCACATCATGGAGCAGTTGGTGCCGGGTTCGGACCGTTATGTCGTGCTGGACAAGGCAAAGCAGTTCAAATCTTCCTGGGTCGAGCTTGGGGAAAAGCTGCTCCTGGTGAGCAACAAGGGGCGCTACCGCGAGTGGGGCTACAACAGCTTTGAGGAGTATTGCGTGCAGGAGATCAGGATCAAGCGCGGCACCGCCGAGAAGCTGACCCTCGCCTACCGCTTCATGGAAAAAGAGGAACCGCAGTTGTTAAGCACCCGCGAGGAGCTGAAGCCGTTGCCGGACTACCGGTCGGTGGACCTTTTGAGGAAAGCCAAGGAGGAGAAGGGTTTCAGCGAAGCAGAGTACGATGACCTGCGAAAAAGCATCGTTGAGGAAGAGCGCAGCCACCCGACGGTGTTGAAGAAGTTCAAGGAGGTGGCGGCCCTGCGCGAGGAGCCGAACCCGCTGGCGCCGGTGAAAGCGAGCCTGGCCGCCGCGCGCCGGCTGGAGTCGGCCCTGCGCGGCCTGGACGAGCCCCCCGCCGCCTACCTGCCCCAGCTCGCCGAGCTGATATCGCACCTGGCAGCCCAACTGGAAGCGATGGGCGAGGACCCCCAAGGCGAAGCAGGCGCCCTGCGCGAGCTTTAGCAAAAGGCGCTGCCAATTGGGTTCGATCAGTCCGATCAGTCCGATCAGCCGGCCCTGCCTGGACCCGCCGGCGCCGCCGCTACTTGTAGTTGTCGTAAAAAAGCTTAGCCGTAACAGCCAGCACCGAGCAGATGAACACCGGCCGAATAAACCGGGTCCCGTTTTTGATCACCAGGCGCGCGCCCATCCGGGCGCCGACCGCCTGCCCCGCCCCCATGACCAACCCCGCCCAAAGCAGCACATGCCCCCCCGCCACGAACACCACCAACGACACGATGTTGCTCACGAAGTTGAACAGTTTGGTGTACCCGGTCCCCTTGCGCATGTCGAAACCGAGCCCGAGCATGAGCGCTATCACCCAGAACGAACCGGTTCCCGGCCCCAGGAAGCCGTCGTAAAAGCCGAGCAAAAGGCCGAAGCACCAGTAGAAGAAGGTGCGCGGCAGGCGCGGGTGCACCTCTTCGGCGCCCAGCCTGGGGGAGAATATGGTGTAGCAAAGGATGGTGAGCAGCAAATAGGGGATGCAGCGCTTCAAAAAACCCGGGTCGATCTGTTGCACGGTATAGGAGCCAAGGATAGCGCCGAGAGTGGTCCAGACCACCCCTGGCCTCGCGTCGCGCAGGTTGACGGTGCCAGCCTTCACGAAATGGAACATGGCGCTTGCCGACCCGAAGCTCGCCTGCAGCTTGTTGGTGCCCAAGGCGTACTGCGGCGGGATGCCGAGGCCCAAAAGAACCGGTATGGTGATGAGTCCGCCGCCGCCGGCAATGGCGTCGATGAGCCCGGCCACGGCGCCGGTAAGAAAAAGGATCGGGAAATATGCCGGTGCAATGGCTACGGCAGGAGCAAGGGTCATGGCACTTCCTGTTCTTCTGACTGCGATCGGTTCGGGGCGCTGCTCGCCCGCGGGCAACACGTCGGAGGAATATCAGCTGCGCGAAAAAGAAAATCCCCCTTGGGTCAGGGGGATTTTTTTGTAACGGTGGCGTGCATCCCGAACCTACGACTGTCCGATCTCTTCCCCGGACCGGCACGCCTTGTCCCGCTTGCCCGACTTGAGAATCGCCTCGGCGGCCGCAAGCAGGTCCGGATAGGCGCGCACACCCTCGGGAAGTTCGTTCACCTGCTCGCTGCCGTAGCCGGTCAGGACCAGGAGCGAGGTGCACCCTGCGGCAAGCCCCGCCTCGACGTCGGCCAGTTTGTCCCCGACCATGAAGGAAGCGGCCAGATCGATATCGAGGTCCCTGGCGGCCTGCTGCAGCATGCCCGGAAGCGGCTTGCGGCAGCCGCACTCCTGGCGGTAGTCGCCGGTGCCGTGTTCGGGATGGTGCGGACAGAAATAGCAGGCGTCGATGGCAGCACCGAACGTGGCGAGGTCGGCGTGCATGTGGTTGTGGATGCTGTCGAGCGCGGCCTCGTCGTAATAGCCGCGGCCGATGCCGGACTGGTTGGTGACGACAACCAACAGGTACCCGGCCTCTTTCAGCCGTTTTAAGGCCCAAGGCACGCCAGGGATGAACTGGAAATCCTCAACCTGGCTCAAGTACTGCACCTCGACGTTTATGGTGCCATCCCTATCCAGAAATACCGCTTTGTGCTTTCCCATCGAGAAGAACCTGTGAAGCGTGAATGTAGGCATGCGATGTGCGAGAGTTCAGTCAGTTACCTGACTGAGTGACCGGCCGTCGGTGAAACAGAACAGGCATTTTCACTCTGCACAGGTCGAACGTCACCCGCACCGCACAGCTCTTATTCCTGACTCATATCACAGATCGTCTTTTTTGAAGAGCGTTTTCTCTACCAGATCGCACAGGATATGGATGATGGCGATATGCCCTTCCTGGATGCGGGGGGTGTCGTTACTGGGAACAATGAGGGAGAGTTCGGCGACCTCTTTGATGCTGCCGCCGTCCCGGCCCAAAAGTGCCATGGTCCGGCATCCTTTTTCTGCGGCAAGCTCGAGAGCCGCCTGCACATTGGGGGAGTTGCCGCTGGTGGAGATGCCGACCACCACGTCGCCCGCAACCGCATGCGCCTCGACCTGGCGCACGAAGACGCGGTCGAAGCCGTAGTCGTTGCCGATGGCGGTCAGTATCGAGGTGTCGGTGGTCAGTGCCAGGGCCGGGAGCGCAGGGCGTTCCAGCTTGAAGCGCCCGACCATCTCGGCGGCGAAATGCTGGGCGTCGGCGGCCGAACCGCCGTTCCCCATGACCAAAAGCTTGTTCCCGCTCTTATACGCGGCGATCAGCAGCTCGGCTCCCTTTTCGATAGCCGGCAGGAGCTCGCGCTCGACCGCCGCCATCACCTCGCAGTGGCTTTGCAGCTGTAACCGTATCTCTTCTTTCACCTGACCTCCTGCACATTGTGAAATCGCGCCATTAAGGCCGCTAACGGACCGTAGGCGCTACAGATAACCGAGCCGGACCCTCTCGGACAGCTCGGTAAAGGGAATATACGAGGAACTCCAGGGAAAGGGGATACCGTCCACACCGGCCACGGCAAGCGCTCCGGGGTTTTCTGCAATCAACCGCTCGTACACGCGCCGTCTGCCCGACTCGGTGGAAAGCAGCGGCAGCGCCACCAGCTTGATGTTCTCGTGCAGCGAGGCGAACCCGGCCTGCAGTGCCGCTTTGTAGAGCGCAGCAGGCATCAGGACCAGGTAGCTGTCGCCGTGGCGCGCACCCTTTAAAAGCCATTCGAGCTTTTGGCGCAGGAGCCCCGTATCGACCCCCTTGGGGACGTGCATCAGGTAATTGCGCCCCTCGCCCCAGCGCTCGCGGAACACCGCCTGGCTGTGGTGCAGAGTCTCCTCGCGGCGCCGTTCCGAGCCGAAGACGATCTCCTCCTCGCAGGCGACCGCCGGTCCCGGCACCAGGTAGGTGAAGTACCCCTTGGCGCAGGCCCGTCGGCTGAAATCCCTCAGGCACCAGGTACCGCCGTCCAGCCCCTCGTCGAACCCGCCGATCTCGAGGAAGAGTTCCCGCTTCAGCACCATGGCGCAAAAGGAGGGCGCAGCCACCTCGACCGGTGCGGTGAAGTCGGATTTCCTCGGAGACTGCTGCGGCACCAGGATGCCCGCCTCCGGGTGCTCGGCGGCAAACTTGAGGAGCGGCTCCAGCCACCCCGAGGTCACCAGGGAGCGGCTCTTGAAGAGGGCGAGGTAAGGCGCCTCGGAGCGCCCGAACCCGCGGTTGGCAGCACGTACGAAACCGATGTTGCTGTCGTCGCGCATCAACAGCGCGCGGTCGTCCAGCCCGTCGGCGAACTCCTGCAGAAGTCGCTCGGTCTCCCGCTCGGAGCCGCAGTCCATCAGGATGAAGCGGGCGTCGGGCGTGAAGTTGACCAGGTTCACCAGGCAGTTGCGGGTTTCGGCCGGCTTGTTCCAGATCGGTACGACTATGTCTATGGTGGCAACTGGCATGATGGGTCCTCGGAATGCCAAACCGGTGTGCGAAAAGAAAAGACACCTGCCGCACCAGAAACGTGCTGCAAGTGTCCATATCTAGAGGAGGTGCCTACCAAGGCCGAGGCTGAGCAGTGTTCTTCTCGACCTCGACCTCGACCTCAACCTGTTTCTTTAGGTGCTCACCGCGACGTTGCGCAGCAGGGTCAGCTCGTCCAGCACCTTGCCGGAGCCGAGCACGACGCAGGACAGCGGGTCTTCGGCGGTAACCACCGGCAGCCCGGTCTCTTCGCGCAGCAGCACGTCGAGGTTGCGCAGCAGCGCGCCGCCGCCTGCCAGAACGATCCCCTTGTCCACCAGGTCGGCGGCCAGTTCGGGCGGGGTGCGCTCCAGGCAGTTGCGCACCGCGTCGACGATGGCGGTCACCGGCTCAGAGAGCGCCTCGCGGATCTCGTTGGAGTCGATCTCGGTGGTCTTGGGGATGCCAGAGACCAGGTCGCGCCCCTTCACCTCCATGTGCAGCACCTCGGTGCCCGGGTAGGCCTCGCCGATCTCTATCTTGATGAGTTCGGCCATCCGGTCGCCGATCAGGAGGTTGTACTTTCTCTTTATGTACTGGACGATCGCCTCGTCCATCTTGTCGCCGCCCACGCGCACGCTCTTCGTGTACACGATCCCCGCCAGCGAGATCACAGCCACCTCGGTAGTGCCGCCGCCGATATCGACGATCATGTTGCCGGAGGCCTCGGTGATGGGAAGCCCGGCGCCGATGGCAGCCGCCATCGGTTCCTCGATCAGGTACACCTCGCGGGCGCCTGCCGACTCGGCCGACTCCTTCACCGCACGTTTTTCCACCTGGGTGATGCCGGAGGGTACGCAGATGACGATCCGGGGGCGGACCAGGGTCTTGCGATTGTGCACCTTGTGGATGAAGTAGCGCAGCATCTCCTCGGTGATGTCGAAGTCGGCGATGACCCCGTCCTTCATCGGGCGGATGGCGGTAATGGTCCCCGGGGTACGGCCCAGCATCTTCTTGGCCTCCATCCCGACGGCCAGCACTTTCTGCTGCCCGTTCTGCATCTTCTGAACGGCGACCACCGAGGGCTCGCGCACCACGATCCCCTTGCCTTTCAGGTAAACCAGAGTGTTGGCAGTGCCAAGGTCAATGGCCAGGTCGTTAGAAAACATGCCGAAGAGGGCATCAAAAATCTTAAGCATCGTTGACTCCTTTGAGTATCGTCCGGGTCCGACCCCGGCAAAGGGAAAAATATAGCAAAAAGTTCGCACCCTTGCAACAAAGAAAACCCGCCTGCCGCGCAGCGGCGCAGACCGCGCCAATCACCCGAACCTCAATCTTCTCTTGCTTTTGCGATTCAGTTCACTTATTATTCGCAACTATTCTTTAATGGTCCCGCCCATACTTTTTTTGTCCAAAGGAGTCGAACTGCAATGCTTGGCATAATGAGAAAGTACAAACAGTCCATCTTGATCAAGATCGTCTTCGCCATCATCGTGTTCTCATTCATAGGCACGATCTTTCTGGTCTGGGGCCGAGGCAGTGACAAGGCGGGCGGGCCGACTGGCTTTGCAGCTAAGGTTGATGGGACCAAGATCAGCCTCGACGAGTTCCAGAAAAGCTACTACCGCACTCGCGGCGTCTACGAGCAGCTCATGGGCCGTTCGCTCACCCCCGAGATGGAGAAGAGCCTGGGCATCAAGAAGATGTCACTCGACAACCTGATTGACGCGGTCCTGATCCAGAAAGAGGCCAAGAAGATGGGGATCAAGGTCACCAAGGAAGAGGTGGCGGCCGAGATAGCCAAGGTCCCCGCCTTCCAGAAAAACGGGGCCTTCGATTTCCAGCAGTACCAGGCAACCCTGAAAGCCAACCGCATGACCCCCGAGATGTTCGAGGGCGCCCAGGAAGAGGACCTCCTGATCCAGAAGGCGCGCAACAAGGTGAAGGGCGAGGCCAAGGTCACCGACCAGGAGATCCTGCAGGCTTTCAAAAAGCAAAACGACAAGATCGACCTGCTGTTCGCCTCCTTCTCCCCCACCGACGTGAAGGGCGAGGTGAAGCTCACGGACAAGGATCTGGAGAGCTACCTCCAGGACCACCAGGCCGAGTTCAAGACCCCGGAACAGGTCCAGATCGCCTACGCGCTGGTGAGCCCCGCCCAGTTCGCCGCGAAGATCAACGTCACCCCCGAGGAGGCGCAGACCTTCTACCAGAAGAACATCGATCGCTACCAGGGCAAGGGTGGTATACTGCCGTTCGAGGAAGTGAAGGGCCAGGCAACCGCCGACGCGCTGAAACAGAAGGCCGCCAAGGAGGCATTCGAGAAGGCTGCCGACGCCGCCAACAAGTTCCGCACCCAGGCCGACCTGGACGCCGCGGCTGCCGCTGTCGGCGCCAAGGTTGAGAAGACCGGGCTCTTCACCCTGCAGGCGCCCCCTGCGCAGCTGGCCGGCGAGAAGGAACTCATCACCCGCGCCTTCAACATGAAGCAAAACGAGCTGGGCACCCCGGTGGAAACCGCCAAGGGGATTTACCTGGTCAAGGTCGTCGACAAAAAGCCGTCGGCGGTTCCGCCGCTGGCACAGATAAAGGGTGCGGTCGAGGCCAAGGCACGCGACGCGAAGGCCGCCGAGCTCGCCAGGAAGAAGGCCGAAGACCTGTTGCCGCAGCTGGCCAAAGGCGGCAGCCAGCTTAAGGAAACCGGCAGCTTCGGCTACTCCGCAGCCGGCGCCGTCCCGAGCATCGGGACCTCGCCCGAACTGATGGAGCAGGCCTTCACCCTCACCGCGGCAGACCCGGTCGCCAAGAAGGCCGTGAAAGTCGGCGACCGCTGGTACACCGTCAAGCTGAAGGCCCGCATCGAGGCCCCCACCACCGACCTCGCCAAAAACTCGGAGCGCATCAAGCAGGACCTGCTCCCGAAGAAGCAGCAGGAGGCGCTGGACACCTGGCTCAAGGGGCTGAAGGCAAAGGCCAAGATCGAAATCAACCCGACGCTCCTGAACGACTAACCGCAGAGTTTTCATTTCTTACATAGGTACCAACGGCAAGGTGAAGGATGCGACTGCATCCTTCACCTTTCACTTTTAGGCAAACGCTGGTCCACAAAGGAGAAACAGTATGACGACACCGGTACTTACCACGGATTTCCCCGGCCTGAAACTCGCCGCTCGCGGCAAGGTGCGTGACATCTACGATCTCGGCGAGCAGCTGCTCATCGTCACCACCGACCGGATCTCCGCCTTCGACGTCATCATGAACGAGGGGATCCCGAACAAGGGGTACGTGCTGACCCAGATTTCCGCCTTCTGGTTCCGCCAGATGGAAGGGATCATCAAGAACCACATCATCTCGACCGAGGTCGCCGACTTCCCCGCCGAGTGCCAGCCCTACGCCGACGTCTTGGCCGGCCGCTCCATGCTGGTGAAGAAGGCCTCGCCGCTGGCCGCCGAGTGCATCGTGCGCGGCTACCTCTCCGGCTCCGGCTGGAAGGACTACCAGCAGACCGGCGCCATCTGCGGCATCAAGCTGCCGGCCGGGCTCAAAGAGTCGGACCGCCTCCCCGAGCCGATCTTTACCCCCTCGACCAAGGCAGAGCTCGGCACGCACGACGAGAACATCTCCTTCGAAACCATGTGCCAGATCTGCGGCAAGGAGATCTCCGAGAAGGTGCGCGAGGTAACGCTGGCGATCTACAAGAAGGCGCGCGACATCGCCGACGCCAAAGGGATCATCATCGCCGACACCAAGTTCGAGTACGGCATCTACAACGGCGAATTGATCATCATCGACGAGTGCATGACCCCCGACTCGAGCCGCTTCTGGCCTAAGGACGGCTACCAGCCGGGCGGCCCGCAGCCCTCTTTCGACAAGCAGTTCCTGCGCGACTACCTTGAGACCCTGGACTGGGGCAAGACCGCGCCCGCGCCTCCCTTGCCTGCCGAGATCGTCAAGAAGACGGGCGAGAAATACATGGAAGCGCTGGTGAAGCTGACCGGCAAAGGGATCTAAGCCTCACATCGCCCACGCACGGAAGGCCCCGCCCTACCCTGGTCGGGGCCTTTTTTATTGAGAGTTACGCCCCCGCATGAGCCGGGGCGGTCGTGCCGCGGCGGCACCCTCGAGCCGCAACACGAGTTAAGGAGCCAGCATGCTGAACCACCTGCTGATCGCAGCCGCGGTCCTTGCCGCCAGCGCCGCCCCCACGCCGGAAATCCCGGTGGGGCGTTTCAGCGCCGGGGACCTCTCGGGCTGGAGCGACAAGGCACACAAGGGAAAGACCAGCTACACGCTAGAGGACGGCACCCTGAAGGCGCACAGCGTGAAGGCCGCATCGGGCCTCATCAAGAAGCTTTCGCTCGACACCCGCAAGTATCCCAAGCTCTCCTGGAGCTGGCGCGTGGATCACTCGCTCAAGCGGGAGGACATCACCAGCAAGAAGGGCGACGACTTCGCCGCGCGTATCTACGTGATCTTCCCGCGCACTTTTTTCTGGCGCATGCGGGCCCTAAACTACGTCTGGGCAGGCAAGATGCCCAAGGGGAGCGAGGCCCCGAGTCCCTACACGGCGAATTCGAGGATCGTTGCGGTGGAAAGCGGCGACGAGAAGGCGGGGAGCTGGGTGCACGAGGAGAGGAACATCTACGAGGACTACAAGAAGATCTTCGGGGAAGAGCCCCCCCTCATGGGGGGGGTTGCCATCATGACCGACACCGACGACACCCTGGATGAAGCAACCGCCTGGTACGGCGACATCACCCTGGGTCCGCAGTAGCTGGCAGCTATCCTATCATCTTGGCGAGCCTCGAGCGCTCCTTCTCCAGGCGCGACTCGCCATCGGCGATCGCCTTCAAAAGCCCTTTCTTGGCACCGTAGGCCATGTCCTTGCCCTTATCGAGGATTTCCGAAGCGCGCTCCCCTACCGCCTCGGCCATGTCGGCGACCTGGTCCGTGAAGTCCTCGACGGCATCCACCGCGTCCTGGGTCTTGCGCCGGGCTTTCTTGGCGAAGCGCGCCATCTCCTTGCGGGTCCTTTCGCCGCTTTGCGGGGCATACATGAGCGCGATACCCGCCCCGATGATGCCGCCTGCCACCAACAAGAGAGCGCCGACCATGGCATTGTTATTATTGTCTGTGTCCGACATAGCAGTCCTCCTTTTCTGAACTTTCAAGGGTTAATTTGCCTGCCAACAAATAGTACCGTATGTCCCGCGTTTGCCAAGGGGACGTATTTTTAAAGGGTTTGAACCGCAGCCGGGTTGCGTGTATAGTTGACTGGCCGGTATTAATGAAAGATCGAGGTGTTCCATGCAGATATTCGACGTACTGATTGTGGGCGGGGGCCCGGGCGGAGTAGCCGCCGCTTATCTTTGCCATAAAAGCGGCCTGAGCCATATCTTGATAGAGTCGGGCAAGGCGGTGTTCCAGGGCATAGCCAACACCTATCCCGAAGGGAAGAACGTCTACCCCTCGAAGCCCAAGGACAACCCCGAGCCGTTCCTGGTCGAGGAACTGAGGCCGCCCGACAAGCCGGTAGCGGTAGAGAAGTACATCCAGTACGTGCAGCATTTCGTCCAGCACGAGGGGTTGAACGTACAGACCGAGACACAGTTCGAGGCGATCGAGGACGGCCGTGAATTCCTTAAGGTGAACACCTCGCGGGGCGTCTACCAGGCGCGCAAGGTGCTGCTCGCCTTCGGCAGCAACATCCCGAAGGAACTCTCGGTCTACGGGGACGCCAAGATGGTGGCCAAGGGGCTCGACGACCCGAAAAAGTACCTCGGTGTGCGCACCCTGGTGATCGGCGGCGGCAACTCCGCGGCCGACGTGATCATCTCCATTTTGAAGGAAAAGAGGAGCGCACAGGACAAGGAGCCCATCTACTGGGCCCACGTGGCGGAAACCTTCGACGTCAACAAGGAAACGGCGCAGCGCCTGGGCGAGGAGATCCTGCTGGGGGGCAACATCCGGCTCATGCCGGGGGCGACGCCGCGAATCGGCGAGGTGGACGACGAGGGGGTGGACCGGTTGGTGATCCGGGTGAGTGAGGACAAGCTTCCGGGCGGCATCGAGCGCTACAACGCGATGAGCTTCCCGATGAAGAACGTGATCGCCTGCATCGGCAGCCAGGGACCCCTTTCCATCTTCGACAGCATCGGCGTGCAGACCATCGCCTGCGCCGAAGGTGTCTGCGAGGTGGCCAAAGAGGGAGACCGGCTCTTGTTGCTCACCGGTGATTTCGAATCGACCCGCAAGGGAGTCTACGTAATAGGCGGGGCGATCTCACCTTCCTACATGCGCATCAACAAGGGGGCCATCCAGGAGGAAAAGCACCCGAACCTGATCTACACGGCAATCAACGACGCGCACCACGTGGTGCAGGCGATCTTAGCGAAACTGCAGAGTAAAGATGAAAAGCAAAAGCCAAAGGCATAGAACGCGGATATAACGGATCTTCCGCGGATTAAAGGCTTTGCTGTGGGTAAAGGCTAAACCGATAAAGGCCGGATAGAGGCTGAAAGCGGATCAGGCTGGAAGTTGTGACAAAAAAAACAGGGATGCCGGGTGCCGGAAGCAACAACATCATGTTGTGCTTCCCGTTTCCCCAGCATCCCTTTTTGTTTTTCAATCCGTATCTTTCGGGATTCTATCCGTGCACATCCGTTGGATCCGCGTCATCCATGCCTTCCGGGTTTTTATCCCCGCATCTCTTCCTTCAGCCCCTCGATGACCGCTTTTACCTCGGCGATCATCTCCTGCGCCTGGGGTGAGCGCTCCCTTTTCAGGTAGCTCTCGAAGTAGCCGATGGCGTCGGCCATCCGCTCCTGGTCGATGCAGATGTTGCCCAGGGTCAGGTAGCTCATGGTGAACTCGGGATCGAGCCGCACCGCCTCCAGCGTCTCGCGCTCGGCAGCCTCAAGATCTTCCATGTCGTAGTAGAGCTCGCCCAGGTTGAAACGGGCGGTGGCGTCGGTGGGATCGATCTCGATACCCCTGTGGTAGGCGGAGATCGCTTTTTCGTTGTCGCCCAGACCGTAGTAGAGATCTCCCATGGCGTTCAAGGCGAAGACGTTTTTCGGATCGAGTTCAAGGGCCCGCTCGAACGATCTCAGCGCCTCCTCGGCACGCTCCATGGCGTTGTACACAAGGCCCATGCTGACGTAGCCGTCGCATTCGTCGGGCCTCAGCTCGGTCACCTTGCGGTAGCAGGCGAGCGCATCCTTGTGCCGGCCCGACTCGAAATAGACGTCGCCCAAAGCGGTCAGACCGTCCAGGTCACCGGGAGCGAGCTCCAGCCCCTTTTTCAGAGCGCCGATCGCCTCGTCCGCCTTCCCCTGCTCGGAAAGGACCTCACCCAGGTAGAAATACCCCTCGGCGTTGTTCGGCTCCAAGGCCATGCATTCCTGGAAACTCTTGGCAGCCTGGGCGTAGTCGCCCGATTCCAGCTGGGCTATTCCGTTTGCCAGCGCCTCGTCAAAAGTTGTCTTCATGGCTACCTCCGAGCATGCCTAGGTTCATTGGCGCACACTATAACAGAGAAGGTGCCGCTTTGCCAACTATGTAGCGGTTAAAATAACATTAAAATACTTCACATTCTTACCGTCTCATCTATACTGCTGAAATCTTAGGTCGAGGTACGCACTATGCCGGAGGAAACCGGGGAAAAACTGGGACTGAGAACGCTGGAAGATATCAGTACCCTCATCCTGCATTCTCACGACTTGCAGGAAACCCTGGACAACATCGTGAACCTGGTAGCCAAACGCATGGCTACCGACGTCTGTTCCATCTACCTTTTGGATGAGGACGGCGAAACACTGAGGCTGCACGCCACCCGAGGCCTGTCGCGCCTGTCGGTCGGCATCACCATGAACACCTCGGAGGGCCTCACCGGCCTCGCGGTCGAGAGCCGGGGCGTGGTGGCCACCGACAACGCACCGCGGCATCCGCGCTACAAGTACTTCCGCCAGACCAAGGAGGAGAAGGTACTCTCCTTCCTCGGCGTCCCCTTCTTCGAACGGAACAACCCGATCGGCGTCATCGTCGTCCAGAACCGCGAGGCCCGCACCTTCACCCCGGCCGAAATAAGCGCCGTTTCCACCATCGCCTGGCAGATCTCCTCCATCGTCTCCAACGCGAAGCTGCTCGACAAGATGCGGAAGAAGGAGGAGGAGCGCGCCTTCTACGCGGCTGAGGTCGAGCGTCTCAAGAGAGAGGGCGTCATCAAGGACGCCGGCCAGCAGCGCCGGCACAGCACGCGCCAGGCGGTCCTCACCGGCATAGGCATCGCCCCCGGCTTCGCCGCAGGCAAGGTATCCATCCTGAGCCGCGGCCACAGCGCGCAGCCTGTCCTGGAACGCGCCCTCCCCCGCGCCGAAGAGCACAAACGGCTGAAGATCGCCCTCGAGAAGGCCCGGATCCAGACCATCTACCTGGAAAAGCGCGTGGGGGAGATGCTCTCCGAGGCGGATGCGGCCATCTTCCACAGCCACCTGATGATCCTTGAGGATCGCGGTTTCATCGGCAAGATCACCACCTTGATCGACGAGGGGCTCGGAGCGCAGCGGGCGGTGAGCGAGGTGGTGGGCCAGTACGTCGCGGCCTTCTCGCAGATGGAGGACCCCTATCTGCGCGAGCGTTCGGCCGACATGGAAGACATCGGCCGCCGCCTGGAAGATGCCCTGAACGGCAACCAGCGCAGCTCCGACAAGCTCAAGGAAAACCGGATCATCATCGCGCGCGAGCTGCTCCCCTCCGACCTCGCCACCATGGACCCCGCCAAGGTGATCGGCATCGCCACGGAGCGGGGCAACCTGAACGCCCACGCCGCCATCATGGCGCGCGCGCTGGGCATTCCGGCCGTCTTCGGTGTGGAAGGTCTCCTGAAGCAGGTGGGGGTCAGGAGCGAGGTGATCGTCGACGGCACCTCGGGGTGCGTCTACCTGAACCCGGACCAGAGCGTGAAGGACGAGTACCTGCGCCTGCAGGGTGAATACGACCTGAAGCAGCGCGCCCTCGAAGGGATCCGCGACCTGCCTGCCATCACCCCGGACGGCTGCCGCGTGACGCTTTTGGCGAACGTGGGACTCGTGAGCGACGTGAGGGTGGCGCACCTGAACGGGGCCGAGGGGGTCGGCCTGTACCGCACCGAGTTCCCCTTCATGACCCGTCGGGCCTTCCCGGACCGCCAGGTGCAGGCCGACGTGTACAGCAAGGTGCTGGAGGGCTTCCCCGGGCTCCCGGTCACCATAAGGACGCTCGACATCGGCGGCGACAAGGGGCTTTCCTACTTCCCGCACCCAAAGGAGGACAACCCCTTCCTCGGCTGGCGTTCGATCCGGGTCTCGCTGGACCGGGAGGACATCTTCCGCGAGCAGTTGGCCGGCGTGCTCCTGGCATCGCCCTCAGGCAAGTGCAACCTGATGTTTCCGCTCATCTCCGGCGTGGACGAGGTGCGCGCCATCAAGCGCATTCTGGATGAAGTGAAAGGTGAACTGACGAGGGAAGGGAAGCGGTTCGATCCGGATATCCGCATCGGGATCATGGTGGAGCTGCCGGCGGCGGTACTGGTGGCGGACATGCTGGCCCGCGAGGTGGACTACTTCAGCATCGGGACCAACGACCTGATCCAGTACACGCTGGCGTGCGACCGGAACAACCAGAAGGTGAAGAAGTGGTACGACCCCTACCACCCGGCGGTGCTGCATTCCATTAAAAGGGTTGTTGACGCGGCGGCCAACGCCGGCAAACCGGCCACCCTGTGCGGCGAGATGGCGTCCGAACCGATCAACGCGATCCTGCTCATGGGGCTGGGGATCCGCAGTTTCAGCCTTTCGGCGCCCTGCATACCCCGCATAAAGGAAGCGATCCGCCACATCTCGCTGGAGCGAGCGCAACGGATCGCC
>Ga0079306_1000735_pt1 | contig 26512 bp, 17 predicted proteins | sample Methanotroph_Enr_FD_79181 | JGI IMG/M metagenome (GOLD analysis project Ga0079306, IMG submission 79181) | Enriched soil microbial communities from Old Woman Creek wetland in Ohio, USA - Methanotroph_Enrichment_5 | ecosystem: Environmental > Terrestrial > Soil > Wetlands | place: USA: Ohio...
ACCTCAGGAACAGGTTCATTCAACAATGCTGCTGCTCTGCACGCCATTTACATCCCAAGCCCTGCTGATATCCTGAACGGTACCGTAACCCTTACACTAACTGTTACGCCTGCTGCTCCTTGCTCAGCAATAAGTGATGAAATGGTACTGAACATCAACCGTCAATCTTTGGTAAATGCAGGTCAGGATGCAGCCATCTGCGAAGGAGCAACTTATACGATAAGCACTGCAACTTCACAATATGCAACTACCATTTCCTGGACCCACAACGGTCTTGGTGTACTCTCCGGAGCCAGCACCCTCACCCCGACCTACACTCCTGCCATTGGTGAAACAGGTGTCATCACCCTTACCCTGACAGCTTCATCAGCAGGTCCATGTGTGGATGCAAGCGACCAGATGACCATTAGTATTACCCCTGCTCCGACAGTATTTGCAGGACCTGACGCTACCATCTGTGAAACAGGAACCTATACATTAGGTGGAAGCTCTTCTACCAATGCCATCTCACTGTTGTGGTCTACTTCAGGCACCGGTTCCTTCAACAATGCTGCTGCGCTTAACCCGGTTTACATCCCATCTGCAGCTGATATCCTGAATGGTACCGTAACACTTACGCTCACTGTTACTCCGGCTGCTCCTTGCGCCACGGTAAGTGATGCAATGGTACTCAACATCAATCGCCAGGCCGTTGTGAATGCAGGTCCCGACGCAGCTATCTGCGAAGGTGCTGTCTATACAATCAATGCCGCTTCAGCACAATATGCTAACACTATCATCTGGACCCATAACGGGCTTGGTAACCTTACAGGGGCCAACACCCTTAATCCAACCTATACCCCTGCATCCGGTGAAACGGGAGTGATTACCCTCACCCTGACTGCTACCTCCGTCGGTCCATGTATCGATGCAGTTGACCAGATGACTCTCCTTATTACTCCTGCTGCTACAGTTTCTGCAGGACCGGATGCTACCATCTGTGAGACAGGAACCTATTCATTGAGCGGAAGTTCAGCCACCAATGCTATTTCCCTTCTATGGTCAACCTCCGGAACCGGTTCGTTCAATAATGCAGCTGCCTTGAATCCCGTCTATAGTCCAAGTGCTGCAGATATCCTGAACGGAACAGTAACACTCACTCTTACAGTTACTCCGGCTGCTCCTTGTGCAGCAATGAACGATGCAATGGTGCTTACCATTAACCGCCAGGCTGTTGTGAATGCAGGTCCTAATGCTACCATCTGCGAAAGCGCTGGATCATATACCGTTAGCGGAGCCACAGCGCAGTATGCTACCTCCTACCTCTGGTCAACCAGCGGAACTGGTTCATTCAATGATGCCACCCTTCTCAACCCGGTCTATTCCCCAAGTGTTGCAGATATTGCTTCCGGTAACGTGACTCTTACCGTTACTGCAACTTCAGCAGCTACCTGTGCCGGCGCTGCCGATGCCATGGTACTTTCTATCAGTCGCCAGGCAGTAGTTAATGCCGGTCCGGATGCTACTATCTGTGAAACCGGAACCTATCCTATAACCAATGCAACGGCTCAATATGCAACTTCCTACCTTTGGACTACCAGTGGTACAGGGATCTTCAGCAACCCAGCAGCCCTGAACCCGGTATACAATCCAAGTCCGAATGATGTACTTGATGGATTCGTACTGCTGACCCTGAATGTAACTTCAGCATCGCCCTGCAGCAATGTAAACGATGCCATGATCCTTCATATCACACGCCAGGCTTTGGTTAATGCCGGTCCGGATGTCACTATCTGTGAAGGCTCAAACTTCATGGTAAGTGCTGCTACATCGCAGTATGCAACTGCCATAGCATGGACCCATAATGGTCTTGGTTCTCTCTCAGGTGCAAGCACCCTTACACCTACCTACACACCTGCATCGGGTGAAACCGGAAGTATCACTCTTACCCTGACTGGAACGGCTGCATCACCTTGCAGTGATGTAACTGACCAGATGGTGATCTATATCAACCCGGGTGCTACTGTAAATGCCGGACCAGATGCTACTATCTGCGAAACCTCTACACATACCCTGAACGGATCAGCTGCTGCCAATTACACCTCATTGCTCTGGACAACTTCCGGCGAAGGTATTTTCAACAATCCTACAGGTTTGCACCCAACCTATATCCCAAGTGCAAGTGATATCCTGAACGGAACCGTTGTACTGACCCTTACCGCCACAGGTGTCGCACCATGCGGAAATGTAATTGACAACATGACCCTGACCATTTCGCACCAGGCTATCGTAACAGCCGGTCAGGACGCATCCCTTTGCCTGAATTCAAGCTATACGGTTACCACTGCCAATGCACAGTATGCCACTTCAATACTCTGGACCCATAATGGGCTGGGTACCCTGGCAAACAGTACAACCTTGTCGCCTACCTATACCCCGGCTGCAAATGAAACGGGTGATGTAACCCTTACCCTCACGGCTACTTCGGCTGCACCTTGCAGTCCTGCAACTGACCAGATGGTAATTCATATCTTTGATCTCCCGACAGCCAATGCAGGAGTAAACGACACCATCTGCGAAGGTTCATCCTACGCCCTAACCGGATCAGCCGCAACCAACTACAGCTCACTGACCTGGAGCACCTCGGGAACCGGTACATTCAATAATGCCGGGGTAATACACCCAGTATATGTTCCTTCACAGAGTGACGTGGTTAATGGCTTCGTATATCTTGTACTTACTTCTTATGGCAACGGACCTTGTGCCAGCGCCATCGACAGCATGCAGCTCTTCATCAACCGTGCAGTTGTTGCAACTGCTGGTATAGATGCAACCTTATGCGAAGGTTCAACCGGTTACACTATTACGACAGCATCCGCACAGTTCTACAGCTCGCTGCAATGGACAACCAACGGCCTCGGTATTCTTAGCAATGCCAATACCATCAGTCCAACCTATTATCCTCTGACATCTGAAACAGGTAACATTACCCTCACTTTAACTGCCTTTGGTAACAGTCCATGTGCCAATGTGGTGGATGCAATGGATATCCTGATCTTCCCCGCACCGGTAGCCTCGGCAGGTAATGATGATTCAATCTGCGAAAGCGAAGTATTCATACCGAACACTGCACAGGCCGGGAATTACATCAACCTGGTCTGGACAACAAGTGGCACAGGATATTTCAGTAATCCTAATGCTTTGCACCCGGTTTATACTCCGAGCGCCAGCGATATCCTGAACGGAAGCGTGGTACTGACAATCACTTCCACAGGCAGCGCACCTTGCGGTACAACCAGCGATGACATGATGCTCATTATCCGTCGTGCAGCTGTAGCTAATGCAGGTGCAGATGCAGAAATATGCGAGGGTACGGCATACACGGTTTCCGGTGCTTCTGCCCAATACTACACCACATTGCAATGGACCCATAATGGAACAGGTATATTGACCAATGATAATACATTGCAACCGACTTATACCCCGGCGCCAGGTGAAACAGGTATTATTACCCTCATTCTCACCGTTTCCGGCACACCGATATGTGGAAGCCAGAGTGATGCCATGGCTCTCATTATCCATCCGCAACCAATGGTAGATGCTGGTGAGGATGCCTTCAGCTGTGATACAAATCCATATATTCTTGCTTCAGCAAGTGCTAACGGTGCATCTAACCTGCTTTGGACCACTTCAGGCACAGGGACATTCAATAACCCGGCCTTATTGCATGCCATCTATACTCCAAGCAGCAATGACGTAAGCAATGGAAATGTAATTCTCAAGTTGACTGCTACTGGAATTGTACCTTGTAATTCGGTGGCCGACAGTCTGACCCTGAATCTTTTCACCGCACCGGTAGTAAATGCAGGGCCCGATGCCATAACCTGCAACAATACCCCGATTACGATTACTAATGCAACTGTTGCAGGTACCAGCCAGATCGAATGGACTCATACAGGATCAGGTACCCTGAACGGAGAAAATACGCTGACACCAACCTATTTGCCAGCTGCCGGAGAATCGGGGAACATTACCCTTACCTTGACAGCTATAGGGACATCTCCTTGCGGAACTGTTACAGACCAGTTGGTACTGACCATCAGTCCATCAGCTGCTGCGAATGCCGGAAGTGACCTGTCTACCTGTGAGATGTCGCCAATACAGGTTGCAGGAGCAACTGCGCAGAACTACAGTTCGATCCTCTGGTCCACAAATGGCACAGGTACATTTAATGATCCAACATCGCTAAACCCGGTATACAGCCCGAGTGCATCCGATGTTTCGACCGGTATGGTTGTACTTACTTTGAATGTGCAGGGTATCGTACCTTGTGCTAATGTAACTGACCAGTTAATACTGTCGCTCATCCAGAGCCCGCAGGCCGATGCCGGCAGCGATGTTTCAACCTGTGAAGGTATCAGCTACACTATCAGCGGTACATCTGCTTCCTACTACAACACAATCCTCTGGACCCTGGCACCTTCAACAAGCGGTACATTGAGCGGCACATCATCTCTCAACCCGACATTTACACCTGCTGCCGGATTTACAGGAACTGTAACACTTACCATGCATGTGCAGGGTAATACAGCCTGCGGCAATGTAAGCACCTCTGACCAAATGATCATTACCGTGAACAAGAGCGTGATTGCCAATGCCGGGGCCGACCAGACTATTCCATCCGGAGCTACCACCACCCTTGATGGATCTGCATCGCTTGGTTCAGGATTCTATGCGTGGAGCTGGCAACCGGATAACCTCCTGGCCAATTCCACCGTGATGAATCCTGTTACGAACCCGCTCACAACTGCTGTCACTTTTACTCTCACAGTTCTTGATCTCACCACCGGCTGCTCGAGCAGCGACGATGTGACTATCAGCATGGGTGATGTGAACACCGATCCTATTGCCATCGGCGATCGTGACACTACGATTGTAAACGGACCGGTAACCATCGATGTACTTGCCAATGATATCAACCCGGATGGTGATCCAATGAATGTAAGCTTCTGCGGTTATCCATCCCATGGCATCATAGTCCTGAATTCTGACAACACCATCACCTATACTCCTTACTCCGACTTTGAAGGTGATGATGCATTCTGCTACCAGATCTGTGATAACGGCCAGCCTGTGAAGTGTTCCGACACTATGGTGTACATTCATGTCAAGCAGCCGAGCATTGATGATCTGACTCTATACAATGCCCTCACACCTAACGATGATGGAAGCAATGATACCTGGAAGATCAGGGGCATTGAAAAGTATCCTGATAATACTGTGCTCATCTTCAACCGTTGGGGCGACAAGATCCGTGAATTTGACGGATACAACAATACAAGCCGTGTCTGGGATGGCAAAAACAGTCATGACAAATCGGTTCCCGATGGAACATACTTCTACATCCTCGAGGTGAAGAATGTTGGAACCCGTACCGGCTGGATATTTGTCAGGAGTAATTCCAATTAAAAGCATGATCCCGGTGGGTGTGCTCAAAACATTGCACACCTCCACCGGGATCATACGGATTACCTGCCAAAACCAGGTTAATAAATTCCAGGTCACTGACCCTAGCAAATGAAAACAAAAGCAATCTATATGAAAAAACTAATGACTGTACTGCTGATAGTAATGGCAACCGGTGCGTTCGCCCAGCAGGATCCTCTGTTCAGTCAATACATGTTCAACAAACTGGCCGTTAACCCTGCCTATGCCGGCAGCCGGGATGTGATGACCATGGATGCCTTGTACCGGTATCAATGGGTGAATATTGACGGGGCACCCCAAACCTTAAATGCATCCATTCATACTCCCTTGCGCAATCCACATATCGGCCTGGGATTAAATGTGTATAATGATGCAATTGGCCCGACTGTAAACCAGGGAGCATTGGCAACATTTGCCTACCGCATCCTGTTCCCTGAATTCAAGCTATGCTTTGGTTTGCAGGCAGGTGTGAAATACAGCGATATTCTCTGGACCAGAGTCAATCCTTATGACCTGGAGGATCAGCAACTAAAGTCGCAAATGAAGAACAGGGCTGTTCCTGACGCAAATTTTGGAGTTTACTATTATTCCAAAAAGTATTATATTGGTCTTTCATCCAAGCAACTGCTTCAAAATCAAATGAGTATTGTATCAGTGAACGGGAAGGATGAATTCACCAAGTTGCTCCGTCATTTTTACGGCATGGCTGGAGCGGCCTTTACCCTCTCGGACGAGTTGGTGTTCCGGCCTTCTGTACTCGTTAAATTTGTTCAGAATGCGCCTCCGCAGATGGATCTGAACGCCAGTTTCCTATTTGGAAAAACATTTTGGCTTGGCGCATCTTACCGCACCGAAAGAGCCCTTTCATTCATGACAGAATTCAATATTTCGGAAAACCTGCGAATTGGCTATTCCTATGACATCTGGCTTAATGAAATTCAAGCCTACAATAAAGGTTCACATGAAATTCGCCTTGGATTCGACTTTGATATCTTCCATACCAGGATGCTAACACCAAGGTATTTTTAGGAGGGATGAAGGGTAATTCTCAACAGAAGACAGAGCTGATGAAATTACCCTTGCCCTCAAAATTTCAGACAGACAACAGAGTTTACAACTACATACTTACCTTTGAAGTACTCTTTTCATGTGTTAATAATTCGTTTTTATAGGTCACATGGAATACGCCATAATATCATTTTCGGTTGGTGTGAAAATTTCCTTATGGCTATTTCAATGCAAAAAATAATTACTTACGCGATGAAAAGCCATAAATGATAAATGACTAACTTTTAAATTATTACTCCCTGATCATAGCACCCGCCTTCGGGGAAATGCGACCTCAAATAATTAATTATTATAGATAGTATGAAAAAGATCCTCCTGTTTTTATTTGCCATACTGCTGGTAACCGTTGGAGCTATGGCTCAACCAACCAAGCGGGCGCAGAAGAAAATGAAGCTCTATAACTACACCCGGGCAATCCACATACTCAGCAAGACTGTTGAGAAACCCAAATATCAGGATGCAGCAATCCCCTTGCTTGCAGAGTGTTACCGGATGCAGCGCGACGTATTCAATACCAAAGCCTGGTATGGCAAGGCTGTTAACCTGCCGGGTGCTGAACCGGTGTGGTGCTTATATTATGCCCAGGCTCTGCGAAATACCGGTGAGTATGAGAAAGCCAGGGAGATGTTCCTGAAATATGCTCAACTCAAGCCAGGGGATAATTCGGGGCCCCTGTATGCTGCTTATTGCGACAGCATCCTTGGACCCTGGAAAAGCAGGATTCCAGCTTTCGAAATAAAGTCAGTGAATAATATCAATTCACCCCAAAGCGATTTTGGCCCCGCCTTCTATGCTGGAGAGCTTGTGTTTGCCTCGGACAGGAATACGGAAATAGATGAAAGCAATTACGGATGGACCGGGCGCGGATACCTTGACATTCTTGATGCCCGTCCCGAAGCCCCCAATGAATTCTGGGGCGACATGAAGGAGCCATCATCTTTCAAAGGGCGGTTCAACCAATCATTCCATGATGGCCCGGCTGCTTTCCAGGGTGATAAACAGGTGTATTTTACCCGCACTTTTCGAGATAAAGCTAAAAAACAGGATAAAATCCGGACAAATCTCCTGAAAACTTTTTATGCCACATCCACGGATGGCAAATGGAGTGAACTGAAGCCGTTCTTCCTGAACAGCCCCGATTATTCTGTAGGACATCCTGCCATTTCACCTGACGGTTCAATTTTGTGCTTCGTTTCCGATATGCCGGGAGGATTAGGTGGAACCGATCTGTGGATATGTAAAAAAACAGGGGACGACTGGGGAAAACCCGAAAACATGGGAAGCGGGATCAATACTCCGGAAAATGAAATGTTCCCCTCGATTCAGCCTGATGGTACATTGCTTTATTCTTCGGATGGATTGCCAGGGTATGGAAGCCTCGATATTTACACTGCCAGTTTCAATAATGGGAAGTGGGCAAGACCTGTTAACCTGGGAACTCCTCTGAACAGTTCTTTTGATGATTTTGCCATGAACTACGCACCCGGTGCCAAAAATGGCTTCTTTTCCTCTAACCGTCCCGGGGGATTAGGCAACGACGACATTTATGGTTTCAGGAAACTGGATATCCCGGAACCTGTAATCATCAAGCCAGCAGAAGTGATTCCGGAGCCTTCCTATATCAGTGGATTTGTGAAGGATAAAACCACCCTGAAACCAATTGAAGGCGCCACCGTCTTTATCCTCAATCCAAATACCGGCAAAGTATTTGTTCAGAAAACCGATCCTGATGGCATGTATAAGATAGTTGTCGACCGTCCTGCCGACTTTACCATTAAGGCCATGATGCCCCGGACTATTGCCGATTGCCTGCCTTTCACCCTTGCAGAATTTAAACCCGGAGTTACAACCAGGGTTCCGCGCGACTTGCTTCTTGATAAACTCGAAATCAACAAGACTTTCAAGATCGACAATATTTACTATGATTTCAACAAATTCAACATCCGGGCAGATGCCAGGCCGGAGCTCGACAAACTTGTGAGGATCATGAATGAAAACTCAATCAATGTTGAATTAGGCTCCCATACTGATAGCCGCGGATCTTTCGCATATAATGACAAACTTTCGCAGAACCGCGCACAGTCAGCAGTGGACTATATCGTATCGCAAGGAATCAACTCATCAAGGATCAAGGCCAAGGGATATGGAGAGCATCAGCTTACCAATAAATGTGCTGATGGGATCAAGTGCTCGGATGAAGAACACCAGGCCAACCGCAGGACAGAATTCAAGGTGCTTGGATATTCAGCGCCCGCCAATATCCCTGACCAGTTTGATCCCAACAAGTTCAACAATGGCGAGGAACTGGATGCCCGATTAATGCCCGGGGGATTTTTCAACCCCTGTAAATAAACGATGCTTGGTAATTTTTTAGAACTCTACGGTAATCAGTGAAATCTGCGGGAGCTAACCGTTTCATTTTCCCGCAGATGACGCAGATAGCCGCAGAAGATACAAAGCATTGTTAATAATGCTTCAGTAATTAATTAGAACTCTGCTGTAATCAGCGAAATCTGCGGGAGCTAACTGTTTCATTTTCCCGCAGATGACACAGATAGTCGCAGACTACATAAAGCGCTGTTAATCTGGTTATTATAAAGTATTGCTCAACTTTTGAGTAAAACAAATCCAATATTAACGAACAACTCCGGCACTGACCGGAGTTTTTTTATTCCCTTCCAACCATTATTCCGTAAAGCGAATTTTTGTGAGCACTCCGTAATGGTCAGAGACTAATCCCACGACATCATCTTTAAAGATGATCTGGGAATCCACCACCTGGTAATGAACATTCTTTTTCATAAAAATATAATCTATCCTGCCGGGCAAATCACCGCCAACAGTGTAATAGATGTCTTTCGCGGGGATAGTATTGGCATCAGGATAAATTTCCCTGAATGTATCCATATAATCATCGTCCTTCATCATAGTTGTATAGCCTTCGCTCCAGGGATATTCACTTGTCGGATTGCCGTTAAAATCACCGCATACTAATGAAACTGCCCCCTGGCTCAAAGATTCTTTTTCCTCAACCATGGATTTGATATTCATCACCTGCTTGTTTTGCTCTTCATCCGTTAATGACGTTCTCCAATGTGTGTGCGCCGAAAAAATATTAATTCTTCCATAAGGCCAGACGTAAGAACCATAAATTGCTTTTCTTGATGTTATGCTGGAGGTATTGGTAATTGTAGAAATATACCTTTCATCGGTATCCGCAAGTAAATGTTTCGACAAAACGGCCACCCCTTCTTCCCAGACGGTCCACCCGTAATGGGCCCAGTTCCAGGTATAATTATGATCGATATTGTATTTCTCTTTAATTCTGTCCGATACAATCAATGCCATATTATCTTCACGGATGATTCCATTTGAAATAACAGATGATTTATTTTGTGCACATTCCTGGAAAGCAATAAAATCAATATCCATCATGCCAATGACATCTGTTATCAGGTTAAACTTTTCATTTTGCTGGGTTTCCTGGTAAGTATGCATATTCAAGGTCAAGACCAGGAATTCTTTATCAGAGGACTTAAACATACTTTCTTTTATACCATCAAGCCGGGTTTCCTTAAAATCAACAGGTTGGGGAATTGAGCGGGATGTACTATCCCCGCTATTATCAATAGCAGTAATGACAATCGAATAAGAAGCAGGGATAAGGTAGGTATGGCTGATATCGATACTCGAAAAATCGTTGTTGCTGAATGTATTGATGGTATTCTCTCCCCAGTTGATAATCAGTGTAGTGACTTCCCCGTCAGGATCCGTTGCACTGCCTTTTAATGTTACTTTCAAACCATCGGAAAGCAGATTTACATTTAGTTCGGGCTTATGATTACCGCTATTCTGGTCTTTTGAACAACCGGCTTGCAATATGATCAGTAATGCCATGGAAAAAATGGCTGCTACAATCGATATCAACTTCATTTTTAATGTGTTAAAATAGAATGCCTTCCGTTTCTATTAGCAAGCAGGTGCTAGAGAAATGGGTTGTTCAATTTTTCATATCCTATCGTGGTCTCAGGCCCATGCCCGGGTAAAACAGCATAATCCCCCGGAAGAGTAAAGAGTTTCTGTTCTATGCTTTCTTTCAGCAGGTCATAATCGCCGGTAGGGAGATCGGTGCGGCCTATACTTCCATAGAACAAAACATCTCCTGTAATGACAAATTTCTGGGAATCATTCACCAGGCTGATGCTTCCGTCAGCATGCCCAGGAGTGTATAGCACCCTTAATTCAAGATCGCCTGATTTCAACACATCTCCTTCTTCCACGAAAAGCTCAGGCTTTATCACTTGTTGTATAGCGAGCCCGTAGACAGAGCCGAACTCCCTGGCCGTTTCCCAGAATAGTTTCCCGTTCTTGTGGGCTATGGGCTTGAGCCCGTATGTTTCACAAACAAAGCTGTTCCCAAGGATATGGTCAACGTGGAAATGAGTATTCACTGTCATGACAGGGGTAAGGTGATTATCGTGGATATAACCAGATAATTCCTTTTCTTCCTTCAAATTCATGCAAGCCGGATCCACTATGATACATTCATGGTTTTTGCCGGAAACCACATAGGTATTAACACCAAAGGAGTTAAATACGAACTTTTGTACAACTATCATATCGGTTATGAATACTAATTTTTCATTCGTAAAGTTATCAATAATAACCACATCCTTATAATTCTAAACAATGGGTCTTCAATTATTGTTAATTTAGCTTGCCAAAAACGCGGGGATTCGCATGCAATTATTTGAACTCAGAACCGGTAGTAAGTACCTGAAAGCTATTATGCTGGTAATGCTGTGTTCTGTTTATTTCCCTCTTTCCGCCCAGTTCTATAATGGCTCGCAGCTCACTTTCGGTAAAAACAGGGTGCAATACAGCGATTTTCTATGGACCTATTTCAGGTTCAACAATATTGACGTTTACTATTACCTGAATGGCAAGGAACTGGCCCTGCATACCGCCGAATATGCCCGGAAATTCATCCCCAACATTGAAGGCAAGCTTGAAACAACATTGGAAAACAAGATCCAGTTCATCATCTATAATAATTACACTGACCTTCGGCAAAGCAATATCGGGCTGCTCAACAACACCCAATACAATACAGGGGGGATCACCCATATTGTCGGGCATAAAATATTCCTGTATTTCGACGGCAACCTGAATAATTTTGATCAGCAGATCCGTGCCGGGCTTGCCCGTATGATGCTCGATGGCATTATTTACGGGGAATCGATCGGCTCCCAGGTTAAAAACAGCACCCTTATAAACCTTCCCGGCTGGTATAATGACGGGCTTGTTTCCTATTACAGCCGCAATTGGGATACTGAACTCGACAACATCGTCAAAGACGGTATAATTTCGGGCCGCTTCCGGAAATTCAACCACCTTTCAGGCTCCGATGCCGTTTATGCGGGCCGTTCTATCTGGCAATTCATTGCAGAAAAATACGGACCCGAAAACATTTCCAATATCATCTACATGACCCGTGTCAACCGCTCTGTTGAAAGCGGGTTCCTTTATGTGCTCGGGATTTCCTTTAAAAACCTGATCAAGGAATGGGATGCATGGTACAAGGATATTTACGAAAAACAGGAAAACCAATTATTTACTTTATACGGCAATAAGCTCAAAACCAAGGTAAAGCCTGACCGGGTATACGACCGGGTCAAACTGAGCATGGATGGCGAAAAGCTCGCTTACACATCCAACGATTTTGGTTTGTACAAGGTTTTTCTATACAATACTGCTACCGGGAAACAAAAAAGGATTTTCAGGAAAGGCTTCAGGCTCGAGGAAAAAGTGGATTATTCCTATCCCCTGCTTGCCTGGCATCCTTCCGGGCAACGCCTTGCCATGATCCTTGAATCAAAAGGTCTTATTTTCCTCTATTTCTATGATATGGAAACCCGAAAATGGGAACATCAGAATATTTTTGGGTTCCAGAAGATACTTGATTTCTCCTATTCCCCTGACGGCAGGTCATTTGTTTTTTCGGCCGTTCAAAAGGGGCAATCGGACATCTTTCTTTACAATATTGCCGCCAATACGGTAGAACCGATTACCCGTGATGTTTACAATGACTTGTCTCCCCATTTCCTGCAACACAGCAGCAAGATTATCTTCAGTTCCAACCGCCCGGACGATACATTGCGTTTTGTGAGAAGTGAAGATATCACCTATGACGGGCTTGAAAACAATGACCTTTTCGTTTATGATATCTCCGTAAAGAACAAAATTCTCAACAGGGTAGCAAAAACACCGTTGGCCAATGAAGTACAGGCGATGCCCTTTCAACCCGGATATTTCACTTACCTGAGCGATGCCAACGGGGTTTATAACCGTTATGCAGCCCGGATCGACAGTGTTATTTCATACGTGGATACAGCTGTTCATTACAGGTATTTCGCAAGAAGTTTCCCGGTCAGCAATGTTTCACGCAGCCTTCTGTCGCATGATATCAGCTATGTCGGGGGGAAATCGGCCGATATCGTCTATGAAAAGAACAGGTATAACATATATCTGAATGACATTCCCGATTTGAAGAATACCTTCTTTAACCTGTTGAGCACTTCATTCATGCTGAAGCGGGAAACTGCTGCAAAGCAGGATGAAGCGATCCGGGTACAGAAAAAGAATGAGCCGGTAAGAACGGTTAAGAAAAAGCGCTTTGTAAATGTGTATGAAGAAGATATAGAACGTCCGCTCAACGATAGCACCGGGATCGACATAAACAATTACCAGCTTTCCGGCCGTCCCGGGAAGGACCTGGCTGATCAGCGCCTTTTCAGGGAAGATAAGTTTGGCCGGCTGGTTCCCGTAAATGAGAGTGCAAAAGACCCGAAACCCAGGAACTATAATGTTGAATATTCGATCAACCAATTGATCAGTCAGCTCGATTTTTCATATCTCAACATGAGCTACCAGCCTTTCATCGGGTATGCGGGTCCCATATTCCAGAATCCTCCAACCAATGCGCTTTTCAATATCGGGGCAACGGATCTGCTTGAGAATTACAGGATCACGGGAGGAGTGCGGCTCAATTCCGACCTGACCAACAATGAATACCTCGTTGGATTTGTCAACCTTAAGTACCGCACAGACCGTGAAATGTACTTTCACCGGAATTCCTTCGATGTAGCCTATGCCATTGCCAATGTCCGGCACCGTATCCATGAAATGCACTATATCGTGCGTTACCCGTTCACGGAAGTATTTGCTCTCAAAGGCACGGGTACACTCCAATATGATAAGGCTCTGGTTCTTGCCCAGGATCAGGCGACTGCCAGGATGAAAGATGTGAATAATTACTGGACGATCCTGAAGGGAGAAGCGGTATACGACAACACCCGCAACCTTGGGCTGAACCTCTACCAGGGTATGCGTTTTAAAGTATTTGGAGAGTATTACCGCCTGATTGCTAAAGAATGGACGAACCTTTACGTTTTTGGTTTTGATTTCAGGCATTATACCCGCATTCACCGGACATTTATATGGGCCAACAGGCTGGCCGGAAGTTCATCCTTTGGCAAAAGCAAATTGCTGTATTACCTGGGAGGCGTTGATAACTGGCTGATTCCGGGGTTTGATGACAGGAACGGTATTGATTACACCCAGAACTATGCTTTTCAGACACTTGCAACGAATATGAGGGGATTCAAGCAGAATGTGCGTTCAGGAAACTCCTTTGCCGTTTTGAATTCGGAACTCCGTTTCCCTGTCTTCAAATATTTCTTCAACCGTCCCCTAAAATCTGACTTCCTTAATAACTTCCAGGTTGTGGGATTTGGTGATATGGGGGCTGCATGGAAAGGCATGCATCCTCTTTCGGAGGAGAACACTTTTTTCACCCAGTATATTTACAGGCCACCCTTGTATGTCACCGTACAGGTTCAGAAAAGCCCCCTGGTCGCAGGGTATGGGTTTGGCCTCAGGAGCAGTTTATTGGGTTATTTCGTGCGCGCTGACTGGTCGTGGGGGATCGAAGAAAATATCATTCAGCCGCGGCAGTTCTATCTTTCCCTCAGCCTTGACTTCTAGGCAGGCATAGTCCCGTCACTTCAAAAAATATTTATTAATTCATAAAGCCATGAGTGTACAGGTAATAGGAATTCTTTTGTTGATAGGTTTGGCTGCCGGAATTTTCGGCGGAATGGTTGGATTGGGAGGTGGAGTTATTATGATCCCTGCTTTGATTTATTTCCTGGGTATGTCGCAGATTGAAGCACAGGGTACAAGCCTTGCCGTTATGCTTCCCCCGGTAGGCCTTTTTGCTGTTATGAACTATTATAAGGCAGGCAACCTGAATTTTACATATGCACTCCTTATCGCTATTGCTTTCACAATCGGGGGATACTTTGGTTCGAAGATTGCATTGAATCTCCCGGTTTCGGCAGTGAAAAAGATATTTGCCTTCGCCCTTATCATAATTGCTGTAAGGATGATCATTAAGAGCTGAAGATATACTGGTAGCTGTTCCCTCAATTTAATAAATAATTTTCTCCCGAGTCAATCCGTATTTCCTGTGTCATCCGTGTTCCATTATTTTATTTCAGGACACAGATGATTCAAATAAAATCCAAATTCGCCAATCCGAAATTCAAAATTAAACATGGAACCTATCGACCGCAGGATAATACAGTTTATACGAAAGCACCACATATTCACACTTGCAACTTCTTCAGGAAACAAGCCCTACACCTGCACCTGTTTCTATGTTTATATTGAATCCATGAACCTGGTAGTTTTTACTTCTGACCACGATACCCGGCATATCCGGGATCTCAAGGAACAGCCGGCCGTTTCAGGCGCTATAGCCCTGGAAACCATGGTTATCGGGCGGATACAGGGTATACAGTTCACAGGGAGTTGCAGAGAATTGAAGGGAGAAGAGTACAAAATTGCTTACAAGGCATACCTGTCAAAATTCCCAGTGGCAGTTTTCAAGGAATTGTTCCTTTGGGGAATAGAACCTGACTTTATTAAAATGACGCACAATAAACTGGGATTCGGGATAAAACTAACCTGGAAGAGAGAAAACAATGCCGGTTGATTCTTACACATAAACCAGAATTACTTCATCTAACAGCTTGATTTAAAGTGTATTTAGCAAATGTAGAAAATGGCATTGCTTTTTTTATTGATTTTTGATATTATTATATCGCCCTATTGTCAGGCTATCTGTATTATGCAATTACCAAGGGTTTGACTAGTTATCAAGATTTTTACAATCTGTTTTCCAGTCATTTAGCACTTCCTAAAATGAATATTGTTAATAAAACATTTTGTTTGTTGGCAAAACCTTGTTGTAAATTGGTCGAATACTTCAGCAACACGGTCAATTTTCGGTAACTGTTGGCTCTCAGGTTTTTGTATAAAATTAATAAAGCATAAAACGAGAATGGATAAACTTCTTGATGCAAATCTCTTTTCTCTTATCGATTCTTCCCTGGAAGAAGACGCTAAAAATGGCTTTTACAATAAGGTGCTTGAAAAACGCCAGCGACCCGAAGTATTGACGGAACCTGATAGCAGAGCTGAAGAAATGCCACAGGAAAAGATTGAATCCCAACCAATTATGCAATCCAAAGAAGAAAATAAGAAAAACTCTGAACTCACTGCCTATTCTCATGAAGAGGTCCAGGCGGCTGCTACCCAATATTTCAAGGGTGATACCTTGGCCGCAAATGTATGGATGAACAAATATGCGCTGAAGGACAGCGATGGAAATATTTATGAACTCACCCCGGACGATATGCATCGCCGGCTTGCATCAGAAGTTGCCCGTATCGAGAAAAAATACCCGAATCCACTGAGCGAAGATGAAATTTTCGAACTTTTCAGGGATTTCAAGTATATCATACCACAGGGAAGCCCTATGGCAGGAATCGGGAATAATTTCCAGGTATCCTCCCTTTCAAATTGCTTTGTTATCGGCGGGGATGCTAACCAGGATTCCTACGGAGCCATAATGAAGGTGGACGAAGAGCAGGTTCAGCTGATGAAACGCCGTGGCGGAGTTGGTCACGACCTCTCCCATATCCGACCCTCCGGCAGCCCCGTTAAAAACAGCGCCCTTACCTCCACGGGGATTGTTCCGTTTATGGAACGCTACAGCAACTCCACCCGTGAAGTAGCGCAAGATGGCCGCCGCGGCGCTTTAATGCTCTCCATCTCAATTAAACACCCGGATTCGGAAAGTTTTATCGATGCCAAACTTGAACAGGGTAAAGTGACAGGAGCCAATGTGTCTGTCAAAATTGATGATGATTTCATGCGCTCCGTTAAGGAAAATAGTTCCTACCGTCAGCAATACCCTATCGAATCCAACAACCCGCTTAAGGTGCAGGATATTGATGCCCGCAAACTCTGGGATAAGATCATCCATAATGCCTGGCAATCTGCAGAACCGGGAGTCCTTTTCTGGGATACCATCATCCGTGAAGCAGTTCCTGACTGCTATGCCGATCTCGGTTTTAAGACCCAGTCCACCAACCCCTGCGGTGAAATCCCCCTTTGTCCCTACGATAGTTGCCGTCTCCTGGCCATCAATCTCTATAATTACGTTGATCATCCCTTTACCTCAAAGGCTTCCTTCAATGCAGAGCTGTTTGAAAAACATTCCCGTTATGCCCTCCGCATTATGGATGACATCATCGATCTTGAGATGGAGAAGATAGAAGCAATCCTGGCCAAGGTAAACGCAGACCCGGAAGATGAAGAAACCCGTCGTACCGAACGCCTGCTCTGGGAAAAAATCCGCCTGAAAACACTGCAGGGACGCCGTACGGGTATCGGCATCACCGCGGAAGGTGATATGCTTGCTGCTTTGGGACTACGATATGGCACTCCTGATGCCACCAACTTCAGTGTTGAAGTTCATAAATCACTGGCTATTGAAGCATACGGATCATCCGTGGACCTTGCCGCTGAACGTGGAGCTTTCCCGATCTTTGATATTGAAAGGGAAAAGAACAATCCTTTTATCAACCGCATCCGCGAAGCCGCTCCTGAAGTGTACGAAAAAATGTCCAGGTACGGACGTCGCAACATCAGCATGCTCACCATTGCCCCCACAGGCAGTGTAAGCATCTGTACGCAGACCTCTTCCGGCATTGAACCAGTATTCATGGTGAGCTACAAACGCCGACGTAAGGTCAACCCCAACGACCGCAACGTTAATGTAACATTTGTGGATGAAATCGGGGATTCATGGGAAGAATACAATGTTTTTCATCCAAAGTTCCTCGATTGGATGAGCGAGAATGGCTATGATGTAAATGAAGCAAATTCTTACAATGATGATCAACTGAATGCTATCATTGAAAAATCGCCCTACTACAAAGCCACTTCCAACGATATTGACTGGCTGGCCAAGGTTACTATGCAGGGTGCAATCCAGAAATGGGTGGACCATAGCATCAGCGTAACTGTAAACCTTCCGACTGAAGCAACCGAAGAACTTGTCAGCCAGGTATATCTCACCGCCTGGGAAAGCGGTTGTAAGGGTATGACAATCTATCGCGACGGTTCCCGGTCAGGAGTGCTTATTAGCAATGAACCGAAAGCTGAAGAAACTACCGAATTCAAGGAAACTAAGGCTCCTCCCCGTCCAAATGTGCTGGAAGCTGATGTGGTCCGTTTCACTAACGAAAGTGAAAAATGGATTGCAGTGATCGGACTGCTCAATAATAAACCCTATGAAATATTCACCGGGAAAAGTGAAGACTTCTTCCTTCCTGAGTGGGTTGAAAAAGGCTGGGTCATCCGTAAGAAAAATGAAGGACAACGCACCATTTATAATTTCCGCTACCAGGACAGGCAGGGCTACAAAGTAACATATGAAGGCCTTTCGCGCACTTTTGAAAAGGAATACTGGAATTATGCCAAGCTGATCTCCGGTATCCTGCGCCATGGTATGCCTCTCCCCTACGTGGTCGGCCTCATTGAAAACCTGACCTTCGACAAGGATTATATCACCACCTGGAAAAATGGAGTGGTCCGTACCCTCTCCCGCTATATCAAGGAAGAGTTGGAAACCGGTGAGTCCTGCCCTAAATGTTCGACTATTAGTTCACTTTACCGCAAGGAAGGTTGTGTTTACTGCAAAAATTGCGACTATTCAAAATGCGGTTAAACTAGTTTGCTCAATCAACACTTTTCTGCCTCAATCCCCACGGTCAGTAACGATCGTGGGATTGTTCTTTTATAGTGCCGGGTGCTGGAGATGTGAGGATTTGGAGATGTGAGGATTTGGTGTCTAGTCCTGAAATAGGTTTACAGAAAAAGTAAACAAAAATCAGGATTATGAAAGCAAAAGTAAATCAGTACACGGACGAATTCAAGTTACAGGTTGTTCAGGAGTATTTGAACACAGATATGAGCCAACTTGATTTGATGAAGAAGTACAAATTTGGAGGTACTAATAACATTACTAAATGGATGCGTAAAATTTAATTTGTAAACTTTTCTAATCATCCTTAAATCTCCACATCCTCAAATCTCCACATCCTCAAATCAGCACATACTCAAAAATGCAACTTATGATAATCAAACGTCTTTCCCTCACGCAACATGTGGATTTTAGCTGCTATGACCAGGAAGATTTTGAGATCATTTTCCTGGAACCAGGCAATGGCTTCGGGTCTGCGGTTACAGGCATCGGCAAGCATAGCATGTATCCTGAAATCATTCTTAACCAGCCAGGCGTAAGCTTCAGCTTTCCCATCGATGGCATGGTCAAGGGCAGCCAATTGAGGGTACCCATTCTTCATCAGCCAGGCGGAAGCCTGTTCACTCCCGCATATGGCTCTTGAAAGAGCGGCCAGTTCCGGGTAGCCATTTTTAAGAAGCCAATTCAATATCTCGTTATTGCCGCTGATAGTTTCGGCAAAGGCGATCAGGATTTTGGGATCGTAATCGAGCATAACCTCTTTTTAACAGTATAAAGATACAATCTTTCCATGCTCTTTGCATCTATGCATCCTGGGGTAAAAACGAGATTTCAGCTGATAACCAATAGTGAAGGTACGCTCTGAATAAAACCAGGAAATACAAAAAAGCAGAATCCTTACCTATTAAGAAAACACCTCCACCTTCAACCCGATCGCTTCCACCCTTTTTGCCAGGGAAGCAAGTTCTTCAGGGTCAATCTTTTCGAGGGAGGCAAAAGGAGTCCGCCTGTCAATAGGATACAACATTACCAACTTTGGCTTGATCCTGCCAAGATGCCTTAACCAGGCTTCTACTTCAGTTTCAATAGTATTATCAATCGTAACTCCTTTGATATTTCCTCGGAGAAAGAGAGTCTGTATAGTAAGATCGCCTTTGAATTCCACCAGCCGCTCCACCACTTCTTCTATCGTGATGCTGTTCAGGGGACGGTTGATAGCCTGGAATACAGCATTTGTCCCCGCATCCAGCTTTAAAATATTATTATCAACCTTGAGAAGGGCTTCCCTCACATGGTAGCGGTTCAGCATAGTTGCGTTCGAAAGGACCGTTACCTTGGCTTTCGGAAAATATACATCACGCAAACGGATCACCCCATCCAGGATATTACTGAAATCAGGATGCATGGTAGGTTCCCCGTTCCCTGCAAATGTGATGGAATCAGGTACGAGGTGGCTTTCAATCAAGCCATTGAACCGGCTTTCAAGCGAAGCCAGGATCAGTTCCCGCTGATACAACTCCGGTTTATGTCTTTTCTGATGGTCAGTAAGGCCACATTCACAATATATGCAGTCAAACGAACAAAGTTTTGAATCAAGTGGCAGTAAATTGATGCCAAGTGATACGCCGAACCTGCGACTCTTCACGGGTCCAAAAATAATTTCATCGAAAAGGATACCGGACATGGGATAGATTTGCTGCAAAGGTAAATCATAATATTGTTTACTTTTGAAATGTAATTTACTGCTGATGATTACCCTTGAACAGATAAAAGCACCTATAGCGAACCACATAGATGAATTTGAGAAGCATTTCCGGAATTCGATGAAAAGCCCGGTCCCGCTTCTTGATACCATTACCCGGTACATAGTAAAAAGAAAGGGAAAACAAATGCGGCCCATGTTCGTGTTCCTTTCAGCCAGTGTATGCGGGGAAGTGAATGACAGCACATTCAGGGCAGCCTCCCTAATCGAATTATTGCATACAGCCACCCTCATTCATGATGATGTGGTTGATGATTCTAATGAACGCCGTGGATTCTTTTCACTCAATGCTCTGTGGAAAAATAAGATAGCTGTCCTTGTAGGAGATTTCCTGCTTTCCAAGGGGCTTTTACTTTCAATTGACAACAGCGAATTCGAACTTCTCAGGATCGTTTCCAATGCAACCCGCGAGATGAGCGAGGGCGAATTGTTGCAAATCGAAAAAGCCCGCCACCTGGATATAGACGAATCGGTTTACTTCGAGATCATCCGTAAGAAAACTGCTTCCCTGATCGCTTCTTGTTGTGCTTGCGGGGCAGCTTCCGTGGGAGCAAGTGAAGAAATGGTGAAGAAAATGCTCCAGTTCGGCGAATATGTCGGGATTGCTTTCCAGATTAAAGATGACCTTTTTGACTACCAGAAAAACCTGGATACGGGCAAACCCAATGGCATCGACATCAAGGAGAAGAAAATGACGCTTCCGCTCATATACATGCTGAATAATGCCGGTTGGTCAGAAAAGCGAAGGGCAATGAATATTGTCAAGAACCATAACAATGAACCGGAAAAAGTATCCCAACTCATTCAGCATGTTAATGAAAGCAAGGGAATTGATTATGCCGTACAAAAGATGAAGGAATATCAATCCAAAGCCTTCGACTTGCTGAATACTTTCCCTGAAAGCCCTTCACGTTGCTCGCTGGAACAATTGGTAATTTTCACGACTGAACGAAAACACTAAAGCCAAAATAAGGTTCTCATGCAAAAGATTGTTTTTCTCATTCCCCTTTTCCTGCTTCTTTCCTTCCTTTCCCCCGCCCAACTTACTACAGAATATTACCCGGATGGAAAGAAGAAAGCCGAGGGAGAACTGAAAAATGGGCAACGCGAAGGTCTCTGGTACGGCTTCGACGAAAAAGGGCTCAAGAATGAAGAGACCTATTACCGGGCAGGAATAAAGAACGGCCCTACTTACCGCTGGTTCATCAACGGAAAGAAAGAATTTGAGGGGACCTTTGCCGATGGAAAGCTGAATGGTGCAGGCCAATGGTTTACACAGGAAGGCAAACCGGAAATGAAGGGAAATCTTAAGGAGGACTTACAGGACAGCACCTGGCAATTCTATCATCCCAACGGTTCTGTCGGCAGTACAGGCAATTTTATATCCGGGAAACAGCAGGGCAGGTGGACCTACTTTTATGAAGCCGGAGAGAAATGGAAAGAAGGTGACCTTGTTGATGGAAAGAAAAACGGGAAATGGAGCTTCTATTATACTGACGGGAAAATACACCATACAGGGGAATACATCATAGATAAGGAACATGGTTGTTGGGTCAGCTGGTACCAGAACGGGCAGGTAAAGGATTCAGGCACCTATGATACCGGTCGGATGGTTAACCGATGGAAAGGATGGTTTGAGAATGGCAAAAAACAATACATCACCGATTATATTAAAGGCAAGAAAGACGGGCTCTACCGGGCCTGGCATGAAAATGGCAACCGGAAATCGGAAGGGACATACAAATCGGATGTAAAGAATGGTCCATGGACGGAGTGGTATGAAAGCGGCCGTGTAAGTGAAACCGGGAACTGGGTAGATGGACTTCGGCAGGGACCCTGGACCTATTTTGACCCGGAAGGACAAAAGATCAGGGAGGAAAGTTTTGCAAGAGGTCGTCAGAATGGAAGATGGGTTTCCTACTATGCAAACGGAAGCGAACAGGGAGAAGGCTCCTACATCGACCAGAAAAAGGATGGAATCTGGCAGTATTGGGATGTGAACGGCAAACTGGTCTACAAAGGAGAATTCAAGATGGGCAAAAAAATCAGGGAAAAACGATACGGGGATGAGAAAAAATAATTTTGAACAAGCCCAAGTAGCCAACGCTGCCAAGTTGGTTTGATAATTCTGCACTTTCTTACAATAATTATAATCAATTGAATGAAATTCTGCCTCTTAGCCAGCCTCTTTCTATTTTCAAACTGCCTGTTTGCGCAGGCCCCAGATCCCGGAAATTCTTTCCCAAAAGAATGCCTGGATGCAACCGAATACCAGCTGGCAGAATTAATCAATACTTACAGGGCAGAAAAGCATTTACCGGCTGTTGAACTTTCTGTTTCACTCAGCTATGTAGCGCGCTCACATTGTCATGACCTGGCTGAAACTGATGTATATTCCGGGAAATGCAACCTCCACAGCTGGTCTGATCATGGAAAATGGTCAGCCTGTTGCTACACCCCTGACCACAAACAAGCAAGCTGTATGTGGAACAAACCCCGGGAATTGACATCCTATACAGGCCAGGGCTTCGAGATTGCTTATTTTACAACTTCTTCCTTTGACTCACCGGAGGAATATGCTAAAGAAATCTTTGATTCATGGAAAAAAAGCTCAGGCCATAACGAAGTAATCATCAACAAGGGCATCTGGAAGGATGTTGAGTGGAAAGCAATGGGAATTGGAATATGGAATGGATATGCAACAGTGTGGTTCGGCGAGATTATTGATACTGCAGGAAAACCAGAGCTTTGCAAATAACCCGAAAAAACAATTTCTATGAAACACTTGAACCTCTATATATTTTCAACCCTGCTTTTCCTTCTGACAGTAAATCCATTTGCCTATTCCCAGAAGTTTACTGGTGGAATTGCTGCCGGCTTGTCGGCCAGCCAGGTAGATGGCGATTATTATAGTGGTTATAACAAGGCCGGCATTTCAGCTGGGGGATGGGTAAACCTATCGTTTAGCGATCGTTCCGCATTCCAGGTAGGGTTAAATTACATCCAGAAAGGCAGCAGGCATAACCCGAATTCCGAGAAGGAAGATTACACTTCTTTATTGATTCGGATTAACTATGCGGAAATGCCTGTTCTTTACCAGTACAAAATGAAGAGCCACCTCTTTTTAGAAGCCGGACCTTCGGTGGGAGTGATGATTAGCCATAAGGAAGAAATAAACCAGTTGACTACGAATTATCCTTTCCGGCTTCTTGATATCGCATTCCAGGCCGGTGTGGGCTATCAGTTCAATGATAAGATGAAGATCGGCTTGCGAAGCGGAAACTCGGTGTCATCCATACGGAAAGACCGTCGCGATGGCTATAGAAGGCGGTTTTGGGACTATGGCCAATATAATAATGTGCTGGCTTTGGAACTGAGTTATATTTTATAGAAGGCACAAACCATCTTTATACACTGAAAAAAGCTTAGCCAACAATAAGAATGGAGACAAAAAAGCATAGGATCGTTATCGGGGTTACGGGGGCAAGCGGCGCCATTTATGCCAGGGTACTGTTTGACCGGTTGATTGAGTTCCGGGACCAGCTTGATGCCTGCGGAATTTTATTCTCCGAGAATGCAAGAGGCGTCTGGCTTCATGAACTTGGAAACCGGGACTATGAAGGCTTGCCTTTTAAAAACTATTCTCCCCAGGATTTTTATGCTCCTTTTGCTTCCGGGTCAGCCGGGTATGATGCCTTGATCGTTTGTCCCTGCAGTATGGGGACACTGGGGCGTATAGCTTCCGGCGTTTCCAACGACCTGATGACCAGGGCTGCCGATGTAATGCTAAAAGAAAGGCAAAAGTTGATCCTGGTGGTTCGTGAATCTCCCTACAACCTGATCCATATCAACAATATGAAGTCAGTAACCGAAGCAGGTGGCATCATCTGCCCTGCTACTCCATCATTTTACAGCAAACCACAAACTTTTGAGGCTCTTGCTGCAACTGTGGTGGACCGGGCGCTGTCGCTTGCCGGCTTCCGGCTGGATGGTTTCAAATGGGGGGAATGATGGAAAAACCAGGTTTGTTCCATGGGTGTTAATGCAATTGATGCGGGAAAACTCCATTTCGAATTAGTCTTCGTACTAAAAATCCGAAATCACAACTCCGAAATTAATTTTCCCCCTTTCGCCCCCTTCTCCCAATCCCCTATTCTCCTTGCCGTTTAAGGCATTCGGCTTTTATCTACCTGGTCAGCGGTCAGCAAATGGTTACTGACCAGGAAGCCTGGTAATTGCCGGAAAAGGAGGACCTGTTCAGGAAGCAAGTCAATCAAATCTGCCAGAAGTTCAGGTTTCTCTTTCCCATTCCTGAGCACCCGGATGCTGTATACAATTATTTGTTTGATCCTCCTGCCCGTCCTGTGGACTTCCTGCTTTTCTTCAAATTCAATCATCCGGATCTCGTCAAACCGGATAATCTGTTCCTGAAGATCAAGATCATTTTTAAGCGGGAAAAAAGTTCCAATTCCATACGGGTAAACCCTGATCCCAAGCACATAGTCTCCACCGAATCGAATGACAAACCAGGCCACTGCAGTAAATAACAATACCGGGAACACCAGGATGACGATTGTCCAGGTGCCGATCTGCCCGCTAATCCCAGCCATAAAAATAAAAACAGTAAGCAGGGATGCAAAAACAGCTGAAATGACACCCAATCCCCGATGTTTGTTCTTGTCTTTGGATGAAGGAGCTATTTCAAACAGGATAGAAGTCATAGAGGGTTAAATGGATTTGTGGTTAAATGTTGTCATTCGTGGTCACTCGTGGTTATTCATAGTAATTGGTGGTAATTGGTGGTAATTCATTGTCAGTCGTAATTATTTGTAGTCATTAGTGGTCATTCATTGTCATACAGAGGCAAACTGAGCGAAGTCGAAGCACATTAGGTGCAATAGATATTCGTCTTTGCACTTAAGTAACTCAAGATCAATTCAATTTTTTGAAGAATAATTGTCTCATTGTCAAATTACCTCATTGTCAAATTGTCAAATTGTCAAATTGTCAAATTCTCTCCCTCACCAGGACACATCCTTCCTCCTCACCGGCATGGTCATGCAGCGGCAGCCGCCTCCACCCCTGGAGAGTTCGGCCCCATCAATGGTCACTACATATTTTGAGTAGGAATGGATATCCACCTTTCCATGGATCACATCATTTGCCTTGATAACAGCATACCCATGATTGTTCAACTCTTCCAGGGTGTGTGCATTCCTGCCGTATCCCATCACTTTCCCGGGTCCAACTGCAAAGAAATTCGCCCCGCTATGCCATTGTTCCCTCTCCTGGTTCACGGTATCCTTCCGACCCCCACAATAAAGCAACTCAAGGTCCATTCCCAGTTCACCCAGGATAGCGGGAATATTATCGACTTCCCGAATTTCTTTCACCTTGCCGTTATCAATGTTAATATGAATGGTTAGATATCTTGAAGGGTGCATTACAAGGGGTTCATAAATCATGCACTGGTTATGGTCGAGGAAGGTGAACACCATATCCAGGTGAATGAATGACTCAGGGTTATGAGGCAATTCCTGGACAATGATATGCCGGTTCATTTTCTTTTTCCTGTAATATTCAATGATAAAATCGATGCCTTTGGAGGTAGTCCTCGGACCCGTACCAATTAACAGGATATCTTCACGCGCCACAAGGAAGTCACCCCCTTCGAAACTGAATTCCTTACAAAAATGGCGACTTTCTTCTGGATGCATGGTTCTTGCCCTGAAATGCGGATGGTTGGTAAAAATAGTATCCATGATCAGGGATTCCCTTTCCCGGATTCTGCTGGCCATCCGGCTGATCAATACCCGATCGAGGATGGCGACGGAAGCATCACGGGTGAAGAAGAAATTATGCAAGGGCTCAAGTGTATACCTGTCCTTGCTCAGGAAGCGGGTAAGGTTATCCTTACGCATTTCAATCCCTTCAATCAGTGCTGTGGCAAGTTTTTCAGGCTTCAGGGATTCAAGCTCCTCCCTCAGGAATTCACCCTGCCGCTCCTGCTCGCAAACCAGGTTTACCATTGCCACCCG
>Ga0079306_1000740_pt1 | contig 26390 bp, 24 predicted proteins | sample Methanotroph_Enr_FD_79181 | JGI IMG/M metagenome (GOLD analysis project Ga0079306, IMG submission 79181) | Enriched soil microbial communities from Old Woman Creek wetland in Ohio, USA - Methanotroph_Enrichment_5 | ecosystem: Environmental > Terrestrial > Soil > Wetlands | place: USA: Ohio...
AAGCTCCGCCGTGCCGCCTGAGGCCCGCAGCAGGAAGCTCTTCTCGGGGAACCGGAAGCGGAACTCCCCCTGGGCGAACCGCGCCAGCCGGGAAGACCCGAAGGATTTGGCCTGGACCCGGAACCCGACTTCGATGAAGTCGTAGTCGGGCATGGTCCCCTTTACTTCCAAGTTCAACGTCGCTTTTTCCATGCTCATCGCGCTCCGCTTGCGTAGTCGCTCTCCGTGGTGTCGCGACCGCCCCGGCGACCTTCCGCGGCGGCCTTGATGTTTCTCAAAAAGATCCGGCGTATCAGGCCGCTGAAGGGGGCGATCACCAGCCAGTAGCGGCGGAATCGCGCCAGGTAGGGCTCGGCGAAGAACACCCGGGTCTCGGTGGAAAGCCTGGTGTGGCCGCCGCAGGGCTCCAGGCGGAAATTCATGGCGGCCTTTCCCAGATCCGCCGGCAGCTGCGCCTGGAACTCCGCGACATCCGTCACCTTGGTCATCTGGGTGTCCAGAACGTTCCAGAAACGACCGACGAGGCCGATCACGATCTCCTCGTTTTCCCGCTCCCCCAGGAGTGTGAAGGGGGAGCGGGCGAGGAACTCCCGTATCTGCAAGGGCTCCTTGGGCATGATCTCGCTCGGGGTCCCCAAAAGCCGCGAGGGGAATTCCCTGAGCCGGATCAGCGTGCGGCAGACCGCCGAGTCGGTGATGAAGCTGTCCTGCATCAGGGCGCGGTACACCGTGGGGACCGGTGCCTTGACCAGCACCTGGTAGCGACTGGCGACCTGGTAGGTGGGAAGGACGACGTCAATGAGCATGAGGCACCCCCAGGCGGTCCCCGGGCGGCTCGCCGCAGGACGGTGCCCCGACCACGACCGAGCAGTTGGCTCCGCCGAACCCGAAGGAGTTCACCTGCACCCGCTGCACCGACCGGGCGCGCGCCCGGTTCGGGACGTAGTCGAGGTCGCAAGCCGGATCGGGGTTTTCATAGTTGATGGTGGGGGGAAGCCGCTGGTCCCGGATCGCCAGCAGGGCGCTGATGAGACCGATGGTCCCCGACGCCCCCGCGGTATGGCCGAGCATCGATTTGACCGAGCTTACCGGCGTGACGTAGGCACGCGCCCCGTAGACCCGCTTGATCGCCTCGGTCTCCACCTGGTCGTTGATCGGGGTACCGGTACCGTGGGCGGCGATGTAGTCGATCGCCTCCGGCCCGAGACGCGCGTCGGCAAGCGCCTTGGAGATCGCCCCTGCCACCCCCGCGACCTGCATGTTGGAGATGTGCTGGGCGTCGCAGCTCAGTCCGTACCCGAGGATCTCCCCGTAGCACCTTTTCCCCGGGGGGAGGCTCCGCCCAGCCTCGAGCACCAGGAACCCGGCCCCCTCGCCCAGGAGCATCCCCTGGCGGTTGCGGTCGAAGGGGCGCACCCGCTCGGGGGCCGAGCCCGAGACCCGGTCGAAATAGGCCATGGAGTTGAGCGAGAAGGTGTCCGCCCCCCCCACCAGGACCCTGGCGCAGTGGCCGCCGCGGATCAGGTCGGCGCCGTAACCCACCAGCCCGAGCGAGGCGGAGCAGGCGGTTCCGTTGCCGATCACCCCCGCGCCGATCCCCAGGATGCGCGCCAGCCGGGGCCCCAGCCGGTGCATGAGTTCGGGGGGCGCGCCTTCCCCGCGGGCCATCCGGTGCAGGGCGGCCTCGTCCCCAAGGCCCGAGCCGACCAAAAGGCACAACCCCTCGGCCGCGCCGTCCAGGGCGCTATCCAGGAGCGCTTCCGACGCGGCGACCGCGGCCAGCTGTACCAGCCGGGTCTCCCCCGCGAACTCCAGGGGCTCGCGGATCTCGAAGCCGTTTTTCACCTTGAGTTTGCCGGTGTCGAAGCGTCGCACCGCTGCCACGCCGTCGCGCCCCTCGAAGAGCGCCGCGCCGAACTCCGGCAGCCCGTTCCCGATGGAGCTCACCACCCCCACTCCCGTTATCATCACCCTCATACCTCACCCCCGGCTTTACGCTTGCAGCTAACGTCCCCCTAAAGGGACAGCCCCCCGTCCACGACGATAGTCTCTCCCAGGATGTACCTGCTTTTGGCCGACAGCAGAAAGAGCACCGCCTCGGCGACGTCGCTCGCCTCCCCGAAGCTTCGGCAGGGAATCTGGTTCAGGAACTGCTGCACCAGGTTTTCGCCGATCTCCTTGGTCATGTCGGTGTCGATGTACCCGGGCGCCACGCAGTTGACCCGGATGCCGGTCCTGCCGAACTCCTGCGCCAGCGAGCGGGTGAGGTTGATGATCCCCGCCTTGGAGGCACAGTAGTTGGCCTGTCCGGCCAGGCCCTTGAACCCCGCCACCGAGGAGACGTTGACGATGCTCCCCCGTTTCGCCTTGAGGAAATCGACCATCAGGTGCCGGCAGAAATTGAACACGCTCTTCAGGTTGGCCTGCAGCACCTCGTCCCATTCCTGTTCCGTCATCCGGAAGAAGGACTTGTTGATGCCGATCCCCGCGTTGTTCACCAGATACTGGATCTCGCCAAGCTCCCGCTTTACGGTGCCGACCAGCGCCTTGACCGCGGCGAAGTCGCCGCCGTCGTTTTGGTAGGCGTACGCCTTCCCCCCCAGGGCCTCCATCTCGGCCACCGCCTCGCCGGCCGCCCGGGCGTTGTGCCGGTAGGTGATCGCCACCCGGGCCCCCTCCCGGGCAAGCCGCAGGGCCACCGCCTTGCCGATACCCCGGGAACCTCCAGTCACCAGGACCAACTTGTCCGCAAATTCGTTCATGCATTCCCTCGTTCCAGTGCCAGTCTGATGCTTCCCTTCACGCAGACGTTCCCCTCCACCTCGCCGCAAACCGCCACCAGGCGTACCCCGTCCGTCGACTCCAACTCTTCCACGGCGATTTCCAGCCGCATCCCCGGCCGCACCGGGCTCCGGAACCGGAGCCGGTCCACCTTCAAAAGCCTGACCGGGCTTAGGTAGAGCAGGCTTGCCGCCTGCACGAACGCCATCAGGACCAGGACGCCGGGCATGGTGGGATTGTCGGGAAAGTGGCCGACGAAGTAGGGTTCCCGCTGCGAGCTCCCCTTGAAGGCGCGGATGGCCCGGGTTTCCCGGTCGCAGTCGAGGATCCCGTCGATGAGCACATAGGGGTACGCCGCGGCCAGCGCCGGCAGCGCGGCGCGAAAATCCTCAGGCGAGGCCATGGCGCCCTCCCGCGACGATCAGGGTACTGCCGACCGACCCGTCCCCGCCCACGTCGTTGATGAGTATGCCCCGCCGCCCGCCCGCTCCGGGCGTCGACCCGAAACAGGGAAGTTCCGGGTCTTGGGGTCCCCCCAAAAGGCGAAGCGCCCGCTCCAGTTGGAACATGGTGGCAAGGGAGCTGCCCCGGCCGGCGATCCGCGGCTCGGCCGGCAGGTAGCGGAACCCGGCAACCTGCTTGAGCCCGTGCGCCACGGCCTCGAGCTCCAGGGAGCGGTCCCGCTCCGGCAGCCCCAGCAACACGGTGTCGACCACGACCCCGCAGGCGTCGCTCCCCGAGACGGCCCGGGCGACACAGGCGGCGATGGCCCCGGCGTAGCCGCCGTCGCTGCAGGAGGCGGCAAAGGCCCTGCCGCAACCGGCAAGGCACGGACCGGGACTCCCCTCGTCCGGCTCGCCGGCCAAGAGTACGGCTACCCCCCCGCCGAGAAGCTCCGGGTCCCGGACCCTTGAAAGCCGCTCCCTTTCCTGCGGTTGAGACTCGGCCCCCACCACGAGGACCCGCTGCGCACGCCCGGAGCTTATGGCCGACGCCCCGTAGGCCAGCGCCTCCATCCCCGCGGTCGCCGAATCGCAAAAGCTCTGCGCGAACCCCGTGGTGCCGTGGTAGATGGCCAGCTGCCCCGCCACCGCGTTGGGGGTGTTGTTGGGACCCAGCATGGGACTGATCATCGGCTTTTCCGCGCCGGCCAGTTCCAGGGCAAGCTCCATGGCGTACTCGAAGTGTCCCCCGAAGCCGGCCACGCAGAGCCCCACCCGGTCCGCCGCCAGGTTCGGCGGGAGCACCGGCTCCTGCAGCCGGTCGCTGGCCAGAAGGGCCAGCGTGGTGGCCGCACTGAGGTATCTCCTGCCGGTCACCGGTTTGCAAAATGCCGCCTCCGGCGCGCCGGCCGGACCGGCCGCGGCGTCGCCGGAAGCGCTTCCTACGCTTATGATTCGGACCATGATGTCGCTACCTTTTTCGGACCGGAAGCCGCCTTTCGGGTGCCACCTCCCGGCCCCGCCGTTGCCGGCGGGGCCGGGGTGGACCCGGGCGCTCCCTGGAAGTAGGTGCCGGCTGCTCCCCGCTTAAGGGAAAGCAGCCGCGCGGTACTAGGCGCAGGCCGCCTGGGCCGCTTGCAGTTTTCCCTCGAGCATGCCGATGATCTGGCGCGTGTTGACGAAGTAGACCAGGTCGTCCTCGGGTATCTCGATCTGGAACTTCTTCTCCAGGACCGCGAGGATCTCCAGGGCAAGCAGCGAGTCGACTCCCAGGTCCTCCACGAAGCGGGCGTCCAAGTCCAGCTTGGCCAGCGGTTGTTCGATTACCTCGGCTATCAGCCTCGTCACCTGATCTTTGACTGCTTCACTGTTTTCCATTGTGTTGCTCCTTGTGGTTTGTATTGGTCCGTCGTGCTGCGGTCCTGCTCTTTTGCTCATCCCGCCGCTCCGGCGATCTGCAGCGCTGTCGGCATCTTGGCCGCCTTGGGGACGAAGGCCGCCGAGAGCTGGCCCTCGGCGATCAGCCTGCCCCGGACGAAGACGCTTCCCTCGATGATGGCGGCGTTGGCTATCAGTTTCTGGAACCTCACCCGGGCCTCCAGAGTCTCACCCTGCCGCGCCTCGCCGTGGAAGGCAAACTGCTCCACCCCGACCAGCAGCGTTTGCACCCGGTCGCTGCGTTGGGTGCCGTCGGAAAAAAAGAGCAGGATGGCGGCCTGCCCCAGGAGCTCGATGAGGAACTCCGAGGCGAAGGGGCTCCCCTGGGGACAGTCGGCGTAGCTCACCTGCTTCAAGGCGGTGAGGCTCTCCCCGGGCGCCAGGTCCGACACCGCGTCCACCATGAGGAAGGGGAAGCGATGCGGCAGGCACGCCATGATCTGCTGCGCGGTCTCGTAGCGGCTAACGTTTTCCATGACGCTCCTCCAGGACGAGCCGGAAGCCCTCCAGCGCCTCCTTGAGCCGCTCCGGCGCGCAGTACTTCTTGAGGGCGATGTCCCCCTCGAGCACCAGCAGCGGGACGTTACGGCTCTTGAGCAGCTCCGAAACCAGGAAATTGTCGCCGTTGAAGGAGACGCAGCCGCGATGGTTGAAGTGGATCACCCCTTCGATGCCGTACTCCTCCAGCACCTGGGCGATCTTGTCCAGCCGCCGCTGGGCCGGCCCCACCAGGGGATAGTTCAGGATCTTGAGCGCGATGCCCTCGAAGGGCTCCCCCTCGATGCTGCCGAAATCGGAATGCAGCGCCAGCTCGGTGATCGGGAAGCCGAATTTCAGGGTGTCCAGGAAGCCCAGGAGCTTCGGGAAGGTCAGGGGGATCATCCCCAGCCACAGCAGCCGGTAGCAGCCGTCCTCGAAGGCCCACTGCCGCTTGGCGACCCGCGTTTGCACCTCCTCGGCCAGTTCCCGATAGATGGTCTCCACCTCGGGTCTGCCGAACTTGGAGAACATCGGGTAGGTGGGGAGATTGTCGAACATGCGGAACAGCGGCGGGTTCGTTTTCATGCTGGAAAAAAGCGCCTGGCGGTGGCCGTTGGTCCGGTTCGACACGGCGATGGCGCCCTCCAGGGCGGCCGGCGCAAGCTCCTTGTGCTCGATGCTGCAGATGAACCGGACCAGCTCCCGCAACTGGGAGGCGAGGTAGGCCACTGCCTCCCGATCCTTTTGGTAGGGGACGTCCAGGTTGAAGATCGGCACGTCGTAGCGGCGGGCCAGGAAGTTGAAGGTCTTCAGCGAGTCGTCGCACATGTGGGAGCAGGAGAGAAAGTATTTGGGCAGCGGCAGCACCTGCCTCTCGTAGAGCGCCAGCAGCGACTGGCCCCCGCAGCAGCAGGTGTCGGTGACCAGAAGATCGTCGTAGAGCTCCTCCCACTCGGTGACCACCCCGAACTGGGACGCGGTGGCGATCACCGGCTCCAGCGGCAGGTAGTGGATCTGCAGCGCCGCGAGGATCTCCGAGGGGACGAAGACGCTGATCGCCGCGTAGGGGCGTCCCTCCTCGGTCACCTGCCGGAGATCCTCGAAGTTGGTCTTCAGTATCCGGTAGATCCCCGGGGACCCGAAGAGGTTGGGAAATCTCAAGAGCGCCTGGAACTTGGAAAGGTATTTATCGGACAAGACGCTCATCGGCAGGTTCCTTTGGTGTGGGCCGCCATTTCCAGCAGCGCCGCGATTCTGGAGCGCGCCCCGGCGGAGAGCGAGCCTACCGCATCGGTCTGGACGTCGAGGACCGGAACCTGCAGCTCGCGGCGCTGCCTGCGCACCCAGGCCGCATCGTACCCCGTCCTCGCGCAAAAGGGGTAGGAGAGGGTGACGACCGCGTCGACCCGCCGTTCCCGGATCAGCCGGCTAAAGAGGGAGACCTCGGGGAGCCCGCAAATGGAGCGCGCGCCGTCGCGGCCGCTCAGGTAGGCGCCGGCCAGATCGAGCAGGGGGTGGGTCCCCCCTTGCGGGACCTGGACGGCGTTCAGGCTATGCCCCTCGTCGCTGGCGAAGAGGACGACGTTGCCCCCCTCCTCCAGGATCGCCTCCCTGACGGCGTCCTCCTGCAGCCGCGAGGCGACCACCATGAGCCGCGGCAGCCCGCAGTCGGGTTCCCACCAAAGCTCGGCCTCCCCGATACAGGCCTCCAGGTTGCCAAGCGACAGCGGGCGCCCCTTGAAGAGGTAGGAGGCGTAGGCGCCCCGCTCGGTGAGGGCCCGGCGCAGGCCGTTGTTGAGCTTGAACGCCCGGGCCAGGGAGGCCGCGTCCGCCGCCGCGCCGAAGTGGCGCTCCAGCCGGCTCAGGAGTGCTGCGAGCCGCTGGGCGTAGAAGGCGGCGGCCGCCGCGTCGCGCCCCTTGGGAAGATCGACCATTGCCACGAAGCCGAGCCCGCTTTTTCTCAGGAAGATCTCGTAGAGCTTCTCCATCGCGGTGCAGGAACTGGCGAAGACGATGCCGCTTACCCGATCCTTCAGAAAGCCGGCCGTCCGCTCGGCGCTCCGGCAAAAGGCGCAGGACTGGGCGGGCAGGTACTGCGGCCCCGCCGCGGCGTCGTCGACGAGATCGGTGAGCCGCACCGTGGCAAGCCCCGCGGCGTGGAAGATCTCGGCGGGAATGTGGCTGTCGGCCAGACAGATGGTCCGCTGTTGCATCAGGGGGTCTCCCAGGGGATGTCGATCTGCGTGTTCTTGTAGGGCTGCTTGAGCTGCAAAATCGTCTTCAGGTTGCTTGCGAAGCTGCCTCGGGTGCGCAGGATCCAGTTTTCCACGAACTCCTGCCCCGCTGCCTCGGTGAACCGGTGCCCGGTAAGCGAGCCGGGGTCCCAGGTGACGCCGTCGCAGGTCACTTCCCCCCACACCTGGCAGAAGGGGCATTGGATCCCGCGACCGGGCCCGACAGCCAGGATGAAGCTGTTGGACCGGCAGACCGGGCAGACGATCTCGTCCCCGGCGGGGGGCGGCGGCGCGGCCGGCGCTTCCCCCATGAGACGCTGGGCCAGCTGTTCGGTCCGCCGCAGGGTGGGCTCGCTCAAAAGCGCCTCTCCCGGCCCCGGATGGTGGAAGAGGGCCTGATCCACGACCTCGGCCCGGTACCCGGTGACCACCTTGAGGAACAGGTTGAGCATGGGCAGGGTGAAATGGTCCCACCCCTTGATCCCGGCCACCCCGATGAGCGCCGCGCTCAAGGGCCGCACCGGTTCCCGTTGGGCGGCCTGCACGAAGCTCCCCACCCGGTCGATGACGATCTTGACCAGCCCCGGAGGAAAGAGCTGGTAGGTGGGGGAGGCGACCAGGATGGCGTCGTACCCCCGCACGGCCTGGCCGAAGCGCTCAAGGTCGTCGGCGATCTTGCAGCTCTCGGTGGTGAACAGGCAGCCGAAGCAGCCCCTGCACTGCTCGAGCCGCCAGTCCGACAGCCGCAGCAGGCCCACATCGGCGCCGCGCTCGCGGCAGGCCCGCAGCGCGTGCTTGGCGAGGATCTCGCTGTTGCCCATCTTGCGTGCCGAACAGACTATTCCCAGTACCTTCATAGCGTTTCCTTGGCCCCTTCCAGATAGGCGAGCCCCGCGCAGTGCAGCGAGAGCGTCACCGGCGGCACGGGTCTGTCGGCGTCCTGGACGATCTGCAGGTACTCCCCCACCGAAAGGTTGGAGTGGGCCCGGGCGATCTCCAGCGCGAGCTCGTAGAGGTGCTGACAGCCGTCGCTGCGGCCGAAGATGTTGTAAATCTTCCAGAGGTATTTCTCGTCCAGCGCTATCCCCTTCATCCGGCAGGCCAGCAGCCGGGTCTGGTCGCAGGCCTCGGCCTCGGCGGAGAGCGCATCCACCACCGCATCCACCACCACGAGCACCCCCTGGCGCGGCTCGAAGGCCACCGAGAGCTGGTAGACGTAGCGCTTCGGGAGCGACGGAGAACCGATGCTGAGCTTCGCGGTGGCGTTGACGGCGCCGTCGTCGTCCTTGAACAGGTCCACCGTCATGCTCCGTTTATAGTGAAACACGCGCTCCTCCTCGGCCGGCTCCGGCCGGCAAGGGACCGGCAGCTGCGGCAAACCGGTCCCCGTATCCCGGTGCTCTCACCCCCGAGCGGGCTTCACGACCACCGTGGAGATGTTCCCCTCCCAGTTCACGGCGTTCACCAGGACGTGGCCGCCGTCGCTCACTTCGGCCAGCTGCTGCCGGTGGCGCTCCACGAAGGCTGCCGGCAGGCAGTCCGCGTGGTGGTGGGGCAGGAAGAGGTTGCGGTCGTTGGCGCCGGCGATCGTCTGCAAAAGCCCGGCGGCGCCCGCGGTCTCCCCGATCAGTTTCTTCAGGGCCAGCACCCGTTTGGGGCGCCGGGACTCCTGGAGCAGCCTCCCGGCCGCGGCGAACTCGGCCTGGTCGAACGCGGTGAGCCCGTTGGCGGACAGACTGAGGCAGGAGACGTCGTCCGGGGTGAGGCCGGCATGGGCCAAGGCCCTCTTCATGGATCTCTCGATCGCCGCGCTCAAGGCGGCCCCGGTCCTTTTCTCGCCGGGGAAGAAGGACTGGGCGTACCCCACCATCTGCGCCCCGTGCGTCCCCGGCGGCACCTGCTCCAGCAGGACGATCCCGGCCGCCTCAGCCAGCGCGAAGCTGTGCTCCGGGCAGGACTTGAGGCTGTTGTGGAAACCGGCGCGGGTATAGACGGAGCTCTCCTCGACGCCGCCGGCTATCACCCGGTCCATCCTTCCGGAGTCGATCATCTGGTACCCGGCGATGAGCGCGTCGAGCCCGGCGCACAGCCCGCTGGTGAGCGTGATGTTGGCGCCGCGGATCTTGAGCAGGATGGCGAGCTGGCTGGCCGGGCAGTTCTGTACCGTGTTGGGAAACACGATCGGATTGAGCCCGCGCAGTCCGCCGCGCTCGAAGCTGAGCAGGAACTCCATGAAGTCGGTGATCGAGCTGAAGGCCGTGCCGACGGCGATGCAGACGCGGTCCGTTTCGGCGTCGCCGCCGTCCAGGCCGCCGCCGTACTGGCGCACGGCGGAGTACAGGAGCTTGGTGCAGCGGTCGAAGTACTTGGCGCCGCGCATCTCCGCGAACTGCTCCTCGCGGATCAGGCACTGACGGGCCTCGCCCGGCGGCTCCGACCCGCCGGTCTCTATCCGGGAGAGGCCGGGGAGTGCCGCGAGAAACTCCTCGATGCCGGTTCCATATGGCGTGATTGCCCCAACTGCGGTTAATGCGACGCTGATCCCCTGTTTCATACGAACTATTCCTCCCACTTCCGAAAGAGCATGGTCGAATTGTTGCCGCCAAAGGCGAAGGCGTTGGACATGATCACGTTCACCGTCGCCCGGCGCGCCTCGTTGGGGACGTAGTCGAGGTCGCACCCCGGGTCCGGCGTCCGGTAGTTGATGGTCGGCGGGATGCAGGCGTCGGTGAGTATGCGGCAGGCGGTAACCGCGTTCATCGCCGCGGCGCCCCCCATGGTGTGCCCGATCATGGACTTGTTCGCGCTGATCGGGATCGAGTAGGCGTCGCTGCCGAAGAGCCGCTTGATGAGCTTCGTCTCGGCGACGTCGTTGGCGGCGGTGCCGGTGCCGTGCGCCAGGATGCAGTCGACCTTGGCGCCGGTCATCCCCGCGTCGACGAAGGCCGCCCGGGCGGCGCGGTAGGTGCCGTTGACCGAGGGGTCGGGGTTGGTCATGTGGTGCGCGTCGCAGGAGAGACCGTAGCCGGCGATCTCGGCGTAGATGCGGGCGCCGCGGGCCAGGGCGCGGTCCAGCGACTCCAGGAGCAGGATGGCGGCCCCCTCGCCGACCAGTATCCCCTTGCGGTTCTTGTCGAAGGGCTGGCACTGTTCCGGCGCCACGCTGAAGAGCCTGCTGAACCCGGCAAAGACGATGCTGTCGATCGGATCGACGCCGCCGGCGAACGCCAGGTCCACCCGGCCCTCCCTGATCATGTCGCAGGCGAGCCCCAGCGCGTAGTTGCCCGAGGCGCACGCCGTGGGGACGATGAGATTGGGCCCGCAAAGACCGTAGTGCTGCCCGAGCTTGGCCGGCAGGTTGTGAATGGCGTAGTGCCGGTAGATGTCCGAGTCGGGCAGGCCGCTGGCCGCCGTGACGCGGGCGATGTCGTGCAGGATCTGCACCTCCCCCATGGTGGTCCCGAGCACCACCCCCGCCCGCTCCCGGTCCACCCCCGACAGGGCGGCGTCCAGCCCGCCGTCGGCGACCGCGAGCCCTGCCGCGGCGAGCGCCAGCTGCGTGGCGCGGCCGACGCCGGCGTAACCGGCCGCCCGGTCCGCCGGGCAGAAGCGGGCGAAGTCGAAATCCTTGACCTCGCAGGCGATGTTGGACTTGAACTCCGAGGTGTCGAAGGAGCGGATCGGGCCGGCCCCGCTTCTGCCGTTGACGAGCCCCTCCCAGAACTGCTCCTGTCCGTGACCTATGGGCGAGATCACGCCCAGGCCGGTGACCACCACGCGTTTCCTGCCGGCGGCGTCGGCCGTAGATATTCTGCTCTTGATCATCATGCGCACGCTCACTTTGCTGTAGGTTGATCGGTCCCGGCTCTGGCCGGGAACCGTTGGGTTGGCGTATGCCCCCTTTGCGCGTTCCGATGGCTTCGGGGCTACAGGGTTTCCAGAAAGGCCTCCAGCCGGTTCAACACGTAGGACTTTGAGTAGGCCTTGGGGTCCAGCACGTCCGCCTCGATCACCAGCGTGGGGATCCCGAGCTCCTTCTGCAGCTCTTCCATGACCAGAAAATGCGGCAGGGAATGCGCCTTGCAGTTGCGGGCGGAGTGGAAGATTATGCCGTGCAGCCCCCCCTCCTTGATCCAGCCGGAGAGGACGTCGGCCTTGTAGCGATAGTTTCTCTTGAAATGGTGCTGCACGTAGGTGTAGGCCAAAAGCCGCACCGGGTCGTCGGTGCTTTGACACCACTCGCCCGAGGGCCATTCCATGGCCGAGGTGAGCGAGGTGCCGGTGACGATCTTGGCGTCGTGCTCCTTGAGCAGGGCCTCGACGTCGGGCATGTACTTGTAGAAGGGGAGGAAGTCCCAGCAAAGCCGGATGCGCTCCTTTTGCTCCTGCGAGTTCTGGATCACCTCCTCCAGCTCCTTTTTCAGGGCGACCAGGTAGTCGTAGGTCTCCTCGAACTGGTTGTAGTAGGCAAGCGGTATCAGGTACGGCTGGAAACTGGTCAGGCTGATGGGGGACGGGTTATGGGCCGACAGTTTGAGGATGTCGTTCATAAGGTTCATCGAGCGTCCCGACCATACCGTCGCGCTGCGGAACCGGTCCACGTCGAAGGGGAGCTTGAAGAAGCGCTCCAGCTTCGCGATCACCTCCAAAAGCTGGGCGTGGACGTAGTCCACCGACGATTCCGGCACCTCGTCGCCCACCACGTGCGGCACGTCCACCAGGTAATGCTCCGCTTCCGGGTTGAGCTGCAGCCAGCTGTCGAAGAGGCCGACCGACGCGTTACAGGTGAAGTTCATGGCGAAGACGAAATCGGCGGGGGGGAGCTTGGCCCGCAGCTCGTCGACCACGTACTGCTTGCCGATCTCGCAGCGCAAGTCCGAACAGAGGTCTGCGTTGTAGCCGCGGTAGGTCGCCATCTGCAGCGCCTCCACCACGTATTTCTCCACCTGCAGCACGTTGCGCAGCTGCGGGTAGACCGGAACCAGCTCCAGGTCGAAGCCGGAGAAGATCTGGGCGCAGGAGCCCATGTTGCTGTAGACGGTGTAGGGGCTCTGGTTGGCCTGCCGGAATTTCCTGGCCACCAGCTTTTGCAACGTCATGTAGGATTTCAGGTGCTTGGCGTTCATGCGTCTCTCCCGTGCTGCCGATTTCCCGTCACTGCGCCGCGGCCTGCTGCCCGGGGCTGCGCTGCTTCCTGGCCTCCAGCGCCGCGCCCAGGGCCCCGACGATCTGCGGGTCCTGGTAGGTGATCAGCTCGGTGCCCAATAGCTCCTCCAGGACCCGGATGATCCCGATGTTCTTCCCCCCGCCGCCCGTTATCCCCACCGGCTTCTTCAGTTCCACGCGCTGCACCAGGTTGTAGACCCTCTCCCCGATGGAGCTGTGGATCCCCTTGATGATGTCTTCCTTCGGGACGTTCGCCGAGAGCTTGGAGATGACCTCGGACTCGGCGAAGACGGTGCAGATGTTGCTGATGCGGCAGTTCTCCGTGGAGGCCAGCGACAGCGCCCCCATCTCTTCCAGTTCCACCTGGAGCGCCTTCGCCATGACGTCGACGAAGCGTCCCGTGCCGGCCGAGCATTTGTCGTTCATCACGAAATCGGCCACGCTGCCGTCGGCGTTGAGGGAGATCACCTTGCAGTCCTGCCCCCCGATGTCGATGATGGTCCGGATCTCGGGGGAGAGGTGGTGGGCGCCGGTGCCGTGGCACTTGATCTCGGTCAGGGAACCGTTGTCCATGTCGAGACTCTTCCTGCCGTATCCGGTGCAGACGATGTATGCCACGTCTTCCCTTGTGAGCTTGGCCCTTTGCAGGGCCGTCTCGATCCCCTTGTCCGCCGCCGCCCGAAAGTTCGCCCCGGTGGGGACCACCTCGTGACCCACCATTTCCCCCAGCTGGTTGATGATGACCACGTCCGTGGAGACCGAACCGATGTCTATGCCGCCGTAATACATAACCCCTCCCTTTGCTCGCGAGTACCAGACGTAAGTTGTAACGGGGGCTCAGACCGCCCCCGTCGCAGTGTGCTGTTCGATTGGCCCGACGCTTTCCGACTCCCTGCGCTCGATCATCTCCAGAAACGCCTCCAGTCTGGTCTCCAGCTGGCTCTTGTTGCTGAGGTCCTGCTCCGATTCGAGCTCCAGAACCGGCAGGCCGAGGCTCTTCAACCGGGGCAACAGGAACGGTTTTTCCAGGCCGTGCGGATCGCAGAATTTCTGCCCCAAGACCACGATCCCGTCGGCCCCGGACCCGAGGATCGCCTCCTCGGTACAGCTCAGCATCCGCTCGCGGTGCTGAGCCTCTCCGTAGACCTTGATCGGGCAGTGCGTTTTTTGGTGCATCCGGTAGGCGATGGAGTGCAGCGCCGTCTGCTGCTCCTCGACGTCGCAGAAATACTTGTTGCCGGAAGCCAAAAGGTCGTTGACCACCCGGCAGCCGCACCCCTCCATGAATTCCAGGATCTCGTTGTTGCCGCAGCAATTGCCAAGGACAAACAGCTTGGGCTTTTCGCTCCCCCGGCAACCCGCCTCGGTGAGCCGGCTCAGGAAGCGCCGCAGGGTCCGGTTGGCCGTCTCCTTGTCCATCCACATGTTGTACCGATAGATCTGATTCATGGTCGCAGCCGGGACCAGCCCCGGCTCGCGCATCCTGATGGCGACCACGTCCCTTACCAGGGCCCTGTTTTCGCGATACAGGCGCATCACGTCGCCTAAGGCTGCGGCGTCGACGGCGCCGAAGGCCTCGTCCAGGTAGCGCTCGAGCTGCAGGAGCTCCCCGTGCAGAAACTGGTAGCCCTCCTGCGAATAGGCCTTCGAGGGGATGGTGAGGTGCGGAAAAAGCTTGTCCGGATACCTGCGCCGGCAGTGATGGATGAGGCAGCGAATCGTGTCGCAGGTGGAGGAAAAGAAAAAGCCGTCGCAGAAATCGAAATCCCCGGAGAGCAGCGCGTTCAACGCCGATCTGCCGAACGAGCAGGTATAGCCGGGGAAGTATTTGTCCGCCAGGTTGAAGTTGCCGGTGGATTTCGGGAAGATCCTGACCGGCAGGATCTTTCTCGCATAGAAGAGCTCCTCCGGGGTATAGGAGCAAAAGTACCCCAGGATCTTCCAGCCGTTTCGGCGGTAGGCTTCCAGCGTTTTGTCTTGGTCTAAGGCGAACATGGTATCCCTCGTTGTGTCGCTTGGTTCATTGCCGCCCGTCCGTTATCATCTCCAGGCGGGGCGCCGATGGCGCGTTCTGTCGTTCTAAGCGCAGCCTTCACTGCGCTGATCCCCGAGCGCCGGATCCTTCCCAGCCGTTGGGCCAGCTCGGTTAAGCGGGGCGAGAGCTCCTCCTCGCTAACCACCTCTTCGATCAAACCGATAGCGCGGGCTTCGGCCGCCCCGAGCTTCATCCCGGTCAGCAAAAGCCGCGCGGTGTGCCCCGTACCGACGCCGGCAAAAAGCCTTCTGATGCAACCGGCCGTGGGGACCAACCCGAAGATCACCTCCGGGGCGCCGAACTGCGCGGAAGCCGCTGCGATCCTGATGTCGCACGACAGCATGAGCTCCAGCCCTGCGCCGAAGCAGTCGCCGCCTACCCCGCAGATAAACGGGATCGGGGAGTCGGCGATCCGCTCGAGAACCGCGCGGGAGCAGGCCAGCAGTTCCCCGAGCTGGACCTCGTCCAGGGATCTTAAAGCCGGCAGGTCCAGGCCGCGGGAAAAAACCCCTTTCACCGAGCTGGTGAGAACCACCGCGTGGCTCTCGTCGTCGTGATCCAGATCGGAGAGCAGCCGGCTCATCTCGTCCAGGAACTCGCCGGTGATGCCGTTACTCGGGCCCGAGCGGAATGCTACGTGGCAAACGGCCTTCGCCTTGTGTACTTCGAGGAACCGGTAGTTGGTTGTCATACGTTTATTAACCTTTCCTTCTGAACCGCACGGTACTACAGCGCCCCTGAAATAACAGCTGTCGGAAAGTACAGGTTCGGCCTCCCCGCCTCACACCGCCTCCTTGACGACAAAGAGCAGATCCCCCTTGTTGACGGCCTGGCCGGGGGCGGGGATGACGCGCACCACCTCGTACTGCTTTTCCGGATCGTAGAAACTGTTTCCCGGGCTGCAGGCTTTCAACGAGAGCGGGGCGAAGAGTTTCATCGCCTCCAAAAGCCCGATGGTATCCCCGGTGCCCACCGCACGGCCGATGGGGGCGAAGAGCGGCTCGCTGGGGGACGGGGCGTCGTAAAAGACCCCGGTGGAGGGCGAGATGACCTTGAGCTCGCAGCTCCCCTCGATCACGACTGCGGAGCGGTCCAGGGGGAGCTGGCCGCTGCCGCTTGCCGCAGCGCCCTCCGCGATCATCTCCCCGACGTCGATGCGCTCCAGGAGGCCGTTGAGATACTGGGTGTTGTACTGTCCCCGGCGGAAGGTCTCATCCTTAAGGACCCGTTTGAGCAGGGGGATGTTGGTGGGGACCCCGGTAATCTCGGCGCTGGTGAGCGCGGCGAGGAGCTTGTCCGCGGCGTCGTTGCGGTCTGCGCCGTGGGCGATCACCTGCGCGATCAGCGAGTCGTAGTAGGGGGTGATCGCTTTGCCCGCCTGCACCATGCTTATCACCGTGACGTCGTTTCCCTGCGGGATATGGAAGGCGGTGACCTGGCCCGGAGTCGGAATGAAGCTGATAGAGGAGCCGTCCACCGAGACCCGCTCGGCGGTGACGCGCGCCTCGATGGCATACCCCCGCGGGTCGCAGGCGAGCTCGGAAATGCTCCCCCCCGCGGCGATTTTGAACTGGTGCGCGACGATATCCACCCCGGTCACCCGCTCGGTGACCGGATGCTCGACCTGGAGCCGCGTGTTCATCTCCATGAAATAGACGGCACCGGCGTCCAGGTCGAAGATGAACTCGACGGTCCCGGCACCGACGTAGTCGATGTGCTGCGCGAGCGCCTCCGCATAGCGATAGACGTCGGCTTCCAGGTTTTGCGGCAAAAAGGTCGAACCGGACTCTTCCAGTATCTTCTGGTTGTTGCGCTGCACCGAGCAGTCGCGCAGCCCCAGTATCGCGCTGTTGCCATGGGAATCGCGCAGGATCTGGACCTCGATATGGCGCAGGTTGGTGACGTATTTCTCCAGGTAGATCTCCCCCGAACCGAAGGCGGCTTTGGCCTCAGCGGCTATGGTGTGGAAGGTCTCGCGAAACTGCTGCGGTTTTTCGACCACCTGGATCCCCTTACCCCCGCCGCCGTGCACCGCCTTGAGCAGCACCGGATACCCGATTGCCTGGGCGAGCTCCAGGCCGGTCTCCACGCTGCCGATGACGCCACGGCTTCCGGGGACCACGGGGACCCCCACGCTGGTGGCGGTCTCGATGGCGTTTGCCTTGTTGCCCATGAGCTTCATGCTCAAGACCCACGGGCCGATGAAGTTGATGCCGCGATTGCGGCACATGTAGGCGAACTCCGCGTTCTCAGACAGGAACCCGATCCCCGGATGCAGCGAATCGACCTTCTCCTGCTCGGCGATGCGCAACACCGATTTCGCATTGAGATAGGACTCGTCCGGGGTGTTGCCGCCGATGCAGACCAGGGTGTCCCGCTCGGTGAGCTGCCCGGCAACCGCCGAGTCCATGTCGGCGTCGGACTGCACCAGCACCACCTCGATCTTTTCGGCCTGGGCGACCTGGATCAGTTTGGCGGCGGTACAGCCCCTGGCATGGATCAAGGTGCGCCGGACCGGTCCCAGCAGGGCGCGCTCGTCCGGCGCGGGTGTGGCCCTGGTGGGGCACAGGGTGAGATCGGGGAGATAGAATCCCTTCAGCACGCGCAGACAGACATCCAGCACGCTTTCCACCGGCGTGGGGATGGCCGGATCGATGGCCCGAAGCCGCGCGTCGAGGTCGTCGTGGAAGGGGTGTTTGACCAGCCCCTGCATGGCGCCGGGGGTGCGGCTTAGGTAGTTGGACAGTGTGGCCGTCGAGGGGAGGTAGGAGGGGACCACGATCTGGCCGGCGAAGGGCATGTTGGTCCCGGAGAAGTAGTAGGTCTGCACCAGGGGATGCGTGACGAACGACGCCTGGGCTCCCCCGGTGCAGTCCCCAAAACCAAAGCAGATGACGGGAAGCTCGTTGTCCCTGATGAAGCGGGTGATCCGGTCGTTGACGACGGCCATCGAGAAAAGCGATCCGGCGCCCTCCTTGGTCTGCATCCCCCCCGACGAGACGAAGGCGATCACCGGGAGTTTGCGGCGGGCGCACTGCAGCAGCAGGTTGCAGAACTTCTCGGCCGACGCCATGTCGAAGGCCCCGGCCTGGAAGTCGAGGTTGGAGACCAGCAGGCCCACGCGGGCGGCCGGTTGCCCCCCCTCCTTTTTCAGCTTGGCCAGACCGGTTATGACGCCGCACGGCTTGCCCCCCTTTTCCAGCGCGTTTTCGATGGAAAGGCGGAAGCCCGGAAAATTCACCGGGTCGGCGGTCATCAGCTCGGAGTCCGTCTCGCGGAAATCGGTGCAGAACTCCGAGAGGATCGCATCGAACCGGCATCTTTTCGAGGCCTTAACCTGCAGCAGGACTTCCTGGATCAGCAGGTCGTTGTAGGCGCTCGACAGCCGGTTCCAGAAATCCTTCATGCCGATATCGCGCAGTTTAATGCGGCTGTCGTAGCTGCGCCCCTCGCGTTCGGACTCGACGTACTCCGCGAGGAGCTTTTCGAACAGGTAGGTGACGATGGCAAAGAGCGGTTCGGAGATCCGCGGATACTGGATCCGCTTCCACTCCTGCACGGGGCGCACGAACCCTTTCATCTGCGGGTGCTGCAGCAAGGCGTTGAGCCAGCCGTAGAACTCGTTCTGGAGTTCGTCCTGGTCCGCCGCCTGTCCGCCGAACATGGCCCGGAACTTGGCGGTCGCCGCCTCGATCGACGAGGAGAACAGCGCCTGGAAGGACTTCTTGGAAAAGGTGTTGGTGTCCTTGGCCTCGGCGGCGATCAGGCGCAGGTCCGCGATGATCTGGTCGTAGACCAGGTCGAACACGATCAGGTTGCGGCACTGCTCGATCATCGCCTCGCGGAACTCCGGCAGCGTCATCACGTCGAGCACGGTCATCCCTGAGGCGTCCGTCCCCGGGACGCCGTCCGCGGTCGAACCAAGGTAGCCGATCAGCGCGAGGAAGTTGTTCTGGCTTCCCGCCTTCCAGAGGTTGTAGAGGTGAAAGCCGTAGGTGAGGTACGTGGTGCGTTGGGCCTTGCCGAAGTTTTCGGCGGGGTCGCCGAGGATGAGCCGGGAGAGCCGTCCCCGCTGGTCGCCCGCGTGCTCCTTGCGGCTGAGATAGCTCTTGTAGCTCTTGGCCAAGAGCTCGTCGTAGCGGATGTGCAGCGGGTTTTCCAGCCAACTGGCAAATGCGCTGGCCTGCTCTTCCCGCATCCGCCTCGACAACTCTCCTTTTTGCTGCACCGCACCGGAGGTCCGGCGGTAGCTGGAGGTGGAGGTCGATCGGATGCGTCCCCTGAGGCTTAAGTAGCGCAGATACCGGTAGGTGACGCCGAAGACGCCGAGGGAGCCGCTTGGGCCGGTCCCGGCGCAAGCCGACTGGCCGCTTAACGCCGCGAGTTTTTCCGAGGGATTGATGCAGCGGTTCAGGCTCGCGCGGTAGTGCTCCACCACCTCGTCGGTCTCCCTGACGAAGGTGACGGCACGGGCTTCGATGGCGGTTACCGCCGAGAGCATGGCGCGGCGCAGATTCTCCAGCTGGGGTCCCTTTTCCCCGGGGACGTAATCGATGATGCCGTCGAGGAAGTTTTGCCGGTAGAGTTCGTACGCGCTGACGCCGACGCTTTTGGCGCACTCCTGCCAGCTGAGGTCGACGTTGCGGGCGATGGCGGCGAGGCCCTTGGGTTGAATGGTGTTGAAGACGCCGTCTCGCACCGACAGCAAGATGTTGGTGGTGGCCAGGGGGATGGCTCCGCCCGAATAGCCGTTTCCGAGGATGATGCCGACCGTGGGAACCTTCAGATGCGCCATCTCGGCGATGAGGTGGGAGATGGCGTGGGCCTGGTTGTCGGCGTTGGCCGATTCGCCGGCATCGGCCCCCGGGGTGTCGATAAAGGTGATGACCGGCACGGCATAGCGCTCGTAGCTGCGCACGATCTCCACCGCCTTTCGGTGATGCTCCGGGCTCCAGGCGCCGTTATTGGCGCTGCGTTCCTGGCCCAGCAGGCAGAGCCGGCGCGGCCTCCCGTCCCAATCGAATTCCGCCTCCACGCAGTACAGAGGACCGAGGGAAATCTCGTCCAGGATCTTGGGCCGGAGCTGCTTGAGAACGCCCTTGAAGCTCAGGCGTCCCTTCAGCTCGGAGGGTTCGACGATCTCCCTGATATAGGCGTCGACGTCGATGCCCGCCAGGTGCTTGGTGGTCGCTTCGATGCGCAGCTGGTCGACCAGACCCTCCAGGTCGCATTCCGCCTCCGGTCTCTCGCGGTCCGGATTCGATGCTCCGGCCCGGTGCAGCACGGAAAACTCCGGCGCGAGGCGTTCAGCGCGTTCAAAAAAACTGTCGGTCGTTGGTGCAGTGGACATACTAAGTTCCCCCTAACCTCTTTTGACGTTGAGCGAAACGCCCCCGAAATACGATGAACCTCCTGGTCTGCCTTTCGGCCGCCCCTCCCCCACCGTCGGTCTTCTCGTGGTCGCATTTCGGGGAGATCCGGTCCGAGGCGCACTATATATAAACCGGATTTTTCTTCACCTGTACCTAGGTACAGGTCGCAGCTTTAGCGGCGCAACGGATGCGTTCACAGTAACTGTCGCGACGCCACTGCTGCTTTGAAGACGATACTCACCACGCCACCTGATGCCCATGTTTTATTTGATCAGCCACCAGACGCGTCTAATATCGGATACACCTGTACTTACAGACAGGTGCTATTTGGAGTTATATACTGTACGTTGTGAAAAAAAGAGGACGATACCATGAACATTACAAACATAAGCTTGACAAGAAATAACCAAGTTACTGAAATTAGTTCAGTCAATGAGCAGGGTTATTTTGCCAAAAACATTCACCAGGCAAGAGAGAAGGCTAAGGCTCACAAGTTGCGCCATAAAGTGTTTTGCCAGGAATTGGGCTGGGTGGAGGGTACTGCCGACATGCTGGAGATGGATGCATACGATGAAAATGCACAGTTCGTCGGCGTATTCGACGCGCAGCAGAATCTGAAAGCGTTTGCCAGGATTGTGCTGCCAGGGCAAACATTCATGATGGAGAGGGAATTCAGAGATTTGGTCGGAGCCGATCATCAGATACGGAAAAAAGATGACACGGCCGAAATTTCCCGGCTCTGCGTGGAAAGCGAGGCACGAAACGAGCGATTTTCCGCCAGCTTCGGAGTCCAGAACATCTCCATGCTGCTTTACAAGGGGCTCTACCGGCTCTGCCTGCAGCAGAGAATCCGCTACCTCTACCTCGTTGTCGAAGAGAAGGTGTTTCGGCTTTTATGCGCCAAGGGTTTTCCCTGCACCTCGGTCGGCGAACCCAAAGTGATGCCGGACGGCGTCATTGCCGTGGCGGCGATGCTGGACAGGAGAAAATTCGAGCGGCTCAGCAAGCTCAAACGACCCAAGATGTTCTCCTGGTTCAGCCAACACCAATCAGCCCTTCCGTCATCGCAATCGCGACAGCGTGAGCCCGGCTCACGGCATCCAGTTTTCTCATGACGTTGTCGACGTGGAACTTGACGGTTCTCTCGCTTATCTTGAGGATCATGGAAATGTCCCACGTCGTCTTGCCTTGCCGGACCCAGTTCAGGACCTCCTTTTCGCGATGCGAAATCTGGAACGAAGTTTGTGGCTTGAGTATCGGGCAAAGGATGCGGTCGAAGGCGGAATGGAGGTGAGGGGTGAGGTTGTCCAACAGGAAGAAGTTGCGGGGATGTTTTTCCAGGTCGCCCGCAAGGGAGAGCAGGCACCCTTCTTTCAGCCTTCGGTTGATGACACCCGAGGCGTAGCCTCCAAAGAGCCGGAAGTCCTGGGAGAGCTGAACGAACTTCTTTTCGACACCCCGCTTTTTGTAGGTGTCGGCCCAGTACTGCAGTTGGTGGTTTGACAAACTTTCCGACACTATAGGATCCTGCTTGTACAGTTCGCGTTTCTTGTACAATTCCAACCATTCATCCGGATACGAGTAGTTGAAGGTTTGATAGTCGGCTATGACTCCATCGCTGCCGATGGTTGCCTTGGCATATACCGCATTGCTGAAATCGATCAATCGGTTGGTCTTTGCCATCACCTGTTGCAGGTCCGACACGCTGCTCGAAGAAATGCAACTCCCTATTATCTCCAGCAAAACCAGCGCGTCCTCTTTTGATACGGTGCTGTTCATGTAGAAGCTCCCCAAGTGGTATTCCCATCCCTCTTTCCGTTCGTCAACCGCCAGAATCGCGAGATACGCCCGACCCGGTGCGTCCCGTAGGTCGACCGACGAAGCAACGGACGGCAGGACCTCTCCGGTTTACCCAGCACCTCACTTTCCTACGGCTGACGCCATTGACAAGCTGGAGGGTGTGAAATGATACATTAGCCCTGCTTCAACAAATGTGCCAAATGATTCCAGACCACAGACACCCGCCAATTGCGCCGTTGCAGGCCTCCCCGGGCGACAACACCCGACGTCCGCTGTTCATTTTATTACAACGTTCTACTAAAATTTGCTACGGTTCTCGCTATAAATTAGGCAGTTGCGGTCGAGCTGTAACAAAATGAACAGTTCATTTTGTTACAGCTCGACATCTGCTCGCCAGGATGCAGGATTACCGACACGTTGTTCGAGCAGAATACAGAGCGACATAGACTGCAGGTTCAGCATGGCCTGTGCGTCATCGATATATAATGCGTCGTAAAAATTTACGCCGTTGCCAGGAGATTTTGTCGTATTGCGGTATTATGTTTAATGCAGCGTCAAATCTGCCGAACGACACATATTGAGGGAGAGTGGCCTAATGCCGAACACGCGATTAAACATCACGCTGCCGTCCATCATCGTGGAGGACATCAAGGCGTTGTACGGTCAGCGTGGGTTGAGCCTGTTTCTGGAACAAGCTGCCAGGGAAAAGCTGGCGGAAGTGAAAAAAAAGGCCTTCCAAGGGGTCATCGAGGGGTACCAGTCGACTGCGGAAGAGACCAAAGAGGTGCTCAAAAAATTCGAGGCGGCTGTTACGGAGAAGCGCAATGTTTAAGCGCGGCGGGATCTACGGCGTCAACCTCGCTCATGCCGAGGTGCAGGAGGTACCGGAAATATGGCCCTGCCTGGTGGTGAGCAACAATATCAGCAACCAGTATTCTCCGGTGGTGACCATAATCCCGCTCAGTTTTTCCAGGCTGGAGAAGGTCTACGATTTTGAGACGTTTCTGCCTGCCTCGGCGGACGGACTGCAGCGGGATGCCAAGGTCAGCTCGCACCTGCTGATAACCATCGACAAGGACAAGGTGGTAGGCGAGCGCCTCGGCCTGCTTCCCAAGGCGCTGCTGAACCAGGTCGACAAGGCTCTTTGTTTCCAGCTCGGCATCGAACAAACTCCCATGGACAAGGGAGAAACGCCGGCCCCTTGACCGAGGCCGGCTGCTCCCGGCCCCTTTATCTGATGAGAAGAGTAAAAGGGAAGTGAAGGATTGAAGCTCGGCCAGCTTGTCTCTGCCGCCCGGACGATGTGACCCTTGCCGCTTGTTTGCGGAGGTCTTTGCCATGCCACCCCTCGATGTCGCTGGTTTTTCGGTGCTGCTCCTTTTGGGCAGCGCTCTTTGTGCGCCTCTCCTTTCCCGTTACGAGCGGCTGCTCGTTCCTGCGGCATTCTCAAGCGCTACCCTTGCCTCTCTGGCCATGGTATATGCCGGATTTACCGTGGTGGCTGCCGGATCGAACAGCGCAGCTACCTTGGCAATGGGCCTGCCACTCCTCCCCTTTAATATCCGCCTCGATCCGCTGGCCGGGTTTTTCCTGGTCGTCGTGGGCCTGTTGTCCGCCTTTGTCTCGATCTACTCGGTGGGCTACGTGCGCGGCTACCTGGGAAAACGTCCGGTCACTTCACTGGTTGTCTACTACCTGCTCTTTCTTGCCGGCATGTTCCTGGTGGTTATGGCGGACGACGCTTATTTCTTCCTGCTGGCCTGGGAGTTGATGGCGGCCGCCTCCTATTTCCTGGTCATGTTCGAGGACGAGCAGGCGGCGAACCGGCGTGCCGCCTTTCTTTACCTTCTGGTGGCGCACGTGGGCGCCATTGCCATCCTGCTCTCCTTCGGGGTGATGGCGGGCCTTTCCAGCGCCGGCGGTTTCCAGGGCTACACCTTCGATGCCATGCGCTCGGCGCACCTGTCGCCTGGATGGGGGGCGGCGGCCTTTTTCCTCGCCTTGTTCGGATTCGCCGCCAAGGCCGGGGTGATTCCCTTCCACGTCTGGTTGCCGGAGGCCCATCCCGCGGCACCGTCCAACGTCTCGGCGCTCATGAGCGGGGTGATGCTCAAGACCGCCATCTACGGGATGATGCGGGTCGCGTTCGACCTGATCCGCGATTTCCCCTGGTGGTGGGGAGGGGTGGTCCTGGCCTTCGGCCTCGTTTCGGCGGTGCTCGGGGTGCTCTACGCCCTGATGCAGCACGATCTGAAGCGTCTTTTGGCCTATCACTCGGTGGAAAACATCGGCATCATCATGATCGGGCTCGGCCTGGCCATGATCTTCACCTCCTTCCACTTCCCGGCCCTGGCGGCCCTCGCCTTGGTGGCCTCGCTGTACCATTGCCTGAACCACGCCTTGTTCAAGGGGCTGCTCTTCATGGGGGCCGGCGCGGTCATTCACGCGACCCACGAGAGGAACATGGAGGAGATGGGGGGCCTGATCCACCAGTTGCCTTGGACCTCGGCGCTTTTCCTGGTGGGCTGCGTGTCGATCTCCGGGCTCCCCCCCTTTAACGGCTTCGTCTCGGAATGGCTCACCTTCCAGGCGTTTCTCCTCTCGCCCGCGCTGCCGCACCCGCTGCTGAAACTCTTGGTGCCGCTGGGTGCCGCACTGCTGGCACTTACGGGAGCGCTGGCCGCCGCCTGTTTCGTCAAGGCCTTCGGGGTGACCTTCCTCGGGAGCTGGCGCGGGCATCGCCGCAAGGAGCAGATTCACGAGGTCGGCTTCTCGATGCGGCTGGGGATGCTTTTGGCCGCCGTTTCCTGCCTTGCCCTGGGGATATTGCCGACCCTGGTGATCGACTGGCTCGACCTGGTCCCGATGCAGCTTTTCGGGGGACAGATAGCCGAGTCGGCGGGGAAGTACGGCTGGCTCTGGCTTACCCCGTACTCACATGAGCGCGCCTCCTACTCGGCGCCGGTGGTATTTCTCGGCATCGCCTCGGTGGTTGCGGCGACCTACCTGCTGCTCCACGTCCGACGCGCCACCATCCGCCGGACGCCGCTTTGGGACTGCGGTTTCGAGAAGATCACCCCGAGCATGCAGTACACCGCCACCTCCTTTGCCATGCCGTTTCGCCGCATCTTCGGTTTCCTCTTCGCCATCCGGCAGCAGGTCGAGCTGATCTCCCCCCAGAACCACCCGGAGATGGCGGATACCCTGAACTACCGGCTTCGGGTCCGTGACCGCTTCTGGAACTGGCTGTACGAGCCGCTCTCCGACCTGGCCTTCTGGTTCGCCAGGCGGGCCGGCAGGTTCCAGAACGGGCGCATCCAGACCTATCTGCTCTACTCTTTCGGCACGCTGATCGTACTACTGGTGTTTCTGGGATGAGGCTCCATTGGATAGCCATAGAGCTGCTGCAGCTCCTCATGATCCTGCTGCTCTCCCCCGCCTTCGCCGGCTGGGTCAAGGTGGTCAAGTGCCGCCTGCAGGGTCGCACCTCGCCGGGGGTGCTCCAGCCGTACCGGGACATCGCGCGCCTGTTCACCAAGGACGTGGCGCTGGCCGAGAATGCCTCGTGGATCTTTCGGATCACCCCGTATCTCGTCTTCGGCGTCACGGTCATGGCCGGCGGAGTCATCCCGCTCATATCGGTGGATCTGCCGCTGAGCGCCACGGCCGACATCATCGCATTGGTGATGCTCTTCGCCATCGCCCGCTTCTTCACGGCGCTCGCGGGGATGGACATCGGCACCGCCTTCGGCGGCATGGGGGCCAGCCGCGAGATGATGATCTCCTCTCTGGCGGAACCGGCCATGCTGATGGCGGTCTTTACCATGTCGCTGGCCAGCAGTTCCACTTCGCTCACCCAGATGGTCACGGTGATGGCGGATAAACCCTTCATGATCCGCCCGTCGCTGGCTTTTTCCCTGATCGCCTTCATCCTGATCGCCCTCGCCGAAACCGGGAGGGTCCCCGTGGACAACCCGGCAACCCACCTTGAGTTGACCATGATCCACGAGGCGATGATCCTGGAATATTCCGGGCGCTATCTGGCCCTCATCGAATGGGCGGGCATGATGAAGCTCGCCATCTATTTTTCCCTGGGGATCGCAGTGTTTCTTCCCTGGGGGATCGCGGGGAGCGCCGAACCTCTTTCCCTGGCGCTCAGGACCCTGTTCTTCGTGGCGAAGCTCATGCTCGGGGGGGTGGTGATGGTGCTCATCGAGACCAGCCTGGCCAAGATGCGCATCTTCCGGCTCCCCGACTACCTGGGCAGCGCGTTTCTTTTGGCCACCCTGGGGATGATCGCCTTTTTCATCCTGGAGTAAGATGATGTCCAACGAACTGGTGCTACAGCTCAATACGCTTTTGGCGGCCCTGATCCTGCTGACCTCCTTCGCCCTTTTGGTGCAGCGCCGCATGTTCGCCATCATCCATATCTTCGCCTGGCAGGGGTTCTTCCTCGGCGTGAGCACGGCCGTCATCGGCTTTGCCACCGGCGAGCATCACCTCTACATCTCGTCGCTGCTCACCCTGGTGATGAAGGTCCTGCTGCTCCCCTGGATACTCTTCGCGCTGATCCACAAGCTTAAGATCCACCGCGAGATCGAGTCGATCATGAACACCTCGACCACCATGCTGGTGGGGATCG
>Ga0079306_1000741_pt1 | contig 26384 bp, 26 predicted proteins | sample Methanotroph_Enr_FD_79181 | JGI IMG/M metagenome (GOLD analysis project Ga0079306, IMG submission 79181) | Enriched soil microbial communities from Old Woman Creek wetland in Ohio, USA - Methanotroph_Enrichment_5 | ecosystem: Environmental > Terrestrial > Soil > Wetlands | place: USA: Ohio...
TAATAACGCTTCTCCGAAGCTTAAAAATGCTCCTTTAGGAGTAGTATTATGGTAGTGATTGTTAATTTTTGAGAACAAAAAGCTCCGTAGGAGCGACATTATAAAAAGTCAAGACGACTTCATCTTGTTTTCAATGAATGATTCTAACATTGCCTGAGCAAATGAAATTAAAATTAGCTGTTCTCGTATTTTTATTTATAACTGTTTCATCTTGTAAGCAAAATGAGATTGTGCCTCCTTTGACCAATATCTATATTGAATCGGTAAGTGTCAATGGACGTTCAGTTTACAACGGGGAAAACGTGTACAATGTGCCGATAGATTCCGTTGTTATTCGCCTTGTCTTTTCGTCAACGATTAATAAAAAAGAGATTGACCCGACCAAGCTTTACATCAGCAACAGCGTTGATACTTCGTTTGCAATCCAGGCAGATACAGCCTCAAGGCAACTCACTTTCCGCATTAGGAAAACTTTGAATTATTATTCAAACTACACACTTTATATTGGCAATGGCGAAAATCTGGGTGTAAAACTAATCGATTCGTTTCAGTTTACATTTGTTACCGAACTGGATAAAACCCCTAAATTCCCTACAATCACCGATGACAGCCTGCTGACATTGACACAAAAACAAACGTTTAAATACTTTTGGAACTATGCGCATCCCACTTCCGGATTGGCACGTGAGCGACTTGGTTCCGATGAAATTGTTACTTCAGGTGGTTCGGGTTTTGGATTTATGACTATTCCGGTAGCAATTGAACGTGGATTTATTACCCGCCAACAAGGGTACGAACGCATGAATAAAATAGTCGGTTTTCTGACAAATACCGCCGAAAAATTTCATGGAGCTTTTCCGCACTGGTTGAACGGTACAACTGGAAAAGTTATACCATTCGGAACAAAAGACAATGGTGCTGACTTAGTGGAAACTGCATTTCTAATGCAAGGGTTGCTCATTGTTCAATCTTATTTTAAAAATGGAAATGCCGCTGAAAAAACTATGTGTGACAAAATCCAGACATTATGGGAAAATGTGGAATGGGACTGGTTTCAACAAAATGGTCAGCAAAAACTATTTTGGCATTGGTCGGCAACCTACAATTGGGATATGAATATGTCCGTAACAGGTTGGAACGAAGGGCTGATTATTTATGTGCTGGCTGCTTCGTCGCCTACGAATACCATTACAAAATCCGTTTACGATAATGGTTGGGCACGCAATGGTGCCTTGAAAAATGGTGAAACATTTTTTGGCATTACACTCCCTTTGGGAGAAGATAATGGAGGCCCGCTATTTTTTGCCCATTACTCATTTTTAGGTCTAAATCCCACACATTTATCGGATACTTATGCCAATTACTGGACACAAAATACGGCTCACGCGCAAATCAATTACCGGTATTGCGTAGCTAACCCGAAAAAGAATTTTGGCTATGGAGTTGATTGTTGGGGATTAACAGCCAGCGATATACCTAATGGTTACACTGCCTCGTCGCCGAACAACGATGGCGGAACAATTGCTCCTACTGCTGCACTTTCGTCGTTTCCTTACACACCAACTGAAAGTATGCAGGCATTGCATTTTTTTTATTATACCATTGGTGATAAAATCTGGGGCGAATATGGTTTCAAAGATGCTTTCAATCTCAATAAACATTGGTTTGCCGATTCATATCTTGCTATTGATCAGGGACCAATTGTGGTGATGATTGAAAATTACCGCACCGGATTACTCTGGAATCTGTTTATGCAAAATCAAAACGTACAATTGGGGTTAACGAAATTGGAATTTAACTATCAATGAGTTTTAAAAATTGATTATGCAATAGCTACTCCAATCAAATTTCCTATTCCAAAGGTTATTGCTGCTGCGATCAGACCGAAAAGAACCTGACGGAAGCCTGAATACCAAAGGTTTTTTCCGGTAAATAAAGTTATTGCTCCACCAATGAGGAATAAACCGCAGGCACTGGAGATTACGCTCAGAATAATAGCGTGAAAACCTGTTGTGAAGATAAATGGTGCTAAAGGAATAACTGCGCCAATGGCAAATAAAAAGAACGAATATAAAGCTGCTTCGATAGCTGAGCCTTGAAGTTCATCGGCATTTATTCCAAGTTCTTCTTTTACAAGTACGGCGTGAGCTCGGGTTTTGTCTTGCATAATTTCGGCTGCCATAGTGTGCGCCTGAGCCTCAGGTATCCCTTTGGCAATATAGATCAGGGCCAATTCGCGTTGTTCGCCTTCGGGGTTTGTTTCCAACTCGTCCATTTCTATGGCCATTTGGTTCTCGTACAATTCCTGCGAGCTTTTTACCGAAATCCATTCGCCTAACGCCATGGATAATGCACCTGCCAATAAACCGGCTGTTCCGGCGAGCAAAACTCCCTGGCCTCCCGCAGTAGCACCGGCAATTCCCATTACCAGGCTGAAATTGGAAACCAATCCGTCGTTACCACCCAAAACTGCTGCACGAATAGCATTTCCGCCCACAGAGCGATGACGCTTTTCGAATTTGGCATGTTGCGCGCCACTAATGTTTTTATCATTTTCCAGAATTGACCACAAGATTTTTACATGGTTCGTTTCTGCTCCTGTTATCTCCAGTTTGTTTTTCTCTTTGGATTTGATAATGGCGTTCGACAGGCTTTTTTCAGTATCCATCAATGCGCCCAGCACATAATCGTAACCAAATATCTTTCCTATCAGATTGATGGTTTTAGCCCGCCATGAAGGTGTAATAAGATTTTCGAGGGAGACATTTTCCCTGCGTGCAAAAGCTTCAGCATGGCTTTGTTCTATCTCACCCATCTGACGAAATACATTAGCTATAGCCTCGTCCGATTCATTTCCAGCTAATTTTCGGTACAAGTAGCAGGCATCAATTTCTGTCTGTAAGCTTCTGTTTTTCATGGCAATCAATTTCTTTTAATGTCTGGGATATGATGATTTTTTTGCAGGTTCAAAATTAGGAAAAAAAACAATGCATTGTATATAAAAAAACGAGTCCTGAATGCAAAGCTCAGAACTCGTTGTATATGTTATGTTGGAAACGTACCCTCTAAAAAACGCGAAAGGTAGTAACGCCTTACTACCAATCTTTGTTAACCTTAAATCTAATACTATGAAAAAATCACGATGCAAAGATAATGTGTATTTTGTACACTTGCAAGAGTTTTCTTGAATATTTGTGCTAAAATCATGTTTTATAACATATTTTTATGCTTTTGTGCCGATTTTAATGGAAAAAGAGATGATTTTTTACACTTTTTAATAATGACGACGATCAAAAATGAAAGACGGAGTGACTTTTTTAGCCACTCAGTCTTTCCTAAATTTGCAATATTTGTGTTCCGAAGAATTAAAATCCAATTGATTTAAGTCCCAATCCTGTTTTTTCGTCTAATCCGAACATCAGATTCATGTTTTGAACTGCTTGTCCGGATGCTCCTTTCAATAAATTGTCAATCATTGATACAATCAACAACTTGTCGCCATGTTTTTCGAGGTAAACAATCCCTTTGTTGGTATTTACCACTTGTTTCATATCCGGATTTTTATCCGTTACAAAGGTAAAAGCTGCATCTTTATAAAAAACTTTGTACAATTTTTTAGCATCTTCCAGGCTCAAGTCACAATGTGTGTACACAGTGGCGTAAATGCCACGTGCAAAATTTCCACGAACAGGAATAAAATTCACCGCTTTTTTGAAGCCGGCCTGAAGTTGGCGAAGCGATTGTCCGATTTCCTCCAGATGTTGATGTCCAAACGGTTTGTAAATGGAAATGTTGTTGTTACGCCAGCTGAAATGCGATGTGTCCGATGGTTTCACACCCGCACCGGTTGAGCCGGTAATTGCATTTACATGGATTTCGTCGGTAAGCAAACCGGCTTCAGCCAATGGAAACAAAGCCAGTTGAATGGCAGTAGCGAAACAACCTGGATTGGCAATGCGTGAAGCTTTGCGAATTTCGTCGCGGTTCAGTTCTGGTAATCCGTAAATGAAATCGTGGTTCGGACTTTTTGCACGATAATCGGTCGACAAGTCAATGATTTTAATCGAAGCGGGAACTTCGTTATTGTCCATAAACTTCTTGCTGTCGCCATGCGCCGAGCAAAGAAAAAGTGCATCCACAGAGCCAAAAGGTAACTCGGAAGTAAATACCAAATCAGTTTCGCCAATTAATCCGCTGTGAACGTCGGCAACCGGATTTCCGGCATTGCTGCTGCTGTTTACAAACACAATTTCCACAGCCGGATGATGAATCAAAATGCGCAACAATTCGCCGGCGGTATAACCTGCGCCGCCTATTACGCCTACTTTAATTTTTGTCATGAGAATATATATTGTTTTAATTTTTTCGATTAAACTGCCGACTGTATTGATTTCCGATTTCTTATTCTTTCAAAAACAACTGTTTGAGTTGAGTTCTCTTCTTCAATATCAAAATCATCTTGTAACCCAAGCCAGAATTTGGCCGAATTGCCAAAGTAAGAGCTAAGTCTCAATGCCGTGTCTGCTGTAATTCTTCGCTTACCTTTGATAATCTGTGAAATACGTGTTTGAGGTATTTCTAAATCTTTCGCAAGTTTATAAGCTGAAATTTCCAGAGGAATTAAAAATTCTTCGTTTAAAATTTCACCGGGATGTATGTTATTTAGCTTGTCCATTTTTGAATGAATTTTAATGATAATCAATAATTTCAACTTCTAAAGCATGATTATTTTCCCATTTGAAGATAATTCTCCACTGATCATTGATTCTGATACTGTAAAATTCCGATAATTTGCCAGAGAGTTTTTCTAAACGATTTGATGGTGGGATTCTCAAGTCAAGAATCGATTGAGAGTTATTTAGCATTCTCAACTTTCTACGTCCAATTTGTTGAATTTCAACAGATACACGTTTAATTCGTTCACCTTCCCATATTTTCTCAGTATCTTTTGAACTAAAGGAAATAATCATAGTGTTGATTTAAATTACTAACGCCAAAGGTAAGTATTTTGTTTGAAACTGACAACTAAGTTTCAATATTGGAGGCCTATAAATGTCATTACCCACCCAATCACAACCACCCATGTCCACACCCAATAGCTAAACTTCCGGTTTTTATGCCGTAGTGTGTACATCAGCAATAGGTTGGCAAGCACGCCACCCAGAATTTCCAGCAAATGCAAGGTTCGTTCCGGAATCCGTCGTCGGTTATTCTTTGCAGCCTTTTTGTCGTATGCAAAAAGAATTCCGCTTAATAGATTGATTGCTGCAAAATAGATTCCAATCAGATTATTCATGTAGCAAATCCGGTCTTAACCTCTTTGTCCGTTCCACCGACTGTTGGTGATTCCATTCATCCACTTTGGCCTGATGGCCCGAAAGCAGAATATCCGGCACTTTCCAGCCGTTATATTCAGCCGGACGGGTATACACGGGCGGTGCCAGCAAATTATCCTGAAACGAGTCCGAAAGCGCCGATTGCTCGTCGCCAATTGCTCCAGGAATGAGACGTACAAGCGCATCTGTCATAATGGCGGCAGGAAGTTCGCCACCGGTAAGCACAAAATCGCCGACTGAAATTTCGCGGGTAATCAAATGCTCGCGAATGCGATGGTCAATGCCTTTGTAGTGTCCGCAAAGGATAATCAGGTTTTGTGACATCGACATGCGGTTAGCCATTTTCTGGTCGAATTTTTCACCGTCGGGCGAAGTATAAATTACTTCGTCGTAATTGCGTTCGCTTTTCAGTTTGGAAATGATGCGGTCTACCGGTTCAATCTGAATCACCATACCCGCGCTGAATCCAAACGCATAATCGTCCACACGGCGATGTTTGTTGGTAGTATATTCCCGCAAATTGTGCACATAAATTTCTACCAACCCTTTTTCTTTGGCACGTTTTACAATGGAATAATTCAACGGACTGTCCAGTAACTCAGGTACGGCGGAAATAATATCGATGCGCATTCTTTCTGATTAATAATGAAAGTGCAAAGGTACGAAAAAATGAAGTAATGAGCCAATTTATCAATCGATTGACGAGTAATTAGCAGAATTGCATTTCATTCTTTCATTCTTTCATTCTTCCATTAACTAAAGATTGGCTGCCATCCATTTTCGCAACACGTCAGGCGATTTTCCGCACCGGCGGGCATAATCGACAAACTGGTTCTCGTCAATCTTGCCAATCATGAAGTATTTTGATTTCGGGTGGGCAAAATACAGCCCGCACACCGATGCATTCGGGAACATAGCCCCATTTTCGGTCAGTTCAATACCTACTTCATTGAATTTAAGCAGTGGATTCAACACAAAAATAATGGACTGGTCGGGCAAGGAAGGGTAACCCACTGCCGGACGAATGCCGCTGTACTTTGTTTTCAGCATTTCCTTTATCGACAGGTTTTCGTCGGGGGCATAACCCCAGTATTCGCGGCGGACTTTGTAGTGGAGCCACTCGGCTGCAGCTTCGGCCAGGCGGTCGGAAAGCGTTTTTGCCAAAATGGAATGATACACATCATCGTCTTTCTCAAAAGTTTCGGCAAATGCTTCAACGCCTTGGATGGTAGTGGCAAAAGCTCCCACATAATCATTTTCCGGGGCCACAAAATCGGCCAATGAATAACAAAATCCATCAGTAGCCGGATGCTGTTGGCGAAGCATTGGGACAACGATTGTTTGATTGTTGTCTTTGATGAAAACGTCATCATCCTGCGCGTATCCCTCGAAAACTCCAAAACTTGCATTGACAGATACAATCTTTTCATCCAACATTTGACGCAACATTTCCTGCGCATCTTTGTAGAGTTTCAGTGTTTCTTCAGCTTTGGGACGATCGGCTTCGGGAAATTGCTGCAGCCAGCTCATTTTGCACGAAAGGCAATCGTGAACGGTCTCAATTCCTTCGTATTTGCCGCCCATACGCCAGGCCATAAAGAAAAATACCCAGTCGATAAATGGTACAATTTCGCGTAAGTCAATGTTGGTAAGTTGGATTAACCCAAGTGTATTTGGTTTCGGAGGAATGTATGTCATTGTTTGTATGTAAGGGCAAGTCGCGACCTGTCCGTGAAAATTGATTTAATTGCATTAGAACACAAAAATACATGAAAAAGTTGTAAGTTTGCGTTTAAGAAATCATTCACACATAATTCAATCATGAAAAATCTATTATTAATCCTTTCAATCCTGGTTGTAACTTTTGCCTCAGCACAAACAACTTCAAAGGTAAAAGCCATCCAGCCCAATGTTCCAATGGAGCTGACATCTTTCGACACCATTAAGCTTCTCGCTCCCGACACGTTGGGTGGAAAACCGCTCATGCAAACCATTGCACGCCGGAAATCCGACCGTCAGTTTGACAACAAGAGTCTTTCGCTGAAGCATTTATCAGAGATTCTTTGGGTGGCAAACGGAATAAACCGTGCCAACGGGAAACGCACGGTTCCTTCATCTATGGCTCAATACCCACTGCAAACCTTCGCGGTGCTGGCTAACGGAATTTATTTTTATAATCCGCAGAAACATCAATTGGAACAATTTGTAAAGGGCGATTTCCGCCCATTGGCAGGCAGGCAAACATTTGTGGATACAGCTCCACTCAATTTGCTTTTTATTGCCAAAGCCCGAAATGCAGGGGATAAATTTGAGTCGGCTATGATGGACTCCGGATATTGTGCTCAGAATGTTTATCTCTATTGCGCTTCCGAAGGGTTAAAATGCGTGGTGCGTGCCGGAGCAAAAGAAGCGGAACTGTTGAAAGCTATGAATCTGGGTGAAAATTATAAATTTATTCTGGCGCAAACGGTAGGATATTGATTTTAAAGCAATAAAAACAGCAAAAGGTTACTCTCTCGGGTAACCTTTTGTTGTTTATAATCATTTATCTGAAATAAAATAATCCTTGTTTGGGAAATGCTTAGTTTAGGGAAATGTTATCCAACCGTTGCATTTTTCGGGCTTCAATTTTCCGAAGCATTTCTTTTGTCGGGACAAACTCCACTGAGAACTCTCTTTCTCCCGTAATTGCATCCAATTCGCCAAAGTGCGGATAGAATGTGCCGAACGATGATTTTACAGAATAGCCCTCTTTTAGTTTGTCGTACAACGCCTTTTGAAATTCCATCATAGCTTCTTTCACTACTTTGGGAGTATAAGCCGAATTGTCAATGATTATATCTATAATATCATTCAGGGACATTACTTCGGTCAATAGCCATTGAATTCCTTCGGGCTTTTTGTTGTTTTCGTTGTCCTTTTTCATAATACTGCGATTTAATTAGTTTAACATCCAGTTTCATAAAGTCGGGATACTCATTCCGGTAATTTTTCGGTATAAATCAAGTGCGTAAATATCTGTCATGCCTGAAATATAATCCAACACAGCCATTATTTTTCCGTAAACGGTCGGGTTGTTGGTTTCGTATTGTTCCGGAATTCGCATTAAAAGCTGTTTCGAATACGCTTTTTCGGGACTTAACACCGCTGTAACCAAGTGTTCCAGCAGCGTAAGAATAATTTTATAACCCGCTAGTTCTATATCTAACACTTCAGCCGAGCGATATATTTTGGCAAAAGCCATTTTTTCACAATTTTTATAGGCTTCGGCCGAATGTTGCGGTAATTTTTTAATGAGCGATGAGGTGAAAGTGCCCTTCAGAATATCTTCCTCATTTTCCGCAAAGACGGTGGAGCACTCTTCAATCAGCTGGCCGATAACCGACGAACGCAGGTACGCAATTTGTTCATTCACATCCGTTACCATGTTCATTGTTTCCATCCGGCGCGCTTTTCGCTCGTCGCTGAAAAATCCCAGAAAGAGGTTTTTTGTTTCTTCCGAAGTCAGAATACGGAGTTTATGCGCATCTTCAATATCCATAATCTGGTAGCAAATATCGTCGGCTGCTTCCACCAGGTAAACTAACGGATGCCTTGCAAAACGATTCGGGTTTTCGGGCGAGCGGGGAATGCCCAGTTCGGCAGCTATCTTCTCAAAATCAGCTTTTTCGGAATCAAAAAAACCGAACTTTTGCTTCTTCGGGTCGGAATAAATCGAGGCATAAGGATATTTTACAATCGACGCAAGTGTGCTGTAAGTCAATACAAAACCTCCGGGGCGACGGCCGTTGAACTGATGGGTCAACAACCGGAAAGCATTGGCATTTCCTTCGAAACAAATGATGTCTTTCCATTCTTCTTCGGTCATCTGGGTTTTCAGATGCTGTCCGCTTCCTTCCGAAAAGTACGTGGCAATGGCTTTTTCACCCGAATGTCCAAAAGGTGGATTACCTAAATCGTGCGCCAAACAGGCAGCGGAAACGATCGAACCGATTTCTTCCAGGTAAGGAGTTTCGATATGTTTCTTCGATTTCAGTTTGTGCGCTACGGTCACTCCCAACGAACGACCCACGCAAGCCACTTCCAGGCTGTGCGTAAGCCGGTTGTGTACAAATACACTCCCCGGAAGCGGGAAAACCTGTGTTTTATTTTGAAGCCGGCGAAATGGAGCGGAAAAAATCAGCCGGTCGTAATCGCGCTGAAATTCGCTGCGGTCGTCATCGCGCACAGCGTGATAGGCCTCTTGTCCGAAGCGTTTCGTGGATAAAAGTTGGTTCCAGTTCATTTTTATATAATGTTATTTGCTTCGTGCTATATAAACTGTGAATTGCCGGCTGCTTTAGCTGCCGGTAAAGTGAAATAGAGTCTTTTCGGCTTTAGCCAAATTAAAATTAGTTTGGCTAAAGCCCATTTTCATAATCTCAATTTATCCGTCCCATAAATGGGACGGCAATTGAATAAACCCGTCAATATCTGCCTAACATAATACTAGTGTAATTATTGTGGCATATGATAATTCTTCAATTCCTTCCGCAGTTCCTTGCTTTTTCCGTCGGTCACTTTGTCCATCCATGCCCAAAACCGGTCGCCATGGTTCATTTCACGGGTGTGGCAAAGTTCATGAAGAATCACGTAATCAATCAAATGAGCCGGAAGTAACATCAGGTAAAGCGAGAGATTGATGCTCTTCACACCCGAGCAACTTCCCCAGCGTGTTTTGCTCGATTGAATTTTGACGTCTGAAAATGTAAAACCGAATTTATCGGCAAGTTGTTTAGTTCGGTCCGGCAAAAGTCGTTTGGCTTCTTTGCGCATAAAATAACTGATTCCGTTCCAGAAATGCTGTTGGGTTTCCGTTGCATAGCAATCCGTTCCAACAGGGAATTCAATATTTAACGTGCTGCTTTTTAAGGCAAAATAGATGTTTTTTCTATTGACTGGTTTTGCATCAACAACAAAAGTAAGAGTCTGTAAACGGGAGTTTTCGTCAATCAGGATATTCCGTTTCTCGAGGCCTTTTTCGAGCTTTGATTGTTTCTGGATTAATTTGGGGCGAATGGAATTAATGAATTTTATCGCGTCATTCTCGGTCGATCGGGGTGGTAAAGTTACCTTTAAGCTGTTGCTTAGAATCCGCACGCGAATGTGCTTCGACCGCTCGTTGCGTACAAATTCAATGGTTCCTAACTCCGGGTCTGATAACATTTTTAGTTGAAAAATGAATTAAATATACCTGATAACAGCACAAAGGTACATTTTTTCTGAGCAAAAAATAAGAGTTTATTGCCTGAAACGAATAACTTTGCACAAAATTTCGGAAAACACTGAAAAAATGATTCAAGCTAAAAATATACACAAGAGTTTCGGCGATTTGGAGGTTCTCAAAGGCGTTGAACTGCATATTACCAAAGGTGAAATTGTCTCCATCGTGGGACCAAGTGGCGCCGGAAAAACGACATTATTGCAGATTTTAGGAACGCTCGATGAGCCCAATGCCGGCGAAGTATTAGTTGATAATATCGATTTCAGCAAACTAGGTGAAAAAGAACTGGCTGCATTCAGGAATAAACATATCGGTTTTATTTTTCAGTTCCACCAACTGTTGCCTGAGTTTACTGCGCTTGAAAACGTGATGATTCCTGCATTGATTGCACGGAAAGACAACAAGAAAACCACTCAGAAAGCCAAAGAAATATTGGCCTATTTGCAGCTTTCCGACCGCATGGAACATAAACCAAGTGAGCTTTCGGGCGGTGAAAAACAGCGTGTTGCTGTGGCCAGGGCGTTGATTAATGACCCGGCACTGATTCTGGCGGATGAGCCTTCGGGAAGCCTTGACTCGAAAAACCGCGACGAACTGCACAGGTTGCTATTTGATTTGCGTGATAAATTCGGACTTACAATTGTGATTGTAACGCACGATAAAGAGTTGGCAGCGTTGTCGGACAGGGTGATAGAAATGCGGGACGGACTTATTCAAATGACAGTTGACAAGTGACAGTTGACAATTAAAAAAAGGATAAACATGAAAAATATAGTAATGGAAAAATCCTTCGATTTTGCATTGAGAATAATAAAATCGTATAAGTTTCTTTGTGCCGAAAAGAAAGAATTTATTTTATCAAAGCAACTTCTAAGAAGCGGTACTGCAATTGGAGCATTAATAAAGGAAGCTGAACACGCTCAATCAAAAGCTGATTTTATCAACAAAATGAATATTGCCCTTAAAGAAGCAAATGAAACAGAGTATTGGTTAGAGTTATTATACAGGAGTGAGTATTTCGACGAGAAGCCTTATCTTTCAGTAGTTGAAGATTGTAGAGAATTAATCAGACTACTAATAAGCATAGTGAAGTCTTCAAAAGGAAATAATGAAAAAAATTAATTTCAGAATTAACTGTCAATTTTCCATTGTCAACTGTCAATTGAAAATTGTAGTCCCGCCGGGAATCGAACCCGGATCTAGTGTTTAGGAAACACTTGTTCTATCCATTGAACTACAGGACCGCTTTTGAGCGGCACAAAATTACATTTTTTTGACGAGAAATAAAAACGAATAGTGGCTTAACTTTTACAACTTGCCTGTTTCTCTGAATTATTATTCTTTTAGGTTAGATTTTTTTTTAATAGCCGGGATTATATGTTTAATTTGATCTATGCGTTTTTCTGGATTATCACTTTGCTCCCGCTGAGGGTTATGTATCTGATATCTGATCTGTTGTATTACCCTGTATATTATGTTTTTGGATACCGACGCAAAGTGGTGCGCGGGAACCTGACGAACTCATTTCCCGAAAAAAGCATTGAGGAGATTAAGAAAATCGAACGGAAATTTTATCATTTTTTCTGCGACATTTTTATAGAAACAATGTGCCAGACCCATTTGGGTAAGAAACAGGTATTGAAGCGGATGACGTTTAAAAATACGGAATTGATTACTGATCAATACGCGAAAAACAAAAGTGTCATGCTCATGACTGCCCATTATGGGAACTGGGAATGGATTTCTTCGTTGGCTATGCATTTGCCGCCCGACAAAACTTTTTACGGTATATATAAGCGACTTAAAAATAAACATTTTGATAAGTTGATGAGTACTTTACGCATGAAATTCGGAGGAGGAAGCATAGAAACCCAGGATTTATTCAAAACCATGCTCACTATGAGAAATAATTCACAACTGGGTGCTTTTGTTATGGTGGCAGATCAAAGAGCGGCACCAAAAAGTGCGCGGCTTTGGATGGATTTTTTGAATCATGACACAGCTGTATTAGTTGGTTCTGAGCAATTAGCCAAGAAATTTAATTATCCGGTTCTGTTTATGAATGTAATCCGTGTGAAGCGAGGCTATTACACCTGTGAATTTGAAATGATTGAGCCGGATCCTCTAAGCTCTGGAAAACACGATATTACTGAAAAATATATGTATTTGCTGGAGGAAAAAATAAAGAAATATCCCGAATTCTGGCTTTGGACTCATAACCGTTGGAAACATAACCGCCCGATTGATTAATTCAATTTTGACAACGTTACCTCATTGAAATGAATGAAGTAATCTAAAATAATTAATAATAGGTTTTTTGCGACTGATATTCACAGAAATGACTTTCGACTTTCAACTTGTAACTACTTATAACCAGTATGGCAAAGAATAAATTTTTCGTAGTTTGGGAAGGCAAAGAGCCCGGCATTTACCGCTCCTGGGAGGAGTGCAAACGCCAGATCCATGGCTATGGAGGTGCCATTTATAAAGGATTTGCCACCGAAGCCGAAGCGCGTGAGGCTATGGTGTCGCCGTGTTGGGATTATATTGGTAAAAATGCCAAACCGAAAAAACCAAGCGCCGAAGATATTGCAAAATATGGAACACCGAACTTCGAAAGTCTGTCGGTAGATGCAGCCTGTAGCGGAAATCCCGGTCTGATGGAATACCAGGGCGTATACACCAAAACCGGCGAAGTGATTTTCCATCAGGGGCCATTTAAAGATGGAACGAACAATATCGGGGAATTTCTGGCGCTGGTTCACGGGCTGGCCCTGCTCAAGCAGAAAAATAGCCCGGTTCCTATTTATACCGATAGCAAGACGGCCATGGCCTGGGTTAGGGCAAAAAAGACAAAATCGCTTTTGGTACGTAACGAAAACAATGCAATTCTGTTTGAAATGGTTGCCCGGGCTGAAAAATGGTTGGCCGAGAACACTTTCACTACCCAAATATTGAAGTGGGAAACCGAAATCTGGGGCGAAATACCCGCAGATTTCGGCAGAAAATGATAAACGAAATATCGTTTTTTTTTCTAAAGTTTCCTGTCTATAAGATTTTTAGCCTTATAGTTTAGCCAACCGGAGCTTTAAAAATACGGTTCAATCCGGGTATGCTGTGTAAAGGAAAATCACGTTTTACAAGCAAAACCAGAAATGCGATCATAAGTACCGACTTAAGCGCAATGTTTAATATCAGATACGGCGTTTCGATAAATGAACTGATGATATACAGCCCAATAGTTACAGCGGTGTACAATCCGATGGTTTTAAAATCGTATTTTATAGGCATGTGCTTTTGTCCAAAGAAATAAGACATACACATGACAACAAAATAACCTCCGAATGCCGCCCAGGCAGATCCCCAGTAGCTAAACTTAGGAACTAAAATAATATTCCCGACTAACACGATAACCATTCCAATATTCGAGAACCAGGCACCGTATTTATTTTTATCTGTCAATTTATACCAAATAGACAGGTTAAAAAATATTCCCTGAAAAATAAATGAAAACAGGATTATTGGCACCACAGCAAGTCCCGACCAATAGGTGTGCTTAATGATGAACTTTATCAAATCCATGTAAAGGACCATTCCCAAAAATATCAGCATGGAAAAAATGATGAAATACTTCATGGCATCGGCATACATGCCAAGGCTGTTTTTATCTTTATTTTTTGCAAATACAAACGGTTCGTAAGCATACCGGAAAGCCTGTGTGAACATCATGATTACCATAGCAATCTTTGATACTGCTCCATAAATCCCCAAATCCATTTTGCCTTGTTCTCCCAGTTGCATAAACGGGAAAAGAATTTTATCCAGGTTTTGATTGGCAGTTCCCGCAATTCCGAGAAAAAGCAATGGGAAAGAGTATTGCAGAATTTGTTTTATCAACTGAAAATCAAACGTAAATTTCGCTACAAAAATGTATTTGCACAAAACGATAGTCTGTAAAGTGGTTGCAATGATATTGGACAAAAAGATATAACCCACTCCGTAATGAGGATTGTAGAACCATGAAACGGTATCAGGAGCCACTTTCATCAACCACGGACAAGCTATCAGGAAGAAAAGATTAAGCGCAATATTGAGCAATATGTACAAGAATTTCAACGTGGCAAAAGCAATGGGACGTTTTACAAAACGCAGGTAAGCAAAAGGAATAGACGCAAAAGCATCCATGGCAACAGTAATACCCAGCATCCAAATAAACTCAGAATGAGTTGAATACCCTAAGACGTTAGCAATGGGCTGATTAAAGAGTATAACGAATACAATAAAAAGTAACGAGGTAAATCCTACAGAAATCAAACTGTTTCCATATACTTTATCCGAATTATAGGTATCCTTATTCACATACCGGAAATAGCCGGTTTCCATACCGTATGTCAAAATCACAAGCAATAAAGCAGTCCATGCATATAAATTGGTCACGATTCCATAATCAGCTTGTTTTTCAAGTGTATAGGTATATAGTGGTACCAACAGCCAACCCAAAAACTTACCTAGAATGCTGCTTACCCCGTAAATGGCAGTATCCTTTGCCAATGATTTCATTTCTTTAGCCATATTTCCTTTCGAATCTTAGATATGTCAATATCTAATTTACAGTGATTAATATCCTATTTCTTTTTAAAATAATTCAACAGTTTTTCGGCCCATTTCATTTCTGCGGACGGTTCAAAATCCTCCGCTTTCAGGTAGCCACCTTCCACGAGCAGCCTTACTGCTTCTTCCGCTTGTTCAGGGCGGACTTCAAGTTTAACACCTCCATTTACATTTGCCAGATAGGCGCGGTTAATGATTTCATCCCGTCCAAAGCATTCAATTCCGAAAGATTCGAGATACGATTTCACCATTTCAAAATCGTTCGAACTACTGAAAGTTCGTACAGTAACTAATTCGTCCATAAGTCATTTATATTAAGGTTTACAAATTCTTACTTTCTTACCTCTTACTTTTTGCCTCTGAATTAAAAAAGCGTTCCGGTTTCTCCCAATTTTACTTTCCCCAAATGTTTATAAGCCAGTTCTGTCACTTCACGTCCACGGGGCGTACGCTTCATAAAACCTTCTTTAATAAGGAATGGTTCGTACACTTCTTCAATTGTGCCGGCGTCTTCGCCCAAAGCGGTAGCAATGGTAGTCAAACCAACCGGGCCGCCACCGAATTTATCAATTATGGTATTCAGAATTTTATTGTCAATCTCATCAAGCCCGTATTTGTCAATGTTCAGTGCTTCAAGTGCATAACACGCTATTTCAACGTCAATGCTGCCATTGCCTTTTACCTGTGCAAAATCCCTGACACGACGAAGCAACGCATTAGCAATACGCGGTGTTCCGCGGCTACGGCCTCCAATTTCTAATGCTGCCTGATTGTCGATTGGTACATTGAGCAATCGTGCAGAACGTTTTATAATTCCGGTAATTACGTCAATATCATAATATTCAAAGTGGCAATTAATGCCAAAACGGGCACGCAAAGGTGCAGTGAGCAAACCGCTGCGGGTGGTGGCGCCAATCAACGTAAATGGATTCAGATCCAGTTGGATAGACCGGGCACTTGGACCTTTATCTATCATTATATCAATGCGATAATCCTCCATGGCCGAATACAGGTATTCTTCCACGATAGGACTCAGGCGGTGAATTTCATCGATAAACAACACGTCGTTTGTTTCCAGGCTGGTAAGCAAACCTGCCAGGTCACCCGGTTTATCAAGCACCGGACCCGATGTGATTTTGAAACCCACGTTCAGTTCGTTGGCAATGATGTTAGAAAGCGTAGTTTTACCCAGTCCCGGAGGTCCGTGCAGCAACACGTGGTCGAGCGATTCGGTACGCATGCGTGCTGCCTGCACAAAGATTTTCAGATTCTCGACAATTTTATTTTGTCCGCTAAAATCCAAAAAAGTCAGTGGCCGCAAAGCGTTCTCGAACTCTTTTTCGCCTTTTTGATTGTTTCGTATGTCGAAGTTTTCTTCCATATTATTGTCAAACTTTTCCAAAGTTTAAACCTTTGGAAAAGTTGATAGATTTATTTTGTCAATTCCCTGAAAACATCCTCCATGCTTCGTTCAATTATTTTCATTGTCAGAATTTTATTCTTTGTTTTCACGGCAAAGTCAAAGATTTCTCCGCGAATATCTGCCGAAGTAACCAGGGTGAAATGAGTATCGGTGATGGCTGTTATGCCGATTATACCTTCCAGATTTTCAAGGGCTTCAAGGTTTACAGTTTCCGAAAATTCCACTTCGAAACTGAAACTGTTTTCGTCGAATGCGCTGATTTTCGACAGATCGGAGTAATCGGCTGCAATTTCGCCTTTGTTTATCACAATCACCCGGTTGCATATTGCTTTGATTTCCTGCATGATGTGCGTGCTGAGCAGCACCGTTTTGTCTTTGCCAATTTCACGAATCAGGCTGCGGATTTCTTCCAACTGATTGGGATCGAGACCGGTTGTAGGTTCGTCCAGAATCAGTACTTTGGGGTTTGGAATCAGTGCCTGGGCGAGTCCAACGCGTTGGCGGTATCCTTTGGAGAGTTGTCCTATTTTTTTATGAAACTCAGGGCGCAAGCCCACTTTGTCGATCAATTCATTTACCCGCTGCTCTTTTTCTTTTCCCAATTTATACGTTTCTGCCACAAAGAGCAGGTATTCTTTCACGTACATATCGGTGTACAACGGGTTTTGCTCGGGTAAGTAGCCAACCAGACTGCTTGTTTTGAGTTGGTTTTCATTCACCTCCATACCACAAATTTTTGCCGAACCGGTTTCATAAGCCAACGCTCCGGCCAGAATCTTCATGGTGGTGGTTTTTCCGGCCCCGTTAGGTCCCAGGAAACCAACCACTTCGCCTTCACCAATTTCAAAATTGATGTTGCTGAGAACGGTTTGGTTGCCGTATTTTTTCGAAAGATTTGATATGCTGATTGACACGGTTTTTGAATTACAATTGAATTTGCAAAAGTACGAATTCCGAATGGGAATGGAAAATCAACCGGCACTACTGTTCGATTTCTGAAAAATAGCAGTCATAACTGATAATAAAATATACCAACCGATTATAGGGGCAAAGGCATTTACCTGAAAAACAACCAGAAGAATAATGGTGACCAGCAAGAAAATATATTGGATTTGATTATCCTTCCAGGCCAGATTTTTCACTTTCAAAGCAAACATAGGTATTTCAGCAATCAGCAAATAGCTGAATAATACTGTGAGTATGATTAATACCCAATAATACTCTACCAGCAAACCTGCATACGAAAATGCCAGGCCACCCCAAAAGATTGCATTTGCCGGTGTTGGCATTCCTATAAATGATGAAGTTTGGCGTTCGTCAATATTAAATTTTGCCAGGCGCAAAGCCGAAACAACCGGAATAAGAAAAGCCAGGTAAGGCAACCATTCATTGATATTGGCTTCGGTCAGGAGTGAGAAAACAATGGCTCCCGGTGCCATGCCAAAACTAATAACATCGGCCAGCGAATCCAGCTCTTTGCCCATAGGCGAATATGCTTTCAGTATGCGTGCGGCAAATCCGTCGAGGAAATCGAAAACTGCCGCAATCAGAATGGCGATAAATGCACCCTGAAAATTGCCATTAAAAGCCAGAAAAACAGCTACACAACCTGAGAACAGGTTGAGGCAGGTTATAAAATTGGGGATATGTTTCTTCATGATAAATATGAATTTTGACCCCCAACCCCCGATGGGGGCTAAAGGAATTGTTTGTTTAATTCTTAACTTTTAAACCAATCCCAATCAGAAATTGTCTTTAAAACCCCTTTAGGGGGATTGGGGGTCATCTCTATTCTTTATTTTTACTGTCGATCCAAATGGTAACCGGACCATTATTTACCAGCACCACTTTCATATCGGCTGCAAAAGTACCTGTTTTTACTTCTTTTTCAAGCTTTTGGCTGATGGAATTACAAAAATGCTCGTACAGTGGAATGGCTGTTTCGTGCTTAGCGGCCCTGATATACGACGGGCGATTTCCTTTTTTGGTCATGGCGTGAAGTGTAAACTGGCTTACCACTAGAATTTCACCATCAATGTCGGTTACCGAGCGGTTCATCACCCCGTTTTCATCGTCAAAAATACGTAGCCCCACTACTTTGCCGGCCAACCATTCGCTGTCCTCGGTTGTATCTGTTTCTTCAATTCCCACCAATACCAACAAACCCACACCAATGGACGATTTTATCCGTTGGCCTATCTCTACTGAAGCTTCATTTACCCTCTGAACTACTACCCGCATTCTTATTTGTTATAGATCAATTATCGGGTTACAAAATTACAAAAAAATGTGGATAGTCAATTTTATAGCTTTTCATAACACTTTTTCATATATTTTTAGTATAATTGCAGGCGTAAATGTCGCTTCAAACTAATTAGTGTTTTTGATTGAACCAAAATTCCTCAGTTTGATAAAACGCTTTATCCGGAAATAAAGCGAGTAGGATAAACTAAATAACGTTATTTTTGTTGTTTTGTCGCTGCGCTCGTAATGTATTGGCAGATAATAATATAATTAAATTTATAGGAATAAAACCGATTTTAGAAATTTAGTTTCAGTTGTATTTTATCCCAAAATATGCAACTTGTTTACCGATTTCTGCACATTCTTCTATATTAATTAGTGTTTCTTTGTCCTTGATAAATTTCGATAACGAAAGATACAAATGATTATTTATTTACATTAATCTAATTTTTATGAGAAAACTTCTCTGCACATTGCTGCTGACAGCCTTTTGCGCTTGTTATGCGAATGCACAGACCACCGTCACAGGTGTGGTTAAGGATGATACGGGTGAGCTACTCCCCGGAGCATCAGTTATTGTTAAAGGCTCGAAAGGCGGATCTATGACCGATATCAACGGTAAGTTCACCATGAAAGTTGAAAATCCTTCAACAGCCGTTTTAAAAATTTCGTACATCGGGATGAAGCCTCTTGACTTCCCGTTAAATGGCAAAACTTCAGGCCTGGTAATTCAGTTGGAATCAAGTTCGAATCAACTGGACGAACTTGTTGTAGTTGGTTACGGTAGTCAGAAGAAGCGAGATTTAACCGGTTCTGTAACTTCTATTCAAGGGAAGTCAATTGCTCAAATTCCTGTAACAGGAACAGCTGAGGCTATGACAGGTCGACTTGCCGGGGTGCAGGTAACCACTGCCGATGGGTCGCCTGATGCTGAAATTTTGGTTCGTGTGCGTGGTGGAGGATCTATTACCCAGGATAATACGCCACTTTATATTGTGGATGGATTCCCTGCTGAAAATATCAACAGCATTTCACCGGGCGATATTCAAAGTATCGATGTATTGAAAGATGCATCTTCCACAGCTATTTATGGTGCGCGTGGTGCTAACGGGGTTGTAATTATTACTACTAAATCGGCCAAGGGAGGAAAGACCCAGGTTTCGTATAATGGGTTTTTGCAAACCAAAAGGCTTTCAAAACGCATGGATGTATTAAATGCCTATGAGTATGTGAAGCTGAATTATGAATTGGCAGCACTGAATGGCGAAGATGGAATTTCAGCTTTTGAAAACAGGTTTGGTGTTTATGATGATATTGATTTGTACAAATCTCAGAAAGGTCATGACTGGCAAGCCGATATGTTTGGTGCTGATGTAATATCGGAGCAACATAACCTTAGTCTGACCGGTGGAAATGAAAAAACGAAATTTTCGTTAAGCTCTACCTATAATAAAGATGGTGGTTTGATGAAAAACAATAATTACACCCGTTTTACTACTAATTTCAAGTTGAATCATGAGTTGTCAAAGAATCTGGTAGCGAATTTTAACCTCCGTTTGGCCGATACTAAAGTGAATGGTTCCGGGTCATCTGGTGCTAATTATAAAATTCGTACATCACAGGCGGTAACTTCGGCTGCTGTTAACGGATTGAGCGACCAAATAGAAGTTGATCCATCTTTAATGACTGAGGAGGAATATGATGAATGGATAAGAAGCAGCATGTCATTGTCAGAACAGGCTCAGCAATACTGGAAACGTAAAAACGAGCGTACCTTCAATTTCCTGGGCAGTTTAGACTGGAAGATAATCAAAGGTTTGACATACAGAACAGAAGGTGGTTATGAATATGGTTTTAAAGATGAACAGAACTATTGGGGCCAATATACCACCAATGCTTCTTATGTGGATGGAAAACCATTGGTTGACTGGACAAAATCAAACTCTAAAAGACTCAGATGGGCGAACACCCTTACCTATAATACCAAAATTGCAACCGATCACAATATCACTGCAATGGCTGGTACCGAGTGGAACGATTATGGCTCCAATAATAATTATTTGTACGGCACAGGTTTCGGCACAGATTTAACCCCGGATGTCATTTTTGCGAATCTGGGTTTAGGAGGTGCCACAAAAAATATCTCTAGTTATTTTATTGAGCCGCTTCGTAGCTTCTCTGTTTTCGGCCGTTTAAATTACAATTTCAAAGATAAGTATCTTTTGGGCCTAACTTACAGGGCAGATCAGACCAGCCGTTTTGAGGAAGGTCATCAGTGGGGTTATTTCCCAGCCATATCTGGAGCCTGGAGAATAAATGAAGAAGCTTTTATGTTCGGGACTAAAGAGTGGTTATCGAACCTTAAGTTAAGGGTAGGGTATGGGATTGCCGGTAACAGCAACGTTCCAACCGGCCTAACAACTCCGTATTATAAAATTGCTACAACCAAAACTTATGGTTTGGGAGATATACAAAACAATTACTGGGGAAATGCCAGTGATCAGTTACCAAATCCTCTTTTAGGATGGGAAACCAATTATACCGAAAACATCGCATTGGATTTCGGATTATTTAATGAAAGAATTTCGGGTACAGTGGAAGTGTATCAGAATGTTGCCAAAGACTTGCTACTTACCATTCCAATTGTAGCTCCGGGTTATACAAAAAAGACTGAGAATATTGGTCAAACTTCTAACAAAGGTTTAGAGGTAACTTTAAGTGCAGGTATTATTCAGAAACGAAACTTTAATCTGAATGCTAACTTCAATATAGCTTTTAATAAATCGAATGTAGATAAGTTGGCAAATGGAATGACTGTTCAGGAATATGCATCAGGTTGGGCAGGTACCGATTTGAAAGGCTATTATGATTATCACGTGGAAGTTGGCCAGCCGGTTGGGCTAATTTATGGTTGGGAGAGTGATGGTTACTATACTACAGCCGATTTTGAATCCTATGATGGATCAAAATATATCTTGAAACCAGGAGTGCCGACTTGTGGTTTTCTGGGTGGTCGTATCGGAACACGTCCTGGTACTGCAAAATTCAAAGATATATCGGGGGTTGATGGAGTACCTGACGGTGTTGTAAATGACTACGATAGAAAGATAATTGGTAAAACTGCACCGAAGTTTAATGGAGGTTTTGGTCTTAATGGGAATGTTAAGGATTTCGATTTCAGCATGTTGTTCAGTTATGTATATGGTAATCAAATATACAATGCAAACAAAATTGCGTCTTCCCAATCATACAGAACATCCAATAGTAATCTATTGTCGTTCATGAGTCAGGACAATCGTTATACCTATCTCGACAACAATACAGGAGAAATTGTTACTGATCTTGCTATATTGGCAGAAATGAACGAAGGTGCTAACGCTAAGCAATACTGGTCGCCATTTTCATTTGGTAATGCATCGGTAATGCCATCGTCATGGGCAGTGGAAGATGGTTCATTCCTGCGTTTGCAAAACGTAACTTTGGGATACACTATTCCTAAAAAACTGACTAAGAAATTCCTCTGTGATCAGTTTCGGTTGTATTGCACTCTGAATAATGTCTTTGTATTGACTAATTACACAGGCTATGATCCGGAAGTAAGTACTCCTGTCAGAGGAAGTTCAACTTCGAGTGTAACTCCGGGTGTCGATTATTCTTCATATCCAAAAAGTTTTTCATGGGTGTGCGGTGTTAACGTAACATTTTAATTCATGCGTATATTAAATAAATAAGCAATTATGAAAATCAACAAATATATATCAATAATAGCCCTGGCGATAGTAGGTAGCCTGACATCCTGTGGCGATTTAATGAATCCGACATCTTTATCGAATTTTGATGCCGAGTATGTTTTTTCAAATCCAGATGATGCAAAAAAAGCTGTACTTAGCGTATATTCAATGTTTGCGCAGGATTCATATACTTCCCGTATGTCAAATGCCTGGATGCAAAATACCGATGTGGAGGTGACTGCACCGGGAGCGGCCCCTGATGGTTCGCGTCGCGACATTTGGACGCTTCAGGGTGGTTTATTAACCAGTTTTGGTGATATTAAAACAGCATGGGATCATAACTTTATGACCATCGACCGTGCCAACCAATGCATAGAAGGAATCCAAAAAAGTGAAGTTGCCAATACAGCGGATATGAAAATGCTTTTGGCCGAAAGTTATTGTTTGCGCGCGTACCGTTACTTCCTGTTGTGCAATTTCTGGGGCGATGTACCTTATTTCCGTCAGGCTGCAAAATCGGGGATGCAACTGGACATCCCTAAAACCGACAAAAACATAATTTATTCGGGAATGATACAAGATTTAGTTAATTGTGAGCCGGATATGTATTTTGCAGATCAATTCAGTGATGGTATTGAACGCATGAACCGTGAATTTGCATTAGGTATGATAAGCCGTTTGGCTCTTTTCCGTGCCGGATACAGTGTTACTAAAACCGGTGAAATGAAACATGCCGATGATTACCTGGATGTGCAGAATAACGATAGTCTGGCCGTTACGTATACTAATCTCGATGGTGTTCAGAAAGTGGCCCGAACATCAGCCGAGTATTACCAGTTGGCTAAGGATTTTGCACAAAAACTAATCACGTTGAAAGATCGTCAGCTTACCGATTATGCCACTGTATTTCTTAACGAATGCAAATGGATTAAAACAGTGAATGATGATGTGTTATACGAAGTTGCCTTTGGAAGTACCAATGGTGGTGGTGATGTAGGTTGGTGTATTGGTGTTCCGGTAAAGGGTGGTGCTTATGGAACAACAACCATTCAGGTGGGGTATAATCCGGCTTATTTCTTCTCGTTCGATGCCAAAGACAAACGTCGTGATGTATGTATCTCAAGAGTAGAATATGCTTCTGAAACCGAACAGAATGTTCTGGGTGTAACAAGTATGTCTGTAGGTAAATGGAATCGTTTGCTTTTGAAAGCTGCTCCGGGATCGGCCTCTTCAAAAGGTACAGGTATTAATTGGCCTGTCATGCGATACTCGGATGTATTGCTTATGTTGGCAGAGGCTGATAATGAGCTGAATAATGGTCCTACAGCCCTGGCAAAACAAATGTTGAAAAGAGTTCGTACCAGAGCTTTTGATAGTTCGGAAAGTGCACAAAAAGTTGATGCATACACAGATAGCGTTAGTACCAGTAAGGAAGCATTCTTCAATGCCATTGTAAACGAGCGTGCCTGGGAATTTGGAGGCGAATGTCTCCGCAGATTCGATTTGGTTCGTTGGAATATCTATGGAAAGAAAATTGTTGAAACAAAAGCTATCCTTGATAATATTGGTAAAGCTACAAACGGATTGGAACTTGATAATCCGGAGGTTGCTAAATATAGCGCGTATGCAAAAAAAATCTATTTTGTAAAAGACGTTAATGGTAAAATTACTTTCCTGAACGACTATTACGAACCTGAAACTTCGCAAATAGAAAGCTGGGTAATGACTTATGGTACTGTGACTTCTGTAAACTGGGGAACTTCATTGTATAAAAAGGTGACTGCAACCGATGGCACGGTAACATATACTACTGCGGACTATACTGATCGCTGTTGGAGAGGGTATACAGATCTAACTGGTTTCTCTCCTGTACCTTATTTATTACCAATTTCAAGTCAAACTGTGGCAACCAGCAAGTATCTGAAAAATGATGGATATGGTTTGGTTCTAACTAATTAATTCTAATTGTTATGAGAAATATATTGAATTTTAAAAGGCTAATCCTGTTTTCGGCAGTTATTTCATTGGTATTAGCAGGCTGTAAGGATGAAGAATTCCTTCCCGGTGCCGACCGGTTATTTCGCCCCATTATTAATACATCCACTGTAAGTATGACGTGGATCAGAGTTGAATGGGATCGTTATAAAGGTGCAAAATCATATGAGCTAGAAGTCTCTGTCGATACTTTTAAAACTATTTTGCGTTCAAACAGAACTGATAGTACACAGTATACCTTTACAAATCTGGATTTTGACACTAAATATCAGATCCGGCTTCGGGCGGTAGGCGATAGTATTATTGCATCGGGGGACACTATCCGGTCAATGTACTTCGTTACAAACCTAAGTACTATTGATTATCCTACCCAATTGATTACGCCAACATCCTCCGATGTTATTGACAAATCCATAAGAGTGAAATGGCATGTCACACCGTTTGTGTATTCGCGTATCGATGTATTGGTAAACAAAGACTCGGTATACAAAACTGTTGAGTTGACAGATGCTGAAAATCAGGCTGGCCAAATAATTATTCCGGGGCTTCAACCTGAAACTTCGTATATAGTGAAAATCTTTTCGGGTGACGATTACAAAGGCAAGAAAACGTTTAAAACAGCAACTTCACAAGTTTTTGATGGTGATGTAGTAGATTTACGTGACTATTCTGACGAACAGGCTAAAACACTGCTAACCCAGGCATATATCGATAGTATTGGCGCAGCACATCCGGCTGGATTGAACCTTATTCTTTCGGGAGGTACAAGCTACACCGTTCCTACGCTCATTCTTCCGGTATCTATGAACATTGTTACCGGTTTAAGTTTCAAAGGAAAAGCTGTAATAGAAGTAAACGGTAGTTTTGCAGTAAAGGCAAGTACTGAAGTACCAACTATGAGATTTGAGAAGATATTCTTTACACAGGGCAATACTACCGGCAAGCTAAAAACGGATGCTAATTATGGTGGAACATATCTTATTAATATGAATCAAACAAGTGGTAATATTGGTACACTGACTTTAGAAAACTGCGATGTAAAATACAAACGTGGTGCTATCCGTATGCAAACAACAGCAGCTATTCAAAAACTTAATATCAATAATTGTATCTTTGATTCGATTGGCGGATACGGCATTGTGAACAACGCTAATGATGCATCTTATATTGGTGATATCGTTGTGTCGAATTCAACATTTGCTCATGCCGATAGATTGTTTACCTGTGGAAAACTACTGGGTATCAATTCTATCACCATTTCCAATATCACTACTTGTTTTGCACCCACTGCATCATCGTATTTCCTTGATTATAATAACAATGCTGTATCTGGAGGTGTATCAATTACGAATAGTATTTTTGGCCCAGGGATTACTAATACTACTACAGGCTCTGCAGCAGTAAATGGTATGCGTTTTTCTGCAACACCGCCAACAGTTACCATAACTAATTGCTTTAAAACAAATGATTTAACTTGGGCTATTAATGCAGTTACACTAGAACCTAATGCGCCTATCACCGAATTTACTGATTTGGGACAAACTTCTGCATTGATTTTCGGAGATGTAACTAAGAGTAATTATAAAGTAAGTGATACGAAACTTGTAAACAAAGCCGGTGACCCACGTTGGTGGTAAAAAACTATGTGCTGTTAATTCAAAGAGGGTGTCCCAAAAGGTCACCCTCTTGTTTTGTCAATTTATTTCAATTAACATATATTTAGGAGTAAATGAGTCTTAATTAACAAATCACTTTTCTTTCCAGTGCTTTTATGTTAATTA
>Ga0079306_1000742_pt1 | contig 26369 bp, 18 predicted proteins | sample Methanotroph_Enr_FD_79181 | JGI IMG/M metagenome (GOLD analysis project Ga0079306, IMG submission 79181) | Enriched soil microbial communities from Old Woman Creek wetland in Ohio, USA - Methanotroph_Enrichment_5 | ecosystem: Environmental > Terrestrial > Soil > Wetlands | place: USA: Ohio...
GTGACGAGCGCCCTGCTTTTGTGCTGGATGATGTTCACGATGCCAGCTTTTACAACATCGATGCTCAAAAAGGTGATGGTGCACCGCAGTTTATTCTAAAAAACGTCACCAATCTTTCTATCCACCAGGTGAACGGAGTAGAGGATGCGAAATTGGAAAATGTCGAAAAGAAAGAACTTTAGGCAATGGTTCGCGGAGGTTGGACCATCCACTAACCGAAGCATCATGCTGAACTTCCTGCCCGCTCGCTTGGCAGGCGGGGTTTCACCATCTCTAAATTCAAATAAATTGTTTAAAAACTTAGGAATATGAAGCTGAAATTCAATTTGTTTGCTTTAACAGTGCTCTTATGTGCACTCTTCAGCAATTCGTTTGCCCAAAATAAGACTGCAGATACTTCTCCGGAACACAACAATTCCAAAATACAGTGGTGGCAGGAAGCCCGTTTTGGCATGTTTATCCATTGGGGCATTTATTCCACTCCCGGACGTGGCGAGTGGCTCATGTATCAGGAACACATCCCATTTTCAGAATATGCCTTACTGGCAGATCAGTTTAATCCTCAGAAATACAACCCGAAGGAGTGGGTCGCCAAAGCCAAGGAAGCAGGAATGAAATACGTCGTTCTAACCACCCGGCATCACGATGGTTTTTGCCTGTTCGACAGCAAAGTTTCCGATTTTACAGCTCCGAAAACCGGGGCCAAACGCGACCTGATTGCAGAGTTTGCAAAAGCTTGCCATGATGCCGGAATGCGGATGGGTTTTTATTATTCGTTGCAGGACTGGCATTTCCCCGGAGTTTTGCCGCAAGGTTCTCCGGTTGGTGCTTCACTCCAGAAATTACTGACGGATCAGGCCAGGGAACAGGTTCATGAACTGCTGACCAATTATGGTACGGTTGATATTTTATGGTTCGATGGATTGACCGTTAATGGTCCGGAAGGCTGGCATTCAAAGGAACTATTGGAAATGGCGCGGAAACTTCAGCCCAATATCCTGATCAACGATCGTTCCGGTTTACCCGGTGACTTTGCCACTCCTGAAAATGTGGTTGCCGCACAATCTCGGCCTTGGGAATCTTGCTTCTGTATGAACCGAACCTGGGGATATGCTCCCACCGATCGTAATTACAAACCTGTCGCCGAAATTCTTCGTTTACTTGCTGCCTGTTCTTCACAAAGTGGTAATTTTTTACTGAATGTTAGTCCCGATGGCGATGGTGCAATTCCGCCTGAACAAGCCGAAATACTTAAAAACCTGGGAAAATGGATGCAGGTGAATGGAAAAGCCATTTATGGAGCAGGACCTTCGCCTGTGGTTGCTCCAAATCTTGGAATGACCACACGGGTAAACGATAAAGTTTATATGCTCATCCAACGCTGGCCGGGAGCGACTGTTCCATTTGCCTGGTGCGGCAGTAAGGTGAAATCTGCCAGGATGCTGACAACCGGACAAAATGCCCGAATCGAACAAAAAGGAGACCGGGTATGGCTTCACGATTTGCCGCAAAACCCACCCGATCTTTATTTGAATGTCATTGAACTGTCTTTTGAAGGAGAACCAAAGGCATCTGAACCGGCATACCGATAACTGACAAGATTGCGATATTCGGATAATGATACATCCTATATTGAAAAATCACAATCAGGGTTCGCTTTTAATTACGGATTCACCTTTTTAATCACAAGTTCTTTCGGATCCAGCAATTTGGGGAATGGATTGTGAGGTTCAACCTGATACCAATAGGCCACAGAAGCCAGATCATCCTGAAGGGGAAGGTATCTTCCGCCGCTCTGCCAACCCAAACACTGAATGGTTACTTTCAGATCGTTTTCAAACCGGATCGGATCTGTAATATGCCAGCGATATTCCCCGACTTTTGTGGCAAACGATGTTTTATCGTCGTCTTTGAAATAATAAAATCCGGTATATGGGGAGCTAAACGGGGTGTAGTTAACTACTCCGTTTTTATCTTCAACCTCATTGTATCCATACGATCCGCAGAAGTAATCCTCTTCTCCTGTTCCGCAAATCGTTGGGAAATCAGTATCTCCATCCATGTAAAATTTGATTTCGCCTTCGCCCCACCAACCTTGTTTGTATGCGCCGTGAGCAATGTAGGTGCCAACATATTGTCCTTTCCCTTTAATGTTATTCACGATGGTGTAAACCTCTTTGTCGGGTATAGCATGTACCCGGTTAAACTGAGCATGAAAATAAGCCTCATCGTCAGGTACATCGGTCAGAGTATAGTCAACCTGATAATACAAACAAGCTGTTACGGTATCTAAGTTTTGCATCTCAATTTTACACTTCTTCCTGAAGGGCATTTGCCAGTATGAATTAAATCCGCTTCCCGGATTTACGCAAACAGCAAGCGATTGTATCCGGGGTTCAAATCCCCGTCCCCAACCGGCAGCAAAAAAATCGCCCACAGGAACTTCTACCGATGGTGATGTTTCACCGTCCCAGTATATTTTCAGAATAATAAGCCGGTAGTCGCAACTGGGAGTCATCCAGATGTGCTGAATGGCTCCTTCACCTTCAATTTCAGCCAGCGTAAATGTTTCACCCGGTTTGATGAAAATATCAGGATTCACTTTCCAGCCCTGACCAAGTTCTCTGGCTGCGTTAGCTTCAGTTCCTTCTTTCAGGGTTGCCATTCCACCTTTCCCCTTCTCTCCGGTATAACTTTCGGGACTAATGGAACGGGACTTTGCATGCGACAGTCTGGATAAATTTCCCATATTTACATTGAGTCCGTTAAATTTTTCGGGTTTTTCCCTGCATCCCAAAACGAATGCCACCAGGATCAGGATAATGAGTTGATTCAGTTTCATGGTCTTAAGTTTAAAATCACATAGATACAAAATTTATTTGCGAAAGGCTTACTGTGTTTGTTTTCAGGTTAATATTTAATGTGCATTACCCAAAATAACCGAAGTATTTCGAATCAGGCAGATTTACTTTTAAATCCTGTGAAGGTTTGTTTTTTTAGGCAGATTTACAATTTGGTAAAATACCTGAACCCGAACTAATGAACTGATAAAACTCAAGAATTGAATCATGAAACAATTGATTTTAACGGGTGTATTCATAGTCATCATACTGATTCCAGGTTATTCACATAAAAAGTATAGTCAGGTGAAAATTGGAATGTGCAGCGATGTTCACCTGCCTACCATGCACGATGCCGACTTCAGGATAAATACATTTATGGATCAGATGAAAGCTGAAAAGCCTGATTTTATTATCGAACTGGGCGATTTTGCCGAAGCAAGGCCGGAAGAAGAAAAATATTACAAGTTGTGGGATACGTTTCCGGGCGACAAATACCATGTAATTGGTAACCACGAAATGGATGGCGGACATTCAGAGGAGCAAGCCCTGGCTGCCCGGCACATGACTAATCCGTATTCTTCGTTCGACAAGAATGGTTTTCATTTCATAGTTTTGGATGGTAATGAAAAAAAAGACATCAATACAAAGGGTTACAAACAGTATATTGGTGCTTCTCAAATGGAATGGTTTAAGAATGACTTGTCAAAATCGGAGTATCCGGTGGTCGTTTTTTCGCATCAGGGACTGGTTGTCTATCACAGCGTTGATGAAGACTACGGAGTTGAAAATGCAGATCAGGTCCGGAAAATTATAGAGGATCACAACTCAAGCCACCCAGGTAAAAAAGTAATTGCCTGTTTCAACGGGCATACACACTGGGATTACGTCGATCAGATCAATGGGGTCTGGTACATTCACATCAATTCGATGTCGTACAACTGGTTGGGAGACAAATATACCCATATCAGGTACAGTCCGGAGGTTGATAAAAACTTCAAATGGATTAAATACACGGCGCCATTTAAAGATCCGCTGTTTACAACAGTTGAAATTTCGACCAAAGGCTGGATCAAAATTGCCGGCAAAAAAACGGAATGGGTTGGTCCAACGCCATTTGAATTAGGTTATCCTGAACTAATGAAGAAATATATCAGGCCAGAAATTTCGAAACGAACATTAAAATTTAAACTGAAATAAATGAAGTTAAAATCCAATCTCATAATGGGAATTCTATTTTTAGGTTCCTGTACCTCAACCGAAAAACAGATGAAAGAAATTCAGATTACCAGTGACAATTCTAAAAATCATGATCTGGACAACAACGACAACTTTTCTCCCGATGGAAAATGGCTGGTTTACGATACCCGTACCGGTATTGGTGGTATTGGTGGTAGTCCTTCGGTAGAACGGGTAAATATCGAGACCAAAGAGAATCAGGTTCTTTTCGGGATTCCAGACAATCGCGATTGGGGCCCGGGTGCCGGGGCTGTAAGTTATCACCCAATCGAAAACAAGGTGATTTTCATTCATGGATTGCCGGTTTGTACCGAAGCCAATCCTTATCAGCAATGGCGACGTACCGGCGTGATGGTGAAAGATAACGCACCGAATGTGCCAATCAACATGGATGCCAGGGATATAACATTTCCATTTACTCCAGGTGCACTGCGCGGAGGGACTCATCGCCATGAATTCAGCCGTGATGGCAAATGGGTAGGTTACACCTATAACGACGCTATTATGAAAAAACTGGAGGATTCAACAGGCGTCAAATGGAATCTGCGGACAATTGCAGTTTCCAATCAGAATCACCGTGTGACAGTTGACCCGAATGAAGAAAACGTAAGCGGAACATATTATAGTGCAGTGGTCGTAAGGGTTGTACCTGATCCTAAACCCGGAAGTGATGAGATCAGTAATGCCGCGTCCGACAGCTGGATTGGAGCGAGTGGTTATGCAAAACCTGATGGTTCTTTGCAGGTAGCCAGAGCATTTATCGGTAGTGTTCGTGATAAAGAGGGAAAACCGGTTGACGAACTTTTTGTGGTCGATATTCCTGATTCGATCAATGTGCCCGGCGAATACGGGCCACTCGAAGGTACCCGGAATTCGTTCCCGATGCCTCCAAAAGGAACAGTTCAGCGAAGACTGACTTTTACCGCTGACGGCAAATACCCGGGATGTGGCGGTGTTGTGCGCTCTTCATCCGATGGAAGCCTGATTTCTTATCAGGCTAAAGATCAAAATGGTATTCAGCAGATATTTCTGATTTCACCTTCTGGTGGTAAAGCAATTCAGCTTACCGAACACACTTCAGGTGTTCAAAGTGGTGTTCGGTGGAGTCCCGACAATAAATCAGTAATCTATGTCTGGGATAACAGCATTGTATTGTGCGAGGTTTCTGATCGTCCGTTTGAAAAAAGGTATAAAAGGCTGACAGCTAAAACCGCAGAAGCACCATCGAATATTGTATGGTCGAATGACGGGAAAATCGTTGCATTTAACCGGTCAGTTCCTGTTGAAGGTGGAGAACCAAAACACCAAATATTTATCATCAAATTGGATTAAAAATTTTGAAGTCAGATTAAAATCGCAGCAATGAAGTATCTGTTTTTAGTACTTTCAGCATTAATCCTGGCAAACATCGGTTTGGCACAACGGCCTGCGAAGGGGCCCATGTCTGACAAACAATATACACCTGAAGAGTTGGGTTATAAACTATTTTGGGAAGATGAATTTAATGGAAATGAGTTGGATACTACCAAATGGAAAATTCGTGGAATCGGTGCCAGGGCTATTGCATACGTTTCGAAAGAAGCTGTAAAAGTTGAAGATGGCTGCGTTAAATTATATGCTTTGCAAAAAGGCGACAGCTTGCTTGGAAGTGCAATTGGCACCCAGGGTTTATTTATGTCGAAGTATGGTTATTACGAATGCCGTGCCCAGGTTCAGAAATCGCCGGCAGGCGTGTGGGGAGCGTTCTGGATTCAGTCAGCAAAAATATCACAAGGCGAAGATCCTGCCGTTTTTGGTGCTGAAATCGATATTATGGAGTGCTTCAGGAAACTTGGAACCGACATTGTTTCGCACAACGTTCACTGGGCGTACGGTCCGCACCAACAGTCGACCCATGGCATGCAAAGTTATCTAAAAGGAATTGGTGAAGGGTTTCATATTTTTGGGCTGGAATGGTTTCCGGACAAATATATTTTCTATGTCGACGGATATCGGTTTTATGAAGTAACTACCGGCATTTCAAATATCGACGAATATATGATCCTCAGCATGGAATATCCCGGAAAAAAAGAAGAAATTGCAAAAACCATTTTCCCGGATGTGTTTATTGTTGATTATGTAAGGTATTATCAGAAAATGAATTCGAAATGAAAATAGAAAAAATGAATTTTATTGTCCGCTTATTGATTGTTTTTCTTTTTGTATCAACCGGTCTAATCCTGTCGGCACAAAAAAAAGTTAGTATTCTCACTGTTCCCGCCGAAAATAAATTCACCCAAATTAATGTTGGTGGAACAACTATCCTGCCAAGCGGGCGATTTGCGACTCCTGCCGGACAGTTGATCCGCATTACCAACGATCCGTTTGGAATGGCCGTTTCGCCCGACGGCAAAAAGTCGCTTACCCTCCATAACGGAGTATTTACCATTATCGATCTTCAGAATTTAAGTGCAACACGGATACCCAGTTACGATGGCAAAATTAAATCGCCATTATCCAAAGGATCATTTTTGGGAGTTGCTTTTTCGAACGATTCCAAAACGGTTTACATCAGTGGCGGCGACAATGGCTCGGTTATTACCTACGACATTGAAAAGCTGGCCCGTACCGATTCTATTTCTTTAAACGGTGTTGTTGATGGGATTAAATATGACGATAGTTTTACTTCGGATCTGGTGCTAAATGAGGCAAACAATGAATTGCTTGTATTGGATCGGGCTAACTTCAGAATGGTCAGGATTGATTTGGCGACCAAAAAGTTTACAGCGTCAATTCCAGTTGGCCGGCAACCTTTTGGCTTAACATTAAGTCCGGATAAAAAGACAGCATTGGTAGCAAATGTAGGCATGTATTCCTATCCGTTAATAACCGGTGCAACTCCTGAAAACATTGATTCGCTAATGATTTCGCATCATCCGTACGGCAATAATACTCCGGAATCCATTAACGGAACAGTCGTTGAAGGACGCAAAGTTCCCGGACTTGGAAGCCCGTTACACCCTGATGCCATGAGTGTTTTTACCATCGACCTTCAGACAAATAAAGTGATTGACAAGTTTAAAACCGGCCATCAGATCGGGCAAATGATTGAAGACGCTGAAGTGGTGGGTGGTGCCAGTCCGAATTCGGTTGCCGTTGGTAAACAATTTGCCTATGTGACCAATGCGACTAACGACAACATTTCGATCATCGATTACAAAAATCACAAGCTGATCGGCGATATTCCAATTTTGGTTGATCCAAGAATTGACAAATACCGCGGTTTATTGCCATTTGGAATTACAATTAGCAAGGATGAAAAAACACTTTATGTTGCACTGCTGGGATTTAATGCGGTGGCTGTTATTGATGTGGATTCCGGAAAGACAAAGGGATTAATTCCTTCAGGATGGGGACCCACACGGGTGAAATTGTCTGCCGACGAAAAGGAGATTTATATCACTACCTGCCGCGGATTGGGTGCGGGACCAAACGGAGGTAAAGGTTTTGTAGAACCTCCGCAGGGAGATTATATTGGCGATATTCAACTGGGTACGTTTCAAAAGGTGGATATGCCTGATTCTGAACAATTGACTGAATATACCAGACAATCCATCGGGAATACGTTTAAAAGCATTCAGGTTACCGACGATGGAAAAAATCCGTTGCCGGTTTTGCCCGGTTCGCGGAAGTCACCCATCAAATACATTGTTTATATCACCAAAGAAAACCGGACTTATGACGAGGTTTTTGGTCAGCTTAAAAATGCTACCGGCGACAGCACATTGGCACGTTTTGGTGTGAACAACGAATATACTTTACCTGATTCAGTGCGGTCGAAATTTCCGCACTTGCGAATTAGTCCAAACCACATTAAAGCGGCTCAACAGTTCTCATTCTCCGATAATTATTACTGCGACAGCGATGCATCCATTCATGGACATCACTGGATGGTTGGAGTAATTCCAAACGAGTGGGTTGAAGCCAATTCAAGTGTTTCCAAAACTTCAAAGATTTTTTCCAAGGCTCCGGGACGGCGCTTTCCGTGCACTACCGGAAGTGTCGATCCGGAAGATTATGCTGAAATAGGTGGTCTATGGGAGGCTCTCGACCGGAAGAAAGTATCCTTTTACAACTTTGGCGAGGCCAATGAAACGGGTCATGTGCGGGAAGAATGGTACGATACCAATACCGGGGCAGCCCACGGGGTAATGGTTCCCATGCAAAAGGCATTGTTCACCAGAACCAGTCACGATTATGCCGGATTCAATACCAATATTCCTGATCAGTACCGGATGGAACAGTTTGAAAGGGAATTTACTGCAAAATGGATTAAGGGCAAAGAAGAACTACCGTCATTGATAACCATGCAGGTTCCCAATGATCATGGCGCTGGTGTCCGGCCTGAAGATGGTTATCCGTATCCGCAGTCGTTTATGGTAGATAACGATTTGGCCGTTGGCAGGATTTTACATTTCCTGTCTCGGACCAAATTCTGGAAGAATATGCTGGTTATTATTACCGAAGACGATCCGCAGGGTGGGGTAGATCACATTGATGCGCATCGCTCGGTATTAATGATGGCCGGTCCGTATGTGAAAAGGGGATATGTGTCGCACACCCATGCGAATTTTGGTTCGATCCTGAAAACCATCTACAATATTCTGAATGTTCCGTACGTCAATCAGTTTGATGTGACTGGTTCCCTGTTGCAGGATTTTTTCACAGCAAAACCCGATTATACACCTTACACACTTGAATTGCATGATTCACGCGTATTTGATGCCGAACTGGCGATGAAAAAATACAACAAGACCATCGACTGGCGTAAAATTGAGCAGGGTCCGCCACTGGATAATGAAGATGTTGAACGCGACAGACATAACAAGAAATGATACAATAGAAATCAGGCAGCTTGCAAACTGTCAATAAATAAAAATTTATGAAACGCTTTTTAAAAGTATTTGGATTAATATTACTTGTTGTTGTAATCGGATTACTGGCCTGGTTTTATTCCAACCTGAAAGACCGGAATCCAGGTTATAAAGCCGACATGAAGATTTTTAGTGAGAAACCTTCCCAGTTATCAGCAGGTTTTGCGGCTTTTCCGGTTACTCCGGCAGTTCCGGACCGATGGGTGGATAAAGATGGGAATGCAGAATATGAACCTAAAAAAGGCGACACTTTTACCGATGGAAACGGGAACGGCGTTTTCGACCCGGTTTGTATCGCCGGATTTGGAAATAACCGGCCGGCCAATGGGATTCACGACGATCTTTGGGCAAGAACCATGATCATTGACGATGGAAAATCGCGAATTGCCATTGTTTCGCTCGATGCGATCGGTTTTATGAATGACGACGTCATTGATGTCCGGAAACGGATTCCTGCCGATGCTGGAATTACCTATTCCATTATTTCGTCCACTCATACCCACGAAGGTCCTGATTTGTTAGGTTTGTGGGGTGTATCTCCATTTAAGTGCGGAATTAACAAGGCACACATGGAATATGTCAAAAACCAGATTGCAAAGTCCATAGTTACTGCTGTAAAAAACTTACGGCCTGCGCATTTGGAAATATCTCAGGATTTGCATGGAGCAGATTCATTGGCTATTGACACCCGGAAACCTGTAGTTATGGATTCAGGATTAAGAATCATTAAAGCCGTCGACAAAGAAAATGGGAAAGTACTGGGATCGTTAATCAGTTGGGGCGATCATCCGGAAACTTTATGGAGCGATAATTTATTGCTTTCTTCCGATTTTCCTCATTTTGTGCGCGAAGGAGTTGAAAAAGGTGTTTTCAATGGCGATAGTCTGAAGAAACCTGGAATTGGAGGAGTAGCAGTTTATATCAGCGCTTCAGTTGGCGGTTTAATGACCACGCATCCAAGACTAACCATAAAAGATCCGTTCACTGGTCAGCGATTTAAAGAGCCGACTTTCGAAAAGGCTGCGGCACAGGGAAAACAATTGTCACTTTTGGTATTGAATGCCATGGAACATCCTGTGGAAGTCATTGATACCGCCGGAATTTCATTGGTTGTACGAACACTATATATGCCAATTAAAAATACGATGTTTCAACTTGGAACAACTCTGGGCGTACTGGATCGCGGTACGACCGGCTGGATGAAGATGCGCTCTGAAATGGCCGTATTCAATATCGGCCCACTTGAGTTTGCAACCGTTCCGGGCGAAGTTTATCCCGAAATTATTAATGGTGGCGTAGAAGCTCCGGAAGGTCAGGATTACAAAATCCAACCTGTCGAAGTACCGGCTGTCAGGGAGATGATGAAAGGAAAATACAAATTTATTTTTGGACTGGCCAACGACGAAATTGGTTACATTGTCCCTAAAAGCCAATGGGACGAAAAGGCTCCGTTTACCTATAATAAAACAGATGCACCATACGGCGAAGAGAATTCCCTGGGACCTGAAACAGCACCCACTTTACACCGAAACCTGAAGGAAATGCTGGGCGAATTGAATGAAAAATGAAGCCCGACAATGTGACAATTTAGTAATGAGGCAATTTGAAACAATATTGGATACAAACCAATGAATTAAATCTGTATACCAGTGAAATCAAAAATTCTTAAACGGCTTCTTTTAAGCCTGCTCTCTCTGCTTGTTATCTTTTGTATTCTTATGGTCACACCAAGGTTGTGGTCAGCTTTAAATCCTAAAAAACCTCCGGTCGGTTATCATTTTTTGATTCCAACCTATCTTGCCATTGAGACAGGTCTTGAAAAGCTGATCAATAAAACTCCTGAGATTCCTGCAGATATTGAGGAAATCAAAAACATTGAATATAAAAACATCAATGGAAAATCGCTTCAGCTCGATTTGTATAAACCCAAAAACCTGGTAAAACCTGCACCTTTGCTGGTGTTTATTCATGGTGGCGGATGGAGCGGCGGCGAACGTGCAGATTACCTGGTTTACCTGGTTGCTTTTGCTAAAAAGGGATACATCACTGCAACAGTTTCTTACCGGCTATTAAAGGACGGAGCTTATCCTGCATGTGTCGAAGATATTACTGATGCTGTCCAATGGTTTTTCAGAAATGGTGAAACGTATGGGTACGATCCTGACCGGATTGCGCTGATTGGCGGTTCGGCAGGTGCACATTTGGCCATGTTGGCTGGTTATGGATGGCAAAAGCCAAGTACAAAGAATGATTCAATTTTGCTCCCAGTGAGTACTCACCGGATAAAAGCAGTTGTTGATATTTATGGTCCGGCTGATCTGACCACCGAATTTGCAAGAAATAACTCCACTGTAACCAGTTTTCTGGCACATACTTATGCGGAGGCACCACAGCTTTTCACTGAAGCCTCTCCGATTCATTACCTGGATAAAAACGATCCTCCAACCATGATTCTGCAGGGTACCTCCGATCAGACTGTGCCAGTCAGCCAGTCCGACGATTTGAAAGAAAGACTGGACAGCCTGGGCATTCCCAATGTTTATTACAGGGTTCCTTTATGGCCTCATACCATGGATTTGGTTCAGCGCGTAAATGACTATAGTCAATTAAAATTGAACGATTTTTTCAAGAGATATCTGAAATAAAGATTCATCATGTAAACTGATTTGTTCAAGAATGATAAAAAAATACTAATCATGAAGTCCGGAATTTTAAAACGCCTTTTAACAGGCTTGTTGTTGATTGTCATTCTCTTTATTCTGGTGATGGTTACACCAAGGGTTTGGTCTGTGTTCTATCCGGAGAAACCACCTGTAGGTTATCATTTTGAAGTGCTTGATTACCTGGCTGTTTGGTCAGGTCTGGAAAAAATGATCAACATGACTCCTTCTATTCCGGAAAATATTCAGGAAATAAAAGACATTGAATATAAAAACATCAATGGGATATCTTTGCGGCTCGATATGTATATTCCTAAAAATGTGCAAAAGCCAGCGCCTTTGCTGGTTTTTATTCATGGTGGTGGCTGGAATCACGGAAAGCGTTCGGATTATCTGACTTACCTCATTCCATTTGCACAGAAAGGATACATTACCGCAACTGTTAGCTACCGTTTCCTGAAAGATAGTACTTATCCGGCTTGTATTGAGGATATTCAGGACGCCATCAAATGGTTTTTCCGTAACGGCAAAACCTATGGTTATGATCCCGACCGGATTGCACTCATTGGTGGTTCGGCCGGTGGACACCTGGCACTGCTGGGTGCTTACGGCTGGCATCCGGTTAATTCTATACCTGATTCTGCAATATTGACTCCGGAGCATAAAATAAAAGCGGTGGTCGATATTTATGGACCAATTGATTTTACTACTGAATATGCCCGCAATCATCGGCTAATAACCAATTTCATTGCTCATTCCTATCAGGAAAAACCTGAATTATACCGCGAAGCATCACCAATCCAATACTTGAATAAAAACAATCCGCCAACGATGATCCTGCATGGAACATCCGATAATCTTGTGCCAATCAGTCAGTCTGATACGCTCAAGTCCAGACTGGATAAGCTTGGTGTTCCTTGTGTGTATTACCGCGTTCCATTGTTGCCGCATGCCATGGATGTCGCACAACGGGTAAATGAATTTTCGCGACAGAAAATGAACGATTTTTTTGAGAAATACCTGAAATAGAAATTAATCCAACAATCAGAATTTAAAACTTAACAGTTTAGTAGATGCAACAAAAGAAATTTTATCCCTGGTTAGTCGTTGGTTTGCTGTGGTTTGTCGCTTTGCTCAACTACCTTGACCGGCAAATGCTTTCGACCATGAAACCGTCGATGATGATCGATATTGCCGAATTAGCCAAAGCAGAGAATTTTGGCCGGCTGATGGCAATTTTCCTGTGGATTTATGCTCTGATGAGTCCCATTTCGGGCATCATTGCCGACCGCTTAAACCGAAAATGGATGATTGTCGGCAGTTTGTTTATTTGGTCTGGTGTTACATTGGCCATGGGTTATGCCAAAACATTCGATCAATTGTACGTATTGCGTGCCATCATGGGTGTTAGCGAAGCATTCTATATGCCGGCAGGATTGGCGCTGATTGCCGATTATCATCAGGGAAGAACACGTTCATTAGCCATTGGTATACATATTACCGGAGTTTATCTGGGTCAGGCTTTCGGAGGTTTTGGCGCAACCGTTGCCAGCCTTTTTTCATGGCAATGGACGTTTCATTCCTTCGGATTTTTAGGAATGGCTTACAGTTTGGTTCTGTTGCTTTTCCTGAAAGAAAAGAAGGGCTATGTTGTCGATACTACCCAAAAGTCTTCAGTTGGAATGGAATTGTCGCAGGCTTACAAAAGTCTCGGCATCCTGTTCACAAACATTGCTTTTTGGGTGATTCTGTTTAATTTTTCAGCTCCCAGTTTTCCGGGATGGGCAGTTAAAAACTGGTTGCCTACTTTATTCTCTGATGCTCTTCACATGGATATGGCCCAGGCTGGTCCGATTGCGACCATTACCACAGCTTTTTCGTCGTTGGTCGGGGTGTTGATAGGTGGTTACCTGTCGGATAGGTGGGTACACAAAAACCTGCGGGGAAGGGTTTATACCGGGGCTATGGGGATGTTTTTGACCATTCCTGCATTGTTCTTACTTGGATATGGCAACAGCTTTGAATTAATTTTATTGGGTGGCGTATTTTTTGGACTGGGCTTTGGAATGTTTGATGTGAACAACATGCCAATTCTTTGCCAGTTTGTTTCACCCCGTTACCGGGCAACAGGCTATGGAATAATGAACCTTGTCGGAATTTCAGCAGGTGCTGTCATTACCGGTTTCCTGGGAAAATCGGCAGATGCCGGAAATATGCGACATGATTTTGCTAAGCTTTCCATTGTTGTAGTAGCGGCTATTGTTTTAAATTTAATTGTTCTGAAACCTAAGACAATCAACAAAACGGAGGATTAGGTTTTATCCACAATTTTAATTCATAAAACAAGAGGTTGATTCGAAGGAATTCAGCCTCTTGTTTTATTCTGACAACTCAGATTCAGTCTACCTTACGGAGTTAAACGGAACAACTTTCCTGTTTTGTCACTACTTTTTCAGTCCGTAAAACTGGATTTAAGAATCGGTTGAACAAAAAGTTAAGAGCCACGTATATTTACCGAGGCTCCTATAAATGTTTAACCTATCCTAAAAACAAATTTTAATGGAAGAATCTAACCCATTGCCAGCGCCAAAAACTTCAGGCAAACCGAATCAATCGCAAAAGGAACTCGCTCAACTCAGTTTGTGGCAAAATAAATTGCTGCCGTGGTTGGTTATCATGCCAACTATTCTCATTATGTTGTTTATTTATCTGGCTACAAGACAAATGCAGCGGTTCAATGCAGTCATTGATGCCAAAGAGGAATCAGTAATTGATAAACTGATACCCCCATCATCTGATCCGGCATTATCCAATAAACTAAAAGGCAACATGGATTACATACGTTGGATAACCCTGGCGCGTATGGAAGAAAAAAGTCTTGACCGGCGATACAGTCAGGGTGGTTTGTTGCTGGTTTCGCGCATTTTTACCAAATACCTCGGGTTTTTCACCGGAATGATACTTGCCATTGTTGGCGCTATTTTTATCATCGGCAAATTGCAGGAAAATTCTTCTGATATTGAAGGAACTGTGGGTGATCAAATGAAATTGAAGATTGTATCGTCATCGCCGGGAATTATTTTCGGAATTCTTGGCACCGTACTCATGCTTTCCACCATTTTGCAACATGCTGAAATATCGGTAAAAGATCAGCCATTATTTTTGAATCCGGCAAATGTTTATGTAAATACTGGAAATACCTTTCTGTCTGATTCAACGGCAAAGCAAAAAGCACACCAGATAAATCTGAAAGATTTAGAAGGACTTGAAGATGATAACTCCAAATAATCAGAACCGCGATGAAAACAAGATTAGTGCTATTCCTGATACTGCTTGGTTTTGTTAGTCAGGCACAAATTAAGATTGACAAACAGCATTTTGTAGATTTGCTTTCGGAAGGCCGTTATGGCGATGTTTTTCGCGAAGCAAATGAAATCAGGAAAAAGGAGTACGGAAAGTGCCTGATGGTTGATTATTTTATTGCCAAAGCATTGTGTGGCGACGGATACAATAAAGAAGCAGGCCTCAAATTTGCGTCAATCCTGAAAAACTATAAACTCAGTGATGAAAACCGGAATTTTATCGGCAGTGAAAAGGAAAGCTGCAAAGTGGGTGTTGATCCTGCTTCCAGAGGAACCTTCAATCTGAGCGGTCGTGATTTCACCAATATTATGGCAATGAACTTACCTGAAGCTTCGGTAAGAGGGAAAATGGGAATGATTACGAATTGCAAAATGCCTCCTCAGGGAATGATTTACCTGCGTGATGTTGGCATGGAAGAACTTGAATCGCGGCTATTTTCTATTGATCAGGGAGACGCGGCAATCATCAAATATAAATCGATCCTCAACAGCAATTATCACATCGGTGTTTCCGGCCGTTTCCTGCTGATTACTTACGGAAATACTGTTTTAAACCAAGAGCAGCAGGCACAAACAAGCAAGCGGCTCGAGCAGGCATATAACTTTTTTATTTCACATTACAGCCTGCGGCCGCCGGATAAATTGCTTGCTGTTTATTTACTTCCGGATAAAAATATTTTAAGACAAACAGCTAAACTGGTGCATGGACTGAAAATTCCGGATGCAAACATTGGTTATTCCAACATCAGCGACCTGAGTCTGGTTGGAGTCAGTGATGCAACACATATCGGAACACTTTGCCATGAATTGTTTCACCTCATGGTGCGGACCGACGTAGGTGATGTTCCGCCATGGATGGATGAAGGAATTGCATGTATTTATGAAACCAGTAAATGGGTTGGAAATGAATTGGTTGGCGAAGTGAATAACTGGCGTTCAGAGGTACTGACGGTTGCAAGCTATGAGATGAAGAGTAAAATTCCGCATTTGCGCGAATTTGTAAATTACAACTGGCAGCAGTTTGATGGTTTCGAATCGAATGATTTGTGCAAGGCCTCTATTGACTATGCTTACGGAAAACTTTTTATGCTTTATTTGCAGGAAAATAGCAAGCTTACCGATTTGTTTAAAGCAGTAAAAAACCGTACTGAAATCACGAGCGATACCTCGGTTATTTTTCAAACCGATGTCGACCTCATTGAAAAGACTTTAAACAATAACATTGAAGGCATTGAGTCAAAATTTAATGATTGGATGAATTCGAAATACTACTTCAAACTTGGTTCGCCTCCTATTAGCCCAGGAGTAAGTTCAGCGGTAACATCCGATTCGGATCATGTGCCCAATACAGATATTCCAAATGTTTCAGTCCAGCCTGCGGAGAATTCAGAACAGGCAAAGGATATGGTACAAAATGTCGGTGTGCAGCAAATGGTACAGCAATCAGAGGTTGCCGAAACACACGGGATTGCCCTAAATGCTAATGAAATTCTAAGTTCGGTTACTCTTCATGTAAAAAAGGATTTTAACGATAAAATGGGCAATGATGAAATTGCCTATCTCTATTACCTGGAAGGAGAAGGCCAGATGTTGGATCAGATACAGGAAGTAAATTACCAGCGAAATCATCATTCATTTCAGGAGTACAAAAAGTTCTTTTTTAAATCCAATGACCGAAGTAAAAACTTCTCATTCAAGGGCTATCAGTGCGGTTATATTGAAACTGTAAGTGTTTATTTGCTCATGAAGGATCAAACAAAATCGGATGTTGTCCTGAAAAAAATAGTTAATGACAACTGAATGATGAGAATCAGTCATACTTATGGAGCTAATCTGAATGGTTTCTCTGTTTTATCTATGCATCCTTCAGCCTGAATGACAGCGTTTTGATTCATGATGGTAATTGGCAGGTCAGCTTTATAATCGCGCATACGGCATCCAAACATGCTGACTGAACACTGATCGTTTCCGCGGACAATCATATAATCCTGAGACATTCCAAAGTTGCTCAGAGCCGAATTTCCGCCTGAGAAAGCTTCCACATTCGATATAGAAGTATGGCCTTTCCCTTCGATAATGACTGGGTGAACATCTTCAAGTTGGGCTCCGGTATTGGCAATGATGGAGCCTTGTGCAATCATCCAATTCCGGTTTTTCAAATTATCTCCGGATTTGTATATTCCTACGGCTACGCAGTCGAAATTGAAGTTGGTTAGTTGCCCGTAAGTTGCCGGACCCAACCAAATCCCGCCATAATTCCCGAAAGTGAAAATATCCATGATCTGTGCATTGTCGGTGTGATTGATGGCGTAGGTGAACTTTTGTTTCGCCACAACGGCATCAACCATTTCTTTTGGATACTGTCCGCCCAGTTGCCGCTGAATGGCCGGATTGACGTGACAATGCAGAATTCGTGGAATATCGTAGCAATAATCGATGCGGATAAACTCACCACCTAACGGATAGCCATGACAATGCTCAAATAAAATTAATTCGCAGGGATGTTGTGCTGAAGCATTAAAATCCATCGCCAGGTATTCACCATAGAAAGTGAGGTTCGAGAGAGTTACACCTTCGGTATTACTTGTTTTTGAAACCTGGATAGTCGGCGGGTAGGCAATAACTTTCGAAGGCTCGAGGATACTTTGTTCAGGATACCAAAACTGAATTCCTTTGATCTGGGAACTGCTTTCAACAGTAATAAAAGGCAGGCTGGTATCGCGGATCGCAAAAACACTTCCAACCGGCTGAGGAAGTTTGGGATGTTTGGTAGCGCGGGGAACAGGGCCATTTACGCCGATAAGTGAAACATTTTTTTTCAGAATGATTCCACTGGAAACTTCGTATGGTTTTTCAGTCGGTTCAACAAATAAAGCAGCTCCGCTGGTGGCAGCCCAGTCGATTGCCTTTTGCAGGTTTGATTTGTTCACTTCGGCTGTATTTTCGGGCAACACTCCGAACGACCGGATACTTTTCGACGAAGATTGAATTGCATCCTGGGCGGATACGTTGTCAATCAGGGAAAGGAGCAAAAAGATCAGTACTGAAGATTTGAATTTCATTTCCGGGTTAATTTGAAGTTTCAATGTAGTATTCTCCCTGTTTTGCGATAAAGTTGATTCTTCCGTTTGAAGCTTTTCCCTTTTCTATTCCGGGACTAACTGCAATTGACTGTCCGTTTATTTTGACTTTTTCAGGATCAGTTCCCTCAACCGATATTTCAGCTTTGGTACCTTCAGGAACGGCTACATAAAGTTTGAAAATTCCATCATTTTCAATTTTCCATTCAGCAATGATTGATCCGAAAGGGGAGGAGACAATTCCTTTTGCCCATTTTAAATCACCTGGATTAGGATGGACAGAGAAGGTTTGCCATCCGGCTGAGACGGGTTCAATGCCAAGTATTTTTTGCGGAAGAAGGGCGGTCGGTCCTGAGCACCATGCATGTGAGGTAGTACCGAGGTCGGTTTTCCAGTTGGCAATATCCCAGGCTTCGTGCCATGCGCCGTTAAAAAACGGAGCTTTCATTTGTCCGCCCCAATTTGTGCGGATAAAGTTGAGCGCCCACTGCGGTTTTTCGTTGAAAATGGAATTCACCAGGTAGTACGAAAAAGATTGTTCACTGCTTCGGTTTCCTGCAGCAATCGCATCAACAACCTGTTCCTTTTCTTCAGGATTAACCAAACCGTATAGCAAGGCATAGACCTGTGTTTGCTGACTGCATTTTTTACTTCCAAAGCTATCCATGTATAGGTGCTTTTCGGATGACCACAAATACTTTCGTATATTTTCCTTAACCTGTTTTGCCTGAATTGTCCACTTGGCAGCCTGTTCCGGATCGGCTGCCAGATTCTGAGCGATCGATGATGCCTGTTGAAGCGCCGCATAATACAGGCAGTTTAATCCGGTAATCTCATCCGTTTGATCCATTGGATAGGTGTCCGGGTGATCAAGCACAATCCAGCCCGGAACCTTGGATAAAAGTCCGTGCTCATTTCCGATATATTGGTCAAATAGAATCATCAGCTTCTTCAGATTCGGATAAACCTGCCTGATCAGATCAGCATTTCCAAAATACTGGTAATATTCGCCCACCATGATAATCCATTCCAGTTCGTAATCGGCCAGATAGGCCGATGTGCCTTCTCCCAGCAGCCAATCGGTGGGATAACGCGACCGGATGGAACCGTCATCTTTCCAGCGTTGCGACCAGGCTCCGCATAAAATGTTGTAACGAATCAGCAATTCGGAACTCTGGCCAAAGGGATAAAAGGCATATTTTTGAAGGTACCTGCTGTCACCGGCAATGTAATGCGTTTGTTCGCGCCAGGGAGTATCCATGTATGTATCCTGACCGCAAAGCAGTAAGGTTTGATTACCGACTTCCCAAATCCGGTTCAGCAGCGGATCGGAACATTCAAAACTTCCCTCACGGGTAAAATCATAATGTCGGTTGATCGCTGAAATACCTTTAATAATCACACTGTCTGATTGAGAAAGCGACAGGTATCGAAATCCCCGCCACGTCATCGGACTCCATGACTGAAATCCTTTTTTACCGATGTAATAGTCGGTGTAGTTTACCCTTTTTTTATACAGAACCGAACTGTCGGGCAATAGGCGCTCACCGGTTCCCATTTCGAGCAACACACCGTCCCTGTTGGAAAACAATTCGAGAATCGGAGTGCCGGCAATCTCTTTTCCAAAGTCGTAAATTACCTTGTCTCCAACAAACCAATGGTTTACCGGATAAACTTTTTCGCGAAAAAGTGGAGGTCGATTTACTTCAACGATGTTGTTCCACGGAGCAATTGGTGGTATTCCCAGCATCCTTGCTAGTTTCCAGTTGGAATCGTCAAAACTGTTTTCTTTCCAGTTATCGGGCATTTGCCGGGCATCAAATCTTTCAACAAAACCAATCAGGTTGGATGTAGCTGTCCGTGTTTCAGTCCGATTATCCCATGCATCGGCTTTGGATACTTTCCACGAATTATCGGAATTTATCCGAAGCATGTTGGTCTTTCCAAATGTCAGGTCTGACTGAAAGAAGAGACCGCCACGGCCGTTGATGCGGTGATGCATTCCGGTTCCGAAATTGTACACTATTGCCGAAATTATATTTTTGCCTTTCCTGAAGTAGCTGGTCAGGTCATACTTTTCGTAAACCTGAAATTCAGGGTCACAATTCATGGGGCAACGATCGATTAACTTTCCGTTGATATACACATCGGCATAAGCGAAAGCCGAGATATAAGCTTTCGCATCATTCGGTATTTGTTCTAAATCAATTGTTTTCCGAATGAGAAGGTAATAATTTCGTGGATTGTCCTGCCCCGAATCCCAAATCCAGCTGGCGGTAGGTTTTTGGTTGTTGAGCAATAGAGAAGGCGCAGAAATAGATGGGATATTATCGTTTTTTATTCTTTTCTGTGCATTCGCCTGAAAGAAAACAAAACTGAGACAGAAGAATAGAATGACAAAAAAAATACGGATTGATCTGGTTGGTTTATTTCTCATTTTAAAACTCTTTATGGAGCTTGAAAGAAGTGAAAATGTTCTGCGGTTCATGTACCGCAGAACATTTTATAACACAGTTGAAAATCTCAACTGAATGGGCAGTTTCCTGTTACTTCACCGGAACGGGACTTTCATTGATAAATTTAATAGCCTCTTCCTCATAAATACTACCTGTCATTTCTCCCAGTGAAGTACGGCTGACGTAGTTGTAACGTTCAAATCCTCCAAAATCTTCCTTGGTTAACATGTAGCCAAATGCGTCGTTCGTCAGTCCGAAAAGCATGGGTTGATCGCTTTTAATCTTCCTCTTTACATAGAAACCGATATTTGGCAATGCTTCTCCTGGAATAGTGACAATTTGTGCTTTCCCAATGTTCAGAAGGTTAAGACGAGTTGAAACAGTGGAGAAATCATTGTTTTTTGCAGCTTCTTTGGCAAGGGGCGAATGTTTGAATACAAAACGCATGGCTTCTGAATCGATTGGGAATTTGATTGTTTTTGAAGCACAATAAATCTCAGGATTTTCCTGAACCGGTGCCGGTCCAACAATGCGCAATGCTTCGTCAGCCATTAGGTTACCAATCCGGATACATTCCTCCCAGTTGTTGTTCTCCTTACCGCCATCAACTTTGGTATCGACTCTGGTATCGGCGGTGACCATTCCACCCTGAGCACTGTTCATAAAAATGGCCATTCCACCCACTTTTGATTCGATACGGTCGTAAAGCGGACCGCATAAATCGGGACTGATTAATTTTCGTCCGGTGCCTAAAATTTCAGGATGAGTGGCATAGTTTACTAATGTAGCGATAGGTTTTCCAGCGTTTTTACCTGAAGTTGCGATGGCCTGAATTACACCCATGCGCCTGTCGTATAATTGAGGAGCATAATAGTTGTAGGCCATTCTTTCCGCAGCTTTATCAACTGCAGTTTTCAAAGAAGCAGGTTCCAGTTTCGAAACGGCTTCGTTTACTGCATCAGCAATTTGAGTCACACACCAGTCGAGGTATTTCAGGTCGGCTCCGGTGTTTCCTTTTTCATCGGTAAAACCATAAGCATCCGGACAACTATGGGCATGTGTGGCGCCAATCAGTATATTTTCAGGCGCAATGTCTTTGATTAATTTGCGTGAACGGTCTCCCAGATAGGCTGGCCATCCGATATTGTCAACACTTACGATAGCAAACCGGGTTTTGCCTTTTTCCAGAACAAAAGCCCGTACGGTAAGCTTTCCCTGAAATCCGTTTGGCATTTCGGGGGTTCCCATTCCGCCTGAAATAGGGATTAAATGATCCGGAGTTATGTCTCTCATTGCTGCTCCAGCCTTAAAAGTCTGTGCATCAACATTCATAAAGAACACTACTAGAAAAAACACTAAAATTGAAATTTTCATTTTCATGATTGATGAATTTTATAGAATAAAAATTAATAGATATATATCGGATTGGAATAGAGCCATGGGATATATCTCCCATTTGGCTGAATAAAGATTTCGATTCGGTAAGCACCTGTTTCCAAAGGTTCTGACCAGAAATATTCATAACTATCTCCGGAAGAAACATTCACTAAATTGCCATCATGCATCAGCCTGAACTGACCGGGTAGCGGAGAACCTGCATGGAGTGATTTTATCTGACTGGTTTTTACGGAATCTCCCAGAATTCCGGTGATGCTGTCTTTTTGATTCCGGGCGAAATACTGAAATCCTTTTGCATCGCCAAGGCTTTTAAATGCCGTATACAAATGTCCTTTTTTGATGTGTTCAGCCAGTGATGGCACCGTTAAAGTGTCGGCCAGTACATAGTTGGTAACGTAGTTGAACCCTTCTTTATAAGTATCAATCATCCACTTGAAAACCCAGCCATTTTTATCCGGTTCACTGAAAAGCCATTTATTCCAGAATTTAACTTTCATGGTATCAATTGGCTTGGCATTTGGTCCAACCCATTGAATCCGGCCGTCTTTAAGGTATCTTGCCCGGAAACTCTGGTTTTCATGCGAATCCACTGCCGAGAATCCAACGATTTTTCTTTTCATGTTTAAGGAATCCCACCTGGCCAGAATCTTGGTTTGCTCATCAAAAAACTCACGCAATGCCCAGGGCCTGAATTTGTTCCCATTCACGATAAAATTCAAAATATGCGGTGCTGTTGATTCATCTTTTGTATCGGTGTGAAAATTGTAAATTTCCATACCCTGATAAACAGGATTACCCCAGTTATGCGGCTCTTCAGTATGTGCATAGAAGATAATTCCACCTTTTGAAACGATATTTTTTGCAATAGTATCTTTATTCAATTTCCAGTTTATGACCGTTGAATCAAGCGGCCAGCAATCAAATCCCTGTTTTTCGCTGCCCGACTCTATTAAAATCCCATCGAAAATTCCATGATATCCTTTGGGAATGGTATCCAGATCATAGCGCGGATGATCGGTAAGGAAAATAAAATCGAGGCCGGCATATTTGGCAGCCGGAATAATATCATAAAGCGTTCCTTTGCTATCGTGCGATAAATAGCTGTGAGCATGCATAACTCCACGATAAGTATTCAGTTTTGTTAGAATCAATGGCTCTTTCCGCAGTTTCTTAAACTCATTGACCTGTTTTTCAAATCGGGGATAGGTGACCCAATGCCGCCAAAGCGGTACCGAAAATTCAAATAAAAGAGCGATCAGGATCATTGCCAATATGGAATATAGCAAGTATTTGACTGTTGTTTTTGCCATCAATAAATGTTGTTAAATATTTTCTGTATTCGTTACAATTTTTGAGAGTTGGCGGATTAAATCCATGGTATAGTCACCCATGTTCGGTCCAAACCAACCCATCAGTTTCGATTCGTACTCATCCATGTAATAATACCGGCCGGGAACAATGTATCCGACATAATTGCCATTGAAACTGGAAACGTTTGTATGATATCTTTTTGCAGCTAATGCGTTCTTGATCTGAAGCGCATATTCGCCGCTGAAATCACAGGGAGCCGAAATCCATACCATATTACCAATCCTGACAGCCTGCAAATAAACATTTTCAGGAAAGGGCATTAACTTTTTACTTAAAGCCGATGATAAGTTCAGTTTTGTAGTTAGCCGCATGTGGTAAGCTGGTAACTGCATCTTTAAGGTGATTGCAGAGAATGCAGTTTTTTCACTCAAAGTTGTCTTAGGGAGGTAAACATTCAGGCTGTCAGCTAACGATTCACCAATGTTTTTTGGCCGGTCGAAACCTTCACCTTTTCCTGAAGGACTTTGACTTCCGACAGAACCGGCAAAAAAGACGGCCAGATCAACAGTTTGTTCCATCTTACGTTCCCAGTAACCCGGATAATCGGCACTGACTTCCATATTTCCTGCCCCCATTGTGGTGGCATGTGCAGAAAATGAACCCATTATTGCTTTTTTATGCCCGATTTGTTCGATGCTGATAAAACTGAAATCGTTGTTTTTTGTACCCAGTTCACCAATCAGACGGTTGTGGGTGTATGTTTCGGCGTTAAAATCTCCGGATCCAATTCGGGCAGGCCTGAGATCGGCCAAAGCAGTGGTGACTGCTTTTGAAATTTGCTGCACCAGCCACTTTTCCATGTTCGTATTTTCTTTACCGGAGAATTGTTCGCCGATGTAACCGGGGCCCCAGGCTCCAACACTCGAATGGGTATGCGTTGCTGAAAAGAAAAGCTGGTTGCGTCGGATTCCTTTCCGGAGAAGAACGGAAGTTACCGAATCGATAATATTCGGGGGCATAATCAACAGATCGGCTCCCACAAAAACCAGCGTTTGCTTATTGGCCTTTAGTGCGACTGCCTTGACAAAAATACTATCGTGAATACCGGTAGCTGCTTTTCCTTTTCGCGCTCCAAATCCTGCAAGCGGAACCTGTCTGAATTTTCCTTCTGCAAAATTATCTTCTGCATTATTCAGAGTAGGAGTGATGCTTATCCGGGTAAACCCGGCCTGAATCGAATCATTGATTATTTCCGTACATTTTTTCAGGCTATCAATCCGGGCACAACTGGTTTTGAAATAGTCATTTTCAAAATAAGGTGTGTTATCAATTGAATCGGTGCAAACGAAAAATATAACAACCAAAATCGAGATTATCATTCCTGAAATAATACCGAATTTTCCCATGTGATTAACCAATTGGTAATGCGTTAATTATAACGGCCACCGAATGATAAAACGATGGCCGTTAATTTGGCAAAAGTATACCTTAAACCTGTTAAAAAAGGCTATAAGTGTTATTTATCCCTTAATAACAGCTTCTTATCATTTGCTACGAACATACGGGTACTCTGGGTGTAATCATCCCCAAATGGTGCTTTATATTTCAGATCGACATAAAAGGCTTTAAATCCGGATTCCGGTATTTTGACCTGAATCGTAATTTCAGCTTGCTTAGCAGCATTCAGGCTTTTATCGGTCCATTTTTCATCTCTGAAATCCTGATCTTTTGAATCTGCGCTCCAAATAATTGCATCAACCAACAATTCAGGCGTAGTTTTAATTTTCAAGGTCATGATTCGGTTATCATCTGAGATCGTATAATTGCAAATCGGATATTTGCCATTGGTTTCGGTGGACCCGACAAATGCGGTTAAGGTTGCGAACGCCTTTTTCTTGTCGCCCAGATCGTGTGCAGCATTTGGCGTGTAACAGATATGATTGTCTCCCGGAATGCTGTCGATATAATTTTTTACTGCATCGGCCGGCCAGTAAGGATCATTCGTCCCCATGAAGATCATCTTCGGCATAGTTAAGGTTTTGCGGTACGAATAGGGATCAACCATTTTTACCAGGTCACTTCCTCCCGGAGTGCCAAATTGTTGTGCAATTCCCAGTTTGACGTAATCTTCAATTTCTACACTGTAATCACCCCATACTTTCTTCTGGTAATCCACATTTACCGGCATATTCAGCACATCAATAACCATTGGCCCGATGGCTTTAACCCGTTTATCATTTGCACCGGTCAGCCAGGTTGTCCAGCCTCGTTTGGAAGCACCGGAAACTATAAAATGATTCACTTTTTTCTTAATATCTTTTTTAGCGAATTGCTGTACAACATCCATTGCCCTGACTGCGCTTTTGGTCATGGCAAACAGCAAAGGCCAGGTGAAATCATGATCCTGCAGGTAGTTATGGAGGGTGTAGGAAATCAGTGCATCTTCCGAAAGATCGTCGTACAAGGGTTGATTTGGAACCTGCCAAAGGAGTGATACAATAGTTTTATCGGTCTTTGCCAACTTACTCAGTGAAGTAACTAGATCTTCATCCCATTGGTGTGTGCTTGGTATTCCTTTGTCAACATGTCCACCTGTGATAAACAACAAAGCATCTTTAAAATTTATTTGATCAGGTACCATGATCATCATCTCATGTTTCCATGTAATTCCGCGCCATTGCTGAGATGTAAACAATACCCTGTAGATGGTAATCCCTTCAGACTGATGCTTATCCTGAAGTTCCCATTTAAAAGATTTATCAGCATTATGAAGGTATGCCTGAAGCGCATTCGCCGGTGTAACGGTTTTATACGAATTGGCAGATACCAATGAAAGCGAACAAAAAAGAACTAAAACTCCTAAAATTAATTTTCTCATTTTTAATTGATTAATAATATATAAAATATAATACACAATTAAGCAGGTGATATTCAAAATATCCCTGCTTAATTGTAAGTGATGGTTAATTTTCTACCATGGTTTGTCTGTTCCCTGTTGAAGCCAGGTTTTCGACCAGTTGCCATTCTTTCCGTCTGTTGAAGAATAGTTGCTTATCTCCCGTTTGTCGATCGCGGCTTTTGTATTATCAGGGTTGTATAGTACTTCGTTA
>Ga0079306_1000747_pt1 | contig 26241 bp, 18 predicted proteins | sample Methanotroph_Enr_FD_79181 | JGI IMG/M metagenome (GOLD analysis project Ga0079306, IMG submission 79181) | Enriched soil microbial communities from Old Woman Creek wetland in Ohio, USA - Methanotroph_Enrichment_5 | ecosystem: Environmental > Terrestrial > Soil > Wetlands | place: USA: Ohio...
GGTCCGATTGATTACGTGATTCCTGCAAACGACGATGCAGCTAAATCTATAGCTTTGGTTATGGATATTTTATGCCAGGCTATTTCAGAGGGTCTTTCTGAGAGAAAATTGGAGAAAGATAAAGAGGGTCCTGCCGAAAGTAATGAGGCTGCTCCTGATGGAAGCAAAAAAATGCGCACGCGCAAATCTGCTCAGAAACCAGAGGTTGACATAAGAGAGGCTATGGCTGCTGCAGCTCCTGCTGCTGATGTTGTTGCTGAGGTTGCTCCGGTTGTGGAAGCTGCTCCGGCAGTCGAGGTTGCTCCTGTTGCTGAAGTTGCTGCCGAAGAGGTTGCTCCAGAAGTGGCAGAAGATGAGGCTACTGCATAAAACAATTTATTAACGCTTTTAAATCAAATAATATGGAAATCAAAGCAACTGATGTTGCCAAATTACGCCACATGACCGGTGCCGGTATGATGGACTGTAAAAGTGCATTGATTGAAGCTAATGGTGACTTCGATATAGCAAAAGATATAATTCGCGAGAAAGGGAAACTTGTTGCAGCTAAAAGAGCTGACCGTGACACTACCGAGGGTTCTGTTATTGCCAAGGTTAGTGCCGATGGCAAAAAAGCGATTCTTACATGTCTCGGTTGTGAAACTGACTTCGTAGCTAAGAACACAGAATTCCAGAAACTTGCAAACGACATCGCAAATGTTGCACTTGCTTCTTTCCCTGAAGATCTTGATGCTCTCAAAAAATGCATGCTTGATGGTCAGACGATAGAAGAGGCTGTTACTCAGCAAACCGGAAAGAGCGGCGAAAAACATGCTGTTCCTGTTTACAACAAACTTGAGGCAGCTTTCATTGCTCCTTATATCCACACAAATGGTAAACTTGCCACCATAGTTGGTTTCTCAAAAGAGATCAGCCTTGAGGTAGGCAGGGAAATTGCAATGCAAATCACTGCAATGAATCCTGTTTCTGTAAGCAAGGACAATTGTCCTCAGTCGGTTATCGACAAGGAACTTGAAATCTACCGCATACAGATTCGTGAAGAAGGAAAACCAGAAAACATGGTTGAGCAGATTGCACAAGGTAAATTGAACAAGTTCTTTAAAGAGAGCACTCTGGAAGAGCAGACTTTCGTTAAGGACGGCAAAATTACCGTTGCAGCTTACCTGAAAACTGTAGATCCCGCTGTTAAAGTAACCGGATTTTTCCGCTACTCGCTGAACGACTAACTACTGATTCCGATCGACGATTAATCACTAATAACGGTTAATCCAGACAAATATTTACCTAAAAAGGTGGCCAAAATTGGCCACCTTTTTTGTTTCTATTTTCTGTCGTCTTTTCCGTTGTCTTTTGTCCAAGTCATTTGTGGGAATGCACTGTTGTTTAGCGTGTTATACTTTTTTTGATGTTTTTCATAACTCTTTGTTTATCTGGATTTTCCCTCAAATGACTTGGACACCTTAACAAACTCATAACAAACATGTAAAAGTGAGGCGATCTGGCCATAACTGGCATTGGTTGAGTCTATCAGTTTCTTTGATATTTCTGTCAATTCTCTCTTCGTTAAACAAGATAAAAGCCTTCCTTTTAATAATTTATGCAACTCAAAACTTAATTCCTTATCGGAAATCCTAATCCAACTATCTTCTTTTTCTCTGATTTCAGAATCTGCAATATTACTATCTATCAGCATTGTCAGAAATTCTTCTCGTGAATTAAAGAGTGCCTCAACAAAATCAGTATCAATAGTCACATAGCGATTCTTCTCTTTTTTGTCAAAATAAACTTTTGCAGAAGACCATTCGTACTCAAATGGATTCCTGCATATCTGTGCCTTGACTGGGTTTTGTAGAATGTAAACCAAAGAGCTTTTAATTCTCTCAATGCTATCTTTTGGCGCACTATTAAAGGGACTTTTACATAATCGGTCTGATAATCGGTATTTTCTATTGTAATAACAGACAAAACTCTTTAATACCGATGAAATAAAGTCGCTTAACATCGATGTTTTTTCTGAATTTACTTTAATCAGCAAATGAATATGGTTGTCCATTAAAGCAAATGCGTAAATTTTCACCCCCTGTATCGAAGAATATTTTTCTATTCTTTTACAGAATTGGATCCTGTCCTGATCGTCATAAAAAATGATGTGTTTTGAATTACCCCTAAGGTAAACATGGTAGATTCCTACCTGCGAATGTCTTCTGATCTTTCCCACAATTTCTCCCTCCTCTAACATTATTTTAACTATAGTAAAGTTATACAAAAAAATATTACGTCCAAGTCATTCGAGGTACCTTGCTATCCAACAATGCGTTACGAATAATTAGCAACAAATTCTAACTCTTTGAATATCTGCTTATTCCCTCGAATGACTTGGACAGATTGTGCCCTGCAACAGCAAAAAGGTGCGGAAAGGTGCTGTGCAAATAAATTTGGAGCGATATGTTTTTTTTATACCTTTGCGGCCACAAATCTTCAGGGCAGGGTGTAATTCCCGATCGGCGGTATAGTCCGCGAGCCGTAAAGGCAGAACCGTTTGAAACTACGGTACCGACAGTAAAGTCTGGAAGGAAGAAGACATTATGGAAACAAAAAAAATAACCTCAACAGGCAGGGCTTTGATGCTATGCATCCCTCTGCTCATCCACACAAGTGGATCAATTTACTCAAACGATTTCCAAAGCGGACTTGACGCGGGGCAAAGTATTACTCAACCCAAACCAAGAAATTCTGTTCAATCCGGCCAAAACTTTACCGGGAAGGACAGTCTGCAAATCAATCTCAAGGAAATTGTACTCTCAGCGTCATTCGTAAACGAACGCTCATCTCCGTTAAGGCTAAAGACCATCAGCCATTCAGAGATTGCGCGAAAGTCCACAGGAGGAACCTATCCTGAACTTTTGAAAGACATCCCCGGAATTTATGCAACCAGCGAATCAGGAAGCTACGGAGATGCCAAAATCAACATCAGGGGATTCAAACAGGAGAACATCTCTGTCATGCTTAATGGTATTCCTATCTCGGGCCTTGTTACCGGAAACATGTTCTGGAACAACTGGATGGGCCTTTCAGATGCAACAAATTCGATACAGGTGCAGAAGGGAATCGGGGCATCTATGCTTTCGGACAACTCCGTGGGAGGAACCATCAACATCATTACAAACACTACAACTCAAAAACCATCTGTATCAGCAGGTATCTACTTCACCGACGACGGTCAGAAGAAGAGTTTTGTCAACCTCAACACAGGGCAGAACAGCAAAGGGTGGGCAATGTCAGTCATGGGTTCCTATGCCTGTGGAAAAGGGTATGTAGAGGGGTCAGATGTTAATTCATGGGCATACATGCTCAATGTGAGCAAGAAAATAAATTACTCACACAGTCTTCTACTTACAGTACTCGGTTCACCTGAGCGACATCAGCAGAGATCGGTAAGGCTTAGTCAGACTGAAATTGACAAATACGGACTTAAGTACAGCAAGAATTGGGGATACCTGAATGGAGTGCCAAAAAACCTCAGCGAGAACTTTTACCACAAGCCCTATGTGACTCTTAATCACTTCTTTAAAATAAATACAAAGCTAGATTTATCTAATACACTATACCTTTCTGTTGGCCACGGAGGTGGAAGATGGGCCGAGTCCAAAGGAAAAAGAATCATCGATTTTCAAAAAGATGGACATATTGACTGGGATGCAGTTGTAGCGGCTAATGAGGCGGTCGGCTTATCTGGTGCACCGTTACAGGTTGAAGATGGTTCGTCAAAAAACATACTTAGCGATTATCTGGCGGGACATACTCAGACCGGTTTTAAAAATAACCTGAGCTATCAGGTTTCTGACAAGATAAACCTGCAGGGAGGTATTCATTATCAGTACTATTCAACATGGGAAAAGGAGAGGATAACCGATCTTCTGGGTGGTGAATACTGGTATGAGGACTATGCACACAAATCACTGGCTGGAACAGCAGGCAGAAACCCTGTAAAGAAGGTCGGAGACTACATACGTACCGACAATGGAAAGACAATAAATCATGCTACCATATACCTAAGCGGAAACTATAAGAGTGCCAGGTGGGACATCAGAGGCGGCACTTCGCTTATGTGGAGCAGTTACAACAGATGGGATAAGTACAATTATGTGGACAGCCCGGCCAGTACAGCAACATCAGTCAAAAGTCCCACTGCATCTGCTTTTGGTTTCAGCGCAAAGGGCGGAGCACTCAACAGGTTGTCAGAAAGAAGCTCAATTTTCATAAATGCAGCTGCTTACAGCCGCCTTCCATATTCCGACGTCTTCTTTTCAAGCGGTACCAACCAGCTTACCTCAAATGTGAAAAACGAGCGTAACATATTGGCTGAAGTTGGGTACAGATACATTCACCAAAGGGGCTCTGTAGAGATTACAGGCTACTGGGCATACTGGAAGAACAAGACAATAATGTCCGACCCCTACAAGCAACTTGACAACACTACCTACAGATACATGGTTCAGGGTCTTGATGCTCTGCACTACGGGCTGGAGCTCAATATAGACCACAATTTTACTCGTTGGTTCAGTCTTAACGCCTACGCTTCTCTTGGCAACTGGAAGTGGAAAAATGACGTAACCGCAAATATTTATGATGAATATTCCGGAGTAGTAGTTGATCAAGTAGAGGTATACAGCAACGGTCTCCCTGTCGGGGACTCACCTCAGACCCAACTGTCATTAATGGCCGACATTACATTATTAAGGGGAGTTACTTTGAATGCCGACTGGAAATATAACAGCAGGCTTTATGCCGACTTTGACCCAACCACAAGAAACAATCCGGCCGACAGGGCTCCTTCATATCGCCTTCCCGACAACAACCTGATAAATGCCGGAATCACTTGGGAAAAGAGTTGGACAGGCATAACCAGAAAAGCCGTGAACACAACGCTATTCCTTACTGTCAACAACATTCTTAACGAACAATATATTGAGAGAGGAAAGGACGGGACAGATCATACACTCAGCAGTTTCAGAGGATACTGGGGCTTTGGACGCAATTGCAGTTTGGGAGTCAGGATTGGAATGTGAGAATGGGTTAATGGGTTAATGTGCTGATGTGCTGATGTGCTAATGTGCTAATGTGCTGATGTGCTAATGTGCTAATGTGCTGATGTGCTGATGTGCTAATGTGCTAATTGGGGGGCAGGGAAAAAGCAGGTGGAGCAAATCCCTTGAAGCTCTCCGGGTGGAAATATAAAAAGGCCAGATTTTACATGTCTGGCTTTTTTATTTAAAGCAAACTCCATAAAATTTCCCTTATCTGCTTCATCGTAGCACAAAATCATTAAAGTAACTCAGGAAAGTATGGGTCGGCAAGATTTGCCCCCACAAGGTTTTTATATTTAACTGCATATCAGGCATCTACTAGCTACTCTGACAGAGTAGTCAGCAGATCTTTGATTAGCAGACGAATATGCATACTTCTCATTTCCAATGAACTGCTAACGCCTCTGGCAGAGACTCTGCCAGAGGCGTTAGCATATGTATGATTTACAAATATTTAAAAAATCGCGTGATAATCAGCATAATGCATATATACTTGAATATGTGATACATACATGGTTGCTACCCGCGTCAACAGTGTTTTTCCAAATAGATTAAAGCAAAGTTACTTTGACTTTGTAAACTAAAAAGACAAAAACACCTTCTTACATACTGACTATGTTACACTTAACCATGTAGAAAACTTTAAAAAACTCCAACGGAGTTTTTTGCAATTTGCAGGCATACAGGTTTATAAAAAATAATTTCTTTAAGGATTTTTCTGATTATATTTGATAACCAACTGAATGACAATTCTATAAAAAAAACTTCAAGGAAGTTTTTTTGGTTAGGAGAAACTTAAAGCAAATTAGCACATTAGCACATTAGCATATTAGCACATTAGCAAATTCCAGCAGCCTATTTCTGAGTGATCCCTTTAAGAACCCGCTCTGTCGCACCGATGTTTTTCTCAATGTATTCCCGGCAGATGATTCCACTTGCGGCACGATGCTCTTCGTTTGAAAGGAAAAGTTTTGTAAATTTATTAAGTTCCTTGATTTTAGATACTTTCTTGGCTCCCCCTAGAGAAACCAGATCAACAGCCTCTTTAAATTTATGATATTTTGGTCCGAAGATAACTGGCCTGCCATAGGTGGCAACTTCCAGAATATTATGGATTCCGGTACCAAATCCGCCGCCTACATAGGCAAAGGAGCCATATTTATAGACCTTTGACAAAATGCCTATTGAATCTATGACAAGCACCCTGGCCTCTCGCAATCTTGATTCAATTCTCGCATCAATCTTCACATCTTTTATCTGGCTGTACTTGATAACCTTATAATCAGAAAAATAAGCACAGATACGGGCGATATGCTTGTGATTCACCTCATGAGGAGCAATAATCAGTTTGTTGTATGGCAGATTATGAAATATAGCAGCAATCATCTCCTCGTCTATCGGCCAGGTACTTCCGGCAACCCAGCACGGAGAATCCTGAGAGAATATCCTGATATGTTCAACGTCGCCATTAGCAATCGTTATCTGATTAACTCTGTCAAATCTTGTGTCACCGCTCACTGATACATTCTCAATTCCAATTGTATGAAGAAGCGCAGCAGAGGCCTCGTCCTGAACAAAAATATGAGTGAAGTTGCTTAGCATCTTTCTGAATAAACCTCCATACCAGCTGAAAAATCTCTGGCCTGGCAAAAATATTGCAGATGCCACATATGTTGGAATTCCTCTCTTGTGTAACTGCTCCAGATAATTGAGCCAGAATTCATATTTAATGAAAACAGCCCGTGCTGGTTTGACAATATCAAGAAATTCAACAGCATTATTCTTGCTGTCCATTGGAAGATAAAACACCCAGTCAGCAAGAGGATAGTTTTTTCTTAGCTCATATCCCGAAGGTGAGAAGAACGTAAGTAAAACCTTATGAGAAGGGTAAAGCGCCCTGTAAGATTCAATCAAAGGTCTCCCCTGCTCAAATTCACCAACAGACGAACAATGAACCCAGAATACAGGATCATTTGTATTTACTTGTAAGCGTATGAGATCCAGAAGACCCTTTCTGCCCTTGTAGAATAAAGATGCTTTTCTGTTGAAAAGTCCCAATATACAGGACATTGAATAGTAAAGCTTTAAGACAATATGATATATAATTTTCAAACCCTTCGTTAAAATTTGTCGCGAATATAGTCAAAAAACGGTATTTTTGCGTAGATTCAATATTAAATGAAAAATTCACTCGAACTATTGGGCAGATACTTTCTTCTTATGAAGATAGTTTTCAGCAGGCCGGAGAAAGGAAAACTCTTTTGGAAGCAATTCTTCATCGACACAGAAAAGCTAGTAATCAGCTCCATACCTATTATAGCAGTCATATCGGTATTCATAGGAGCTGTTATAGTTATCCAGACAGCCAGTAACATAGAGAGTCCGTTCATATCAAAGATGTATGTTGGTTATATGGCAAGAGAGAGCCTCGCTCTGGAATTCTGTTCGACAATGATCGCCCTCATACTAGCAGGTAAGGTCGGCTCCAACATCTCATCAGAGATAGGGAGCATGAGAATAACAGAACAGATAGATGCAATGGAGATGATGGGCATAAATTCAGCAAGTTATCTGATACTGCCCAAAATAGCAGCAGCAACTATTTTCAACCCTTTGCTCATGGTTATGAGTTTTATCCTGGGGCTGCTTGGCGGGGCAATAATAGTAATGATAACCGGAATAGTGACGCTCAGCCAATATTCTGAGGGACTTCACTATGCATTCCGTTCATACTATATTTTCTATAGTATGGTTAAGATGTCGGCCTTCAGCTTTGTGATAACAAGCGTGTCGTCGTTTTACGGATACAACGCCTCAGGAGGGTCACTTGGAGTAGGAAGTTCAAGTACAAAGGCCATAGTAGTAAGCAGTGTCTCCATACTGCTTGTCAATCTGATTATTACACAGCTCATGCTCAACTAAAGCCGGACAACAAGATGATAAGAGTAGTAAAATTAAATAAGTTTTTTGGGGAGAAGCAGGTATTGAAGGATATCTCAATAAATTACCAACCCGGTGAGTGTTCGTTGATAATTGGAGCAAGCGGTTCAGGAAAAACGGTCCTGCTAAAGTCGCTTGTGGGCCTTTTTGAACCCGATAGTGGTGAGGTATGGTTCGAGAACATCCTCTTCAACAAACTTGATTTTAAAGAGAAAAAAAACATACGTAAGGAGATAGGGATGCTTTTTCAGGGAAGTGCACTTTTTGACTTTGCAACAGTAGAGGAGAACATACGGTTCCCTATGGATTTCTTTACAAACTGGAGCAATGAGGAAAAACTGGAGCGGGTTAACTTCTGCCTGAAAAGAGTGAACCTTCAAAATGTAAACAAGCTTTTTCCCAACGAACTCAGCGGAGGAATGCAAAAAAGAGTAGGTATAGCAAGAGCCATTGCACTAAATCCTAAATACCTCTTCTGTGATGAACCCAACTCGGGACTGGATCCTCATACCTCAATACTTATTGACCAGCTGATCTCTGAGATAACAAAAGAGTATAACATGACCACTGTAATCAATACCCACGACATGAACTCCGTAATGGAAATCGGAGACAGTGTGGGATTTATCTACAATGGAGAGCTTGTATGGGAAGGTGATAAAAACAATATACTAACCTCCAGCCATAAGGAGCTTAACGAATTTGTCTTTGCATCCAATATGGCCAAGAGGATAAAGGAGATGACCCGGTAATTATTTTGCAGGTGCGGCCTGAGCAACAGGTGTAATCGAAATTATCTTTACAATATTCAACGGTCTGTCCGAATTGTTAGTAGGCACAACAGCAATACGGTCAATAACCTCAATTCCACTTATAGTCTCGCCAAAAATAGTGTAATCACCGTTTAGCTGTGCACAGTTTGCAGCATCCTGAACAAGATAAAACTGAGAACCTGACGATTCCTTTTTCGGGTTACCTGCGTTACCCCTGCGGGCAGCAGCAAGTGCACCTTTTTTATGTTTGAACTGCGGGAGGATCTCGGCGGGAATTGTATATCCCGGACCACCTGTACCATATCGTGCAACATTCGCAGTATCCTTGGTAAGAGGGTCTCCTGCCTGAATCATGAATCCGTTGATTACCCTGTGAAACAATATGCCCTCAAAAAAACGTTCAGAAGCAAGTTTGACAAAATTGTCTCTGTGGAGGGGTGTCTCCTTGTAAAGCTTTATCCTTATTGTACCCATAGTTGTCAGGATATCAAAAACTGGTTCTTCCGGAAGCTCTGCCGGGTTAAATGCTAAAGTTGTCGCCATTTTTACTGTATCTTCTTTTTTTGCTTGTTCTTCCTGCTGTTGAGACGCTTTGTTTCCTTTACAGGAATAAACGATTAAAGGCAAGATAATCAATAATTTAAAAAAATTAAATTTCATTTTGTTTCAAGTTGGATTAAGATTTTTTTAATATCTTTGTCTTACAGGGCAAAAATACCTCAATAACCACTATTATGCAAATTAAAAAGTTTGTCATATCGGTAATACTTGCAATAATCCCATTAACACTCCCGGCACAGAGAGTCGGTGTGGTATTCAGCGGAGGAGGAGCCAAAGGATTGTCACATATAGGGGTGCTTAAGGCGCTAGAAGAGAATCATATACCAATAGACTACATTGCAGGAACATCAATGGGAGCGATAGTCGGAGGTCTGTATGCTATAGGGCTCACAACCGACGAAATGCTTACTCTCTTTCGTTCAAAAGAGTTCGAATCGTGGTACAACGGCCAACAGGAACAAGGATTTGCAACATACTTCTACAGGCGGGAGACAACAGCTGAGATGCTTGGAGTCACATTTTCCAAGGACAATAAAAAAAGGTTCGCAATAAACCTGCCGACCAGCCTTATATCACCTTTTCCTATGGACCTTGCAGTAATGCAGCTTTTTGCCTCACCTGCAGCAGCCAGCGGATACGATTTCAACAACCTTATGGTGCCATTCCGCTGTGTGGCAGCAGACATCGCAAACAAAAAACCGGTTACAATAAGAAAAGGAGATCTGGGTTCGGCGATAAGGGCATCGATGACCTTCCCTTTCTTTTTTAAACCAATTATGGTAGACTCCACACTGCTTTTCGATGGCGGGTTCTACAATAATTTCCCATGGGATGTCATGCTTGAAGATTTCAACCCGGACTATATAATTGGAGTAAAATGCGCTGGCAAGTACCCTGAACTAGAATCGGACAATCTTCTTTCGCAAATTGAAAACATGCTGACTGTCGAGACCAACTACAATTTACCTGAGGCAGGAGGTGTACTCATAGATAGCAAGTTCGAAGAGACAGGGTTACTAGATTTTGACAAAATAGACAAACTTGTAGAGACAGGATATCGGAACGCTCTCAAATACATTCCGGTCATAAAGGAAAAGATAAAAAGGGAAGAGAGTGATGCAAACCTGTTAAAAAAACGACTTGCATTCAGAACCCGCTGTATACCACTCTCATTTGAAAAAGTAATAATTCACGACAGTCTTAAACAATCCCAAAAAGAGTTCATTGACAGGACATTCAGAGAAAACAGAAAAAGATATTTTGATTTTGAGCAGTTAAAACGGGGATACTACAGGGTAATTGCGAGTGGAAATGTAAAGAACTTTTATCCGGTGGCTAAGTTAAGTAAGGACTCGGTTTTTGACATTCACCTGAGAGTGTCTAGCGCCCCTTCTCTAAGGTTGTCAATAGGCGGAAACATATCTTCATCATCTCTTAATCAGGGTTTCATAGGAGCCGAATACAGAAAATTCTCATCTAACCCTTGGAAAGCAGCAGCTGACATTAACCTTGGACGCTTCTACTCAGGATTAAACGCCTACTGGCGACAGGATTTTTCCATAAGACCGCTGGCGTTCTACGAGCTTCAGTTTACCCTACATCGCTTTGATTACTTCGGAGGCAGTCAGACTCAGTTTTTTACAAACCGGGTACTAAGCAGCAACGTGCAGGAGAGTGAAATGTTTACAAAGTTCAGTATTGCGACACCGGTGAACCTCTATAAAAACCTGCTACTTAAAGTGTCGGTAGATCTGGGCCGTAACTTTTACGAATACTATCAGACGGACAAATTTACAACATATGATATACCGGATGAGACCAATTTCACATTCTTCTCTCCTTCAATCTACCTTGAGCGCAATACCACCAACTATAAGATTTATCCGACAGCGGGAGACAAGGAAAAGGTTTCATTAAGGTTTACATATCTCTCAGAAGACTATACCCCCGGCAGCACATCTCTAGGTTCGGCACCATTGAAAAACGTTATTCACGGTACATTTTCTCTCAGATTGTACAAGGAGTCCTATTCGGAAATAAGCAGGAATTTTACACTCGGCTGGCTGACAGATATTACAATCACCAACAGGACAGCAATGGGTGACCGTATATCGACACTATTGTTCATGCCTGCTTTCCAGCCAAACCCACATAGTAGGACGCTCCTGCTTAACGAAAACAGGGCCCCTTCATTTATGGGGATTGCCCTCATGCCAATAGTACGGGTTGCAAAAAACCTCTCTCTGCATATGACAGGGGCCTACTTTCAGCCATACAAGCAGTTGATGGTTACTACCGACGGATCCACAAAATTCACAGGACTGTTTCCCAGAGGAGCATTTTCTGCTGATATTGCAGCAGTATGGCAATCCCCCGTTGGACCTGTGACTCTGTCTGCCTCATACTACGAAAAGGCCGATGTCAAATGGTTCCCTCAACTGAATATTGGTTTCCTTGTATATAAACCAAAAGCATTGTCATACTGAACATGAGCGCACACCCGTTGAAAATACTTGCAGGAGAGACTGCTATATATGGTCTGAGCACAATCCTGGCCAGAATCATAAACTTTCTCTTCATACCAATATACACACGCATACTCTCCACATCCAGCTATGGAATCTATACTAATTTTTCTGCATGGATAGCAATTTTACTTGTAGTACTGACACTTGGTCTGGAAACCGGCTGCTTTCGTTTTGCAAATACTCACAACTCACCTAAAGCTGTTTTCTCCAATGCCCTGCTCACTGTCACCATGCTTGCTGTTTTTACGTTCACTATACTTACATTGTTCTGTGGTCCTTTGTCCTCCTTCTGGGGATATGGTGATTATCCTCAGGTAATGATATACATAGGGAGTATTCTTGCAATAGACTCATTTACAGCAATTTTATTCGCAAAATTAAGATTTGAGCATAAAGCACTTAAGTTTGCTATATTAAAATCAGTTAAGATATTTTCTGAGACAGCATTCAACCTCATTCTCTTCTTTATTGTTCCTGCATACCTGTTAAGTCACCCTCAGACCATACTTCTGAACTTTATCTCTGCTAAGCCGGATTTCACATACATACTGTTTGCAACATTTCTCAGCGGAGTAGTTTCTCTCTTGGTCTTTATCCCAGACATACTAAAGGTAAGGTTCGCCTTCAACAAGCAGTTGTGGAAAATGATGATGCTCTACTCACTTCCACTAATGGTTGCACAGTTGCCGGGAGCTCTGAACGACTCCATAGACAGAGTGTTATTTCCCTACTTCTCACCTGTGGGACATTTATGGGAATCGGACCTTGGAATATTTCAGGCCGGAGTAAAGATTGCGACTCTTATGTCGCTGTTTATCCAAGTGTTCCGTTTTGCTGCAGAGCCATTTTTCTTTTCAAGAGCTAAAGATGAGAAATCCAAGGAACTATATGCAAGCGTAATGGAGCATTTCACAGCATTTTCAATGCTGGTTTTTCTGGGCATAATGCTTTACATGGACATACTTGAATATATTGTAGGTTCGGACTTCCGCGCAGGGATGGATATTGTTCCCATTATGCTTCTGGCATATGTTATCCTCGGTATGAACTTCAACGTATCCATGTGGTACAAACTCTCCGGAAAGACCAATATTGCCATATACATAACACTTGCAGGACTTCTGGCAACTCTTGCAATAAACATTGTATTCATGCCTCTCTATTCATACCATGCAGCTGCATGGGGACATCTCGTGAGCTACCTTGTAATGTTTGTGATAAGTGCATTTCTTGGAAACAAGTATTATCCAATCCCATATCAATGGAAGAAAATTATTGGCTTTGTTGCACTTGGTCTTGCGATATACGCAGTTTCACTGCTACTACCTGAGATGAACCTCGTACTTAAGCTTGGCCTACATACTATCCTGATTTTTATTTATATAACCGCATATCTGCACATTGAGAGAATATCCTTATGGAAGTTAAAATTTTAAACAAGTCGGCATACAATATGCCGGAATATGCCACGCTTCATTCGGCAGGCATGGATCTAAAGGCAAATATAACCGAAAGCATGACCCTTGAGCCTCTCAAGAGGGCTTTGGTACCTACGGGAATACACATAGAGCTTCCGGAAGGATACGAGGCGCAGATCCGTCCCAGAAGCGGACTGGCAGCAAAACATGGAATTAGTATAGTTAATAGCCCGGGAACAATAGATGCGGACTACAGGGGAGAGATAAAGATTATACTGGTCAATCTTTCGGACCAGCCTTTTATATTGGTTCCCGGTGAGAGAGTGGCTCAGATGATTGTTGCAAAATTCGAACGTGTAGAGTGGGTACCGGTGGATGTACTTGGAGAAAGCGAACGCGGAGAGGGTGGATTTGGTTCAACCGGTAAAAAATAGAATCAGAAACAGATATGAAAACACAAGAATTATACAAAATATTTCTGGAATCATCCGGAGTGTGCACAGACAGCAGGGCAATAAAACCAGATTCAATTTTCTTTGCTCTTAAAGGTGATAATTTTGACGGTAACAGTTTTGCCATTGCGGCACTTGAAGCAGGAGCTAAATACTCAATCGTAGACGATAAGTCACTTCCACCCCACAGCAATCTTATTCAGACAGCCGATGTACTCACCGCTCTGCAGGATCTCGCTCGTTTTCACCGCTCCAGCCTGGCTATACCCATTATTGGTCTGACCGGCACCAACGGAAAAACAACTACAAAAGAGCTCATTTCTACAGTATTATCTACAAAATACAGGGTTACTTCTACACAGGGCAATCTTAACAACCATATAGGAGTACCTCTGACATTACTTAAAATGACTTCGGAAACTCAGATGGGAGTCATTGAAATGGGAGCAAGTGCACCTGGGGAGATTGCTACACTTGTATCAATCTCTCAGCCTGATTACGGACTTATAACCAATGTGGGCAAAGCACACCTGCTGGGATTTGGCTCTTTCGAAGGAGTAAAGGCGACCAAGGGAGAACTTTATGACTACCTTCTGAAAAACGGAGGAACGGCAATATATAATACCGACAATTCACATCTGTGTGAAATGATTGAACAACGTCCGGGAATAAAAACTGCTTTATATGGAATGAATTATCAGGGATGCAAAATCCTTCCGGCTTCCTCGACCGAACCATTCCTGAGAATGCAGCTTCACTCTGGCGAAATAATAAGCACACACCTCATAGGAACATACAACTCCGACAACGTTCTTGCTGCCATTGCTGCGGGAAAACTTTTTAATACAGATCCTGCTGAATCAATCAAGGCAATAGAAAGTTATATCCCTTCCAACAACAGGTCACAGCTTGTACATGGAAAGTCAAATACCCTTATTGTGGATGCCTACAATGCAAACCCTACCAGTATGAGGGCCGCTCTTGAAAACTTCAGTAAGATGGAAAGGGGAGCGACATCGCTTATTATTGGTGACATGCTGGAACTTGGGGTGGAGTCTCAAAAAGAGCATAAGGCCATTCTGGAAATAATCAAAGAGATACGGACAGACAATCTGTTTTTTGTAGGATCGGAATTTACCGTTGCAGCTCAGGATGATCAGATGCTTTTGAATAAAGCAAAGTTCTTCAAGACATCTCTTGAACTAAGAGAATACATTATGGAGAATCCGGTTACTGAAAATACTTTTTTGATAAAGGGTTCCAGAGGAACAAGACTCGAGCGGGTTCTTGATATTCTCTGAAAAACGAACTCTAGGTTATATCCGGACCTATATCATGATATCTTAGTTTCTTCCCCGACCAAAAAAAGGAGAAGACAATACTACCCTTATAGATACCGGAAATATTCCGGTTTACAGAGAGCTCGCTTCTTTTAATCCTGAGTCTCAACCTATAGAAATCCATATGAGCCCTGAAAACAGCTGCAAAATATGTGACTTTGCCTTGAAGTAAGTAAGCAATAGCTGAAAGACCATCAAGTATGAGTCTGGTAAGTATAACCAGAGTGCGCCTGCCTGACGGGAGGTTCTTGAACAGCATCAGAAGATTGTTCCTGTAATTCAGGTATAGTTTATGTGGCGAGTTGTTCGGCAGGGTCCCTCCTCCAACATGGTATACTACAGAGTCGGGATATACCCATACCTGCCATCCGGCAAGCTTGGCTCTCCAGCATAGATCAATCTCCTCCATGTGAGCAAAGAAAAGTTCGTCAAAACCGCCAAGTGACCTGTACAACTCAGACCTTATCATCATTGCGGCACCAGAGGCCCAGAAAACCTCAATGGGTTGATTGTACTGCATCCTGTCTTTCTCAATATTTGAAAGAATTCTCCCTCTGCAAAAAGGGAACCCGAGAACATCAAGGAAACCACCGCATGCTCCCGCATATTCAAAACAGTCATGGTCAAAAGCTGATTTTATCTTTGGCATGCAAATACCAACCGAAGGAGAAGAATCCATGTTTTCTATCAGGGACCTGAGCCATCCGTTGGTCACCTCAACATCTGAGTTCAACAGTAGAAAGTAATCCGCTTCTACCTGAGCTAGCGCTCTGTTATAACCTCCCGTAAAGCCAAGGTTGGTATCGAATTCAATTATGCGTACAGAGGGATGCGCCTTTTTAATATAATCAACAGATCCATCCTTCGAACCATTATCGGCCACAACTATAGATACACCCGGTATTGCTGACCTTAACTCCAAAATACTAAGAAAACGCTCAAGAAAGTGTTTTCCGTTCCAGTTAAGTATGACGATTGCAGTAGTAGACAACTCTTTTTTCTGTAAAGTTAGCAAAAAAGAGCTTACAAGTGGAAACGCATTCCAAGTTCGAACTTGTATTGAAGAGGTTGTGCGGTTCTAATGTTTTCAGGCTGATCACAGTTGAAATAATATGCAAGAGCTGGATCGAAATAAACACCCACCTCATTGTTCATCTTGAACTCCGCACCCAAACCTGCTGCCAGTGAGAACTGAACACCTGAGATTGCAACACTTTCGAACCTCTTTGCTCCGTTGTCGGTAGTTCTGTAACTTGCTATCAGACCCTTTTCCAGTACGAACCCACCTGAAATATAAACCTTGAACTTATTGTTTTGAAGAAGACTGTAATATGCATTAACCGGTAAACCAAGATAGTGAAGACTCTGCTGGATGTCGAGCCTGCGGTTATATGAAAATTGCTGATAATGTGACACTAGAAGTGAATAACTAAGCCCGGCACCAATTGAAAGATTGGCGTTTACAGGATACTGAGCCTGAACACCAAACGACAGAGGCATGGCATATTTTGTGTCGGATACCGATTGAGGCTGGATTGTCTCCATAAGGTTTATAGGGACAAAGTCATTCTGATATCCAAGTGCCACCGAAAGCATGTTTATTGATTTGCTGTACATTGATGGTGAAAGGTTTGTAGATAACGAGTAGAACAAATCCTTTGTAAAGCTTCTTGCAGGAGATTCCTCCTCAAATTCATATGGCTTAAATTTCTTTGCGTCTGCAGCAGAAGGGTTATCATTTTTTCTGTCAGCATCTTTTGTGACATTAATGTCTTCTCCCTTATCTACCTTGTTATCTGCAACAAGTGTAGAAGCAGGAGCATCATTGCCAGAAGTCTCTTTAACTGCTACTGCTATTTTGTGTTTTTTAGCAATCTTTACTTTTGTAACCGGTACTTCTCCTGCAGCCCCTATTATTTGCGGTTGTGGAGTACTTTCTGCAATCACGTTTTGTTTTACCGGATTATCAATTGAAGATGGAACCGGAGACTCTTTACCAAGTACCAGCAGTAAAAGAAGAGAGGCAGCGACAGCTATGGAAGCATATGTAGCGCGTTTGAAATAGAGCATCTTTGCCCTTTTCCTCTTGTTGAGAGAAAGAAGAAGGTTGTCCCACGACCCCTCACCGGGCATCTCGAGATGCTCATCCATCAACTCCTTGATTCTTTTATCAAACTCTGTATCCTGCATACTAATATCTTTCTCCTATTCTTTCCTGAAGCCAGATTCTCGCCCTGCTGAGCTGTGATCTGGAACTCCCTTCGCTTATATTCATCTCTTTTGCAATCTCCTGGTGCGAAAAACCCTCAATCGCATACATATTAAACACCGTTCTGAAGCCTGCCGGCATTGTCGCTATCAGCTTCAACAACTCCTTTGACGATATGTTTCCCAGCACCGAACTGTCAACCGTCACCTCTCTCTCAACCGTTGTCAAATCCTCCGAATACTTGAGAACATCTCCTTTCCTCAATGCCATCAGAGCAGTATTGACAAAAATCCGTCTTAACCAACCTTCAAAAGAGCCACTTGCGTTGTAACTGCCAATTTTTTCAAACACGATAATAAACCCATCGTGCAGAACATCCCTCGCCCTCTCTCTTTCTCCTATATAACGGATACAGAGAGTCAGCATACGGGGAGAATATAACTCATAGAGTGTTCTCTGTGCCCTTTGGTCCTGATTTACACAGGCTTCCAGCAACTCTATTTCTGTTGAATATTCTCTTGAAGTGGCGTTCATCACTTGTATTTATAAGATGCAAAATAGTAATAATTCGTTGCACAACAAATAAAAATTTTATCGATGGAGTGATATTTGCAAAGCATGGAAATTAATTAACTTTGTAGTATAAATATAATATAACCAGAATCTCATACTCAGATGTCCAGATATCCAATCAGCCACAGAATCATCTTCCTCGCAATAATAACAATACTCTTTACTTTTGGCCCTTTTTCAAAAGGACTCACTGCTCAGTCAAAAGAGGGTTCCGAACAGTTTTACTATCTTGAAGGGCTAAGGCAGTATAATATTGGAAGTCTTGGGGAGGCTCAGAAAATTTTTGACGAACTCATCAATCGAGGTACAAAAAACGATGCAATCTATTATTACTCTGCAAATCTTAGCTTAAAAAAAGGAGATTTTGGAAAAGCTCTCGGGCTTATGGAAACTGCAGTAAAAATGGATCCTAAGAACTACTGGTATAAAGTTCAACTAGCAAAAATCATGACCGCTCAAAACAAGCTTGATCAGGCATCAGAAATTTACGAAGGGCTACTTGAGATGTATCCGCAGAAGACAGAGCTTTACGACGATATGATTGACATATATATCCAGCAGAAAAATATCGGAAAGGCGTGGAAAGTGCTGGATCAGATAGAGAAAGTGGTAGGCAAGAATGAGGCAACCGGCTTGACGCGCTACAATCTGCTAGTATATGAAAACAAAAAGGAAGAGGCGTTTAAATATCTGGAGGAGTTTGACAAAGAGTACGCCACTCCACGTACAGCCACCCTCCTTGGTGACCTTTACTCAGGAAAACAAAAGGATACACTGGCACTTGATTACTACAGCAAAGCCCTTACAATGGATCCTACATATATACCGGCAAGCTTTGGAATGGCAGAGGTATACAGGGTGAGGAACCAGTTCGACCTCTACTTCGAGAGAGTTTTTCCATTTATGGCAAATCCGGAGATAGACCCAAAGATGAAGGTAAGCTATATGACAGAGATATTGTCAAGTCAGAAGTTTGTGCAGACATTCACTCCTCAGGTAGACACGATGATGTCCAACCTTTACCTTGCACATCCTGCCGACACTTCAGTTGCCTATACATATGCTCTTTACCTTGTCCAGACAAGCAGAACGGATCCGGCAATTAGGGTGCTTGTCAAAAATCTTAAGGAACACTACTATTCCAAAGAGGCTCATAAACAATATCTGTCTATGCTCTATTACATGGAAAAATGGGACAAACTTGTCATCTGCAGCGACTCAGCTCTCACTGTTCTTCCAAAGGACCGCGATTTTATGGAGCTTAAGGGAATAGGCCTTTTGCAATCGCAAAGGATACCTGAATCTATCAGTATATTTAAAGAACTACTCACCCTGTCAAAGGGCGACAGTGCATCAACCGTACGGAACCTTTCTGTACTTGGTGACCTTTACTACCAGATAGGCAACAAGAGTGAGTCCTTCAGCTATTACCGCAAAACCCTGAGTAAAGAGCCAAAACACATTGCAACGTTAAACAACTACGCTTACTACCTGAGTCTGGAGAAAAAGCAACTTAAACGGGCCTATGAGATGAGCAAAAAGACCATAGAGGCAGAACCGAACAATCCTACATATCTTGACACATATGCCTGGATACTGCATCTTATGGACAAGGACATTGAGGCACGGGCAATTTTCAAACATGCAATGATATACGGTGGCAACGAGAGTGCAGCTATACTTGACCACTATGCTGAGGTGCTTTTCGCTCTCAAGGATTACGATCTTGCATACATCTACTGGAGTCAGGCAGATAAACTGGACCCGGAAATGGGTATAGCAGCCAAGATGGCAAAAAAAAGAGGAGTGGTTAAATAATGTTAAGAACTACTCTTATATCTCTGTTCTTACTGATTGCTGTCAATCTTAGTTCCCAGAGTGTGACAGAACAGACAAAAAGGAAGCAGCAGATAGAGGAGGAGATTGCATTTCTTGACAAACAACTTGCGGCCACAAAGTCGAGTCAGCAGGCAAATACAAAAGAACTCAGCTTTATCCAGAGAAAGATAACCAACAGGAAGAAGCTGCTAAAGGAACTTGATGAAGAGATAAAAGAGATAAGCAACCAGGTTGTGAGCAAGGAGCAGGAGATTGTGAAACTTAATGACAACCTGCAGGAGCTTAAAAAAAGATATTCGCAGCTTATATATTTCTCTTACAAAAACAGGGACCAGAAAATGTGGCTGATGTACATTCTGGCAAGTGACAACATAGAGCAGAGCTACAGAAGATGGATCTACGTAAGGGATTTCTCCCGTGCCATTAAGAAGATGGCAAATGATATAAGGAGCAATAGCGAAAAAATCAGCAGTGAGCGGGAAACACTTACGCAGATACGAGAAAACTCGATAAGTGCTCAGGCAAAAAAACAGCAGGAGTTTAAGAAGCTGTCGCAAGAGGAGATAAGCGCAAAACGTGCAATATCCCAGCTCACAAAGAAGGAGAAGGAGGTGCGTCAGCAGCTGAACGAGAAGAGAAAGGAGGTAGAGAGGCTCAACCGGGAGATGGAAAGGATACTTGCTGCAGCTGTCAAGGAGCAAAAGAGTCCGGAATATAAGGAGAGTGTTGCTGACAGGGCACTTTCAGGCAAGTTTGAGAATAACAGAGGCAGGTTACCATGGCCCGTAAAAAGAGGAGTTATAACAGAACAGTTCGGTCAGCATTATCATCCTGTGTTCAAAACTGTAAAATTGCCTTTTAACAACGGAATAAATATCTCAACTGATGCAAATGCAAACGTTTATTGTGTCTTTGACGGTGAGGTAAAACAGATTCTTGTAATGCCCGGATACAATCAATGTGTTCTGGTTCAGCATGGCAACTACTATACATTTTACACAAAACTCGACAGGATATCTGTAAAAACAGGAGATAAGGTATCAACAGGTCAGGCTCTCGGTTCGTTGGCTGAGTCGGACGGAGGTTCGGTAATACACTTCCAGCTTTGGAAAGGAACCGAGAAGCAGAATCCTGAACTCTGGATATCGCGATAAGAAAACTAGTATCTGAAGCTGCTGCCTCCTATAAACTCCCTCATAACGGAGGTAGGTGGCACAAGAGCAATTTCCGATGGCTGAAGCTCCTTAATATAAGACAAAAATTTTAGAAGCCTTATGCTCTCTGTTGAGGCAGGAGAGTTTGGAGCAATCCTTCTCAGAGAAGGTTCAGCATAGTACTTCAATAATGGAAGCTCATATATGAGAGCAGAGTTGAACATTATATCTGCATTTTCCTGATGTGGGAAAATGTTGTTGATCTCGCCTCTTCTTACACTCGGCCACCTGAGAATAGTGCTCTCCGGTGACACTCCCCTGAAAAACCCATCTCTTACAATCCTCCTGATAAGCCTGTTATCAGAAGATGATATATTGTTGTTCTCATCCAGTGAGAGCGATGTGAGAGCGGATGCATATATCTTGAACATAGTGTCTCGCGGGAGATGCTTTGTAAGGTTTGGATTAAGTGCATGAATTCCCTCCATTATAAGAATATCCTTCTCTCCCATTGTAAGTGTCTCTCCCAGAAAAGTCCTTTTACCCAAAGCAAAATCAAATCTTGGCAGATTGATTGTCTTTCCCTGAATCAATTCGTTGAGCTGACTGTTAAGAAATTCTATGTCCAGAGCCTCAAGAACTTCAAAATCATAATTACCATCACTATCCTTCGGCGTGAATTCTCTATCAATGAAATAGTTGTCCAATTCAATAATAATAGGATTTAACCCAAGTACCCTTGTCTGAAGGGCAACTCTTTTAGAGGTGGTTGTCTTTCCACTGCTGCTTGGCCCAGCTATCAAAACAAGTTTAACCTTGTCTCTTCTCTTGAAAATCTCGTCGGCAATTGCAGCATATTTTCTCTCATGCAGTCCCTCTGCAATTTGTATAAGTGACCTTGCCCTATCCTCAAGGATAGCCTGATTTAATGAAGCGACACCCTTAACCCCAAGAATGGAACACCAGTCGGAATACTCCTTGAATACATCAAAAAGCTTGTACTGGTATGGAGTTTTAACAATCTCATATGGTTTGGTTATAGGAGGAGTTATGATAAGAAAGCCCCTGCTGAATGACTCAAAGTCAAATATTGTCAACTTACCTGTGCTCTCAAGTAAAGGACCATAAAAATGATCTGCATAACCATCGAGATAATATACAGTTGTAAAGAATTTTCCCCTCTGCTCGTGAAGGAATGCCTTTTCGGGCTTGTTCTGTAACTTGAATGTTGCCGCAGCTTCGTCTGTACGAACCTTCTGTCTTGTAAATGGAAGATCTGCATCTATAAGCTGCTGCATTCTTCTCTTGATTTCCAGAATCTCCTCTTCGCTTAGAGAAACAACCTTAGGAGAGTTGTCTTCATCTGGTTCCAGTTCCCTCAACTCTCCATACATTCCGTTCTGGAGGTTATAGTCAATTACAAGGGAATATTGGGGATAGATATCAGCAACAACCTTTTGCAGCACAAAGTTCAAGGAACGTATATAGGTTCTGGAACCATCGGGATGTGAATAATCTATGAATTTTACAGTATGTGATATGTAAATATTAAATCCAAGCTCTTTCAACTGATTGTCTACTACTGCTGCCAACACAGGCCACTCAAGAGTGAGGCCTGTCTGTTTTAGAAATTCACTGAGGGTTGTTCCCGGTACACACTCAAACGACTCTTTGAGATTTTCGCAATAAACACTAATCATGGCTACCTTTTTATTTATTGTTGTTGATGTATTTAATTTATCACAAGTAGTGCCCGGTAACAGATTCTTTGTTTTGCCTGAGCTCTTCGGGAGTACCTTGAGCAACAATCCTGCCTCCTTTTGCACCCCCATCCGGGCCCAAGTCAAAAATATAATCCACAGAACGAAGTACATCCAGGTTGTGTTCAATTATCATAACTGTGTTGCCTTGATTTACAAGCCTTTGCAGTACTCCCAACAAAACTCTTATATCTTCGAAATGCAGGCCGGTTGTTGGTTCATCCAGAAGAAAGAGTGAGTTGCCCGTATCCTTTTTTGAAAGTTCTGTAGCCAGTTTCACCCTCTGGCTCTCGCCCCCGCTTAAAGTTGTGGATGACTGTCCAAGCTTTACATAACCCAGGCCAACCTCCTCCAGAGCCCTTAGTCTCAGCATGATTGACGGTATGTGTTCAAAAAACTGGACTGCCTGTGAGATAGTCATCTCCAGAACATCGTTTATGGACTTTCCTTTATATTTAACTGCCAGGGTATCTGGCTTGTACCTCTTTCCATTACACTCTTTGCAGTGAACATGCACAGATGGCAGAAAATTCATTTCAATAATCTGTACCCCTGCTCCTTTACACTCCTCGCATCTTCCTCCCTTTACATTAAATGAGAATCTTCCTGCCTTGAATCCTCTTATCTTGGCATCCTGGGTCTCTTCGAATAATTTTCTGATATCCGAAAAGACTGTGGTATAGGTGGCAGGATTGCTCCTTGGTGTTCTTCCTATCGCAGACTGGTCAACTTCTATTAGCTTGTCAATGTTGTCAATACCTATGATTTGCTTGTATGGGAGCGGAGTGTAAAGCGAACGGAAGAAGTAATTGCTGAGTATTGGCATTAAGGTTTCGTTGATAAGCGACGACTTTCCGCTGCCACTCACTCCGCTCACCCCAATAAAGCAACCCAAAGGTATCTTTATGTCGACCTCTTTGAGATTATTCCCATTAGCACCAATCAATTCCAAATACTTACCATTACCGGTCCGTCTCTGTTGCGGAACCTCAATTTTCCTGAACCCACGCAGATACTCAAGGCTAAGACTATTCATTTTCATTATCTCAGCTTCGGGTATTTCAAACATCTCTGCAGGTGCTCCCGAAAAGAGAACCTTCCCTCCCTTATCGCCTGCTCCCGGGCCGAGATCAATAAGATAATCGGCATTCAGAATCATCTCCTCGTCATGCTCCACAACCATTACAGAGTTTCCCTCATCCCTCAGTTTCCTGAGAGACTCAATCAGCTTTATGTTGTCCCTCTGATGTAGCCCGATGCTGGGCTCGTCCAGAATATATAGTACATTCACCAGTTTGGACCCTATCTGCGTTGCAAGGCGGATCCTCTGGCTCTCGCCACCGCTCAGCGATCTTGTACTTCTGTCCAGCGAAAGGTAGTCAAGACCGACATCCATCAGAAAACCCACTCTGTCCAGCAGCTCCTTTATTACATCCCTTGCAATTATTTTCTGTCTGGGATTGAGATTTTGGTCAAGTGTTGCAATCCACTGTGCCAGTATATCTATGTCCATTGCAGATACCTCCGCGATATTCTTGTTGTCTATCCTGAAACTAAGTGCCTCCTCCCTGAGTCTGGTTCCATTGCATTTGGGGCAGACAATCTCCTCTATGAAACGCTCTTTTCTCACCAGAATATCATCATTGTCGGCACTGGTCTGCTCTATACGGGCAATAACTCCGTTGAAACTCATCATCTGAGAATATGCCCCTGCCCCCCCTATTCTGAAAAGTTCATCAGAACCATAAATTATGGTATCAAGTGCGTCTTCGGGAATATCTTTGATTGGGTCATGGAGCGAAAATTCATATTTTTTTGCAATCCCCTCCAACTGTCTGAACAACAGATTATCCCTCATATGTCCCAAAGGTACTATGCCTCCTTTGGCAATAGATATTGTGTCATCGGGAATTATCTTCTTAAGATCGGCCTTTGTAATCATTCCTAGTCCCTTGCAATGTGGACATGCTCCCTGAGGTGAGTTGAACGAAAATGAGTGAGGGGCAGGCTCGGGATAAGAGATTCCTGTTTCGGGACACATCAGATGCTTGCTGAAGTGTCTCAGTTTGTCTTCCTTCATGTCCAGTATCGCAAGAGATCCCTTGCCATGATGCAGGGCAGAGAGGACTGATTCTTTTATCCGTTTTTCACTCCCGGGCTCAGGCAACAACTTATCAACGACAAGTTCTATAAAGTGTGACTTATACCTGTCCAGGGGTTTGACTGCTGCCAGGTCAAAAACCTTTCCGTCTACCCTAACCTGTGTGAAGCCACGTCTGATAAGTAGTTCGAACAGCTCTTTGTAATGTCCCTTCCTACCCTTTACAAGAGGTGCCAGCAGCAATGATTTCTTACCCTCGTACTCCTTGATTATGAGACTGACAATCTGATCATCTGAATACTTGATCATCTCCAGCCCTGTTGCAGGCGAATATGCAATGGCTGCCCTGGCATAGAGGAGCCTCATAAAGTCATATATCTCCGTAATTGTCCCGACTGTAGACCTCGGGTTGCGGCCGGTGGTCTTCTGTTCAATCGCAATAATAGGACTTAGTCCTGTAATACTGTCCACATCTGGCCTCTCCAACGCTCCCATAAACTGACGTGCATATGCCGATAACGTATCCATGTACCGCCGCTGTCCCTCTGCATATATTGTGTCGAATGCAAGGGAAGACTTGCCACTACCGCTCAATCCTGTTATTACAACCAGCTTATGACGCGGTATGACAACATCAATGTTTTTTAAATTGTGCTCCCTGGCCCCTATTACCTCTATACTCATCTATTATATCTGTATCCCCATTATCACATTAGCACATTAGCATATTAACCCATTACCTTCCGGTGGGAACCTTAACAACATAACTTCTTCTTGCCTTGTTCACCAACGAGTGCGACCGTATCCACTGATTATAAATCTTAAGCAACTTAAAGTTTGTATTATACCTCGCAGCAAAATCAGGCCAGCTCTCTACTGGGCCGTCTACCTTTACCTCTTTATACTCAAACGGGGGATAAAGCTGTTCCTTATCTATTAAGAAACCATATGCCTGAGGATTGGACATTATCGTTTTAAACGCCAGTGCCCTAAATAGGTATCTCGATGTCTCCTCCGGAAAATGTGTGTCATAATAATTCTTCTGAGACTGCAACTCCATTCTGTTTCGCACATTACTCAATCCTATATTGAATGAGGCTGCCGCCATGGTCCATGTTCCAAACTCCGCGTATGCCTTTTTGAAGTATGCGGCAGCGGCCCGTGTAGACTTCTCAATGTTATAACGCTCGTCCACCTCATCGTCAACAACCAGGCCATACTCTTTTGCCGTAGTTTCCAGAAACTGCCAGTATCCACATGCTCCCGCCGGTGAAACTACCGGTTGAAGGCCACTCTCTGCAATGCACAGATAGTAAAAATCGGCCGGAAGACTCTCCTCCATTATCACCTTTCTGATAGCAGCCTCATACCTGTTGTTTAGTTGCAGGATATACGCGAGACTGGCATGCCAGTATGTTATCACCATCATCTCCCTCTGCAGCGACTCCTTCACATCCATGTACTTCAGGGGAACTGGCTCGTTTGCAAAGTTGAGAATTTTAGGTA
>Ga0079306_1000750_pt1 | contig 26216 bp, 25 predicted proteins | sample Methanotroph_Enr_FD_79181 | JGI IMG/M metagenome (GOLD analysis project Ga0079306, IMG submission 79181) | Enriched soil microbial communities from Old Woman Creek wetland in Ohio, USA - Methanotroph_Enrichment_5 | ecosystem: Environmental > Terrestrial > Soil > Wetlands | place: USA: Ohio...
ATCGAGAATAGCTGCCTGCAGGGCGTCAAGCCTGGAGTTCATGCCGATTTGCTGGTAAAAGTAACGTTTGCTCATACCATGATTGGCAATTGAACGCATATTCTTCGCCAATTCGTCATTGTTCGTGTACAAGGCTCCTCCATCGCCAAATGCGCCTAAATTTTTGGTTGGGAAAAAAGAATTGCAGGCAATGTCGCCAATAGTTCCGGCTTTAGCGGTCATTCCATTTCTGAAAATATATTCTGTACCCAAAGCCTGACAGGCATCTTCGATAATGAAAAGGTTATTCTCACGGGCAATTTCATTCAGTGGTTCCATATCAGAGCATTGTCCGTACAAATGAACCGGAACAATAACTTTTGTGCGGTGATCGATGTGATTATTAACCAGGTCGGGTCTGATATTAAAACTGCCCGGATCAACATCAACCAAAACAGGTTTTAATTTCATTAGAGCCAGTACTTCAAGGGTCGAAACAAAGGTAAATGGAGTTGTAATCACTTCATCACCTTCTTTTAAATCCAAGGCCATCAGCGCAATTTGAAGCGCATCGGTACCATTTCCACACGAAATAACATGTTTTACATCCAGATACTCTTTCAGGTTATCTTCAAATTCGTTGACCTTTCCTCCCTTAACGAATACTGAAGAACGAATAACCTCTTGCATTGCATTATCAATTTCATCTTTTATCTTTTGATACTGACCGTACAGATCAACCATTTGAATATTCATAGATTGTATTTTGGGGTAAAATGCCGTATTTTACTAATCAATTTTAAAGCTACTTTTTCTCAATATCATCTGAATTTTGAATAAGCGAAAATAAGAATTTGTTTTGTCAGATCATGGTTTTTCGCACTTCAACTCAATAATTATTGTAAGATAATAAAACAAGTTGAAGATTGGATTGTATAGAAGTCGGATGTTATTTGTTGAATTTCAGATATTTAAGAAAAATATATGAAATTATTTAATTTAGTATTGATATTTAAATTTTAAAAACATATTTTTGCATCCGCTTTTGAAAAACAAAAGCACATAAGGATGACTCAGTAGCTCAGCAGGTAGAGCACATCCCTTTTAAGGATGGGGTCCTGGGTTCGAATCCCAGCTGGGTCACACTAAAAGACATCAATTGATACTAAAAGCGCTTAAATCAAAGGTTTAAGCGCTTTTTTTATTTTGCGGCAGGCTGGTTCGAAAAGCAGGAAGAGGTCATCTTGGTTTTGTAACTGACGAACTGGGAAATCCGATCCGTCATCCAGTGAAGATGTTGGACTTTCAAGAAAATCCGAATTTTTTTCGTGGTAAATCATTTGTAGAATCTGAAGACCATCAAATCATCAATAACTCTCAATCATTATTTTATGACAATTCTGATTTTTTAAGAAAGTTTAAAATACAAGTTGTTAAAGGGCTTTTGAGTCAAAATTCAAGTTCAAATGGAATGGGTTATAAGAAGAAAATCAACAAAATTAAACGAAAGAAAAGCGGAAAGCAGTGGAGACTGTAAAAATCATGAAAATCAATTTAATACAACCAAGCTAAAAAAAACAAATTCCCGAAATGACAGTTCATCTCGGGAATTAAGAAAAATGCCCCTGGGAAGGGCTTTGGGGATTGATGCGAGGGAGAGATTTACTTATAAATAAAGACCGGTTAAATCAGGATTAAACTTCAGCTGCTGGCGACAGGTTATTCATAAATCAAATTGTAGTACAGAGATTTATTATACCATTTTAAGCGAATAATTAGGTGTCATTGTTTTACAAATAACCAAACCTAGAATCAGGTTATGTACTTATTACTTTGGATAACGGAGCAAGATGTTCCAACAGTCCTATCACTATTTTTCCTGCCTGCGAAGTTCTATATATCGAAACAGTGTTTTCTGCAGCAATTTATCACAATGACATTGTTAAAAACAGTAGATTCGTCAATATTATGCCTTAAATAATGGTATTTGTCATTTTGTGCTATAACAAACCAGGAAGCGCTACCAAAAGTTTGTAAATATGCTGGATAATTCATACAATTTGCTTTTTGGAAAAGTTAAGCAGATTTTGTTGTTTTACTATGGATTCGATCTTTGTTTGTACTTTTTTATCTCCCGAGTAATAGGTTATTGAAGGATACCCTTTAGAATTATGTATCCTAATTAAAGTGGATTGTTGATCTTTCACAAAACATGGTAAAATCCCGGTGTATTTATCAAGATGGCAACCTAAGCCTAAAAATCCATTCAAAAAACTTTCATACTGATTGCTATTCAAACGGGTTAAAAATTTTGTTCTTGAAAGACACAACCGATTGTCTATCAGATGAAACTGCACATTAAGATACAACTGATTAAACCTCATTTTTACAAAGTAAACCATGTAGCGATGATTTAACTCAATAGACAGATCAATTTGGGCACAAATCTTGTAGTTTCCCAGAAGCTTTAAAACTTGCCGATTATTAATTCCCATGGGCATCCCATAAGGTGACAGAATTTCTTCAAAGAGAGGGATTTTATCTTTCGATTGCGATTTCCCCACAAATTCTTGGAGCAAAGCAATTGTTTCACTCAACAGATCAGGATGTTCACGTGAAACGTAATCAGGATAAGAAGATTTTCTTTTAAAAAATAGGATACATACCCTTCTGAAAATATTCATCAGTTTATTTGTTCGAAAAGTCTGTTCTTTTCATATTTATATTGGATTGAAATAGTATTATCTTCACCTGTCATCTGTTCTTCGAATTATTTGAATAGTGGAGGCACTGAAGATATTAAAAGAGATTTAGAGCAGAAGCCGATAGGAAATTCCAACTGCAGGTTTATTAATGCCATACCATCCGGCATAAATAAAAAGGTGTTTCAAAAGCAGCAATGAACCCGCCAAATTTATATGCCGGGTGTCATATTCGGTCATCAGGGTAAGTGGCTTGAAACCATGGGGAATGTAACTGATTCCACCGAACAGACCTTTTAGCCGCTTGCTTTGTCCGACATCAAATCCATAGCCCATCGTTAGCCTAAAGGTATGAAACCTTGTACGGATTGTTTTATCGGAAACCAAATAAGTACTCGAAAAATAGTGATTGCCTTGTGAACTTTGCGTATAAACATCACTTAAGCCAATTAGTAAAGAAGGGTGCCAGGTCCTTTCTTTCATAAGCTGACATTTTAGTCCGACTGAACGATCCTGACCTGCTGCAAATCGGTTGCTCCCATAGATATCTTTCCGAAGCGTCATTCTGTAGGTCACTTCAAGAAAAGGTAAAAAACACACGTCTGCATAGTAATTGGCAGTATTGTAAGTGTAAACTGCCGCAGACTGACCAACGGGTAAATAATTAGCTCCCAATGTGAGTGTCCTATCCGGATAAATCTCTCCCAGTGGAATATTCAGCAACCCAGATGAACCCAATGACAGTTGAGCATTTACTCCTATGCTTAGCTGAAATAGGAAGAAAAATAGGAAGACAGAACGAACTATTCGTTGAAAATGAACTGTCCCAAGGCTGTAAACCACGTTCTTAGTCTTTGAGTCTATTTCAGATTGTGTCGGTATCCGAGAAGAGGATACCGACACAATCTTCATTAATCAATTTATTTAGAATTTATACCCGATCGAAAGCGAAAATTCAGCACCACTAATAGAAACTTCGTGTTCCACCGTTCCTTGATTGGCTTCTTCCTGAGTATAATTTCCCAAGTTGTATTTAGCCTCAAGACCGCAATTAAAATGACCAAAAGAACGGTCAAATCCAAGTACGGGAGCAAACGATATATCGTGACCTTGTTGGGTTATACTGGTGCCGTCAATATCGTAGGTGTTTTTAATCAAATTTTCCTGTCCTTCGATGCCAAGATAAGGTTGGAAACCGTTTAACATGATACTTTCAGGAGCATATAAAAGGCCTATATTAAAACGGGTTAATCCAATTTTTAAACCATCTACAGTTGACCCAGATGTGCCTTTAACTTCTCCTGACCAGATTGAAGCCCCTACACGGGTACGAAAATTAGCAGGCAACAAAAAGGTAATGTTCGCTCCAACAGCAAGGTTTCCTCCAAAAGTTTCGGTAATGCCTTTGGAGGTCAGATAGGAATCGTTCCAGTAATCCATCTCAGGCGAATAATAACCTGCTGTAATATTAACACTGTGAATGGCAAACCCAGATTTGATTGATTCGGCCGGTATTTCATTCTGGTCTTGTGCCAGACTAACTGTAGCTGTTAGTAAAAACAGAAACGTGATTGAAATTATATTGTTTTTCATTTTTATTTCTTTTAAATGTTGAGTCATGCACTCGTATGTGCAACTGAATTATATTATTACAATATATATTACATTTTATTTTAGATACAACCACTAATTATGGACATTCGCAACACATTGATCGGTTGTTGTAATTACAGTCCGGGTAGCACTAAATGTATAAGAAACTTTGTTCCCCCCACAGTCTTCAAATGTATATTTCCCATTATTTGACGCACTGCAATTGGGTAATTTAGTAAAGTCAGCTATTGTTCCCCGGTCGTCGGTAAAACGCAGTATAAAACCCGGATAAGAAAATGTATTCACAACGAGCCCATTCACACAATCGTTGGAGCAGATTGTCGAAGAGTTTGTGATTTCAACTGTGTAGGTTGGAGGGTTATCTACGTTCCCCTGGGTGAAGTTATAGGCGGCCATTACTGAAATAAGGATGTCAGATGCTGAAGCCAATCCGGCAACAACTCCTGATTGAGCCATGGCCGCCAAAAGCGCATCACTAAAAGCTTTCGTTGCGGACTCACTTGCATAGAACAATTCCAAATTACTTGGTTCTGTACAGCCAGCGTTGGCACCTTTCAGGCCAATCAAAGAGATAACTCCATTTTTAAAGGTCAGTTTTTCATTTGCATTGTAAAACGATATTTCTTTTTGCGCGACTAAAGTTTGAACGACGAGAGTGGAAGTAGTTTGCTGTTTTTGTCCCGTGGTAACACCTGCATTACTCGTAACAGATAAAACTACTTTGGTTTCATCAATTGTTCCGTCACTTTTCACAACGGCGGCAACTATAGCGCTAGTATTGTCAGAATAGGTAGTTTTAGCAGCCTGAACAGAAGTAGATAAAACGAGTCCTTCACTGGCCAGAACACCAGCCACATCGGCTTTCGGGTCTGCTGCAATGGCTTGGTTAACAACGGCAGTTCCTACATCCGTTGTACTTAATACAGCTAATTCTTTTACCGCAATGTCGAGACTTGTCGTTTGCGAATTGTTTGTTGTATTCGTTTCTTCAATAATTTTACTTCCGTTTGAAGATAGGTTAATTTCAAATTTGAAATCATGTTTCCCAGCAATAGCTTTCCAATCAAAAACGGCTTCGTATTTCGTGTTTCCGGCCAGGTCTTTAAGCAATACACTTTGCTGAATGTTTCCATCAACATAAAAGTTTAAAACAGACGAATAAGCAGCTTTTGTAATCTCATTATTCTTATAGGCTACTTTAAAAGACAGTCCACTTTCTGAATTTAGTGCTTCATTATCGAAGGCATAAACAACGTTCGATATTTCAAAGTCGGGAGCCAGCACCGTGGGAGCGTAATCATATACGTCGCCTACGTTTTTTTTGCAACTATAGAGCAAAACTGCACTTAATGCAATGGAAAACAGCATGATTGCTGTAATCTTCTTTAAGATTGATTTTTTCATAGGACATTTTCGTGAATTAATTAAGAAACTATTTTATTAAAAGGCTTTTTATGAATAATGGGTTATTAAAGTGCTCTGTTTGATTCTCATCCGGGCGCGTTTCATAATCTTTGCCATAATATACTGCATACCCGGCATTGTAATCCGAATCGAAATATTTTGGCGTTGTTACCCTTAGGGTATGTTTGCGGTTTCGTTTGTTTGTTGGAAGAGGAATGGTAAATTTAAATCCGCCATTGGAATCGCCTCCGGTGTGCATGGCATAAAAACCAATGGTTGTGGAACCAAAGTGCCGGCTGCAATCAGCCCGGAACCCTTTGTCTTTATTCAGGTAGCTCCCATAGCTTAAATCGAGCTGGAGATTGAACCGGGGGTAGAAATATCCGGTCGTTACTTTCCAAGTAAAGATATTTACACTTCCGGTAACCCATTGTCCCTGAAAAAAATGCGAACTTCCGGTCAGGCCGGCTTTACCCGCAATACTCCATTGTTTCCCTTTAAAGAAATGACCGACCTGTCCATTTACCCCATAACAATGGGCATTAAAATTGCCGATGGTCAGGTTTCCTATCCATCGGTGCGGTAAGCGAATTTCCTGAGAAATAGTAACAAAACCAGGCCGGATGTAATTGCCTTCATGTGATGTATACAAAAAATTTCGGCTTTTATAATTCTCATTCGCTTTGATGTCTATAACTTCGAGATCGTTTTTTAGTGGGAAAATGATCTGCCCGGTAAATAACATCCCTTTCCACAACGATACTTCCACTGCGGGAGCTATATTAAACTGGATTTCGTACAACTGTGTCAGTAGGCGGTTTTGAATAGCAAATTGAGGATAAATCACAAGGTCAATTTTATTGACATTTGAATTTGAAACCATCTTGTTTTTCAGCCAGTTCCAGTCATCGTCAATGTTGTAATCGACCTGCAAAGCGTCCGACAGCCCGGATTTTGTAATTTTACCCGATCGGTACTGCAACCATAATTTTACAGGAACTTGAATTTCCAGTTGCGGAATGTCATTTTTAAGCAGGTAAAGTGAAACCTGCGAATCTGAATTGGTGTAAGTTACGATCGTATCAAGCGCCACAACAATGGCATCTGCTTCCCAACGGTAAACGTTATTCTCGAGGGCAACGAATACCCGGTTGTCGCGCGTGAAGCTTCGAATGTTCTCAAAGCCCATGCTGTTCAGCTTCTCGACTAATACATCACAAGTAGCCTGAGCCTTTGCCTGATTTGGCAGGCACATGACCAGGACCCAAACCGAAAGGGAAACAATGTATCTCACTTAAATACGATATGGTTTGAATGCTGACAAAGAACTTATTTTATAGGGTGTAAGGATGTGAAGTTTATGCAATTAAAAGGCAGAAAGAAAATGATAGTAAATGTAAAATCTGGTATTCACCCCTTAGTTGCTCCGTTTTCGTTTGATCAGGATATTATTGAATGCCTTCCAGAAATAAATCCAATCCGTTCTAAAAGGATGCTTCTCGTAAGCAAGCAAGTAATTCATCTCCGATGCCATAATTTCATCCAGGGTAACAGGCATATCGGCATAAAAGGGAGGCACCAGGCCTGGCCGATGTTTCATGCGCCGCTCCTGAAGTTCCTTCGAGTATAAACTAAAGTAATGAGTACTCAATGGCCTTACCCCTACAATCTTTAAATCACCAATCAGCATATTGAACAACATGGGAAGTTCATCGATCCAGAACTTTCGCATAATACGCCCCGAAGTCGAGATTCTGAAATCGTTCTTAAACTTGCCCCCTTCCTGAAGTTGGTTCTTGGCAAAAACATATTCCTGAATATATTCTGCGTAAGGATGCATGGTACGTAACTTATATACATGTATAATCTTACCATTTTTCCCTATTCGTTTCAGGCTAATCAGAGGCCCGTATGTCGGCTTCAGATCAAAGGTGGGTTCGGTGGTTTTACGTGCCACAAAAAACAGACGATCCGAAAACTGCTGGTTTTCCAATACCTCAAAACCACAACAGTAGAGCCTCCCTATTGCTTCAGCTCTCGACATGGGCCTCTCGAAACCGTTGGTCATGAAAAAATACATTTTCTTAAGTACCGGAACTTTTGGGGAAAGGCGCTTAAAAATAAAGTAGATGGAATAAATGATTTGCTTGATGCCCCATGGGTATTTCCCGAATATATTTGCTTTCCGTATTTCATTGGTCATTACACAGCCAATAAACATCCCCCCAATTGCAAGTTTGGAGTTTACCATCTCAAAAAACTTGTTTACCCACTTGACATCGTTAATGAGTTGGAGGTTGATGATGGCATTCGAAAGCCCTGATGTCATCTCAACAACGAAGTGCGAAGTAGTTGAAAGTACCAGGGTACGGTCATTGGTCTCCTCAACATGGCGACAAATAAACTGATATACCGGTTCACTCGTTTGCTCCAGCAAAAATTCCCTATAATGAAGAAGGTTATAAACCGGATAATCTTCTTCGTGGTCAGATTCAATTAAAGAGGCATGGCTTGTTGAGGCAGGTTGTGTTTCCAACTGCTTCAGGTAGAACATTACCGATTCGAAATTATCCGAACTTCGGTTGAGCTTCCGGTAATAATAGTACAACGAGAAGAGCAGAATTTCAAGAAATCCCGAAAGTACAATTGTACCAAAAACGATCAACCTCGAATAAGCAAAACGGTTATACCCAACAATTAAAATACATACAACGCCCAGGGTAATCAATCCACTAAAAACAACCGGCCCCATAAAATCGCTGAAGGATTCCTTGCCTTTTGCCGAATATTTTTTGGTCAGTATCGAAGCAACAATCCAGGTACACAGGAATATGACAAAAGGCTCGAAATATTGCGGAAGGTAAATTTGCAACGATGCAGGCTTGAGCCAGATGAAAAACAAAAAAGAAAGTGTGACTAAGCTGATGTCGGTAGCATAAAACAAAAAAGTTTTCCTACTCATAAAAAGGTGGGGTTGTATTTGGAGTGGCATTCTACATTACAGCAAACTCGATTCAACGCTGCTTTGCGCTCTGGCAAACCCAAGTTGCTCTGACAGGCCTCACCCGCCTGCCATTGTTTTGGTCAGTGTGGCGGCAGACAGTTATTAATACTATCTGAAGATGGCTTAAGGTATAGCTATGCCTATTTATAAATGATTACTTTATCAAAGATTGATAAACATTTGCATATAATGGAGCGATATTACTCCACTGATAATTATCCATAACTTTAGAATAAGCTGCATTGGCATAAGTATTCATTTCGTCAGGATTCTGAATTGCCCATTGTATTTTCTCTCTTAGATCGGAGATATTATTTGGTTCAAAGTAAAGAACTTCTTCCTCCGAGAAAACATCAAGATTCTCTTGTATTCGACTACAAATCATCGGAACTTTCAAAGAAGCGACTTCAAGCATAACCATTGACATGGATTCAATTAGCGAGGGATAAACAAAGATTCTGGAAGAACCAATGATTTCAAAAAGTTTGTCCTTTTCTTTAATTAAGCCTGTAAAATGAAGATTTGGTAGGTGAGCTGATAAATCTATTAGAATCTTTTGGTAGTGAGACATCTGGTTATAATCGCCTACAATTAATATTTCAGAATTGTAATTAATTCCCTGCAAAGCTTCAAGGAATAGATGACAACCTTTATCTGGAATAATTCTTCCGGAAGCAAAGGTTATTCGATCTGCTTGTTCAAAATTGATGTTATTCAAAGTAACGCCGTTCGGGATTTGAATTATTTTGTTGTAATTGGGTAATAAACTGTAAATAATCTTTAAATCCTTTTGAGAAACAGTCGTTATCAGGTTGGCTAAATTCAGGAATATTTTGTCCTGTATTGAAAATAAAATTTCATATTTTTTCCACTTTTCAGTTAGGACCATGCCATGAGTGGTAAGAATAACATTGTATTTAAGTCTTAAAATCGGTAAAATAAAAGCTGCGTCACGATGATGTAAATGTATGAGATCAAATCTTTTGAATAGTACATAGATAGCAGACCTAATGTAGTAGTACAAAATATTTATTTTGCCGAAAGGAATTTTTTTGAATACCTTTTGAAAGTAATTATTTCTGTAGCCTGATTTTTCATTGGTGTGCGAGGATATGCTTAATACAGTAAAATCGTATTGATTTTTTAACTCGTTAATAATACTTTCCCCAACTACAGCTGCCCCACCAAAAGCGGGCAAACCTTTAAGGCCAATTACTGCAATTTTAAGTTTTTGATTCATTTATTTTAATTAAATAAGGGAATAGCTTTTTTGTCACAATATTTTTCCAAGTATTTTCCATATACATATTGCGTATTAACTTGGATGAATAATTATTTCTATTTTTTACAATTTCTTCTAATCCTTCTGCAAATGATTCAGGAGTGTCATCGATCAGCATCCCTGAAGTTTTATTAATAATTTGCATATTCGCAGTCGTTTTTGTAGCAATAACAGGCATTCCAGACATCAAATATTCATAAGTTTTTGTCGGGGGCTGTTTGTCATAGTAAATGGTCATTGGGATAAATGAAATTCCAATATTATTTTGCTTAAATGGAAGGTATAATTTGTTGAAAGGTATAGCACCTCTATATTCAATGATATCGTCCATCCCGTTAATTTTAATGGCATCAACTATTTTTTGACATGCATCGATATTTCCATGTCCTATAATTGTATATTTAATGTCAATTTTTGGATTTTTATTCACAAATATTTTCAAACCAAAAATTGTCTTTTCAATGTCTCTATTATTTAAAGTCCCTACATACAATAGTCTAAAATTATCGAAGTTTTTTTCTGATGGATCAATAATGTCTGCGCCGAGTGGTATTACAGTTGCCCTATTTAAAAACAGTCGCTCTTTTATATCCCGTGACAAGACAATTGAATGCTTAAAAAGGCGATATTCACAATACAAGATAGTATCATTTATAAAATTCAATAGAGGATTTCTTGAAACAGAGGCTGTACGCACATCCATAATACATTTAGTATTGCCGGATGATATATTCACTAAACTACAAAGTGGAAGGTATTTCATTAAAACTATCGTGGGTTTATTTTTTTTTATAGTTTTAATGATGTAAAATATAAGATGTAATAATGTTAATAGATTTATCTTACTACTAATGATGTACGTAATAGAAATACCTTGTAAAGTCAGCTTTTCTTTTCCTTGATCCAAACATATATATTGTATTTTATAATATGGTAGTAAGTATTTACAGTAATTATAGAAATCGGTCTGATAACCAAATTGATTGTGTGTGATAATAAAAATACTATCTTTTCTCATATTTTTCAATCAAAATATACTTTAAAAACTCATCAAAGCCGTTAAACATTGGTATTGATTTCATAAAGTCATCATATTTTCCACCAGTTTGTAATCTTACTGGTATTTTCCCAAATTTTTTTTCGTTTCTTTCAAGAAATAATTCAAAAAATTCTCTAAAATCTTCTTTTATAGGCATTCGATTAAATCTTTCGATAATTGATTTTGCGTATTCCGTTGCTTCAGTAAGTTGGGCATCAATTCTTTTTTTGTAGTAATCTTCAATTGATATACTTAAATGTGCTGGAACACCGACATAAACACCATTTGAGCTTAGATTTTTAGTAACTATACTTCCAACCCCTATTATACAATTATCACCGATTGTAACACCAGGAAGAATTTTGACATATTGACCGAGAAAAACATTATTCCCTATTTTAATTGCTTTTGCATTTCCTAATGATTTACCATATAATTCGCGCAGAACACACCAATCGTAACCATGAGTTAGTAATGTTACCCCTTTTGTAAACACAACATTATTTCCTATTTCAATTAAGGAAGGTCTAGTAAAATCAAAATCAATAAATAGTCGACCAAAAAACTGGCATCCTTCGCCAATTTTTATCCCCTTTTTCTTTAAATGTTTAATAAATGAGGAGTTACTCCGTGAGTAAATTAACCGTCTTAAATAATTCAACATATGTAATACTTAAAAATTTCTTTCTTTAAACACCTTGTTGTTGGGATTTAATAAATATAATGCAGTTAATATTATTGACTTAATTAAGGTAATTATGTGTTTAGTAGATAATGATTTATGTACGTTAATTAGTTCAGTTCTCTCACCGAAATAATATAAATTATGACAATCATAATAATTTCTTATTTTTAGATTATTAATAAGATTTATAGGACTCCATAATCCATATCGCCTCAAAATTATGCATCTTTCAATTGAGTTTTTACTACTGTTACTACTAAGCGCAGAATTAGAAGAAAATAAGAATCTACCTAAATTGTTAGACGTTTTAGTAATCTGGTATAAAGAAGTAATTCTATACCAAAAATCCTGATCACCAACTATAAACAATTGTTCGTCAAAATAGCCAATTGCATCATGAACTGCTTTACGCCACATAATAAACGAACCATTTTGAAACTTTTGAATTCCAATTTTATTTAAAGCACACCGGACTTCAACATGAGAAACTTTCATGTTTGCTTCTATTTCAAAATTTCCATAAATCAACCCTACTGATAAATTACGGCAAAGTGCTTCCTTTTGAACTAGTAACGAATCCGGATATCTCATGTCATCAACATTCCAAACAGCAATAAATTCACCTTTTGCTTGAATTATTCCACGATTCCAACTTTTATATAATGATTCTCTTTCTACCTCAATATATTGGTAATTAATATATTCATTCAGTTTCAATTGTCTGAATATTATTTCCTTTTCTTTTGGTAACGGATCGTTATGAATAAAAATATATTCCACTTCTGAAGGATTACAAATTAATCCGACATGTCTAAAAAAATCTTCTAAATATATTTCACATCTGTATAAAGATGTCAATACACTAATTTTAATCATTTTCAGAGTTAATAAATAGTCATGGATAATCTTTTAGCTTAAATTCCATATCATTTATGACAAAATTTTCCTTGTGTAATAAGTTTTTTGATATATGGATTTTTGCACAGGGTTTAGTACAATACTATATGATTTAATTCCGGTAATTACTATTATCATTAGTACTGGATATAAAGCAAAACTTTGACTGAATAAGTTAATTAACAATGCGATATAAAAAGAAATACTAAGAAATATTTTGCTCCCGTAACGATATTCATAAGATCTTATACCCTTATATAGCATTATTAAATATAAAATTGCAAATGGAATTCCTATTTTCCCAAATTCACTTAAAATTCCATAACGAAGAAATTCAGATGAATATTCATTCTGTTCTCTTGTAGCATGTGTCAAACCTTTTCCAAAAATTGGATAATGTTGAAGCACATTTATTGCTTTACGTGCACCATAAAAACGCCCGCCAGTTCTTTTATTCAAATCTATTTGATTGGCGGCAGTATATTGTTTTTCAATTTTAGAATACATCAATTCATTTAAAAAGAAGAAAAAGATCATAAAAATAATCAACACGATGGATGTCAATATTTTTATAGTCTTGTTTATTCTTAATTGTGTATTTATTCCAGTGAACAAAGCGAAAAAGCCTATGTAACCAGCAGTTGAAAATGTAAAAAATAAACTGACGATAAAAGTCACACCTGCAAAATTGAAGATCTTTCTTGTAGTAATAAAATTAAAATATATTCCGATTATCAAAAAAAGAGCATGAACACCAGCTTCATTAAAAGGACCAGCATTTCTAATCAACCCAGAAAATGAATCTTTTGCAGAAGCAGCACTATGCAAAATGAACTGACGATCATATTCACTTGGATCCAGAAAACTATATTTTTGAGCAATTTCTTGCAGAGAATGAAAAAAACTAGGACTCATAATAGAGCCCATGTAGAATGGCAAACTTATAATACAAATTAATAGCATTGCCTTTGTATAGAATTTGGGAAAGGAGAGTTTTTCAATATCGCAAATTGCATAAGGAATAATAACTGTAATTACTAGTGCAGCTGACATATTAACAAAATCAAAACCCCCTAAAGTAGCAAATTGACCTAAAACAATTATCCCGAATGAAATTATAAGATATAAAAATGTGGGTTTTGTAATGAATTTGAAGTCAGTTATTATCAAAAGAAAAATAGCAAAAATAATTTTTGCCAATGCATAGCCAATAAAAAAATGGATAGCACTATATGCTATTGCTAAATATGATAGTAATCCAAAATAATAGGCTTTATTTCTGTCTAGCATCATATATATTTATGGTTTTCAATAAAAATCTAAATGAGGAATGAAAAATATAGTACTTTGACTAATAAATATTGGGAAATAATAGAATTAACAATGGCATTGTTAAACATATTTTTTATTCAATATTTCATTATGTTTTGAAGTCTAATTCAAATTTATTTTCATTATATAATTATAGAAAATTCTAACTATGAAGAAAAAGCTTGAGATAAAATGTTAAATGAATGTGAAGAAAAAAATAAACAATAATATAAAAACAATATTCACAGAAATAATATTTTTTTTACATTTTCAACTAAGTAATAGGAACAATTTATTGGCGCATTTTATAAATCACTCACCCCATGTCCGCCAACGGACATTCCCCCTCTCTTCTTGAAGAGAGAGGCAGAGCATCTCAGATGCGAAGGGGTGAGTCCAGTTTATAGTCCAATGAAAAATGCGACATTATTTCATTCTCATTACATATAACAATATAAATTCTCAATTAAGATTTGATTTTTTAGAATTGTCTAAATTATTATAAACACTTAAAATATTCGATTTAAATACATTCATATTTGTTTTATTAAAAATATGATCGAAAGCTCTTTGACCCATTTCTAATCTTTCTTTTCTATTCTTGTACAACCAATATATCTTTTCAGCTAAATCGGAATAATCTCTTGGTTTCACTAAAAATCCTGTTTCACAATTTTTGATAAAAAACTCTGAAGACCCTGTAGCAACAATTGGTTTACTTAATGCCATATATTCTATTATGTCCCTACCCCAAGGATCACCCGAATAGGATGGCCTTACGGCTATATCAAAAATATTAACAATTTCAAGAACGTTACTTCGCTTATTAATAAAAATTACTTCCTTTAAAAGATTTTCCTTTTTTAATAATTTATATACATCATATTTAAATGTGCTTTTCCTAAATATTTTTCTTAAAACCCACATAAATATAGTTGGATGTGAAGGAATTACCCCACCTAATACAATAAACTTTAAATTTTCTATATCATTTCTTTTCTTTTTTAAATAAGCTAATGCTTTAATAAAGTCTAAAGCTCCTTTATTCTTTTGAAAAGAGCCCATCATACCAACTAGAAATTTACTATCAGCCAAATTAAATTTCAATTTAGTGTTCTCTAAATTTTTCTCTGCGTATTCAAGCTCTTGAAATTCAAAAGGATTTGGTATTATAAATAAATTTGGATGCTCTTTAAAAACATTTGCTTCATTGTCGCTTATGCAAATTATTGCATCTGAATACTTTTTTATTGAATCAATCATAAATCTTTGTTTTTGATGTATGCCATCCCAGTCTATCCACTCGCGAATATGAGTAACAATTTTTACATTAGTCCGATTTTTAACTATATAATATATAGCAGAAAAAACTGAATTATTAATGTGTAAAATATCAATTTTCAAATGATTCAATTCTTCAGCAAAACTATTAACTTGTGAATAGTCCAACCTATTTTCTATTACTTGTTCTTTGTTTTTGTTTGGAGTAAGTGTCTGTGCACTAACTATTTCCGGCAATTTGACAATCTTGACAAATTCAACATATTGTTCAAATTCCTTTTCCATTTCCTTAGATAAAATAATTGTTACAAATAAATATAACTGATAGTTCTGATTACTAAGGGATTTTATAAGAAGTAGCATGCTTTTTGCAGCACCACCCAATGCAATACAATTACCTAAAAATGCAATTCTCAATTGGCTATTGTTCATTTTCTTAAAAGTATTTTTTTTGCAATTTTCACAATTTTCTTAACGTTTTTAGCATACGATTTGAAATCCTCATGTCTTTTTATTGGAAGCTTCATTATAAGGTCAAATTCATCTGTTGACATATCCAGTTTTTTACAGAAATATTCAATCAAATCCTTTTCTTCATTATTATACTTATAAAATGACTGTTTCAACTCATCTAAAGCATCCTCTCGTGAAATTTGGTTTGCACAAATTAAACTTGATAAATGTGCCTTACGTTTATCAATATTAAACTTTCTTGGTAAAATATAGCATTGATAAAATTTCGTTAAAACTGACTCTTCATGCTTATTCCCATAGTTTCTCCAATCTAATTCTTTTTCCAATGTTGTTATTGCATCCATCTTATTATACTCTAAAAAATTTAGAAGTGGGATAAGGCTCATCTTATTATTTCCAAATGTTATATATTCATAGAAATTGAGAAATTTGAAAGTTTTTAATTTTGTAACTCCTCCATTCTTTTTAAAAATATCTTTAATATTTAGGCTATCCATTTTGTAAGGATAAAGCCAGGATTTAGACATTACACTTTCCGATTGACAATTAAAACCTGATAAAAAATATTTTATTTTAAATTTTTTGCTTAATCTATATAGTGTCACACCAATTGCATGGTCGGTTAATAGTTCTATATCAATAACTGATGCTCGTAAAAAAGATAGTTGTAATGCTTTAAATTCATCCCAATCTATAACGTGAGTATATAAATCAATATTCAATTTATTTATGATATTGTCAATATTTTTTACTGCCAGTTCTGAGTTCCAACCATTGTCAAGATGAATTGCCAATGGCCGCAAACCTAATTGCTTAACAGCAACATATGCCAAATAGGAACTATCAACTCCTCCACTTAAACCAATTATACAATCATATTTACAACCTTTTCCCTCATCTTTAATATGGGTTACAATTTCATTTAACTTTTCTTTTTTAATATTAGCATCAATAAAAAATATTTCAGATAATTGCTTTATAGAATTTGTACAATGATTACAATAGCCATTTTCATCAAAATAAATTTCAGGATCTGTAGTATCCATTACACAACGTTTACAGATTTGATATACTCTCTCCATTATTATCTATATTTAATTGGTTTTCTAATTCTTCATACTTGGGATAACTGATAAGAACTGCACGATGAACACCCTGAAACACGAACATGGCTCCGGCGGCAACTGCTGAGGCACCGGCTTTTATTGCCAAAGAAAAATCTTTGATTTTACCGGCTCCACCACTTGCAACAACAGGGACATCAACATTAGAGCTTACTTTTTTGATTAATTCAATATCATAGCCATTCATTGTGCCATCTCTGTCAATGGAATTAATAAATATTTCGCCTGCGCCAGCCTCCTCTGCAATTCGGAGAAATGAATATAGGTCAACTCCTTGCTTTTTATTTCCGGAATGGGTATATATTCTGGTTTTACCCCAAAAATCTTTCTTTATATCTATTGCAACAACAATACTTTGATTGCCAAATATTTGAGAAGCCTGTTTTATTAGATCTGGATTTACCTGCGCAGCAGTGTTCAGTATTATTTTTTCAATCCCAAGTTTGAAGAGCTTTTCAATCTGTTCAATCTTATTTATTCCACCCCCATAACCTATGGGCATAAAAGCTTCAGATACAATTTCTTCAATTCTTTTATAATTAGGCTCCCTATTATCATTAGTCGCAGTTATATCTAAGAGTATAAGTTCGTCTACTTCTTTATCATTAAATATTCTAACTGCATTTATTGGCTCTCCAATATAAACGGGATTTTTAAACCGTATAGTTTTAACCAATCTATTATTTTGTAATAACAATACAGGGATAACTCTAGTCCTCAGCATCAGTAGTTTTGTATGAAATTATTTAATAATAACATACCAAATTTATGGCTTTTCTCAGGATGAAACTGTACTCCAACAATGTTATCATGAGCATATGAAGACGTGAAATCATATCCATAATTTGTTCTTGTCAATATATTATCTTCATTATTACAAGTAACATGATAAGAATGAACAAAATAAAATCTTGTATCTTCGCCCATATTTGAAACAATCGAGTGATTTTTTACAATCCTAACATTATTCCAGCCCATGTGAGGTATCTTTAATTTATATTCTTTAGAAAATAAAAATTTTTTGACTTCTGCATCTATTAATCCAAGCCCTAAACCGTTTCCTTCTTCACTATTTTTACATAAAAGCTGCATACCCAGGCAGATACCAAGTATGGGTGTTTTATCAATAAGTGCCTTTTTTTTTATCACTTCTGTTAACCCAAGCTTATCAATGTTTTGTATAGCTTTATCAAAATTACCAACTCCAGGAAGTATTATCTTTTCTGCTGAATTAATTTTTGAGATATCCGAGGTTATCTCACTATTATAGCCAATATGCCTTAGCATATTGGCTATGGAGCCGAGATTGCCCATATTATAATTAATAATAGTAATCATATCATTTTAATAAATGCTCTATAAACATTTTATATTTTTAAAAAAGATTTTCGATATTCATCAAATACTTCATGCTTTATGTAACCATTATATTTTTTAATACTTTCATGTCGAATACAATCATTTGGATTTAGACTTTTTATTGGTTTGGCTGGTACTCCTCCAATTAAAACATGTCCTTCTTCAAATGATTTTGTAACTATAGAGCCAGCAGCAACAATTGTGAAATCACCAATTTTAACACCAGGGAGAATTACAGCATTCATTCCTATCCAACAATATTTTCCAATTTTAATAGGATCCTTAAATGATCCTTTTCTATTATCAAATACATTATGATTTGAACTAATTAGACCTACATTAGGACCAACTTGAGTATAATCATCAATATAGATACCACCGAAACCTTGTATGTAGCAACCAGGCATATATCCAGGACATGTTTCAATTCCACAGAAAATATATTCTGGACTATTAATTTTACTTGTAAAATGTACAGGCCAATATGCTTTCCGATTAAATCCAAGTATCTTTTGCATAAAGAGAATACTGAGTGTAATTGGTGTCTGAGTTTGCTTTGTTTGATTTATTATTTTAAATGGTTGTACTAAATATAATATTGATATTGGTTTCTTAATGATATATTTAACTATTATTTTCAGATATTTCATATTACTATTTTTATTTTTTAAAAATTGAATATCCTTTAATTCTTATTATATACAATAATTTATTTAGTGTATTTAATGCAAATGTTAATTCAACCAAATTGAAAATGCGAGATAAAAAATAAAAACTAAAAGCACCAACAGAAACGCCAAGCATTAATAGATAAAATGGTTTTAAATAAGGCGTTAGCATGAATATTAAAAGATATGTAATCAGCGCCATTAATAATGTAGGCAATAAAATTCGAAATATATCATTTATCTGAGTTTTCATATTTAAACTAGTTGTTTGTTCCAACATATACATAATAATTATTGCGGATGTAATACTATGTATTATTTTACCTATTATTAATGATAATATTCCAAATTGAGTTGAGAAAAATAGAACCAAGATCAGGAATGATCTATTATATAAAGTATATTTCAGATTTAAATCAGACCTACCAAGTACCTCCAAGACACTAGCACCTGAATTAATAATTGGATATGCAAGTCTTGAAAAAACTAATAACTGTAGAAATATAACTGAAGGCATCCATTTATCTCCTAGTAATACAAATATAAGGGGTGATGCTATGGCAGCAAGTCCTAATAATAAAGGATATATAATAAAACATGAATTTGTAACTATTTTACGGTGAGGTGATACAATGTCATTGTTTTGAAATATAATTAATGACAGTATTGGAGAATTAACTTTTTGTATTGCTCGTGAAAAACTAGTGGAAACTAGTTCTACAAAACCTTCTCCTCTTTTATATAATCCTAATTCTTGAAAAGAATAATACTTTCCAATAATTAGCGAGTATATTTGGTCAAATGCAGTATCAATTAACCCTACTATCAATAGTTTATTACTAAATGCAAAGTGTTTTTTAAATGCATTTATACTAAAAACATACTCTGGTCTCCATTTATTATAAAACCAAAATAATGAAGTAATAAATATGCCTTGTAATATTGTTTTAGCAACTAAACTCCAATATTCATAACCCTCCATTGCAAATATAATTGCAATAACTCCAGAGAACACATTACTTATCAAGGTTATTTTTGTATTTAATTTGAATTGAAGATTTTTAAACATTAATGCATTTTGTACTAATCCTAAACTATTGATTATTGGTACGATTGAAAATACTTTTAGAATAAGCTCTAATTGAGACTTATGGAAATAAATTGAAATACTATTGGCTGCACTGAATAACAAACTACTAACAACAAAGCTTACTACAATATTATACCAAAATATTGTGGAGGTTTCACTATTGGTGATGTCTTTACTTCTGATTATTGAAGTTTTAAACCCACTATCGATTATCACAGTAGAAAGTCCAACAAATACATATATAACAGCAACTAAACCATAGTCTTCTGGTGTTAATAAACGGGCAAGAATAATTCCTAATATAAACTGTATTCCTTGGCTGCCTAATGTTTCTAGAAGACTCCACAAAGTGCTATTTATAGCTTTTGATTCGATATCTGACATTAATTTCTTCGAGTTTACAAACTGTCCGTTTTCGATTGGGATGGCTCAATATATTTTGGCCTAACTCCAAAGCCAAGAATTATATGCATCATAAATTAAAATTGTAAAGAGAAGTATTGAGTTGAAAAATGTCAGATAAGCATTTGAATATTTAATAGAAATCTTTAGAATGATTATTGATATCTTCAGAATGATTCGCTATGTCTTTAGAATGAATATATCTGCTTTCAGAATGGAAAACAATGCTTTCAGAAATCTATTTTAACTGTTTAGAAAAGCGACTTAAACGTTCAATACGGAACTATACCTGTTCAGAATAAGAAAGGAGGGCTTTAGAATGCGTATTTAAACGATTGGAATAGAAATGGGTCAATTAAAAAAGGTTTAAATATTGATCCATTTTCGTTTTACCAAAAAATCATAACAACAAGCAATATTTTCAGATCATTACAGGGTTAAAGCATTTTCAATTCACCCTGTTGAACGACCTGTCTGTAATCAACAGGGTGAATAGTTGAGTCCGCTCCGAAAAGTCTGAGTTCATTGATTTTCAACTTCTTTACCCCTGACCCCCAAATGGTAACTCGTTGAAAATCAATAAACTATTCAAAGGCCCCTTCGGAGCTTGTCCCGATGAATCGGGAGGATTTAGGTTTTTTTTGACTTTTCGGAGTAGGCTCCTGATTGAAGGATTAAATTTAGTTGGCCTATTCCGGAGCAATCGCGCTTTCGGATTTATCAGTAGGGGCATCACCATTGGTTTTGGAAGTACGCCGTACCTGTTTCATCAATTTGAGAAACGTATATTTCTACAATTTGGCAGCATCGGTTTCTTGGTATGATTTTACCAATTTTTAGGAAGCGGCATATATCCGTTCGATAATATCCACCACTTTTAAGCCTTCCAGCGCATTGGTTGTGATGGCAGCCCGTTGTTTCAGTACATCCACCACATTTTCGATCACGAAATTGTGGTTTTGGGCCGACCCTTTATAGGCTCCGTAATCGTTGCCCGGGTTGGTGGGTACAAGCTCGGGCATTGTATAATCTTTCACGTGGCAGTATTGCACTTCGTTCATGTATTGTCCTCCGATTTTAACCGATCCGTTCTCGGCCACGATGGTCATACTGCTTTCCATGTTGGTATTCCAGACGGCTGTGGAATAATTCAGGTTACCCATGCCCCCGTTGCTGAAATCGAAATTGACAAACCCGGAGTCTTCAAATTCGGTCAAGTCCCGATGATTAAAATCGCGAAAACGGGCAGTAATATTTTCGATGTCGCCAAACAACCAATACATGATGTCGATAAAATGGGAGAATTGAGTAAAAAGCGTTCCGCCATCGAGCTTTTTATTGCCATGCCAGCCACCGGTTTTGTAATAGCGGTCGTCGCGATTCCAGTAACAATTGAGTTGTACCATGTAGATTTTACCCAATAGTCCCGATTCCACCATTTCTTTAATCCAAACTGAAGGTGGTGAATAACGATTTTGCATAACAGCAAATACGTGTTTATGAAAATGCAGTGCCTGGAAAATGACTTTTTCAGCATCGGATTTGGTTAAAGCAATTGGTTTTTCAACCACGATGTGAAGGTTATTTTTCAAACATTCCAAAGCTTGTTCTGCATGAAATCCATTGGGTGTTGCAATATTCACCACATCGCAGGGAACTCCGGATGCAAAAAACTCGTCTAAAGAATGAAAAAAAGGAACATCGTATTGATTGATGTTTAACTCTGAAGGATCTTTAACGTCGATTAAAGCAACTAGTTCTGACTCCTTGTTTCGGGTGATCATTTCAGCATGTCGTTTCCCGATATGCCCGCAGCCGATTACTGCAAATTTAATTTTCTGATTCATTTTAAATACAAATTATACAAATTAGGAGAATTGGTTATTGGATAGCTTCCTCGTTCTTCGTTCTCACAATGACGGTTCGAGGAAGCGTTTGCAACGGCTCGTTGCTATCTGTTTATTCGATGCGTTTGACCTGATTATTTTCAAGTTGGTATTTTTGCTGGCTTTCGGGACAGATGGCAATACCATCGCCATTGAATTTCAATTTATGCCCAAACTCACTGACCCATTCGGTTTGCCGGGCAGGATTTCCTACCACCTGAGCATAATCAGGAACAGTTTTGGTTACGACAGCTCCGGCGCCTATCAGGGCAAATGCCCCGATGTTATGACCGCAAACAATGGTTACATTGGCTCCGATGGTTGCACCTTTCCCGACATTCGTTTTAGCATATTGGCCGCGGCGGTTCACCGCGCTCCTGGGATTGGTTACATTGGTAAACACGCAGGAAGGTCCCAGAAACACATCGTCATCGCAGCTTACCCCAGTATAAACCGATACATTGTTCTGGACTTTCACATTATTCCCGAGTATCACTTCAGGCGAGATCACCACGTTTTGCCCGATGTTGCAATTTTTGCCCAATTGGCAACCCGACATGAGATGCGAAAAATGCCAAATTTTGGTGCCTTCGCCAATCATGCAACCTTCGTCAATCAAGGCCGTTTCGTGGGCAAAATAGATTTGTTGGTTCATATTACCGGGGATTAAATTCAAGGATGTTAGAAATAATGTAGGTTTGAATTTCCTCATTTAGCTCGGTATGAATGGGAATGGATAAGACCGATTGACACAGGTTTTCTGTATTTGTCAGGTAATAGCCACTTTCAGCATATCCTTTAAATGCCTCCTGTTGATACAGGGGTAATGGATAATAAATCATTGTTGGGATTTTTCTTTCGCCAAGAAAAGCTTTTAACTCATCCCGATACCCGTTTTTAACCATTAAGGTATATTGGTTGAAGGTGTGGACTATATTGTCGTTTGTTTCAGGAGTCTGAGCAAAAGGCCAATCTTTTAACGCTTCTGTATAATAGTTAGCTGCCTTTTCCCTGGCATCAAGATGTTCGCTCAAATAATTCAGCTTAACGTTTAAAACCGCCGCCTGAACGGTATCTAATCTTGAGTTGCATCCAATAACAGAATGGTGATATTTTATTTTTTGACCATGATTGGCAATCATCCTGATTTTAATAGCGAGGTTTTCATCATTAGTTGTAATAGCGCCTCCATCGCCATAGCAACCCAGATTTTTTGTAGGGAAAAATGAGGTACATCCAATATGCCCTATGGTTCCCGTTTGACATATCATTCCATTTTTAAACCTATAAGTTGAACCGAGCGATTGGGCATTGTCTTCAATGACCCATAGTTTATGTTTCTCTGCCAACTCCATAATTGGTTCCATATCCGAACTCTGCCCAAATAAATGGACTGGTACGATGGCTTTTGTTTTGGGGGTAATCACTTTCTCAATTTGTGTCGGATCAATGTTGAATGTACGGGAATCAACATCAACCATTACAGGAACCAGTCCAAGCAAAGCAATTACTTCAGCCGTGGCCACATAAGTAAATGCGGGGACAATAATTTCGTCGCCAAAACTCAGATCAAGCGCCATTAATGCAATTTGTAAGGCATCCGTCCCGTTGGCACATGGGATTACATAGTTCGAACCCGTGAACTCTTCCAGCTTTTTCTGAAAGAGTTTTACTTCAGGTCCGTTGATAAAAGCTGCGTTGCGAATCGATTGTAAAACGGCCTGATCGATTTCATTTTGCATTTTGTAATATTGACCTTGTAAGTCAACCATTTGTATATTCATTGCTTAATTCTAATTTGATAGCTATGTCAAAAAAAAATGTTCAATCCTTTCTTATTGCATTTGTACTGACGCTTTATATGCAGAGATTGGTTTTATAGCTTATACAATTTATCGGATTTCTCGTGGACCATATTGCGGAGATCAACAATTAACGGGGCATGTTTGAAAATAAAATCAGACTGATAAGCTGCATGATTGGTGGTTAGCACAACGACATCGGCCGCAGTCAGGTTTTCTACTGAAAGTTCAACTGAGTTTAAGGTTTTACCACCATGGGTATTTAGAATTGGGATATGAGGATCGTTGTATGTGACAGAACCTCCTTTTTTTGCAACAATATCCATGATCTCCAGGGCTGGTGATTCCCGTGCATCATCAATGTTCGGTTTATATGCTAGGCCAAGAAATAATATATTACTGCCATTGATTGCTTTTTTGACACTATTTAAAGCTGTCGCAATTTTAATATACATGTAATGAGGCATCCGCATATTGATATGCCCGGCTGCATGAATCATGCTTAGGTCGAAATCGTACTTCTTTGCAATATGTTCGAGGTAAAATGGGTCGAGCGGAATGCAATGGCCACCAATTCCTGGTCCCGGATAAAATGCCTGAAAACCGAAAGGTTTGGTTTTGGCCGCCTCAATCACCTCCCAGATGTCGATGCCCATTTTCCCGGAGAGTAGCGCCAGTTCGTTAATCAAACTGATGTTAACCAAACGGTAGGTGTTCTCCAGGATTTTAACCATTTCAGCCACTTTGGGCGAACTAACCAAATGAAGTTTATCGATGGCCTTTGAATATATTTTTTCTCCTATTTTCAATCCATCAGGAGTCATGGCTCCCAATACCTTAGGTGTGTTTTTAGTATGGAAATTGGCATTGCCCGGATCGACCCGTTCGGGTGAATAGGCCAGCCAAAAATCGCCCCCATGCTTTAATCCGGATTCTCGTTCAATAATGGGAAGCATAAATTCTTCAGTAGTAGTTGGGTAAGTCGTGCTTTCGAGACTAATAAAAGTGCCCCGTTTCATATTTTGACCGATCGCAATGCAGGCTGATTCGATAAAGCTCATGTCCGGTTTACGGAATTTATCCAAAGGGGTCGGTACACAGATCAGTAGAGCATCACATTCTTTGATTCGGGTAAAATCAGTTGTTGCACAAAAGGAAACGTTTTCAATCACTTCGCGCAAAACGGCATCGCGAATATCCTTAATATAATTATCGCCGCAATTGATTTTGTTTACCTTATCATCTGACTTGTCGAAGCCAATGACCTTTACCCCTGCCTGGGCAAATCCAACAGCGAGGGGAAGTCCGACATATCCAAGGCCAATAACACCAATGACTTCGGTGCCCGAACTAATTTTTCCTAACAGGATAGATGCGTTATTCATGAGACTAAGCTATTTATGACGAGATTTGATTTCTTTAATTTTGAACCTTTATTGATTTATTACGCCCCATAACTTTTTTCTCTTACAGCTCCTGCTGCATTTGGAACTTCACTAAATGGCAACAACGAATCAGAATTTTTACGGAATTTTTTCAGCAATTCTGAAAGCTTGTTTGTGGGCTCGGTTTCCTGAATGCTAATCATATTCAGGTTAACCAAGCCTTTTAGAATGCTTTTTGCCTTCGGGTTCTTTATTTTAACATAGAATGATTCCATAATTATATATTTTACAATATTAAAAATTAGAGCTAATATCTTAAATGATTGATTTATTGACTCACATTGATTTCAGTTGAAAAAGCATTCGGCTGATTGCACGAAGAAGTTTTGTAACCCATGTCTCAGATTGCCAAACCAATGACTTTTAAATTCTCCAGCAGTTTTTCGTCGTTAATTCCACACACCATATCTATGTGGGATAGAAAATAATCTGTATTAAGTTTATGCTTGATTATCAATCGTTGATCGGCTGTCATGCACTCGCTTTTAATATAAATATCCATCTGCCTTCTGTAATTCTTGGTTCCAGGCCCAAATAAGAAAAGCACAGCATGCTCGTCGAATTTCAAAACAGTTTTTTTAATCAATTCTCTTTCATTTATTAAAAACTGCTCATTATAGATTCTCCAATCATTTAACAAGCTACTCAACGGTTACCGATTTAGCTAAATTACGGGGTTGGTCAACATCGCATCCACGAAGGACAGCGATATAATAGGCAAATAGTTGCAAAGGAATCATAGCGAGCAAAGGTGTTACGATAGGATCC
>Ga0079306_1000753_pt1 | contig 26145 bp, 22 predicted proteins | sample Methanotroph_Enr_FD_79181 | JGI IMG/M metagenome (GOLD analysis project Ga0079306, IMG submission 79181) | Enriched soil microbial communities from Old Woman Creek wetland in Ohio, USA - Methanotroph_Enrichment_5 | ecosystem: Environmental > Terrestrial > Soil > Wetlands | place: USA: Ohio...
AATCAGCCTCACCAAGCTTATCCGCCCCAAAACTCGTCATTACAGCCAGGCACTTTGCACCAGCCTTTTTCGCGGCGGCAATCCCGTTTACCGCATCCTCCACTACAAGGCACTTGCACGGATCTAGCCCCAGTTTGTTAGCTGCCATTAAAAATATATCAGGCCAAGGCTTTTTTCTTTGCACATCTTCACCAACCACCACCGTGTCGAATGTATCAAGCCCAAGTCCAATCGCCTCTAGGTTCACCTTCACCTTTCGTCGATCTGCGCTCGATGCTATCGCAACCTTCTTGCCCATCTGCTTGCACTTGGCGACCATTTCCAGTGCCCCCGCAAGAGGCGTGATTTTGCCCTTGATCATTTCATCATAAATATCGTAAGTCCTGTTCTTGTCTCTATTGGAATTAAATTCCAGCCCGTATTTCTCGGCCACCCCACCGATATACCTGTCCTCGCCGGCTCCAACAAACGGCATAAAATCTTCTGGTTTTACCGTTACTCCCTTTTGAGCAAACATCTCCATCGCCGCCGCACATATAAGGCGTTCCGAATCGACCAAAACCCCGTCCATATCAAATATCACACCCAATGGCTGTTTTTTAATCAATTCCCATACCTTTCAATTAAAGTTCAATAACGCAATAATGGATAATAATCATTAATCATTAATCAATAATCAATAAAAAAAGGGCGACTCTTCATCGCCCTTGTCGGTGGGGCAAAAATGCCACTCAACCATTTACTTTAAGAGATCATCATTCGATCTCGATTCTTCTGGGCCTTTCGGCCTCTTTCTTTTCCAGAACGACGTGTAAAACGCCGTCTTTCATCGTAGCCTTGACCTTGCTCTCATCGACATGCGACGGCAGCGTCAGGCTCCGATACATCCTGCCGTAGTACCTCTCCCTCAGATCCTCCTCACCTTCCCTCTTTACAATTTTCTTCTCTCCGCTAATGGTTAATATTCCGTTTTCAACGGTTAGCTCCAATTCATTTTTGCTCATGCCAGGCAACTCAGCATCAACAAAAACATGTTGATCATCTTCTTTAACATCCACCGGGCATGACCCAACTACTTGCATTGGGCTTTCACCGAAGAAACTCGTGAATAACCTATCCATTTCCTCATGAAGCTTGCCCAAATTGCCAGGCCAAGCCAATCCTTCCCTTTTCCTTTTTGCTAATTCTTTCATTTTTTAACACCCCCTTTCTTATAACTATACGCCCTTTGCTATGCCAAGTTTTAAGGCAAACTGTCGCAAAGAATATCGCTTTGGGAAATGTGACAATTTAAAACATAGTATTATTTGTACCGCCTTATGTCATTATCCCACCATAAGGCTTTGATGTAATTTGACCTTACCACGGCAAAACTGAATCCATTATTGGATTACGGCTTTTGCTGCGTTTCCAGGGATTGTATATATTTTACGATCGCGTCCAGGTTAGGATCGGAAATCTTTATTTTATCAAATGCAGGCATAATACCCTTGCCTGACCGAACCTGTACCCTGATTACTTCACGGGACAGGTCTTTCTTCGCAAGTGAAGGACCTATGCGAGCATTGCCCCCGGGATGACATTTATCGCAGTAATGCGCAAACAAAGCCTGACCCTGGCGAGCCTGTGGATCCAGTGCTTCCGTTTGCAACTCCGTTGAGGCATTCCGCTGCTGGCATGATGCTCCAGTAATCGCAAGGCATACCATAGTTGCGGCAAAAAGCAGGCCGATCTTGAGCACAGTTTTCATATCCACCCCAGCAAAAATTTTAATATTCGACCAAAAACCTCCCGCGCATATCAAACGTCTTTAAATGAGTTTATAGTAATCAATCGAGCACAACAACTGCGCATTGCAGTTTTTCTTTTCTGCCGCCGCGAACAGTAAGTATAATACTATTTATGGTGTAAACATATCTGGAGGAATTCTTAAAGCGGCCTTGCTTGGTGGCCCAATTCAATTTGTAAAGATCAAATCACATACCTGACAAACCGTGTAACCCGCGGACGGAACCTGCGAGCCGAAACTGTTCAAGGAGGTTTTGTTTTCTTTCATGAACAGTGAAAGGGCACCTCATGAAACGCTCAGCGATTACGGTTACAGAGATGCTGGTGGTGATGAGCATCATTGCCATCCTTACTACCGCGACAATGGGAACATTTGGTTCGGTGCGAAATTACAGCCGCACTATCGCCTGTCTTGCCAATACCAAATCGCTTGCCCAGTCAATGGCGGTTTATGAATCTTCCTCCGGCAGATTCGCCCCGATGTTCACGATCATAAAATACCGCGACGCGAATCCTCGATTCAAAAATTTAGATCAGCCCTCCCAAATTTCGAATTACTGGTTTGAAACAATAGGTGCAAAAGCATTTTGCCCAGCCCGAAAGATCGTCCGCCCCAAAGATTACACCAGTGTTGATTATGGACTAAACGCGTGCATCTCGGGATTTTCGGATCGCCCTTTAAAAGCTGCCCAGCTTGCGACACCTGCCAAAACATTTTTACTCACCGACGCGGGTTTTGCCGGCGTAGCATGGCAAAACGCATCACCATTCGCCAATGCGCCGCCAGGCCTTGAATCTTCTTATATTCCGGGCTTGAAGATCAATGTTAAAAAGATGCTTCGTTCAGATACAAAATCTGATGCGGTAAATGGAAGGCACTGCGATGCAAAGGTCGCCGCCGCCTTCGCCGATTGTCATAGCGAATCTCTTAACGCCATCGCCTTTGAGGTCAAAGCCTCGCGTCCTCTCCCCGCGCTTTGGCGTGCGAACTAAAACTTTAAATTTAGGTAACATTTTAGCCAACTGTGTGGCACGGTATCTTGCCCGTATTTTTCCAATTTTAGCCCCAGCGGGGCGTAATATGATAGCCCAGGGTGGAGCGAAGCGCAGCCCTGGGTTAAGTTTACCAACAAAACCAAGCCCTGTAGGGGCGACACAAGCACTCGGCTAAATGGCACGAATTTTCCATTTTCGTGTATTTGAATTTGTTTGTGATTTGGTACTTGTCATTTGTAATTTGTTTCGGAATTCGAGCTTAGTGTTTCGGCTTTGGTTACGCCCACCGGCCGCGCCGTGATAATCAGTGGTTAAAATTTTCTATGAACGGTTACTAAATTTACTGTTCCTGTGAAAGGTGGTCTAATTCAATTTCAAAACGCGCCTTGTGCTTTGCTTCTTCCTCGGCCAATTGAAGCAGCATCTCCCTCGCCAAAGGCTCGCGGACAGTCCATGAAAGATCTATATAGAGCCTGAAAGCCTCGCGCTCCTTTTGAATACATATTTTAAGAACATCGAGATAATTTATCTCCTGGCTTATCTTTACGTTTTCTGCATAGGCTTGATCATCCGCAGTGGCATCCTGGTTTACAACAAGACCAAGCTTCATTACTTCAAGTTCCAGCTTAGCCTTATGCTCAAGTTCCTCCTCGGCCAGCTGCATAAAAACTGATTTAAGCGCCGGGTCATCCACCTTGCCCGCCAGCGCCGTGTAAAGCGCATTGGCCTGCAGCTCTTTTGCGATAGCGAAATCGAAAATCTCTGTTTCGGCTTCAAATGGTTTCATGCTGCCTCCTCTTTGATCGTATGATAACAGCCCAAGCAGCTATATTCAAGCTGTACTTTCCGCGATAAAAGACCGCACCCGCTGCGCAACCCGCGCGCAATCGCTTTGCCTCACCGCTGGGCTAAATGCCCCCAAACTCTCAAGCCTGTTTGCAACCTGCTGTGCATCATACGCCGCCAGCAATAAACCCATTTTCTCGAACATCATCGCTATCGTAACCTGGTGATCGTTTACCACCTCGCCGAATTTCTTGAGCCTGGGCATAACAAGTAACGGCTTGTTGTTGTCCATCGCCGCCGTGATCGTTCCCATCCCGGCATGCCCGATCAAACCGCTCGAACAGTTAATGTATTTGTCAAAATCAAATTTTGTAAGCACTCGTGAAAATTCAAAATTCCTCGGCCTGTATTCTGATTCGCCTATCTGTGCGAATATTTCCTGCTCAAATACTCCCGCGCCAACTGCATCATCAACCGCCCGAACAAGTCTGTCAAATGCGAACTGCGTTCCGACTGTTAGGAATATCATATTAGAGTCCCCGCGAATTCAACCTTTTTATACTTACTGGCCAGTTCAGGCCATTGCACAAGGAACAGATCCGCTATATGTCTAACCATCCTCCCTGACAGTGAAAGCCTCTCAACATTAGTTATGCTGTCGATCCAGATAATTTTAGCTCCGCCCAGTTTGCCTAAAAAGCATAACATGCACCCCGCCGCCGCACCTGTCGAAATTACCACCCGTGGCCGCTCGCGCATAATGATCCGCGCACATTTTAAAAATATCGCCACAGTCTTTATAGGCATCCTTCTGTTGCACTCGCCGACAACATAAGATCGCCCATGCTCATCAAGCCCTCCGGTCACCGCCGCCGATGTAGTTACGAAAAACACATCTTCGCCGCTCCAGCTCTGGGCTATTTTCAACAGTTGTGTCAAATGTCCTCCCGCCGATGCCGCAAGGCATATCTTAACCGATTTACTCATACAAACCTCATGTGTATCAAGTGTTGTCAATTTGAAGCGGACCCGCCCAGGGCCCGCGATATTCCGTTGGTGTATGCCTCAAGAAGAACCTGTGCCTGGCTTGAGCGGTGCTTATCGAACACTTTAACCGCCCACCAGTACGGAAGCCTTGCCGCGAAAAACATTCCCACAAGCAAACACGCCATACAATATGAACCCCGCCCGTAATGCTTGCGAATAAAACGCAGTATGCTCAAACGAAGTTGGATCACCATCGGCCCGCGCACCTTCGCGCTGCTCTGGCCCCCAAGATGAATTATTTCGCCCTCAGGACAGAACCGTATTTCCCACCCCGCCCGCGAAAAACGCCAGCAGTAATCCGTCTCCTCGGCATACATAAAAAATCCTTCATCCATAAGCCCCACTTCTTGTATAGCCGCCCTGCTGATCAACATAAACGCCCCGCACACCGCATCAACCCGCCGAGCCTCATTAAAATCCCACCACGTCATCCGCTCACGCCCGAAAAACCGGCTTCGCGGAAAAATTTTATACAAATAGCTCGCTGAAAGCGACATATTCAAAATGGATGGAAATTTAAAACAGCTCCGCTGAAGCGACATATCGCCATTAAGTATCCGACAGCCCACAACACCCGCTCGCGTATTTGCCCTCGCGTAAGCCAGCGTTTTTTGCAGCGCATCTCCAAGCACGACCGTATCGCTGTTCAAAAGAAGTATCCACTCACCCCGCGCTATCGCGATACCCTGGTTGTTGCCCGCCGCAAACCCCCTGTTGTCGCGATTTGCGATAACTACCGCGTCTTTGAAATCCTCGCGAGCCATCTCTGCCGAGCCGTCCGACGATGCGTTATCCACCACGATAACTTCCATGCCGAGATCGCCGCGATTTTTATATATGGAATCCAGGCAGTTGCGAAGTATTTCTCGCGTGTTCCAGCTTACAATGACAATTGAAATATCCATCCCGCCCCCGGAAAATCACAAAGCGGCCAGCCACTTTGCTTTACGGAATAGTATTTAAGCTTCGCAGGTGTGAATTGTCAACTTTCAGAAATGCCAAAATGAAAATACGGGAAAAATGATTAACCAAAAAGGTATAGCCGTCGTAGTTGTTTTGAATTTGCGTATTTCTATACGCTATTCCTATCCCCTAGTTTTGCTATTCCTATCCCCCTGGTTTGCTTATTTGCGCCACACAGGCTTGCGAACCATCAATGGCGGCAGAAAATGCTGTCTTATCGGGCCTTTGTTCTTGAAAAAATTCCGCCCGCTCGGGTATATAGCCACCTCGAACAGCTTTACCGTCAGTTGCAGGAACTTATTTCGCTTTTTATTAAACATGAGCAAGACCTTAATAGATTCCAATTACTCTATCGGAGTAATCACCACCTGCCTTGAAAAGGATTTTACAGCGCTATCTGCTCACATCAAAAACCGTTATTTCAGGCCTGGCCATAAAGCGAATCCTCGGTGCCTTTGCCCCTTCCATTCCGATTCCGCGATTGACGTAAAGTGTGGTGCCGTTAACGTCATATCTGCCGGCCTCATACTTTTTGCCGAACTTCGAAAATGTAATTATCGCCCCATAAAAAGGCATCGCCACCTGCCCGCCATGCGTATGACCCGCAAGGTAGAGATCCACCTGCCCCGCAAACATCTCAATATCATCAGGCCAGTGATCCAGCAAAACCGTGAATTCATTGCTGTCCCCCGCAAGCAGTTTTTGCCTCACCGAATAGATCGAGGAAGACCTCATGCAGTCAACCCCAAGAACATTTAAAACCTGCCCGTCCTCGCCCGTCACCCTTACAGCCCGCCCATCAAGCAGTTCAAATCCCGTTGAGCCAAAAAGATCCATTTCCGACCACAGCGACGATTCAAAATTCCCTTTAACCGCGAATTTGCCCAGCTTGGCCTTGATCTTCGACAGCATCTCCTTAAAGTTACCGATCGCGCGTGTATCGTTCAAAGAATCACCCGTAAAAACAACCACATCAGGCTCAAGAGAATTTATAATACGCACAAGCTTATCCTCGTTTCGTTTCTTCACATCGCAGTGAGTATCCGAAAAATGCACGATACGCAGCCCCGGCTTAGTGATCTTGTCTGTCTGGATTTGAATGGTATTAACCTCGATCCAGTTCGGCTCAACAAAATATGCCCATCCCGCCGCCGCCCCGATCAAAAATGCAAAACCATGCAGCCCCCACACCAGCCGGGTATGTTTGGCGCCCCGCCAGCCGGAAACCGCCATCCACAAAACCCAGCCCTCCGCCAAAAACATGGCCAGCAAGACCGAACCAGCACCCAATAATGAAATCAGCTCAATAAATGAAATACTCATAACGGGCAATTATAATAGGAACTATAAAGAAAGAAAGGCCCAGCACAAATCTGGATTCATCCCCGCAAACGTTCCGGATCCAGAATTAACCACCCATCGCGCAGCAACCGCGCCGCGGTTGGTCATCCTGAGCTCTGCGAAGGACCTTTTTAAATAAGCCTCGCGCAGCGATTTCCTTTGCCTCCTCCCTAGTATAATACCCTATCCTTATTTCTGTGCTCAAAAGTGACTTGTCATCCCCGCGAAGGCGGGGATCCAGAAATAAAATAATATCGCGAAGCGACTCCTCTCCTGTCTCCTGTATTCTGCCTCCTGTATTCGCACTTCGGCACTCTTGCACTTTTCACACTTTTCGCACTTCCGCCAATCACACCCGAATCGGCAATATTAAAAACGGTATACCTTTTCGAAACAGTTTTCGCTGTAGCGCAAAAACGACGTAATTGTGTAAGAGACGAGTTACCCAGGATTCTTTTTCAAATACAAGCTGGCCGCCGAAGAAAACCGATTGAGAAAATTTTTCAGATATCTCTAAGGCAAGTCGAGCGGCAGTATCAACGATATCGGTTCCAATTTCAGTAACTGCCTCTGAGCAGTAACCCAGATTACGCATGCATTGGACATATCGCGATGTTTCTTTTGATATATGTTCTCGGAGTTTTTCAATCTGGTCGGAGCCTTTGAAATTTCCCGCATCGACCACGCCGGCCTGCACGAAAATAAAATTTTTAAAAACATCTGGAAACGTTCGATTTATCGTCAGCAGCGAGTGAACCCCAAGACCGTTAAAACCATTAACAAAGATAACCGCGGTTTTGCCATCACGCTCGCATGAGCTGCACTTTGTATTCTGGCCTGATTTGAGAGCGTTGTTTTCAAACTGCTTTGCCAAATCTCGCAACCGGGTAAGATCGCGTTCAATACGGCGATAATGACCCCGGATCATGTAAGCAATTAGCACAATAATGCCCGTTACAAACAGCGTGATCCAGCCTCCTTCCCAGAATTTGAGGATGCTAAGCATTGCTAAAATAAACAACGTAAGACAAAATCCGATGCTGTTAATTGTCAGTTTGTGTTTCCATTTGGGTTCGACTCTACGAGAACTCCACCAATGCCGCACCATGCCAAGCTGAGAAAGCGTGAACGTAATGAACACGTTTATACTGTAAAGCACGACAATAAATCCAACCGAGCCGCCTGTTGCCAAAATAACAATCGCCGCAGCTGTACCCATCAGCAAAATACCATTCTGAGTTACAAGCCGGTCGCTCAAAGAGGCAAAACGTGTGGGAACCCAGCGGTCCATAGCCATATTTGACAGTACCCGTGGCCCATCGAGAAAACCAGATTGGGCTGCGATAAAAAGCAGTGCCATGGCGGAGATCATCGCCGCAAATACAAATGCCGACCCCAGTCCCGCCGGCCAGTGTGCGGTTATTTGCCCGAGAAGCACCGCATTAAGAGTTTTCCCGCTTTGCGGTTCCACTCGATAAAGCAAATACGCAAACAGCAGGCCCGCTACCATGATTCCAAGCGATAATCCCATATAAAGCATGGTGCGCTTTCCCGTATGCACGCGAGGCTCACGAAGGATCGGTAGCCCATTACTGACTGCTTCGATACCGGTGAATGTTCCGGCACCGACACTGTAGGCGCGTATCAGCAGCATGAAAAGCCCAAAGATACCAAGCTCAGAATGAGCATTGCGGAGATCTGAGCCTGTCCCAGCGGCAAGGGCGGGCAAATTTCCCAAATGTGTTATTATCGTAAAGACGATCGCAAAAGCATGTGTGGCAAGAAAAATAAAAAACACCGGCACCCAAAGCAGGACGGATTCTTTGACCCCTCTGAGATTCAAAAGAGTAAGCAGCAGCGTTGCCATCAGAGCAACAGGAAGTTTATAAGCAAGCATATAGCCGGGAAGGATTGAAAATAATGCATCCGCGCCGCTTGATATCGAAATGGCAATAGTCAGGACATAGTCGACAAGCAGTGCGCAGCCCGAAACAACACCAGCTGTTGGCGAAATCAGTTTGCTAGCGACGAGATAGCCGCCGCCACCACCGGGAAATAATTCAATGATCTGAGAATAGCTGGCGCATATTACGGCTATCGTCACAACAGAGGCAAGTGCGATGAACGGCGCCAGCACTGAATGAACTCCCAGTGCCTTGAAAGCTTCTTCAGGCCCATAACATGATGATGATAAACCATCTGCGCCAAGGCCGACCCATGCGAAAACAGCGATCAGCGATACCTTGTGAAAAAGGCGTTCATCCAGGAGATTTCGCGGCTTACCTACGAAAATATCCTTTAACAATCCGACCATACGATTTACGTACATATCGCTCCCATGAAAAAAATAACAGCGCAAGCAGAATACCTGCGAATAGAAATGGGTGGTCTTGGACGCCGCCGCGCGACACCTAGAGGATTGCCCTTCCAACTTGCCGACGAGGTTAGCTGACGGGCTTGGCCTTAGAAGTGGCCTTGCAGCCGGTTTACCGGCTACTTACGCCCCGTCCTCAACTTTTGCTTTTGAGGAATTGGTTCCCCCGCATGCGACCTCAGGAATGAGGCCGAATTTAGGCTATGGGCATAAATGAAATCACTCTCTCAATTATATGTCAATATAAATATTACCCGAGTATCCCGAAAATACCTCATTACTCAATACAACACTGTCGCTAGATGGCTTTGCTCTAATTAATCTGACCCACACAGGTCCCATAACCATCATTTTACAGAAAGAATGTTACAGTGCCATTTTCACCCCCCCATTCAAACCCAGACCCCCAACTTTTCTTCAAATAATCAATAATCTTTAATCAATAATCAATGAAATGCCCCCCTCACCCCACCCGCCACCTACTTTCTGCCTCCCGTCTCCCTAACTCCTGTCTAACCCCAAACCATACCGCGCCCATACCGCGCTCCACCGTCGCGCAACGTTTTTTTGATTACTGGGAAATATCCACAATCCCCCGAAAAACCGCCCCCATACCCCCAAAACCGCCATTTTTCTCAATTTTGAAATTTAAATTTTAAACTTTTAATTTTTTAACTACCCCAAAACCCCAACTTGCGCCACCAAATCATCTTTTCACCCCGCCCGCCCGGGTGTACAATCCTGCCATGGAGATTATTACCAAAACATTCAATACCCCCAACGGCCCTGTCGAAGGCCTTCAGGCTAAGTGGCAGGGGTTCAATATCCTCCTTATTACCGGCTCAAAAGGGTGCCTCGCCTGCGGAGTGTTCGATCTGGATGCTTTTGACCGCTTCAACTACCCCGCAGCCATACCGGAATCAAGCCCGGATAACCCCCTGGGCACACTGGAGCGATTCACAACCCGCAGCATAAAAAGGGTTAATCAAAAGGCACAGGCTATGGGCATAACGCCCGGCATGGCAGTTATGGATGCCTTGGCCTTGATAGCATAAACAGGGTTTGGGATTCAGCGTTCAGGGTTCAGGGGGAAAAAATGCTCACCGCAGCTGCAATTATTTGCATATTCGCCTGGGGGACAGGCGCTCTCCCAGCCCAGTGGCACAGCACCGAGCCGACAACCATTTCAATATCCGTCGATTTGGCTCCTTTATGGCAAGGCAGGCTGATAATCGAAAAGCTGACCCTCGACTTGCCCCGCTCGGCCCAGGCACAAGGCATAATGCTGGTCGATTCCAACGAGAGGCCTTGGGTGGTGGTGGATTCAGCTAATGCAGTGTTCCCAGAAGGCAACGGCAAAAAAGCTCAAATCACCATCGAAAACCCGCATGTGCTGGTATATATCCGTGGCGAAGAGCTTGATACTAACTTGCCGTCAATGGCAAAAGCCGGCCCGGGCGGCTGGATAAAGTACCTTGAAATACTAAAACCCGCATCGGTAGTGGTCAAAAATCTCGCATTTACGTTGGTAGCGGAACCAAACAGCAGCGCCTCGATCTATGGCATAAATGCCGTTATGGTCCCGGCCGGCTCAGTTTACCAGGCTTTCGGGGGGCTTGATCCCAATATAATGCCTTCGCAGCCGAACCATCGGGGCCAATTTGAGGCCATCCTCGACCCAGCTACTTTGCAGGCGGGTTACTATATCCGTTCCGAGATCGATGCGATGCCGGTGCAAAGTTCCGTCGTATTCGATGCTATCGGCTCACAATGGTTCCGCTCGCTCCAGGGTCTTATATATCTAAGCGCCCGCGCTTCCGGCTGCATGGATGACCTGCGGTCACTTTTCCCCACCGGCTCGGGGACAATTGCCGATGCCAACCTTTACGCAGCCCGCGGAGGCGCGATCGCAACCGACTTCACAGCCGCAATAGCCCTTTTGCCGGGCCAGCTGCTCATTGAACAAATATACGCAAACATGTATGGCGGCGTGGCAAGCGGCCAATTCTTCTATTCAAATCCGCAAAGTGATAAAGGTACTTACGGCGGTTTTTTCCGTGTAAGGGATGTAAGCTTCGCCAAATTAGATCAATTACTCCGTATTGATTCGGCTAGTTCGGGCAAGGCCTCGTTTACTATTCGCTTCACACGCCGCTCCAACGAGCCAAACAGCCTAAAAGGCGTTGCAGCGGTATATCTCACCAGTGCCGACCTGGGCAAAGTGCCCGTGATTTCAAACCTTTTCGACTTTATAAAGCTCAAAAAAGCCGACCCGCTGGCGTTTTCGGATGCAGCAGCCCTGTTTTACATAACCGGAACTATGTTCAATTTTGAAACCGCAAGGGTCTCATCACGCTTTGCCGCCATCGAATTTGAAAAAGGTTTGATAATAAACCACCATACAAAATGGGTATCCGGCCATGCGATCGTGGTGCCGTTTGCGGCAATAAACCGAATGCTCGTCCAAATACCCCTTTTTGGCAGGCTGGTGAACCTTACAAACCAGGTATCCAGGGTGCAGGTGCAGGGTTATTGGGACAAGCCCGGGGCAAAACTCATTTCAAAAGACGTTTTCAAAGACCTGGGCCAGAGCACCTGGGATTTCCTTCGCGGCGTCTCGCGAACCCAGGGCAAAATACCGCCACAGGTCTTTGAATCACTCGAAAAGCTGCCCAAATAGATATCATTTGACTAATTACCAGATATTAGTATAATTACACCTCTTCTTTATTCAGGAGGTGAGAATATGAATACTTGTGTACTTATTTTAGCATCTGCAATTCTGGGCGACTTGAATATCTACACTGTACGTCCCAGCACCAGTTCCCAGATTACCCCGGCTGTAAGCGGTGAATGGGTAGTCTGGACGGATAAAACCAATGATGACATTGGTAACATCTTCGCCAAGAATATCCAAACCGATGAACTTGTATCGGTTTGCGAGGTCGGCAACGAACAATCCATTCCAGCCATAAGCGGCGACAAAATAGTCTGGCAGGACAAACGCGGCACGACAACTGATATTTACATGTATGATTTGTCACTTCGCCAGGAAACGGGCATCAGCGTGCGATCTGGCAAGCAGGAATTGCCGGCTATCTGCGGCAATATAATCGTTTGGCAGGACAACAGGAACGGCACAGCCAACCCGGATATTTACGGCTGGGATCTTTCAACAGGTACTCCGATCGAAATACCAAGGGCGGGCAGCCAGACAGAGCCAGCTGTCGATGCCTCAATAGGAGTCTGTCTCGATACCACTACGTCTGATGTGAGTATGATGACTCTGCCGTCGGGGCCGGTAACCAATATCCCCCATACCGGAACCAAGAATCATGTCGCAATAAGCGGTAATGTTATAGTCTGGGATGAATTGGGGACGGATGGCAGCAGCGATATCCTCAGCTATAGAATAGGCGATTCGCAACCTGTGAATGTCGCCTCAGGCATTGCCAACCAGAGCTGCCCGGCTATTAACGGGCACTGGGTGGTATGGCAGCAGGAAATGGCCGGGATATGGGGCATTTACGGCAAAAACATCGTTTCCGGTGACGAATGCACCGTTTATTCGGGTCAGTCAGCCCCCCAGCGATTTCCAGCAATCAGCGGCGATCTGGTGGTGTGGCAAAGCGGGGCAGATGATGCTGGGGTTATTTTGGCAGCATATATCCCGCCTCCGACGATACCGACGACTGTTACTGTGAGTTATCCCGAAGACGCTAATGTTTTCAGGTCGGGCAAGACGGCCCATATAGACTGGCAAACTTCCGGCGCGGCGATAGAGAAGGTCAAAATTGAAATAACTCCGGATGGCACTAACTGGAACCTTGTTGCCGATGATGCAAATAATACAGGCGCATACATTTGGACACCTGCTGCAAAATTAAACTCGAACCGGTGCCAGATCCGCATCTCAGCCGGGACCGGCCAAGGGTTATCAGCGGGTTTCTTCACCGTCTACGACTGCCCCGCGAGTATGACAGCCGACCTAACCGGCGACTGCAAGGTGAATTTGCGGGATTTTGCCGAGTTCTCGCGCCAATGGCTCGATTGCGGCAACCAATTGGTCTGCGGCAATTTGTAATTATCAGGTGACATTTTGTAACTGGCTAGAGGGTCACTACTACGATATTGCTTGGCGGACTTGTACCGGCCTTGTTTTGGGCAACTGCATAAAACTCAAATGAGCCACCCTGATCTTTTTGGGTTTTAAAAGTTTCATCCAAGGCCGTCCCGACAAAGCACCACTGATCCTGTCCGCAGTCGCGGCAGTATATCATATAAATGCTGGGCCTTGTGCCATCTGCCGGTTTTTGCCAGCTGAGGCTTATAAATCCATTACTAAGTATCTGTGCGCCAAACCCTGTCGGCTGTGATGGGATCGAGGCCTGTTTTGGCAACGCCCGCAGTCCCCAGCCTATTGCCGCCAGTTTTGCACCATCTCCCGCTGCTGCAACCTGGGCGTAGGCGATATTTTGTTTGAGTGCCTTGATCAAGGTATCCAGAGCCTCATCTTTTTGCCGCTGGGCGGCGCGTGCTTTTGCGATGGCAGCTTTTGCATTGACGATTTTTGCTCTGAGCATATCTGCCTTGAAATTGAGCATTATCCAGTTAACCGGCGGCTTGGGAAATTTAGCCAGGTTCCTCCGAAAGCCCATCGCCATCTTGGATGCAAGAGCATAAATTTGGGCCTCGCTGGCGGGAAACTTTGACATTTTTCAATCCTTTAAAAAATAGGGGCACAATCAAGGTGCCCCCCGCCTTTCTACGAACCACGAACACGACTTTCTACCACTAGTCACCAATCACTAATCACTTTCTAGAGCACTACAAGAACCGTATTGCTTGGCATGGATTCACCGGCCTTGTTTATTGCTATTACGCGGAACTCCCATTCGGTCTTCCTGGGCTGGTTTGCCAGGGTTGTCTGCGTCTCAAGCGATGCTGCGACATCTTCCCACGGTCCTTCGGGCCTCATTCTCCGCTGGATCTTGTAGGCGGCGGGCTTTCCGCCTTCGACGGGGCTTTGCCAGGATAGTCCCACAATGCCCTCATCCTGCAGCGCGGCGACAAGCATTAGCGGCTGGCCCGGGGCGGGGATGGGAGTCTTGGGTTTTCTCGCGCCCCAGCCTATGAGCATGAGCTTTTCATTATCGCCGTTTGCCGTGTTCTCGGCGTAGCGGATATCTTTTTTCATCGCCTCGGTAAGTGCCTCAAGGGCGTTGAGCTTGGCCTGGACGGCCGCTTCCGAAGCTGCCTGGGCCGCAACTAGCGAATTCTGGGCAGAGGTCAGGGCGGTGAGCATGTTGCCAAGATCAAGCGTGGGCACCGGCGGCTCAGGATAAATAATTGGGTTGGCGGTGAGACCGCTTTTCATTTCCTGAGCTAATACGAGTACGTCATTCTCTTTTGTCGGGAAACTGGCCATAGTTTATTCTCCTTTTTATTGGTTTTGCCAGATTTATGCCATAACACATGGCGTTAATTGCCGATATAAGGGTAGGAAATTGTGGTCTCGACCGGCTGATTTGAAGCCTTTAATAATAGGATCAAGGCTTTAAAAGGCCAGCCGCAGGCTTTTTTTTATTAATTTGAGGCTTTGAACTGGTAATTTGAAGGCTCAAATGCCGGATTTGAGGCATAAAACAGGAACTTTGAGGCTTAAAATGCTGCACTTAAAACCCAAAACTTCGTACATAAAGCATCGAACTTGCGAGTTGAGGCTTTATTTAAGCAGTTTAAAGCTTGGTATAAGCAATTTTAAGCCTGAAATTTTACAGCTGAAGCGACGTAAAGCGGAGGAAAAGCTTGTTATTTGAGCAAAAAAGCGGCTTTTTAAAATCCCACCCGATTAAATTGTAAAAGAACGCACATCTTGGTACTGCCTACATCAGTGAACCATACTGCGTTCAACTTTAATGTCGCCAATAAACTGAAGTGACTTTATCAGGATTTGAAAGATTTCGAAAATTTTAATTACCCGTTCATATGAAAGAAAAATTAACCACGGATTATTTTATCACTGATTTTCACAGATTTTCGTATTTTTGATAATCAGTGCTAATCCGTGTTAATCAGTGGTTTATAAAGTGTATGTGCCGTATTCGAGGCGGGAGCAAGGAAAGCAAAATGAAATTGATCGGTATAGTGGTAATTTTGGCGGCGAGCCTTTGCACGGGTGCTTACGATGTAAATAACGTGCGATTTAAGGGCGACAGCACATTAATGGGCATGGGGATAAAATCCGTTTACGACAATAACGGCTCGTTTGATGTAGAGACGACCGGGGCAAAATACAAGTTCATAGCGCCCAGTACGCTCCAGATTTACCAGGGCCTTGAAGCCAATAAGCGTCTTCTGAGCACTATTATTTTTGACAAGATGATCAAGCTTGAAAAAGCGGAAGATACCAATGACCACGTTCTTTTCTGGTCTGAAGATTTTAATTTGGGCATCTATGGCGACAGCACCTGCATTATTGCAGCACGTTCCAAAATTTCCGCAATTATTACCGGGAAGCTCCTGTTCGGAAAAAGCACAAATGAGCGTGGCACTATTTCTCTATGTGACACTGGCATTTCTATCGAGACAAATCCAAAACGGGATATTGGCCCGCTTACTGCCACAAAGAATAATAGTTATCAAATTTCGGTCTCAATTGATAAGGACCAAATCGTTAAAATCAAAGTTCCCAAAAAAACGGAATTTAAGGGAATGGGCGTCACTTTTTTAAGGGATAATGAGCTTTATACTTCAGACAAAAAAACCCTTTCACCAGATACCATCCTTAACAATCTTTCTAAATATGACTTTATTTGGCAAGGCCAGGATATAGTTACCGCCAGCAAAAACGCATTTGAATATGTTCGTAAAAATGCACCTGATAAACCTATCTTTCTCTACGTTTCGGCAATAACCAGCCAAATGAAAACGAAATATGCGATCGATTACGATTACATAGATAAATACCACCCTGAATGGTTCTTGTTGGCAGATGCCAAAACTCCCGCCAAGAATGATCCTAGAAAGGCTGATAATCGTATTCGTTGGGAGACCAGTCCCAATGCCACATATTATAACAGATTTTACATGGACATTGCTAATTCAGAATTTCAGGACTGGGTGGCCCAGAAGGTTCTTGAATTTGTTTCGGGCAAAACGCAACAACTAAGCTACGGGTATAGCGGTGTTGCCCTTGATAATGTTGTACTTTCCGAAATTCAGGTTCGCCTTAACAAGCCATATCCTAACTGGAAATATAAAGACAAAGTGACTGAATGGAACGATGGTTACCTTACGTTAGCAAGAAAAGTCAGAGAGAAGCTTAACGTAAACGGATACAAGCTGATTGCCAATTTCTCTGCTTATTACGAACTGGATCGTAATTCAGCTGATTGGGACAATTTAAGAACGGTTGTTGATGGAATAATGCATGAGTGGGCCATTGGATACGGTCCTGATGCAACTGGGGAACCCACACGCTATTGGTCGGGATACAAATGGGAACTCATGATGAAAAGACATGAGGATTCTGTCAATGCAGGGCTTATTGATTGGTGGGCATGCTATCCTGGAGGAAATACAACACAAATCGAAGACCAATCCCGCTTCAGCTACTGTTCATTTTTGCTACTTAAACAACCAAATAACTCATATTTTTATCTGTCAGATGATAAAGGATATGGACGAAAACTTGCCCCGCCTTGGTTCATTGATTTTGATATAAATCTTGGTTACCCGATTGAAAAAAGGCAAAAGATTGGCCAGTATTGGGCAAGAGAATATGAAAATGCCATTGTCCTGCTCAATGCGACAACCGCCCCATGTTCAGTCGATCTGTCCAAAAATAGTCCAAAATACATTGGCTCCAAAAACACGGTAATAACAAATGTGGTCTTAAATCCAAAAACAGGGTTGATATTGCGAAAAGCATCATTATAAAGCTGCGGAGACGATAAGAATGCGGCTATCAAGCCTTGATTCCAATTCAACCATAAGTACCGCGAAATTAAGACAGAGTAACTCTCTACGTCTGGATTTTTCATGGACGCTTATCGGAAATCTGATTTATCGAGGCTGTCAGTGGGGCATGTTAATGGCATTAACAAAGCTCACTTCGGTTTCGGATGTAGGCACATTCGTATTGGGTCTGGCCATTGTTGCACCGATTATTGCGTTTTCGGAACTTCAGCTAAGAGGAGTGCAGGCCTCAGATGCCCAAGATTCACATTCGTTTGGCGATTATCTTGGGCTCAGACTTACAAGCTTAGTGTTCGTGCTGTTGATTTCCACCGGCATTGCATTTTTGTTCTATCGTGAATGGACTATCATCGCTGTGATTTTTTTTACGGCCATTTCCAAATCAATTGAATCCATCAGTGATATTGTCTATGGCTGTTTTCAGAAAAACATGCGTATGGATAAGATGGGTAAGAGTTTTGCTTATAAAGGCTTGTTAAGCCTCTTTTTGGTAGTCATCGCTGTGTGGCTGACTCATAGTATCATCTGGGCGCTTGCGATAATGGCTGTTTGTTGGTTAGCCATTCTTATTTGTTATGATTTGCCTCAAGCAGCGAGTTTTGGACCAATTAAACCACATTTTAATAAACACAATCTCTGGACACTGGTAAAGACAGCAGCTCCGCTTGGCATGGTTATGGCACTTGTAAGCTTTCAAAGCAATATTCCACGATATTTTGTAGAAACGTATCTGGGCAAGGTTGCACTTGGCTACTTCGGCGCAGTGAGCTATATAATTGTTGCAGGCTCTACGATTGTTATGGCACTTGGCCAGGCTGCCGTTCCTCGCTTTGCTCAATATTACGTCCAAAATATTAATGCTTTTAAAACATTATTGATAAAGATGGTATTGCTGGTCACCAGCTTAGGAATTGTAATGGTCATGGCCGGCGCATTTATGGGAAAATGGTTTCTGACTCTCATTTATACGGCCGAATATGCTGCAAACTACGATGTTTTTATGTGGCTGCTCGTAACATGCGCGGTAACATTTATTGCCTCGATTTTTGGGTATGCTGTTACGGCTTGCCGGCAGTTTAAAATGCAGGTTCCCCAAATGTTGCTGATTATTTCTGCTCTGATAATCACAAGTTTTATACTGGTACCGAGATATGGGCTTAAAGGAGCGGCATGGGCCATGCTGATAAGCACAATTATAGGAATATGCGGCTGGTTGCTTCTTATTAATTCATGTTTAAGAAAGAAATATTTAAATGAGGCATGTCATTGAATACGATAGGTATTAACGATCACGAATTGATTCAAGCAGATGATATATCTTATCAATATAGTGGAATATCAAGTTTCTGCCAAATAGCAAGCCACAAAATATCGTGGCCTTACGTTTGTTGGCTCGTTTTTGCGGGTTTCATTTCGTGCGTTGTTTATGCTCTCACTCAAAGCAAAGGACTGGGTTCAATCAATTTATTTTTGTGTATTTACTATTTTGTTGTTATTTTAAATTTTTCTTTTCGTCTAAAGGCTTGCGGCAAGCCCGGTTTTTTTTCACCTGATATACTTTTTACCCTCATGTATACCCTCTTTCATCTTGGCTATGTCACTCTTTACGCAATCGGCGTAACACCTTTCTTAGATGAAATTATCATTTATGTTTCGGCAGTGCCTAAATCGTTGTTTATAATAAATTTGGGCCTCATCAGTTTTTTATTAGCTTATGAGGTTTTCGGTATGAAAAGAACCACTGTTGTCCCGAAAGAACCTAAGATCCCCGGGATCGGATGGGCCGCAACGGGTATCACATTGATGATCCTTTCGCTGATTGTATATGCTTGCCTTATCGCCAGCGTTGGATTGGAATTTTTCAAGTCTGAAGGCCGCCGAGCAGTTATTTACACCATTGAATTTATGCCATATTATTTTGCAGTTCTATTCACAAGAATCCCCTTCATCTTTCTATTCGGCATGATCATTTATTGTATATCAAGCGCTTTGCGCTACCGAAAGCTTTTCAATTCAAAACTGGCCTTAGCTCTGGCAATACTATTTTTGATAATAGTTTCGATGCAAGTGTCACGAGGTCTGATTTTCCAAACTTTGATTATTTCGATCCTGATCAGACATTATTTAATAAAACCGGTTAAGATTACTTATCTTGTAATGCTGGTATTTTGTATGTTGGCATTGTTTGCTGGCATGAAGCTAATCAAGTCGATCGTGTTTGATCCCTCTCGTATGGTTGAGGAGATAAAATATCAAGCTCAATCAGGCCAGATTTCTTGGTTTGATCCTTTTGTAGAAGCGGGCACTTCATTTAATGTGTTAAATATAACTGCAAATGAAATACCTGACCGCACACCATATTGGAAAGGGGCTTCATGGCGTGATGCTGTAATCCACATTGTGCCATTCCTACAAAATTACACACTGAAACATGGGATATCAACCTGGGCTCCTTCCTCTTGGGTTACGACCACATTTTATGGTTATGATAGAGCTGGGAGGGGCTATTCGGTTGCCGCTGAAGGGTATTTAAACTTTGGGTATCCGGGTGTTGTCATTGAAATGATGTTCTTTGGAATCTTTCTAAGATGGTTGATGATTCGCTTTAGCATGAATCCATCAGCAATTTGGGCCTTAGTGTTTCTTGGATGTTTTTCGTTAACTCTCTTGGTTGTCAGAAACCATATCGGAATGCTAACAGGCTTTTGGTCCCAGATATTCATGCTTGCGTTTTTCCTGAAATATACAATCGGCAATGGAATAGCAAATAAAGAGGCCACACAATGGGTATCCCTGGAAAATTAAAGGTTTTACATATTATAGGCACAATGGACAGGGGTGGTGCTGAGAGTTGGCTAATGAATCTGCTGAGGAACTCATACGAGTCGAATCTGCAAATGGATTTCTGCGTAATAAAAGGGAAAAAGGGCGACCTTGCAGAAGAAATTGAAAGATTGGGAAGCCGAGTAATTCCCTGTGACACCAATCCAATTGGCAGTTTTTGCACGCGATTTGCTCGTATCTTAAAAGAGGGAAAATACGATTGCGTTCATTCTCATGTTTGGAGTTTTAGCGGCATAATGTTGCCGATCGCGCTGTTCTGTAAAGTCCCCGTGCGAATAGCCCATAGCCATAATACTCGCAGCAAACATCAGAATTCACTATACAGACGCATTTACAGCTTTGTTACACAAAAATTAATACTTAGCTGCTCCACTCACTGCCTCGGTTGTTCCAGTGAGGCTACAGCTGCCTTGTTCGGAAAGGGCTGGCAAAAGAATGCTAAATGCAAGATCCTTTACTGTTCAATCAATACAGAAGCATTCAGGCCTGAGAAGGAACCAAATAGCAAAACCGTTTTGGGTTTGCCGGAGGATTCAGTTGTTGTTGGCAATGTCGGCAATCTCAGGGCGCAAAAGAATCACACTTTCTTTTTAGATATAGCTGTTGAGTTTCTGAAATTAGAACCAAGGGCATATTTTTTTATTGCGGGTGAAGGTCCTTTAAGGGAGGAGTTGGAGGCCAAAGCCCATAAATTAGGCATAGCTGAGAAAATTAAATTTGCCGGGGCACGCAATGATGTGCCTGATTTGATGATGTGGGGGTTTGATGTGTTTTTGTTTCCTTCACTATACGAAGGAATGCCACTCACATTAGTGGAAGCAGCAACTGCGGGTTTGAGGATAGTCTGTTCTGATTCCATTACATCCGAGGCGACTGAATTCATGAGAGATTCGTTTACACGATTGCCGCTCTCGGCTGATCCAGCAAAGTGGGCAACAGAACTTAAGATAGCGTGCATGAAAAGGCGAGTTTCACAAGAAAACGCGTACCGAATTACCAAGGAAAGTCATTTTGCTACGAATTATTGCTTAGAAAAGTTACTGCTATTTTATTACTCAGGCCAAAGATAGTTGGAGATGAAATGAACATAGGAATTTTTGGGGATCAAAGATTTTTGTATGATTCAAATGGCAATTTTTATACTAAAGGAAACTTGCGCGGGGTTCTGTTGGAAGAATACGCAAAGCACTTTGATAAAATCTATCTTTTTTTTAGAACCAAACAATCAGATCTTTCGTGGGCTCCCAAAAAAGATCTCATTCGAAATAACAAGATTGAATTCGTTCATCTTCCAACATTTGAAGGCCTTTTGGGGTTTTCCTTCAATAAAAATAAAATCGAAAAAATCATAGAAGATAATATTGAAAAATGCGATGTTTGCATTTTGCGATTCTGTTACAAGATTTCTTGTTTAGCCGCACCAATTGCCGCTAAGCATAAAAAACCTACGATTGCTCACATAAGAGGGCATGGCTATGAAAGCATGATGTATGACATCGAAAGAATTCCTTTCTATGCCGCTAGACGTTTTTTTGCATTTTTGAATTGGAAAAGTAATTCAAAGCATGTAAGAATGTGTGATCGAATTATTGGTACATCGAAAGCTGTTGCTGATATTTATGCTGAACCCGGGCGGAATACGTTAGGGATAGCCGACGGGTGCACAACACAAGATTTTTTCCTTCCATTTCGTAGGCGAACTCCAGGAAAGCCGGTAAATATATTAGTTGTAGCAAGGATTAATTACGCAAAAAATGTTCAGCAACTTGTGCGGGCTATGGCAAGAATTAAAGCTATGAGTCTTAACGCAACACTTACAATAGTGGGGGATGGTCCCTATCACGATGAATTGAAACATTTAGCTCATACTCTAAAAATATCGCATATGGTCCATTTTGCTGGACGGGTTAACTCAAGAAATGAACTGATCGAATATTACAGAGCTGCGCATATTGGAGCATTAACGAGTTTAACCGAAGGGTTACCAAGTAGTGTTCTCGAGAGTATGGCAGCATCATTACCAATCGTATGCACTGATTTACTCTGTATGAAAGAAATTATAACTGAAGGTACTAATGGATTTTTGGTTAAAGTCGGAGATGATGGCGAATGCGCAAACAAATTAGCTATTTTGATCAAAGATGAAGCAGTTAGGGAAAGAATGGGCATCTCCGCAAACAAAGTTGCAGAATCATTTAGAACTGATAAACAGGTCGCACTTCTTGCTAATCTAGTTTTGGAATTAAAAAATGCACCTGTCAAAGAAATTCGAAAGTAGTAAGGAGATCAGAGTGGAAGATAAACAAATCCAAACCCAAGTTCCTGAGTCGTTTTCTTTTTCATATAGACTCTTATCTCGCTTTAGAAGACCAGCTGTTGGCATATTCAGGTTAATCCCAAAATGTTTTGCTGAAAAGCTTATGGATTTATTTCGATATTCTAATAGCTGCATAGGCTTCGCCATTAGATATTTATGCATTAATCGGCTTGCAAGCAAATGTGGTAAAAAGGTGATTATTTTTCCAAGTGTTTTTATCAAAGAGCCAAAATTTTTAGAAATTGGAACTAACGTCTCAATCCATGAATTTACATACATCGATGCAGAAGGGGGCTTGGAAATAGGTGATCATGTTGGAATCGGACATGGTTGCACAATTCTTTGCGGACAACATAATTTCAATGTGCCTGATAAATTAATGAAAGAGAGCGGCTATACATTCATGCCAGTCAAAATTGAAAATGATGTTTGGTTAGGCGCTCATGTCAGAGTTTTGCCAGGTATAACTCTTTGCCAAGGATGTGTAATCGGGGCATCCAGTGTTGTAACAAAAACGATTCCAAAATACAGTGTTGCAGTTGGAATTCCAGCCAGAGTTATCCGAAATCGTTTTGAAACTAAAGAACCCGAAATGCAGAATTCAGAAAAAACTGGATACTTGCAACGAAAGGAGAATTAGCTTGCAACCTGATAATACCCGGCGGCCCAAGGTGGTTCATGTATGCGCAATAGACTGGACAGTCCAGGTAATGCTCAAACCTCAGATTCAAAAGCTTAAAGAAGCAGGTTACGATGTTTGTGCAATGTGTGTGCCTGGGGTTTATGAAAAAGCTTTAAACGATGCTGGAATTAAAATCGTCCCTGTGGATATTCGCAGGTCAATGACACCTTTTCAGGATTTGAAATCACTTTGGCAACTATATAGAAATTTTAAAATAGGTAAATATGATATCGTCCACACGCATACCCCCAAAGTGAGCCTGCTAGGTCAAATGGCCGCTTGGTTCGCTGGGGTACCTATTATAATTAATACTGTGCATGGTTTTTATTTTCATGATGGAATGAGTAAAAAGAAGTACGCATTTTATGTGCTTATGGAAAAAATAGCGGCAAAGTTTTCATCACGCATATTAAGCCAGAATAGTGAAGATATCGATTCTGCTGTGCGGCTGAAAATTTGCAAACCAGAAAAAATTCGCCAGCTTGGAAATGGTATTAATCTGGAAAGATTCAAGCGGGAAAATTTTCCTCATACTATTAAAAAAAGTATAAGGCGCGATTTGGGAATTCCAGAGGACGCATTTGTAGCCGGTATCGTGGGGCGAATGGTTCGTGAAAAAGGATATTTAGAGCTATTTCAAGCGGCTTCAACATTAGTCAAAAAAAGTTACCATATTTGGCTCCTTTGTATCGGGCCTGAAGAACCCGAAAAAGATGATGCTGTAAGCAGAAGCGATGCAGAGCATTTTGGAATAAAGGATAGAGCTGTTTTCTGCGGCCACAGAAACGATGTGGATTTATTAATGACAGCAATGGATGTTTTTGTTTTACCGTCATATCGCGAAGGCTATCCTCGTTCTGCCATGGAAGCAAGTGCTATGTCCCTGCCTGTCATTGCTACACAGATACGAGGCTGTCGAGAAGTTGTTGCTGATGGTGAAACAGGGTTTCTTGTCAAACCACAAGATGCAAATGAACTGGCTGATGCTATAGAAAAACTTTTGGTAAATCCTGAGTTGAGAACAAGGATGGGCCAAGCTGCAAAATTGCGAGCAGAAAAAAAATTTGATGAACAGCAGGTCGTAAATATACTTTTAGATGAATACAGTTCTTTGCTGAAAAAAATGGGAACTAAGTAATGCCAATCAAACAGACACTCTGTTTTCAAAAGACATTTGCAAATTTCTTTAGGACTCAAGAGGCGTTCGCCTTCTGGAAAGGTCGGGTGGCGATGTATGCCATTCTCAAGGGGCTGGGGATCAAAGACGGCGATGAAATCATCTTGCCCGGTTATACCTGTGTGATGGATGTTAATCCTATAAAATATCTCGGTGCAAAGCCTGTCTATGTGGATATCAAACCCAGCACCTTTAATATGAACACCTCCCTGCTTGAAAACAAGATCACGTCAAAGACCAAGGTCATCGTCGCCCAGCATACTTATGGCTATCCCTGCGATATGGATGCTATTATGGCTATTGCTGCAAAAAATGGCATTATTGTTATCGAGGATTGCTGCCTTGCATTAAATTCAAGATATAAAGACAAAACCGTCGGCACCTTCGGCAAGGCTGCCTATTTCTCATTCCAGTGGAATAAGCCCTTTACCACAGGCCTTGGCGGAATGGCCCTGGTACATGACCCCGCTTTGGCGGCGCGGGTTGAAGAATTGCAGTCCCAGGCAATTGCACCATCATTTAAAGAGAAGGCCATGCTCGCGGCGCAACTGGCCGTCTACCGTACCTTCATCTATCCTCGCACAACAGCGCTGGCCCAGTCAGCATTTCGAATGCTCACCAAAAAAGGTGCTGTCGTGGGTTCATCTAGCACATGTGAATTCAGCCCGGAAATGGAAGAGGGCTTTTTCAAGCAGATGTCCGGTATCCAGGCCCGATCCGGGACAAGGCAGCTTAAAAGATTACCCGCCAACATCGAACATCGAAAGCAAATCGCAGCCTTGTATGATGAGCTGCTCAAACAAAAAGGCTGGCCCACTCGCAAATACGACCACAGCATCATCGATCCGGTTATGGTTCGCTATCCCGTGCGTATAAAAGAAAAAGCAAAGGCGCTTGAAGCCGCAGCAGGAGCTGGTATCGAGCTTGGAAGCTGGTTTGAATGCCCACTTCACCCGATCGAAACGCCTATGGATAAGTATGATTATGTCCCCGGCATGTGCCCTGAGGCAGAAAAGGCTAGTGCAGAGGTTGTAAACCTCCCCTGCCATCCCCGCGTCAGCAGACGTGTTGCAATCAAGACTGTCGAATTTATCACGCAATTCACTCCCGCCTGACCTTTGCTTTTTACGATAATTATCGTATAATTATCGTATGCAGCAGGCAATGTATCGTATAATCGACGCCAATTTTAATCGTGCACGCGAGGCATTGCGCGTCATGGAAGATTTCTGCCGGTTCTATCTTAATGATCCCGCTTTAAGCGGCTCCGCGAAAGAGCTTCGCCATCGGCTTTGCGGGGCAATTGCCGGGCTTGATAACTCCAGCTTGGTCGCCTGCCGCGATACCCAAAACGATGTTGGAACCGATATACAAGTTCCGGGCCAACTCAAGCGCCAAAATCTCGATGATATGTTCATCGCCGCCTCAAAACGCCTGCCCGAGGCACTTCGCACCATCTCCGAGGCCGCCGCAGGTATCTCGCCCGCCATAAGCGGGGAAATCGAAAAGATCCGCTACCAGTCCTATACCCTCGAAAAAGATATCCTCGCCAGATCGAATGCGGTCGCAAAGTTCGCTGGCGTGCGCCTTTATGTAATTCTCACCTGCGACTTGCCCGTCGACATAATCCGAATCACCCGCGCATGCGCCCAAGGCGGAGCCGATTGCATCCAGCTTCGAACCAAGATGCTCGCCGACGAAGAGGCATTCAACATTGCCTGCGAAGTCGCCGCTATTTGCCGCCAGCATAATGTCGTAAGCATAATTAACGACCGCGTAGACCTTGCCCTTGCAAGCGGAGCCGACGGCGTGCACCTTGGCCAGGGCGATTTGCCTATCGCAGCTGCCAG